>Ga0209184_1000045_pt1 | contig 157545 bp, 155 predicted proteins | sample EN8Hudsemesocosm_2_FD_184627 | JGI IMG/M metagenome (GOLD analysis project Ga0209184, IMG submission 184627) | Methane-oxidizing microbial communities from mesocosms in the Hudson Canyon - EN8C Hudson Canyon (SPAdes) (version 2) | ecosystem: Environmental > Aquatic > Marine > Cold seeps... | reverse complement strand
AACGCTGTAGATTCTTATATCGATTATTTATATCATGCACAATAATCTCTACAAGTACCCACAACAAATTATTTCGATTAAGTTTTTAAAGAGCGAGGAGGGAAGAAGTATTCCGTCCTGTTGAGCTCGACCATTATACAGAGCCAACTCATTGTGTCAATCTTTATTTTCAGGAAGTTTTCGAAGCAGCCAAGACAAAAAAAACAAAGCCAACCAGAAAAACAAACCACCTAATAACAAACATTAACCGAACCCCGAAGAGCCCAACCTTAACAACGAATCCGTTAAGGAGCCGACCATTATAACCAATAAAACCAAACGGTCAAGCTTTTATTTCAGGAAACTTTCATTTCCTAGGCATCAACAATAAGCGCTGAATCATCAGCCTCACTCCTGACCCCTGCCCTTCAGCACATGAGCGTTGAAGAGCTGGCTATTTTACCGCTTTACCACTTCAGGTCAAGACTTTATTTTAACTTCCTGCTATTTATTCAATTTAAACAGACTTATCCCTGATATTCCCTGCGCCCCATACGATAAAGCAAGATCATAATCTTGTTTATCAATTCCTCCCAAGGCAAATACTGGCAGATTAATTTGCGCAACCCATTGCGAAAATTGCCGCCACCCCAATGGACTTGCTTCAGGATGTGACGCTGTTTTATTGACTGGCGACAAAACAACAAAATCCAAACCCAAGAGCTCTGCTTGACGTAACTCCTGAAAACTATGGCAGGACGCACCAACAAACCCTACACTCTCAGGGCGCTGATTTAACACCATCAAATCTGACGACGTTAGATGCACACCTGCACCGCTTGCTCTTGCACCAATAATTTGTGAATTTAATAAGTACTCCAACTGCAGTACATCGCACTCAGTCCTTACTGCTCTTATTAGTTGCTCCGCATCCTGCCGATTTAAATTCTTTGCCCTGACTTGCACCAAATTAACACCTTGCGCCGCCACATCACGCAAATCCCTCAAAACTTGCTTTATATTTTCGCCATTTATAATGGCATATTGCCGCCCCACCTTAATAGCTGACAATATTGCTTTATTGGCTTCCGGAAATTGATATTGGTCAAGCTCATCCTTGGCAACCCACTTAAAATCCTGCTCCTCCCTAGCAATAACCTCTCCAGAAAAGCGACTTACCTCATAAACATACAAGCGAACACTAACTTCCGGATAATCAAAATTTAACTCTATTAATGGGGCCGTTTTTATTGGCTTTATATTTAATTCTTCAAACAATTCCCGCCTCAAAGCCGACTCAGCATTCTCGCCCACTTCAAATTTCCCACCAGGAAACTCCCATAAGCCGCCCAAGTGAGCATCTTCTTTACGCTGGGTAATTAGAATTCGATCTTGAGCATCTTTAATTACACCAACTGCAACATTAACCCTAGAAAGGCAGGACTTAGGTTCTATATTCTGCATTGATACGCACATAATCATAGGAAAAGTCACAAGTCAGCACTCGCTGCTTCGACTCGCCGCGCCCCAACACTACAGTAACCGTAATTTCTTCCTGATTCATGACTTCCTGTCCCGCCTCTTCCGTATATGCCGCGGCACAACCACCATTTTCGACAATACACACATCACCAAGATAAATTTTTATGCGTTCAACATCCAAGCACTTTACTCCCGCACGCCCAACAGCGGCCAAAATACGCCCCCAATTTGGGTCGCTGGCAAAAAAAGCCGTCTTAACTAGCGGCGAATGCGCAATAGTTTTAGCAACTTGCACTGCTTCCGCTTCATTTTCTGCTTGTTGCACATTAATTTTGATCAGCTTAGTCGCCCCCTCACCATCCCTGATAATTAACTCCGCCAAACGCATGCAAGCCTCGCCAATAGCTACCTGAAAAGCGACCATTGCATCACTGCCTTCAATAATTTCAGGTAATGCGGATTCACCGCTCGCCATCAGCACACAGGCATCATTAGTTGAAGTATCACCATCAACTGTAATTCTATTAAAGGATTGCTCAACTGCAACCGACAAACATTCTTGCAACAAATCCTGCGAAATCTTCGCATCCGTCGCGATAAAGCCTAGCATTGTTGCCATATTAGGCTGAATCATCCCTGCGCCCTTAGACATCCCAGTTACAGTAATTTTCTGACCATTTATTTCAACTATTTTTGAATACCCTTTGGCAAAAGTATCCGTTGTCATAATAGCGTGCGCCGCCTTACTCCAATTATCTTCAATTAAATTTTCTTGGGCAGCAGGAAGCCCCTTAACCACCTTTGCAATAGGCAAAGGCTGACCAATAACACCCGTTGAAAAAGGCAATACTTGCTCTGCAGCCGCGCTATTCAACTCAGCAACTGCGACACAACTTGCTTGTGCATCCAGCATTCCTTGCTCACCTGTTCCAGCATTAGCATTCCCCGAATTAATCAATAGCCATCTAGGTTTCTTTTGTAAATTCGCCCGCGCAACAACAACAGGTGCAGCACAAAAAGCATTTTGGGTAAAAACCGCCGCACAAGTCGCACCTTCTGCTATTTCTATTAATAGCAAATCATCGCGTACTATCTGCTTAATACCTGCACAAGTCGTACCTAGCTTAATGCCTGATACCGCATGCATTTGTGGAAAATCTACTTTACCAACCGCCATATTTTCTCGCCTATTAATTCATTTCAGCACAATCAACTATGCCTTAAAAAATACAACAACACTGCTAATTTCATCGACCTCTTGCTCTAGCACCATACAGCGCTTCTTAATAGTTCCCACTTGTTGCGACAAGCTGAACATTGTATGTGGCAACACCACCTCCAGCTCAACCCTGCCTTTCAAATAATGAATTCTAAAGCTATCAATCAATGGGTAATTTTCCGCCAAATATTCTTTTAAATAATTATCAACATCATGCCGTAGTAGTCCACCTGCATGATCTTGTTTATATTCATCACTTTCAGGGTCCACATGCACCAACACATCTTGCACGTCATCAAATTTCTCAATTAACACATCCCTGACGACATCAGCAATCATATGTCCTTCTGAAACCGTAATTCTCGAGTTAACCACAATATGCGCATCAACCAAAGCATCCTCACCCATCAATCGAGTGCGTAACAAATGTATATTTTTAACACCTTCAATAGCAACAATCTCGGAGCGAATTTCCTCAACCAACACTTCCGGCAAGCCCGTATCAACTAACTCTTTAATACTATCGGAGACCAGATTAATACCGATTTTTGCAACCATGATAGCCACTAGGACTGCCGCTGCTGCATCTGCCCATACATAACCCAGCAAAGAACCAGCCACACCAATCAATACCACAATTGATGAAATAGCATCACTACGGTGATGCCATGCATTTGCCATTAGTAATTTTGAGCGCGTCACCACTGCAACACGCTTTGTATATTGATACAGCCATTCGTTAGCCAAAATAGAAATAGCCGCGATACCTAGCGCACTTGCTTGAGGAATCAGCATTCGCTCTGGATTTAACACTCGCTCAAATACATCCCAAGCAATCCCAGTCGCAATTGCAAACAATCCCAAACCCAATATAACCGTAGCTATTGTTTCAAAGCGACGATGCCCATAAGGGTGATCATGATCTGCCTCGCGCGCACCCAATTTAACAGCGACCAAGACCAGCATGTCACTAGCTAAATCAGATAAAGAATGCACACCGTCGGCAATTAGTGCTGCCGACTGACTCACTATACCAAAGCCGATTTTTATGATGGTCAAAAAAACATTAACAAGCGCACCAACTAGCGTGACTCTATTTTTTAACTTAGCAATTTGCTGCGCATCATAAACTTTAGTCATTACTCACCCACCTCTAAAATAATAATATATTCATAATTATCAGTTTGAGTTTCTAGCACTTTATGCCCATTAATTCGAGACCAAGCTGGGATATCCTGCATCACCCCCGGATCCGTACAAGTTACACTTAATACATCACCTTTCTGTAGCTGCTTCACTCTATCCTGGGTACGAATAACCGGCATAGGACACAGCAAGCGGCGCGCATCTAACTCATACTGGCTCATACAAACCACTCTTTAGGTAACTTATCTTTAGCTAGTGGCTTAACCTGTAAAGTCGACTCATTACCCGCCAAATCTCTTACTAAAACATCCACTTGCTCAGCATCTCTTCCCTGGCCATAACGAGCCACAATTTGTGCAGCCAAATACAAATCTTCCGCACTTGGATCACCATCAATTAGCGCTAAAGGACCTCTATGACTAGCGCAGTTCATATTAATATAGTTATTTTTATAGCCTTGCAAAAAGCGCCCTTCACCATCCTCACGCGCAACGATCACTTTAAAATTCTGGTTCGGGCGTATATGCCGCCCAACCTTTAGCAACATAACATCATCCAACTCATAATCTTTAGTGCCGCGTGCCTTCCATAAATCCACTAACTTGGCCGAATAACTTTCATCCGTTAAAAAGCAACACCCACCTGCCGGTTGCGAGTAATCACTTAAACCATACTGCTCTGCCAGTGCCATTTGCGGCTTACGCCCACGCCCACTAAAACCAAATAATTCTTCACGATTAATCCAACCTTCACGCTCAGGTAAGGTTGCTGGTAAATTCTGGCCACATAAAGGCCGCACCAAACGGTCATCCGCACCAGATTCTGCAGAAATAATCGGCATGGTCTCACGGCGCTGAGACATTGGCCTCTGCCCCATCACTTCGCCGGTAATAATAAAATCAAAATCATTTTCTTCCATCCACTGCTTAGCTTTTTTCACCATAAAAACCTTACAGTCCAGGCAAGGATTCATATTCGCGCCATAGCCATGCTTAGGGTTAATCAAAACATCCTTATACTCTTCAATGATGTCAATAATATGTAATTTAATACCTAGGGTCTCAGCCACCCATAAAGAATTATTACGCTTAGGCTTTTCTTTGTCTTTTTGTCTAATCGCATGGGTATGCCCTTCCACACAAAAGCCGGTAAAAAAATTAATACCTTCCACATGAATGCCTTGCTCCATAATGGCTTTAGTTGCCAACATAGAATCCAGACCACCAGAAATTAACGAAACCGCTTTTATTTGCTTACTCATACCTTACCTAAAAATTAATTCGCACCTAAACGACCAAAGATCGACTTCCAGCACTTGACGACTAAAGCGCCTTTAAATCAAAACCAAATTATCCCGATGAATAAGCTCTTCATCATCAGCATAACCGAGAATACTTTCAAACTGACTGCTAGAGCAACCTTTAATCAACTCTACTTCTGCTGCCTTATAATTAACCAAGCCTCGCGCAATCTCAAGCCCTTGCTCATCCAAACAAGAAACCAACTCACCACGACTAAAGCTACCAGCCACTGACTTAATGCCTACCGCTAATAAACTTTTACCTGATTTTTTAAGTACACCCACAGCCCCTGCGTCTAATACCACATGACCTTTTACTTGTAGCTGAGCAGCAAGCCAACGCTTACGCGCCACAATTGGTTCAATATTCGCATATAAATAAGTGCCCACTTGCTCGCCAGCAATCACTTTAGAAATCACACTATCTAAAGATCCTGAAGCAATCACTGTCGATGCGCCTGAGCGTGAAGCCAGTTTAGCCGCACTTACCTTAGTTGCCATGCCACCACGACCCAGGCCACTACGACTACCACCCGCCATTCCTGCTATGCGAGAATCATCGGCGCCTATTTCACTAATAAACTGCGCATTCGGATTAACACTTGGATCAGAGTCAAACAACCCCAATTGATCAGTCAAAATAATTAATAAATCTGCTTCCACCAAATTCGCAACTAATGCACCTAGGGTATCATTATCACCAAAGCGAATCTCTTCCGTTGCCACTGCATCATTTTCATTTATGACTGGCACAACACCATAGCCCAGCAAAGTTAATAAAGTACTACGCGCATTTAAGTAACGCTTACGATCAGACAAGTCATCATGCGTTAGCAATACTTGCGCAGCATGCAGGCCATGTAACTGAAAATTACTTTCAAACGTTCTGACCAGCCCCATTTGACCCACTGATGCTGCAGCTTGCAACTCATGCAGCGCTTTAGGGCGAACTTTTAAACCTAAACGCGCCATTCCTTCTGCAACAGAACCGGAAGAAACCAATACGACTTCAATTCCTTGCTGCCTAAGCAATGCCATTTGTTCTACCCAGACAGCAATAGCAGCCTGATTCAGGCCTTTACCCCCATCCGTCAATAAAGCGCTGCCAATTTTAATAACAACACGCTTTGCTGTTGCGAACTCACTCCGGCTCATCTTTTGCTTCCAACTTTGCCAATGCGGCTTGCTCTTCTAAAAATGCCATAATATCAAACATTAACGCCCGTGTTCCTTCTGATTTCAATGCAGAAATTTGATATACCGGACCCTGCCACTGCAGCTCATCAACGATTGCCTGACAATAAGCTTCCTGCTCGGCATCATCTAATTTATCTATTTTATTTAAAATAAGCCAGCGCGGCTTACCCGCTAAATCTTCACTCCATTTCTCAACTTCTGCAATAATCTTTCTAGCCGCTTCAACCGGTGAATCCATCTCTTCATAAGGCGCAACATCAACCAAATGCATCAATAACTTAGTACGCGCCAAATGCTTTAAAAACTGCAAACCCAAGCCCGCGCCTTCTGCCGCCCCCTCAATAACCCCAGGAATATCAGCGATAACAAAACTACGACGCTCATCTACACTGACCACACCCAAATTAGGCACTAAAGTCGTAAAAGGATAATCTGCAACACGCGGCTTTGCTGATGATACTGCGCGAATTAAACTTGATTTCCCTGCATTTGGCATACCCAACAAGCCAACATCCGCAATTAAAGTTAACGCTAACTGCAATATACGGTGCTCCCCCTTAGTACCTAGCGATGCTTTTTGCGGGGCTCGATTAATACTACTTTTATAGCGTGTATTTCCTAAGCCATGAAAACCACCATGAGCAACTAGTAATTTCTCACCTACAATCGTTAATTCGCCTAATTTTTCATTCGCTCGCTTATCATGTACCTCAGTGCCAGGTGGAACAGGAATATAAATATCCTCTCCCTTAGCTCCCGTACATTGACGCCCCATACCATTTTGGCCTCGTTGCGCCCTATGCACAGAATGAAACTGAAAATCCACTAAGGTATTAACATTTTCAGTCGCCACCAAGTAAACACTGCCGCCGTCGCCACCGTCGCCACCATCAGGCCCACCTTTAGGGATATATTTTTCTCGACGAAAACCGATACAACCGCTTCCCCCATCACCAGCTTCGACACGAATCTCCGCTTCATCAACAAATTTCATAACCCTAAATCCCCGTACGAATAACTTTTGCAAAAAATAGGCAAAAAAAAACCTCGCCATTATGGACGAGGTTTTATTTATTTTATTACCTTTAAAAGCCCAACCTTAGTTAGACTACCAATGGCGTAAAATAATTATGCTGCTAAGATGCTAACAAATTTACGTTTTTTAGGACCTTTAACCTCAAAAACAACTTGTCCATCTGTTGTTGCAAATAAAGTATGATCTTTACCACAACCTACGTTTGTTCCTGGATGAAAACGTGTTCCACGCTGACGAACAATAATGCTACCTGAAGTAACAGTTTCGCCACCAAAACGTTTAACACCTAATCGGTTCGCATTAGAATCACGACCGTTCCTAGTACTACCACCCGCTTTTTTATGAGCCATTCTAAATCCTCGTGTTAAGCAGAAATACCAGTAATCTGGATTTCTGTGTAATATTGACGATGGCCCATTTGTTTCATGTGGTGCTTACGTCTTTTAAATTTAATGATCTTAACTTTCTTATGTCGACCTTGAGCAACAACAGTTGCTGTGACTTTACTGCCATCAACATAAGGTTGTCCTATTTTAACAGCATCGTCTGATTGCACCATAAGTACGTTATCGAATTCAATACTGTCGCCCATACCAAGCTCAAGTTTTTCTATTTTTAAGGTAGTACCTTCTTCAACACGGTATTGTTTACCGCCAGTTTGAATTACCGCATACATGTGCGTCAGCTCCATCAAGCAAAATTCTATTAAAAGTGAACAGAATATTATATTTATAAAATCCATTGCCGTCAAGTCGCAACTAAACGTAATGAATAACTTGCCATAAATTAACACAATAAAACAAATATCACCAGAGTTGTATTTTTAAATTCTATGTTCTGTTAATATAGCTTGCTAAATAATCTGCTTACATCGCATTTTTTTACTATTCCATCATTAATTACAATAAAAGAACGAGTCAATGACAGCTTCGAAAAACACTGACAATAAAGCACACGAACCTATTGATTTTTCATCGATTCAAAGCTTAACAGAAAGCGAAGCCCAAGCGATTGATCAGTTAATTCTAGAAGAGCTCAGCTCTGATGTAATACTAATTAATCAATTAGGCCACTACATCATCAATAGCGGCGGCAAGCGCCTACGCCCGATGCTACTGTTATTGACAGCAAAAGCACTCAATTATAATGAGGACAAGCATTTATTACTCGCAGCGGTTATTGAATTTATCCACACAGCAACATTACTGCACGATGATGTCGTCGATGAATCAGACCTACGCCGAGGCAAAGAGTCGGCTAATGCTGTATGGGGTAACGCTGCCAGCGTTTTAGTGGGGGACTATCTCTACTCCAGCGCCTTTGAAATGATGGTACGCACCAACAATATGCGCGTTATGGAGATTTTATCAAAAACCACAACTGCTATTGCTGAAGGCGAAGTTCTACAGTTATTAAACTGTAACAACCCAGCAACTACTGAAGAAAAATACCTTGAGGTCATTTCACGTAAAACCGCCATCCTATTTAGTGCAGCCACTCGATTAGGGGCAGTTATTTCCGGCGCTACGCCAGAAATTGAAAAAAGCCTAGCCGATTACGGGCAGCACCTTGGCATGGCCTTCCAGTTAATCGATGACGCTCTTGACTATACATCGAGCAAAGATGAATTAGGAAAAAATCTTGGCGATGACCTCGCCGAAGGAAAGCCGACCTTGCCGCTAATTTATGCAATAGAAAAAGGCACTAAAGAACAAGCTAATGTGGTAATAGAGGCAATCAAAACAGGTAGCCGCGATTCATTTAACGCTGTCTATGAGATAGTAAAAGCAACCAATGCAATCAGCTACACTGAATTACGCGCCGAGGAAGAGGCTCAAAAAGCTATAGATGCAATAAGCACCTTACCTGACTCTGAATACAAAAATGCATTAGAATTACTCGCGCGTTTTTCTGTACAGCGCAATTATTAAGCCTCAAAAAATGCTAGGCTGAGCAACTTAACAGCCTAGCTACCCACCTGCACGAATAGCCGCTCTTTACTTAGAAACAAAGTACCAAAGCCAAAACTACTTACCCCTCACTTTATTGCCCCTTAGGATATGAGCGACTTGTTAAAACTTCCAGCAGCAGCACTCAAATTTCAAGTTAATCCACACGATTACAATTCGCCGATTAACCCCAAGGACTCGCAAGCTAACAACATTCTAGGTCAAGAGCGCGCGCAGTCAGCATTAAGTTTCGGCGTAGCCATGCAAAACCCAGGCTACAACATTTATGTGATGGGCGAGCCTGGTACTGGGCGCTTATCGATGATCACCAATCATCTTACCCCCCTATCACACAAACACGATACGCCACCGTCCTACGCCTACGTAGAAAATTTTGAAAATAACAGAGAGCCGGTTGCTATTGAGCTTCCCGCAGGGCAAGCTCAAGTATTTTGCAAAGACATCTCTACCTTAATTGATAATTTAATTGCCACCTTCCCCGCCGCATTTGAAAGCCCCAGTTACCAACAAAAAAGAACCACCATTGAGCGCAACTTCACCCAACGCTACAACAGTGCAATTGATGTCATAGAAAAAGCCGCCAAAGAAAAAAATATCGCCCTATTCCGCGACACCGACTCAATTAACTTCGCCCCTATACGCGAACAAAAAGTTCTGGATGAAGAACAGTTCAACCAAATACCACAAGACGAACGCGAAACGTTCCATAAAGAAACCGAGCTTTTAGAAGATGCCTTAGCCGACGCCTTAATTGAACTTCCGCAATGGCGTCGAACTTTAGTCGATAAAAACCGCCAGCTAGATAATGCCACCATCCGCATGGCCATATCGCCTTTATTTAAAGAGCTAACTGAGCGTTACCAGAATATTGATAATGTCATCACTTATCTCAGTGAAATCAAAAAAGACTTAAGCGAGACCATTAAAGACCTTTTTGTCCCGACACGAACCTTAGAAGATATTAGCGATAGCACTAAAAGACAATTGCTAAAAAACCAATATCTACCGAACGTACTAATTGATTACAAAGAAAGAACTGGCGCACCTGTCACTTATGAGCCCAATCCAACGTTTCAAAACCTTTTTGGGCGCATTGAATATAACAGCGATCAAGGCGCACTAACAACCAACTATCAACTTATCTGCCCCGGCTCCTTACATAAGGCAAATGGTGGCTATTTAATCCTTGATGCAGACAAGCTACTGACCTACCCGCTAGTTTGGGAGGGGCTCAAACGTGCCTTAAAAGCAGGACGCATTGAAATTGAATCTCCTTATTCAGAGCTAGGCATTAATACTGTCACTTTAAAACCTGAAGTGATTCCACTGAATATTAAAATCATTCTAGTTGGCTCGCGTGAGATTTACTATCTATTACAAGATTTAGATGAAGAGTTTAATGAAATGTTTCGTATCCTCGCGGACTTCGATTACGACATTCCACGCACGCCCCCTAATATGCAAAGCTTCTCTCAATTAATGAGACAACAAGCGCGCGACTCTGGCGCAAAACAGCTAACAGATTCAGCCATTACTAGCTTAATGGAGCACAGCTGCCGTCTTGCAGAGCACCAAAATCGCTTATCAGCACATATTAACGATGCTTTAGAAATTATAGGCGAAGCAAACTTTCTATGCACTGCCGAAGAAATCGAGAAAACCCACATAGAACAAGCCTTAAGTGCTCGTGAATACCGACACGGCAGGCTCGCACAAAGCATTTTAGAGGAAATGCTCAATGGCACCATCCTCATTAATACGTCCAACACCGCAATAGGCCAGATCAATGGCTTAACTGTACTGGAAGTTGGCGGCACTAGCTTTGGCGCGCCATCACGCATTACCGTTACCGTTTACCCCGGCTCACGCGGCATCGTCGACATTGAGCGTGAAGCCGAACTAGGCCTTGCTATTCACTCAAAAGGCGTAATGATCTTAACTGGCTATTTGGGTAACTGCTATGCTCAAGAATTCCCGCTAGCGATCTCAGCAAGCATTGCCATGGAACAATCCTACGGCCATATTGATGGCGATAGCGCCTCGCTTGCTGAACTATGCTGCCTAATCTCTGCGCTAACGCTAACACCGATCAAACAAAGCTTTGCCGTTACTGGGTCAATTAACCAATACGGTGAAGTACAAGCTATCGGCGGCGTTAACGAAAAAATCGAAGGCTTCTTCAATCTGTGCAAAGGTCGAGGCCTAACAGGCGAACAAGGCTGCATTATCCCCAAAGCCAATAGCCGAAATTTAATGCTCAAACAAGAAATCATTGATGCCGTCGCCCAAGATATGTTTGCCATTTACACTGTATCCAGTGTAAATGAAGCGCTAGAACTATTAACAGGCAAAACCATCGGCAACAAAGACAGCAATGGTGAATACCCAGAAAGCAGCTTAAACTTTAAAGTCATTTCTAGATTAAAAGAAATTTCAGATTTAGGACACGACAAAGATGATGAAGACAACGGCGAAGAAAGCGAGGCTTAACGCAAGCCACCTACTGCTGTGGGCACTATTATTGTGTCCTCTCGGTGCGAATGCCGGCAACAAGCATACAATAGCAACTACACAATCTTTGCTGCAGGCGAACAGTCACCCTTATTTCGTTAATGCTTACACCCTTAAAGAGCGAGAAGCGCTGCAGTCACTTTATCAACTAAATGAATACCAATTACTCTGGTTTAGCGTCAAACACCCCGTCAAAACAATCAATCAACTACTAAATCTCTATGCTAATGCTCCCACGCAAGGGCTTATTGCTGCAGATTACGCTTATATTAAACTAGAAAAACAGTGGCGCACACTACAACAAAGCAAACCCTCTTTACAACAGTTCTTAGCCTTTGATTCGGCACTTAGCCTCACTTTTTTACGCTATTTAAATGATTTACATGATGGCCGCGTACCGCCTGAGCGGCAAAATTTTTACTTAAAACCTAAAAGCGCTATCGACTTTGTCAGTAGAATTTATACCGCAATAAAGACAGAATCTGTATTCGAGCTAGCGCAAAATATGGAACCGAAATTACATCCCTACCAACAACTTAAAATAGCTCTAAAGAAATACCACCACTTAAACGCGCAACTCAAAGAGCCGGTACACTTCAACTTTGATCGCACTTTGCGCCCTGGCGACTGGTCTACTCAAGTTGGTAAACTACAGAATTATTTAAATGCACTTAACAGCCCTAGCCTGACACCTAAAATCAAGACCAACCAAAACACTAAAACAAACAATACTTATACCGGCTCAGTTGTTACTAAAGTGCGTAATTTACAAGCTGATTACAACTTAGAAAGTGATGGTGTTATTGGCAAACAAACCCTTGAACTATTAAATACACCTCTGAGCAAACGTATAGAACAAATAGAATTATCTATGGAGCGCCTACGCTGGCTGCCTGAGCAACCATCAGGCCCTTTTATTCTAGTGAATATACCTGCCTTTCAATTATGGGCCTATAACACCGACAAGGCGAAAAATGACAGCTTACACATGAAAGTTATAGTCGGAAAATCCTATGCTGACGACAAAGATGAAGATAAAAAATCAAGCTTACAAACACCCATTTTCTCTGGCAATATAAGCCATCTAGTCTTTAGACCTTACTGGAATATTCCTTACAGCATCCTAACAGAAGAAATCCTTCCTTTACTTGAGCGTGACCCAACTTACTTAGAACGTAACGACCTAGAAATCGTCGCGAACTTCTCGCATCAAGCGACACCATTACCCAGTACCCCAGAAAATATAAAACAACTGTATAGCAAAAAACTGTATTTGCGCCAACGCCCAGGACGTAAAAATGCCCTGGGTCATATTAAGTTTATGTTCCCCAATAACTATAATATTTATCTACACGACACTCCCGGAACCTCGCTATTCAGCCGCACCAAAAGGGACTTTAGTCACGGCTGTATTCGGGTTGAGAACCCTAGTGCACTGGCCTTATTTACCTTACGCAATAACTCAGGCGGATGGACGGAGCAAAAAATAACTGAAGCTATGTACTCTGACGCACCTAGCATTGTTGATTTAGAACAAAAAATTCCTGTACTTATTTTTTATAGCACAGCATTAGCAACTCAATCGAGAGTATCTTTTTATTCCGACATCTATGGTCACGATAGCGCACTAAGCATAGTCATAGCCGAGCGCAGCCGAAGCCTTGCAGTACACTAATATATCGCTACCAGCTTCTAACACGACCAGTATCGATATGCACAAAATTAGAATTAGGATAATGCCCGACCCCGCCACGACCTAAACTCATCGCAGCAGATCGAATCACCCTAGAGTCAATACCCTCAACACGAACATCAATCGCCTTACCCTGCATATGCAGACTTTTCTTAGCTACTCCACCACCACTCTTACGCAAAGAAGCATTTGTTTTTGGGGAGCGGTAACCCGAAATAATTTGAAAAGGCCGCTCAGTCCCTAAAGTGCCTTTTAAATCATAGAGTAAATCAATCAAGCGTGGATCCATCGCTAAAACATCACCCGTTCTAAAATCGCGCAACAAATAACTAATATCGCGCAAAGCTTCAGTAACATACTCACCATTTTCAAAATAATTAAGTGCTATTTTTTCTTCAGTATGTAAATTATGCAGACTTAGATCTTTAACTGATATGACAGGCTTTCTTACGCCCGCATAAACTGTTTGCGGTAAACAACCAACTACAGCTGCTCCCATTGCACAGCGTAAAAAGCTGCGGCGTGTTATATTTTTTGACATTTGATTTATACCACTTAAATTTGATCGTCTTCGCGTACTGACAACGTAGATTGCTACTTCATTGAATGACTCATATCACAGCAATCTGTAACAGTATAGCATTTCACTCCTCAATCCCATACTTCAGTTTAATCATATAACACTCTGATTTCATAAGACTATGGATTGACGCACAAAATAACCGACAAATATTACCTACTATTCTCAATTTTAATAGCTAACTCCTCAGCAGGCACAGGACGACAAAAATAATAGCCTTGATACTTCTCACAACCTTTCTCATATAAAAAATTCAACTGCTCTTTGGTTTCCACGCCTTCAGCAATAACCTCTAAGTCTAATTTATGTGCGAGTGCAATAATAGCTTCAACAATGACCTCATCAGAGGTATCAATATTAATATCTCGTACAAAACTTTGATCTATTTTCAGCTGCCTTAACGGCAATTTTTTTAAGTAAGCCAAGGAGGAATAGCCCGTTCCGAAATCATCAATAGAAATGGCAATACCCATCGCCTGTATCTGCAGCATCGTATCAATTGTAGCTTGAATATCTTCAATTACGATACCTTCAGTTATCTCAATCATCAAATACTTAGCTTCAATGCCTGAGCTAGCAATAGCCGATTCTACCTGCTGCACAAAATCGTCCTGCCTAAACTGACGCGGGCTAATATTGACAGCCACATGCTCAAGATAAATCCCCGCTTGTTGCCACGCTTTAATTTGTCGACAAACTTCATTTAAAACCCAACTGCCTATATCTACAATAAGATGACTGTCTTCAGCCACAGGAATAAACTCAGCCGGTGAAACCATGCCTTGCTCAGGATGAACCCAACGCAACAAAGCTTCAGCACTTAACACCCCTCCTTCTAAGTTCGTTTGCCCCTGATAATAGACAACAAATTGTTGCCTATCCAAAGCTACATGCAGCATACGCTCTAAACTAGATTTTCTATTATGCTCATCCTGCATTTGCACACTAAAAAAGCTCACCCTATTACGACCCATTTTTTTAGAACGATACATAGCTGTATCAGCTTGCTCTAAAATCTCCTCGGGCAATGCGACTAAATCAGGAAAGACCGAAACTCCAATACTGGTTGTAAAATTCTGCTTACCTCCAGAGAGCTCAAAAGGCTGATTGATCTTATCGCGTATTTTTTCAGCAATAAACGCGGATTGCTCTATAACATCATTTAGTACAGTTTCTGCTCTAGAAATCAGCACAACGAACTCATCCCCACCTAACCGACACGCCGTATCTTCTGTTCTTATAACACCCTCAATACGCTGCGCCACCTGAATTAACAACTCATCACCAACCTGATGCCCCAAAGTATCGTTTAAGGATTTAAAGCGATCTAAATCCATATAAATCAGAGCGCCAAAGTTATTATGTCGTTTGGCACTCATAACCGCTTGCTCCAAGCGATCAAGCAGCAACCTTCGATTAGGCAGACCCGTTAATGGGTCATAAAATGCAAGCTTTTGAATTTCCTCTTCGTTAGCCTTTTTATCACTAATATCTGAAAATATCCCCACATAATGAGTGATTTTAGAGCCATCATACACAGCGGTAATAATCATTCGCTCTGGATAACTCTCACCACTTTTACGCCGATTCCAGATTTCCCCTTCCCATTTACCTTTTTCTGCCAAGCTAGCAAACATAGCCACAAAAAAACCCTTATCATGCCTACCTGAACTTAATACTCTGGAATTCATACCTAAGACATCCTCAGCGGAATAGCCTGTAATATCTGTATACGCCTGATTCACCCGTTCAATGGTGCCATTAACATCCGTAATCACCACCGCATCATGCGATTGAAACGTGGTTGCGGCAATACGTAACTCATCTGCAGCTTGTTTACGTTCTATAGTAATAGCCGTTAAATCTGCCATGCGCGTAATAAATTCCAAATCTTTCGAGCTTGGCGCCTTAGCTTCTCGATAATAAATAGCAAATGTACCGAGCACTTTTCCTTTAGAGGACAAAATAGGCTCAGACCAACAAGCATATAAGTCTGCCGCCTGAGTAATTTCCGTAAAAGGCTCCCAATACGGATGCATCATAATATCTTCTACGATAACTCGCTGCCCAGTATAGGCAGCAGTACCACAAGAACCAACGCCACGGCCTATTGCCAATCCATTAACAGCCTCATTATAAAATTCCGGCAAATGATTAGTGGCACCTTGGATTAAATGTTCGCCTGTTTCATCAAGCAACAAAATAGAACAAAGGCTTGTAGGGTTTAGTTTTTCAGCTCCCTCAATAACTTTAGCCAAAATCTCAGCACATGCCTCTCCTTTAGCTAAGCCCTCTAAAACGCGATTACGCGTCAACTGCTCCAACTCTAATTGCTGGCGTAATATACTTTCTGCCTTTAGCTGCTTATTAACACGAACTAAATCTCGAGTTTTAAGTTCAACTTGCTCAGCTATATGCGCTGTTCTACCTGTCAACGCCAATAAGCCTACGCCAACAAAACTAGTTAAAACCAAACCACCCAATAAAGTCCACCAAACATGCCAAGTGACTTGACTCGATAAAAACTTTTCAGAGGGGCGGTAAGTGACTTGCCAGTCATTTCCAGCCGCATGTATCGTTTTAATCGCTTGCAGTGAAACAAAAGAAATAGGCGCTAAGCTCTCATCACCAAAGTTACTATAAAACAACTCATCATTGCTGGTGATTTTAATGCGCAATTGATTATCAACTAGGGCCGATAAAACATCGGTGCGCTGATCCTCGATACTAAAAACAACCGCGATGACCCCTAAGATATAATCAGCTTTCTCCATCACCGCCTCTGCCGACATACCTTTCTTATAGACAGGTGAATAAATCACAGAAGCAACTTGATAATGCTCACTATCTTGAAGTAAATGAACTAAACCCGTAGACAATGTTTTGCCAGTACTAACCACTTCATTAAGTGTTTTTAAAGCCGTAGCATTCTGCGTAATATCAAATCCTAATGCCTTCTGATTAGATTCATAAGGTTCTACATATTTTATTGGAAAGCGTACTTTGTTTTCACCCAACTCAGAATGCTCTATAATGCGCGGAATCCACTCTATAGCAAGAATATCTGGATGTTGCTGCAAACTAGGTTGAGTAAAAACATGGAATTCATTCCCCGTAATTTCCTCACTTGCATTAAAAACCCCCACCATATTTTCAGCTATATTTTTATGCGCAATAATCTCACCTTCTAAAATATTTTGCACACGCTCTACACGATTTTCAAATAAGCTATTGATTCGTTCTTGCTCTTGTTGCTGACTATAAAAAAACACAAGCACCAAGAGTGACAATAATAAAACCAGCGGCGTTGCAATAGTGATCCTGCGAGGGCGCCAAATAGACTCTGGTTGAGCAAAAAACACGAGAACTATAGGAGTAAAAATAATCACTCCAATCACATCACCTATCCACCATATCAACCAAGCAAAGAAAAAATCGCTAGTACTTAAAATATTTTGTAGATAAAAAGTAGTGATACAAATTGTGGGAGCAATCAAACAACTTAGTAATGCACCATAAAAAAAGAAACGTAAAATTTCTGGCAAATCCAACAACATATCTTGCTTAGCAACAAAATGTCGAATTAACAGCGCACCTAATATAGCTTGCAAGCATGAGGCACTAGCTTTAATGAGCGTCAAAATAAAGGCAGTTTCAATGGAAGCAACAGTATCTGCACCAAAACTAACATATATTTGCGTGCAAAATATCCCAACAAACAAACCAGGCAATATGCGCCGACCATAAATAAGCACGACTGCCAAACCAATTCCGGCAGCCGGCCAAACAGGCGAAGAATTACTAGGCTCAACCGCTAACAAAGAACCAATAAATCCGCCCAGAAAATAAGCTAAGGCAACCAGACTATTTAAATAAAAATTTTTGATAAAATGCACCTATTCCCGTAACAATCCTAATATTCCCTAATACTAAATATAGTCTACTTAGCGGCAAACCGAAACATGCTTTATAAGTGCTGCCGAGAAAAAGTCTTATGACTACTAAATTGCTTAGTAATGTCCATTATCTCTTCTAATCCTTTACGTCTACGATCAGCCTTACGGCGCTCACGAGCACTCGATATACGCTCTAAACGCGGGTCATTATGCCAGTCTCGGCGATGGTATTCATGTACAGCTATATACTTGTCTAAAAATTTCTTTCTATTCAGCATCTGTATAGCTTTTGACCCTGCTTTATCAGGCTCTATAGCGACTACTCCATGAAATTCAGGGTCTTCAGCATGTGGATCTTTTAATTGTCTAACTTTTAGATCGACAATTTCGCCTTTTTTTTGAAACCACCTTTTTTTAAGTGCTGGCTCAACAAACTCAATAATATCGCTGTGCTTTGTGTTTTCTGGAATATTCCTCAAGAATATAATCATCTTACCCCCAGTGTGTTCAAGCTATCTGTAATCGTTATATTTTGCCTAATCAGTATTTTTAACCTATAAAACGCTTAACTTCCTCGCTCAGCTTCCAATACCCCAATAAGCTCTGCGCTTGTTGGGCGAACACCCCGCCAAAGATAAAAAGCCTCTGCCGCTTGTTCGATTAACATTCCAAGGCCATCCAAGCTTTTAAGTGCGCCTTGTTCGCGTGCCCAACGCACAAAGGCTGTTGGCTCATTAGCATAAGCCAAATCATAACAGCTACCCTGCTCCTTTAGTAACCCCTCAACTAAGGGCGGTAAATCATCACTTAAACTCGCAGAGGTCGCATTAATAATTAAATCAAATGATAATCCAGCCAATTCAGTATAGCCACAAGCGCTAATAGCCCCTTTATGTGCAAATTCACTCGCTAAATTCAGCGCTTTACCTATGGTACGGTTCGCAACAGTAATCGATTCTGGTAATTCATCTTGAATAGGTCCAATAATGCCACGACTAGCACCGCCAGCCCCTAAAATAAGAACCCTTTTACCTTTTAATTGTATCGCATTATTCTTTTTTAAATCAGTCACTAACCCTATACCGTCAGTATTATCACCTAAGATACTACCATCACCTTGCAAAGCAAGCGTATTAACAGCCTTACTTAATTCAGCTCGCTCCGTTTTTTTATCCGCATACGCCCAAGCTAGCTCTTTAAGTGGCACGGTACAATTAAGACCTCGTCCACCTTGGGCAAAAAAATCATTAACCGCCTGCTCAAATGGCTCAGCTGGCACTAGTACTGCACGATAATCTAAGTCTTGATGTGTTTGTTTAGCAAAAAATTGATGAATACGAGGCGATTTACTGTGCTCTATCGGTGAGCCAAACACGGCATACTGATCTTTATCACTCATTTTTCCAGCTCCTTTAACCACTGTGCTGCCGATTTAGCATAATAAGTCAAAATAGCATCGCTGCCAGCGCGCTTAAATGACAATAAAGACTCTAACACCACTTGTCGCTCATCTAACCATCCATTCTGACTAGCGGCTTTAAGCATGGCATACTCACCACTGACTTGATAAGCAAAGACAGGCACAGCAAACTCATCTTTGACACGGTGAATAATATCTAAATAAGGCATACCCGGCTTAACCATCACCATATCCGCACCTTCTTGCAGGTCCAACTGCACTTCACGCAAGGCCTCATCTGAGTTAGCTGGATCCATTTGATAGCTATATTTATTGCCTTTCCCTAAATTACCAGCAGAACCAACGGCATCTCTAAAAGGCCCATAAAAGCTAGATGCATACTTAGCAGAATAGGCTAAGACCAAAGTATTCACATACCCCGCATATTCTAAAGCTTCACGAATTTCACCAATACGCCCATCCATCATATCTGATGGAGCAACGACATTTGCGCCAGCTTGAGCATGTGATACTGCTTGCTTAACTAAAACTTCCACCGTTTCATCATTAATCACATAGCCTTTCGCATTAATTAAGCCATCTTGTCCATGCGAGGTAAATGGATCCAAGGCCACATCGGTCATCACGCCTAATTCAGGGCAAGCAGCTTTTATTGCCCGCACGGCACGCTGCGCTAAACCATCGGGATTATAAGCTTCAGCCGCATCATCTGATTTAGCACTCTCAGGCGTAACAGGAAACAAGGCAATCATAGGAATACCTAAGTCATAACTCGCCTGCGCTTCTTGCACTAATAAATCAATTGTTAAGCGCTCCACACCCGGCATAGATGCCACAGACTCACGTTTATTTTCCCCTTCGATAACAAATAAAGGATAAATTAAATCAGCGCAGCTTAGCTGGTTTTCTGACATCAAGCGCCTAGAGAACTCATGTGCACGCATACGGCGCATACGTGTTTTAGGGAAATTAATACTATTATTCATACCGTTTATTTATAATATGTTAATGTTTGCTTATCTATTTTATAAGCACTGTAAACTTGCATTGTACAGAAAATAAATCCCTTTACTAAGACAGCCTACTCATGACAATTCGACTATTTACGCACACTCTATTACTTACATTTTGTTTATTTGTAAGTACTCTTACCTACGCAGCAACAAGTAGCTTACAAGCCCCGCAATTAGTTATTGAAAATACTTCCCACGCACTGCAAGAAAAGTTAAAAAACCCTGCTTTTGCCAAAAATAAAACTGAAGTCCGCGATTTTGTGGATAAAGCAATTTTTCCTCACATTGATACCGTGCGCATGTCAGCCTTAGTTTTAGGAAAGCACTGGCGTAAAGCGAGCAAAGAACAGAAAGTACAATTTATTCACGCATTTAAGAGCCTTCTAGTTAACACCTACTCTTCGACCTTCAGCGAACAATTTCAAAACTGGAGTATTGAATACTTACCGCTAAACATCACAGCTAATGATAAAAAAACCACTGTGAAAACAACCGTTCACCAATCGGGTAAACCTAATGCAAAAATTGATTATTCCATGACACTGCGCAAAGGTAAGTGGTTAATCTATGATCTTAAAGTTGAAGGCATTAGCCTCATTATCAGTAATCGGGACACATTTAACCAAATGATGAAAGATAACGGCTCATTAGATGCTGTTATTGCCAAACTAGAAGAAAAAAATAGCCTTTAGCTTTATTTGGGTGAGTGGAGATTTCCACTCACCGCAATTATTATCCGCTACTCTGCCAACCAATCGTGTGGCTGTAAATAATCATCATATAAAACTGCTTCAGGACTTCCTGGCTCTGGATGCCAATCATACTTCCAATGCACAATAGGTGGCATAGACATTAAAATTGACTCAGTACGCCCACCCGTTTGCAAACCAAACAAAGTCCCACGATCGAAAACTAAATTAAACTCAACATAACGACCACGACGATATAACTGAAAGTCGCGCTCCCGCTCACCAAATTTCATCGTTTTACGTTTACCAACAATCGGCAAATAAGCTTGTAAATAGCTCTCACCAACACCTTGCATAAAGGCAAAGCTTTTTTCAAAGCCCCATTCGTTTAAGTCATCAAAAAACAAACCGCCAACACCACGCGTTTCATCTCGATGTTTTAAATAAAAATACTCATCGCACCATTTTTTGTATTTTGCATAAACATCATCACCAAAAGGATCGCACGCCGCTTTTGATACTTGATGCCAACTAATAACATCTTCTTTAAAGGGATAAAAAGGGGTTAAATCAAAGCCACCGCCAAACCACCAAATCGGCTCTTCGCCTTCTTTTTCCGCAATAAAAAATCGCACATTAGCGTGAGATGTAGGCACATACGGATTATTTGAATGAATAACTAAGGAAACGCCCATAGCCTGAAAATCTCGGCCTTCTAATTCGGGGCGCTTAGCTGTTGCGGACGGTGGCAATTTATGTCCAAAAACATGGGAAAAATTAACCCCCGCCTGCTCAAAAACATTACCATTCGTTAATACACGAGAGCGACCGCCACCGCCTTCCTCTCTATCCCATGAATCTTCTACAAAAACAGTTCCACCATCTTCACTTTGCAATCCTGCGCAAATGCTATCCTGCAAGCCTAGTAGAAAGGCTTTGACTCTCTCTATTTCAATATTACTTATTTCTGCCACCGTCTCGTCTCCTTAAAAAGATAGGTTAATTCAGTATTTCTGCGTACAAGTAAGCTAATTTTAAGTAAAATTAGCCTTCTATTTTTATATTTACCCAAATGAACTCACAAAAAGATACTTTATACGCAAGCCCACTTGGCGATGTTGGCTGTTTTAAATTCGATAACAGCGTAGTTGATGTTTTCCCCGACATGATACAACGTTCCGTTCCAGGTTACAGTGCTATTATATCTGCCATCGGCTTGCTGGCTAGTCGCTTTGCTCAAGATGATAGCACTTGTTATGATTTAGGCTGTTCATTAGGCGCCGCAACACTTTCCATGCGCCATAAAATCACCGCAAAAAATTGCTCCATTATTGCTGTAGACAATTCACCAGCCATGCTGACTCGTTGCCAGAAAATCATTGATCGAGATACTGCAACCATTCCGGTCGAACTTATTTGTCGCGACATACAAGAAATGGACATCAGCAATGCCTCTATTGTAGTGCTGAATTTCACTTTACAGTTTATACCCGTCGCTGATCGAGATGACTTTATAAAAAAAATATACGCCGGTTTAAAACCTGGCGGCTTACTCATTTTGTCAGAAAAGCTTATGTTTACTGATCCTAGACAACAAGAACTACAAACAGAAATGCATCACGCCTTTAAAAAGGCCAACGGCTATAGTGATATGGAGGTTAGCCAAAAACGTGCATCAATAGAGAATGTACTGATTCCCGAAACCTTCGATCAACATAAAAACCGTTTACTAAACTCAGGCTTTAATAATACTGAAGTCTGGTTCCAATATTTTAATTTTGCTTCTATGATTGCTTTGAAATGATTGATTACCAACCCTTATACGACACACTAATTGAAGCAAATGCTGAACATTGGGCAGAGATATTACCTAAACAAATTCATCAGGCACTTAACCCTGAAGCGCATGGAAATTTTTCTATGTGGAATGCCGCCGTTGAGCAACTACCTATCCCGAAAAATCATGACGTTCAGCTAGACGACGAAGGCTTTAGCATAGGCCAAGAAGGTCAATTGCTAGAGGCAGAAAGAATGCAAATGGAACAGGGTTTAAAAAACCTGTTTCCTTGGCGCAAAGGTCCGTATGATTTATTTGGTTTACACCTTGATACAGAGTGGCGCTCAGACTGGAAATGGGAGCGCATTAAAGATCATATTAGCTCATTAAATAGCAGGCTTGTTTTAGATGTAGGTTGTGGCAATGGCTATCATTGCTGGCGAATCTTAGGTGCTGGAGCAAGAATGGTAGTTGGCGTTGACCCAGTGCAATTGCATGTTCTACAGTTTCAAGCAGTACGCCGCCTCTATGGCACCGAAGCACCAATCTATGTTTTGCCTTTAACGCTAGAAGAAATCCCTGAAAAAACTAGTATTTTCGATACCGTATTTTCTATGGGCGTTCTATATCATCGTCGCTCACCGATTGACCATTTAATGGATTTGCGTAATCGCTTACGCAGTGGTGGAGAGTTAGTATTAGAAACACTAGTAATTGAGGGAGAAAAAGGCGAAGTATTAGTTCCCGAAGGTCGCTATGCGCGAATGCGCAATGTTTGGTTCTTACCGAGTTGCGCAACTTTAATAAGTTGGATGACGCGCTGTGGTTTTATTGATATACGAGTTGTTGATATAAATCAAACCAGCATGGAAGAACAGCGCTCGACACCATGGATGACCTTCAATTCACTTCAAGATTTTTTAGATCCGAACAATCCAAATTTGACGATTGAAGGCCACCCTGCGCCAACACGAGCCACCATTATTGCGACTGTAAAATAAAGACTACTTCCATCTAAGTCAGGGTGGAAATCACTTAGCGTAAGGCGCTTACGCTATTTATAACTTCATTCGATGCGAGCTCTAGCCCGAGCTTAAAACATTCACTAGCTCGCTCTTGATCACCCTCTTCCAATAGATAATTACCCAATATCCTATAGGCTTCAACCGTAGGCTCAACACCTATACTTTTAGCTAAATATTTTTTGGCTTTATCCGCAAACTCACATTTAATCGAAATTTTACCCAGTACGCGCAATAGAATAGGGTCATTACCATGCTCCAGCAACCACTTTTCAGCCATTTCCAACTGCGCCCGAAAATCAATAGATTGCACGCTACCAAATAAGGATAATAAAATCATATCCCACTTATCATTTAAAGCTCGAACTAAATCCTTCTCAATTTTAGCTCCGGCACCAGAGTCGATCATCGCAGCAAAATAAATAGCAGGAACACCTGACATAACTTGAACATAAGCAGGGATACTATTCCAAAGCTCCTGTATTTCATTTGCATTACTGGTCTCAGCGGCTTCCTTTAATAAAAGACTGAATGTCTCAACTTCCAGTAATTTAATCTCAGCTTCCATAAAAACTTTGTTTTCATGGAGAGCTGGCAATAACTTACGAATCGCCTGCCAATCCCCTAGCTGTTGATAAGTTTGGTGTAACATTTGTAAAACACTAGCATGCGAAGAGTCCAAGGTATGTAATTTTGTCAGCGTCTCTAATGCCTGATCAAATTGTTTTTGTGATAAATGTAATTCAGCTCTAGTTAAACCGACAGCCACCTCAGATCCAGGCGCATCTTTCGTTGCTCGAGTTAAATATTCATCACGCTTCTCTAGCGCTCCACGAGAATGAGCGGCACGTGCAGCCGTTAAATAATGAATTAAAGGAGCACCACTATTTGAGGCATGCCTAATGAGCGTTTTTTCTGCGCGCTCCCAATTACCTTCTGCCGAGTCAACTAACCCAGAGATCAAAGCATCTTGAGAACGATTGAATTTAACCGATTTACCACGCATTCTGATTTTACCAGGAAGACGTATCAACCAACCTAACCATCTAAAAAGGACATAAAAAACAAAAAAACCAATAATTAAAGCCACCGCAAAAACGACTAAAGATGTCTCTAAGGCCCAGTGCCCAACACCAATTAATACATAGCCAGGGTCATCATACTGAGCCAACCACTCATGAACAAGAAAGGCAAAAACTAGCGCAGATACTAACGCCCCTAGAAAAAACAATATATTCTTCACTTAGCCAACCTCTTATTATTATTCAGCTTGTGCATCAGGCTGTTGTAATGCTTTATCAGTTTCTAACCTTAGTTTAGCGATATTTCTCAGCATTTTAAGTGACTGACTGATGTCTGGGAAATTGCTACGAATTTGAATAGATTTTAATCTTTCCAATTCAAGTACAAATTGCTTATAAGTTCCATTTTTTGTGAAGTTACTCTGTAGCCACTGTAGAACATCTTTAATGCTCGCCTGATATAACGCATCATCTTGCTGGACTAAGGCTAACTTAACCATCACAAGCTTAGTGCTGAGCTGCTCAGTAATGAAGGCTTTTTGTTCGGGCGTAATAACCGACGTCACTGGACTATCTAAGCGTCTAATTGTAACAATCCCTTCGATAGCAACTAAAGCATTATCAAGCTTAGCATTAATATCATTTTCAACTAAAGGCTTAGTTTTAGAGGTGCTGTCACCCGAAGATAGTCCTTTCCCCGCGTAAGGAAGAAACACATTTAACTTAGCAACATCTTCTTCTAACATTTCTAAAGTAGAATAAATGCCCACAACATCAGCCAACTTAACCTTTTTGACGGCAGCAATTTCCTTAGCAATCTGTCCACGTATTTTAAATCCCGCTGTATCACCACTTTCACGCAACCGTTGGTCTGCAGCTTTTAATGCCTCAACCGTTGTGTCTACATCTCCCATCAAATGCAAACGACGATTAGCAACACTAAGCAAATATTCTGCATCAGCAACTAACCAATCGCCACGCGTTTTACCCAATTGTCTTTGAATACGTAATATAGATTCATTAATACGTCCAGATGTATTCTCTAAACGCTCAGTATGTAGAGCACTAAGTTCATTCAACTTAGCTTCAAAATTAGACTCTTTACTACCCACTTCAGAGTTTAAACTAGACAGTTGATTTTGAATAGCGACTAACTGGCTTTGATACCCTGAAATCTGCTTAGTCAACTCAATCATTTGCTGACTATCTTTACTAAGTACGCCACCCAAATCTTGCTGTTTATCACGCAACTGCTGTAATAAAAGGTAACCAGCCCCTGCAAGACCAATGACAATTAATAAAATGACTACACCAAACCAAGCACCATTCCTAGATTTTTTAACCTCAGAATTTAGCGGTGCTTTTTGCTGATTTATATTTTCAGTTACTTCCGCCACAGTTTTCCCCATTATTTAATGCATTTATCATTGCCGCATCAGTAGTTTCATTGGCAATGATAATTTTCGTAAAACCAATATCTTTGGCCACAGCATAAACTCGCCGACTAATTACAACTAATGGAATTAGTAACAAGCTATTTTTTTTCTTAATCTCAGCAGCAATCTGCATAAGATTTTGCAAAGCTTCAACACTATAAATGACGATAGCATCCAAATTACCAGCATCTAGAGTCAAATTAACGGCTTCACTAGAATAAGAGACCCGTTCTCTAGTATAAACTTCCATATAGTCAACAGAAGCCCCTCTTGCTTGCAAAGTACTCGCTAATAATTCACGTCCGCCTGCCCCTCGAATAATTAAGCAAGACTCACCACTTAAATCTAGCAACTCAGGAATCGCCAGTATGCCTTCAGAATTAAACTCTAAATCAGGTAACAGGATATTAGTAACACCATAATCAATTAATTGATTATATGTAGCTAATCCTACAGCAATGCACTTTACTTGTTTTAAGCGCTCAAAATCGTGATTTAATATTTCATATGCAAAATTAACTGCATTAACACTAATGAAAAATACATATTTATATTGCTCAATATGCTGTAAATGTAAAGAATCCTTTTCAGATAAAGCCTTACTTTGAATCTCAATAACAGGAAATTTGATAGCCTGCCAACCCTGTTGCTCTATGAAGCTACATAAATTAGCGCTTTGATTATAAGGTCGAGTGACTAATATACGTTTACCCATTGGCGACTACTAGCATAAAGCACTGAGAGCATTAAGCATACAACTCGCTTAAGATATCACCTGCACCACTTGCAAGTAATTCCTCAGCCACTGCCCGGCCAATAGCTTCAGCTTCAGATGCAGGACCAGTTTTCTCAGATCTATAAACAAGAGTTCCGTCTGGCTTACCCACTAAACCGCGCATAAACAACTGATCACCCTGTAATTCAGCAAAACCGGCAATAGGCACCTGACATCCGCCATTTAAACGATTATTCATAGCACGCTCAGCGCCGACTGTAATACAACTATCTGCATCTTGTAGAACCGCAAGTAATTGGTTTAATTCAGCATCGTCTACACGGCACTCTATACCAACAGCACCTTGTCCAACAGCAGGCAGACTAACAGTAGTATCAAGTTTTTGTGTAATCCTATCAGTAAAACCTAAACGCATCAATCCAGCAGCCGCTAGAATAATTGCATCAAATTCACCAGCATCAAGCTTTGCTAAACGCGTATTGACATTGCCCCGTAAAGATAAAATTTGTGCATCCGGAAAGCGCACAGATACTTGGCATTGCCTACGCAAACTAGAAGTACCTATCCTTGCATTAGCAGGTAAATCCTCCATACAACTGTATTTATTAGATACAAAAGCATCACAGGGGTCTTCGCGCGGCAAAATAACCGCCAAGTGTAAGCCCTCTGGAAATTCCATTGGTACATCCTTCATAGAATGAACAGCAATATCGGCTGTTCCTTCAAGCATACCCTGCTCTAACTCTTTAACAAAAAGGCCTTTTCCGCCAATCTTTGCTAATGGCGCATCTAAAATTTTATCGCCCTTAGTTAGCATTTTTACTAATTCAGTTTGAATACCGGGATACGCTTGTTTTAGTCTAGTTGCAACGTATTCAGCTTGCCATAAAGCTAAAGCACTTTGTCGAGTTGCAATTTTAATAATTCGCTGTGTCACTACATTACCCAAATAAAATTTGTCGAAGCTACATTGTACCTTTTTTATGCATCTAAACGGCCAAATTTATCTGATTTTATATACAAAATAAACCCTAAAAGCATCTTAAAAATCCACAACCAGCAAGAAAGCAATAAAACACAGACAGATTAATAGAAAATCAGCATAAGCCTACAAAAAGAGCAAAATATAACAGGCACAAAAAAACCAGCCGAAGCTGGTTTTTTTGAACTTTAAACCTAAAGAATATTAATCTTCAGTTGCATCCAATTCAGGACGACCAACCAATTCAACATATGCCATAGGTGCTTTATCACCAGTACGGAATCCGCACTTCATGATACGTAAATAACCACCCGGACGGGCTTGGTAACGAGGACCAAGCTCATTGAATAATTTAGTAACAATATCACGATCTCTTAATTTAGCAAAAGCTAAACGACGATTAGCAACAGAATCGTTTTTAGATAAAGTAATAAGTGGCTCAGCAATTGAACGTAATTCTTTTGCTTTAGGTAAAGTAGTTCTAATTAATTCTTCTTTAAATAAAGAAGTAGTCATATTACTAAACATAGCTTTTCTATGACTGCTATTTCTATTTAATTGTCTACCAGACTTACGATGTCTCATACAAATAAACCTTTTATTTTATAAAATCGCTTGAGATTGCTCAGCTAAATTTTCAGGTGGCCAATTCTCTAGACGCATTCCCAAAGAAAGTCCCTTCAGAGCTAACACATCTTTTATCTCAGTTAACGACTTTCTACCTAGATTAGGTGTTTTCAACAATTCAAACTCAGTTCGTTGAATAAGATCACCAATGTAATATATATTTTCTGCTTTAAGGCAGTTAGCTGATCGAACTGTAAGCTCCAAATCGTCTACAGGACGCAGAAGCGTTGGATCAATATGCTCAACTTGCTCTACAATAACCTCATCAACTTGATCATTCACTTTTTCAAAGTCAACAAACACTGATAATTGATCATGTAAGATTGTTGCAGCTAACTTAATAGTGGCCTCAGGATCAACAGTACCATTAGTTTCTAATTCAATAATAAGTTTATCGAGATTAGTGCGCTGTTCAACACGAGTTGACTCTACTTTATAAGCGACCTTATCAATAGGAGTATAAGAAGCATCGACCTGCAAAGCTCCAACAACACCAACACCGAATCCTTCAGTACGAGTATTTGAAGGCTCATAGCCTCTACCGCGCTGAATATTAATCTTCATAGACAAGGCGCCTTCTTCAGTTAAATTCGCAATAACTAAATCAGGATTAATAATTTCAACATCATGAGGCAACTGAATGTCAGCTGCAGTAACTGGACCTGCGCCGCTCTTACTTAAACTTAGCGTAACCTCATTTGCTGAATGCAGAACAACAGCAAGTTGCTTTAAGTTCAATAAGATATCAATAACATCCTCATGAACACCATCGATAACAGAATATTCATGTTCCGCGTTATCAATTTCAGCACTGACAACAGCACAACCAGGAACAGAAGACAATAAAACCCTTCTTAACGCATTCCCGAGAGAATGCCCGAAACCACGCTCTAATGGCTCAATAACTATTCTTGAATGATTGAGTGACTTACTAACAACCTCAACAAGTTGAGGCCTTAATAAACCAGTAACAGCACTATGCATTTAAAACCCCAACAATATTATTTAGAATATAACTCAACAACTAACTGCTCATTAATATCAGAACCCAGATCAGCACGATCAGGTAAAGAATTAAAAGATCCAGTAAATTCCTTAGGACTTACTTCTAGCCATGCAGGGAAACCATACTGATCAGCAACTGTAAGCGAATCAATAATACGAACTTGCTTCTTAGATTTCTCTCTTATAGAAATCTTATCACCAACATTCACCTGTGCAGAAGCGATATTCAAAATTCCATCGTTTACTAAAATGGATTTATGACTAACAAGTTGTCTTGCTTCCGCTCTTGTAGCTGCGAAGCCCATTCTATAAACAACATTATCCAACCGAGATTCTAAAAGGTTTAACAGATTTAAACCTGTCGCTCCTTTTTGTAATTCAGCTGCTTTATAATAATTTCTAAATTGCTTTTCAAGCACACCGTAGATACGTCTAATACGCTGCTTAGCTCTAAGCTGTGAAGCATAGTTAGAGTCACGAGCTCTCTTAGTTCCGTGCTGACCAGGGCGCTGATCTAATTTACATTTACCTTCTAGGGACTTTCCTCTGCTTTTCAGAAAAAGATCAGTACCTTCACGACGGCTTAACTTACAAGTTGGTCCTAAATATCTTGCCATTTTATACTCCTATCTATACCCTACGTTTCTTAGGCGGACGACAACCATTATGGGGGATAGGCGTAACATCAACGATATTGCCAATTTTGAACCCTAGGTTATTAAATGATCTTACTGCAGACTCACGACCAGGACCAGGTCCTTTAATCATAACATCTAAGTTTTTCATTCCGTATTCTTGAGCCACTTTTCCAGCACGTTCTGCGGCTACTTGAGCTGCAAAAGGCGTACTTTTTCTAGAGCCTCTAAAACCAGAACCGCCAGAAGTAGCCCAAGATAGAGCATTTCCTTTTCGATCAGTAATTGTTACTATTGTATTATTAAAAGTTGCATGGATATGCGCTATCCCGTCTGCAACTTCCTTTTTTATTTTTTTCTTTGTAGTACGATTTGAACTAGCCATTTTTATTAACTCTACTTATTATTTTCTAATAGGTTTACGAGGTCCTTTTCTAGTACGAGCATTTGTTCTCGTTCTCTGACCGCGCAATGGTAGTCCACGTCTATGGCGAATACCACGATAGCATCCAAGGTCCATTAAACGCTTTATGTTCATTGACACTTCGCGTCGTAGATCACCTTCAACAACAATCTTTCCAATTGCATCACGAATAGCTTCTAACTGCTCTTCATTCAACTCTTTAATTTTAATTGTCCGTTCTATACCAACTTCTTTACAGATATTAATTGCAGTTGGTTTACCTATACCATAAACTGCAGTTAAAGCGATCTCTGCATGCTTATGATCTGGTACATTAATTCCGGCAATTCGTGCCATCTAGTTACTCCCCATACGTTACTCGAAAGTTAAGCAGCTAATTATAGCACTTAAACCTTTCAAAGCAATAAAAAATTACCCTTGACGTTGTTTATGACGCCCATCTTTACAAATAACTCTAATAACTCCAGATCTTTTAACAACCTTACAGTTACGACATATTTTCTTTACAGAAGCTCGTACTTTCACAGCTTACCCCTTAATTTTGTAATTTATTTATTTTTCTTTAAATTTGCTTTATCCATCAGCCCATCATATTTTTGCGACATTAAGTGAGTCTGCATCTGCGACACAAAATCCATAACAACAACAACAATAATAAGTAGAGATGTTCCGCCAAAGTAAAAAGGTACATTCCAGTAAACAATCAAGAACTCTGGCAACAAACAAACTGCTGTTATATAAAAAGCACCGATCAACGTCAAACGTGTCATAACTTTATCAATATAAACCGCGGTTTGCTCACCAGGTCTAATTCCTGGTAAAAAAGCACCTGACTTCTTTAAATTTTCAGCTGTTTCTTTTGAATTGAAGACTAATGCAGTATAGAAAAAACAAAAGAACACAATTGCAACAGTATACAGCATTACATATAAAGGCTGACCAGGCGATATAGCAGTAGATATACCCTGCAACCAAGAAAACCCTTCAGCATTACCAAACCAACCAGCAATAGTAGCAGGAAACAAAATAATACTAGAAGCGAAGATAGGAGGAATAACACCCGCCATATTCAACTTAAGCGGCAAAAAGCTACTTTGACCAGCATACATTCTCTTACCCTGCTGACGCTTCGGATAGTTAATTACAATCCGACGCTGACCACGTTCAACAAATACCACAAGCGCAGTAACAGCAATACTCAATAAAAACAACAGCACAATAAATGCACCATTCAATTCACCAGTACGAGCTAACTCAAGCGTCCCACCAATAGCAGAAGGCAATCCAGCAACGATACCAGCAAAAATGATTAATGAAATACCATTACCAAGACCTCTCTCAGTAATTTGTTCACCTAACCACATAAGAAAAACAGTACCCGTCACCAAAGTTATAGCAGTAATCACTATAAATTGAATTCCAGGACTAATAACAACAGATAAACCACCTGCAGTCTGATTTTGTAACGCAATAGATACACCGATGGCCTGGAATGTAGCTAAAAATACAGTACCATATCTTGTGTACTGTGAAATTTTTCGCCTACCCGACTCACCTTCTTTTTTAACCTGCTCTAATGCAGGAATTACAATAGTCATTAACTGCATAATAATAGAAGCAGAAATGTACGGCATAATTCCAAGAGCAAAAAGACTCAATCTTTTCAACGCACCACCTGAGAACATGTTGAACATATCCAAGATAGAACCTTCTTGCTGCTTAAACATCAAAGCCAAAGCTTGGGGATCAATACCTGGTACAGGTATATGAGCCCCAACCCTGTAAACAAAAAAAGCACCTAGAACGAACATTAACCTTGAAAACAACTCAGAAGTATTCCCAAGTTGCTCTTTCATTTGCGTGCTTGATCTACTCACAATTAGTCCTCTATAGTTCCGCCAGCAGCTTCAATTAAAGCTTTAGCACCACCAGTTACTTTTAAGCCCTTCAAAGTAACTGCAGATGTAATTTCACCAGATTTTATTACCTTTGCAACCTTAGTAAAAGCTGGAACCACATTAGATTTAATTAAATCATTTAATGTAACTACATCTAAACTTAATTTTGCAATTTCATTAAGTCTTACTTCAGAAGTAAATTTAGATTTTCTGGCAGTAAAACCAACTTTAGGCAAACGACGCTGCAAAGGCATCTGACCACCTTCAAAACCAACTTTATGGAAACCACCACTACGTGATTTCTGACCTTTATGTCCACGACCACAAGTCTTACCTAGAGTAGACCCAATACCGCGACCAACTCTTTTACGATCTTTTTTCGAACCTTCAGCAGGTTTGATTGTATTTAAATACATTAGACTTCCTCTACTGTAACCATATAAGAGACTTTGTTAATCATCCCTCTATTTTCAGCAGTATCAATAACCTCAACAGTATGTCTGATACGTCTCAAGCCCAAGCCAATTAAACATGCTTTATGACTCTTCAGACGACCAATACTGCTTTTCATCATTGTAACGCGCAATTTTTTATCTGCCATTTCAATTACCCTGTAATGTCTTCAACTGATAAGCCACGCTTAGCAGCGATTTGTGCAGCATTATTCATATTAGCAAGCCCATCAATCGTAGCTCGCACTACATTGATTGGATTAGTTGTACCAATACATTTTGCTAACACATTATTTACTCCAACAGCCTCGAAAACAGCTCTCATTGAAGCACCAGCAATAATTCCTGTACCTTCAGTAGCTGGCTGCATAAAAACTTTTGCAGCGCCCACTTCGGACATAATTGAATACTGCAAAGTATCACCTTTAAGTGCTACTTTATGCATATTTTTTCTAGCTTGCTCAAGTGATTTCTGAATTGCAATAGGTACTTCTTTAGCTTTACTAACGCCATACCCTACATTTCCATCGCCATCACCAACTACAGTTAATGCAGTAAAACCAAACACTCTACCGCCTTTTACAACTTTTGCGACTCGTCTAACAGAAACTAGTTTTTCTTGTAATCCGTCGGTACTCGCTTGTTGATGTGCATTTGCCATATATTTCCCCTAGAACTTTAAACCAGCTTCGCGTGCAGCATCAGCTAATGCCTTAACTCGACCGTGATATTTAAAACCAGAACGGTCAAAAGTAACTTCAGTAATTCCTGCAGCTATTGCTTTATCCGCAACTAATTTACCAACTAAAACTGCAGACTCTACATTTCCAGTACTCTTTACAGCAGATTTTATTTCAGCTTGAGTAGTACATGCACTTGCAACTGTAACAGTTCCATTTTCTGTAATAACTTGAGCATAAATGTGTTTTGAGGTTTTATGTACCGTCAAACGATTACTGCCAAGCTTTCTAATATTTGATCTAAGCTTTAACGCTCTCTTCAATCGAGATGCTTTTTTATTCATTTTGATAGCCTATTTTTTCTTAGCGTCTTTTCTGACTATTTGCTCATCAGCATATTTAACACCTTTACCTTTATATGGCTCAGGCGGCCTGTAGGCTCTAATCTCAGCAGATACCGCACCGACTAGTTGTTTATCCATACCTTTTACAACTATTTCAGTTTGCGATGGTGCCTCGATATCAATTCCTTCTGGCATTGCATAATCTACAGGATGAGAAAAACCAAGACTTAGATTAAGTACACGACCCTTTATCTGTGCTCTGTAACCTACACCTACCAAATTTAATTTTTTCTCAAAGCCACTAGTAACACCAGTAACCATGTTTGCAATAAGTGCACGCATTGTACCGGCTAAAGCTGTCGCTTTTTGATTATTTTGATCCCATTTCATTTTAATTTCTTCAGCACCCATATCAAGCTCAATCTGAGCATGAAGAGGCATGCTCAATTGACCTTTAGAGCCTTTAACTAAAACAACAGAGTCAACAAGCTTTACTTCAACACCTGTAGGTATAACTATAGGGTTTTTTGCGATTCTAGACATAAATTCACCCTATCCTTAACAAACTGTACATAATACTTCGCCGCCATGACCAATTGCGCGTGCAGCACGATCAGTCATAACACCTTTTGAAGTAGATACAATAGCTACACCTAAGCCACCTAAGACCTTAGGTAACTCATCTTTAGATTTATATATGCGCAAACCTGGCTTGCTTATACGTTTAACCTTATCAATTACCGGCTTTCCATTATAGTATTTTAACTCAACAGACATAGATACATGCGCACCATTTGTTTCTGTTAAGTAACTGCTAATATATCCTTCTTCTTTCAAAACTTTTGCTATTGCAACTTTAAGTTTAGAAGACGGCATATTAACGTTTATTTTTCCTGCAGACTGCCCATTTCTTATGCGCGTAAGCATGTCTGCTACTGGATCTGTCATGCTCATATTATTTTCTCCAAATATCTAACTAGTCGATTACCAACTGGCTTTAGTCAAGCCTGGAACATCTCCACGCATCGTAGCTTGTCTAAGCATATTTCTACTTAAGCCAAATTTGCGATAAAAACCATGTGGGCGACCGGTTATGTTACATCTATTACGTCCTCTCGACGCGCTTGAATCACGCGGCAATTTTTGTAATGCAAGATGTGCCTCATCCTTATCCTGAATAGAAGCATTTGGATCTCTAATAATTTCTTTTAAAGAAGCTCTTTTTACTTCAAATTTACTTACTAATTTAACTCGCTTTGCTTCGCGCGCTATCATTGATTTTTTAGCCATAACTTTAGCTCTTAAATGGAAAATTAAACTGCTTCAACAAGGCTAAGCCTTCTTCGTTCGTTTTAGCGGTAGTAGTGATACAAATATCTAAGCCGCGCAAAGTATCTATCTTATCATAATCTATTTCAGGAAAGATAATTTGCTCTGTAACGCCCATACTAAAATTACCACGTCCATCGAAACTTTTAGGGCTTAAGCCTCTAAAATCACGAATACGAGGAATTGAAATACTTATAAGACGATCAAGAAATTCATACATTCTTTCTTGTCTAAGCGTAACCTTGCAACCAATCGGCATATCATCACGAATCTTAAAACCCGCAATAGATTTACGCGATATAGTCACAACAGCTTTTTGACCACTGATTTTTTCCATATCACTGACAGCTGCTTGAATAATTTTCTTATCAGCAACAGCCTCACCTAAACCCATGTTTAGAGTGATTTTAGTAATTTTCGGTACTTGCATTACTGATGTGTAACTAAACTGTTCCATCAATGCAGGTAATATTTTTTCTTTATAATCTTCTTGTAATCTAGCCATGATTATACCTACACATCAATAATTTCATTATTAGACTTAAAATAACGGACTTTACTTCCATCATCTAGCGCCTTAAAGCCAACTTTATCTGCTTTTTTAGTAGCAGAATTATATAAAGCTATATTTGACTTGTGAATTGGCATTTCTTTTTCAATTATGCCACCTTGAACACCAGCATTTGGATTTGGTTTTTGGTGTTTTTTAACTCTATTAACACCCTCAACCAAAACTTTCTCGTGCATAAATTTACTGATTCGTCCTCGTTTGCCCTTATCTTTACCGATAAGAACGATGACTTCGTCATCTTGTTTAAGTTTTTGCATTTTTAGACCCTTACAATACTTCTGGCGCTAGAGAAATAATTTTCATAAATTTCTCATTTCGTAATTCACGTGTCACTGGACCAAATATTCGAGTACCTAGTGGCTGATGATTTGCATTTAAAATTACAGCAGCATTGCCATCAAATCTTATAAGTGAACCATCCGGTCTACGTACACCTTTTCTAGTACGTACAACCAATGCATTATATACTTCGCCTTTCTTAACTCTTCCGCGTGGGATAGCATCTTTAATACTAACCTTAATAATATCCCCAATCGCAGCATACCTTCTATGCGATCCGCCGAGAACTTTGATACACATGACCTTTTTTGCGCCGCTGTTATCAGCAACGTCAAGGTTAGTTTGCATCTGAATCATTTTTATTACCTAATTTACTTAAAGTAGTAATTTAATTAACGTGCTTTTGACTGCACATCAACTAATATAAAAGATTTATTTTTTGAATAAGGACGACAAGATGTAATTGTCACTACATCGCCTTCGTTACATACGTTATTTTCATCATGCGCAAATAACTTAGTAGATCGTCTAATATATTTACCGTAAACAGGGTGCTTAATTAGGCGCTCCACTAGTACCGTAACTGTCTTATCCATCTTGTTACTAACTACGCGACCAGTAATGGTGCGTACTTGATCTGTATTTTCACTCATTATGCTTGTCTCGCCATTTCATTCACGACAGTTTTAACACGCGCAATATTTCTTCTAACTTTTTTTACTTGGTCAGATTTAGATAGTTGGCCTGTATTTTTTTGCATACGTAAATTGAATTGTTCACGACCTAATTCAACTAATGCTAAATTTAGCTCTGCCACATTTTTTTGACGTAATTCACTAACTTTCATTACATTACCGTCCTAACAATAAACTTAGTTTTAATAGGCAGTTTAGCCGCAGCTAATGCAAAAGCTTCTCTAGCTACCTCTTCTGGCACACCTTGTAGCTCATATAACATTGTGCCTGGTTTAATTTGCGCTACCCAGTACTCCACGCCACCTTTACCTTTACCCATTCTAGTCGCTAATGGCTTATTTGTAATTGGCTTATCAGGGAATACTCTAATCCAAAGCTTACCATCACGCTTACAATGTCTTGTAATTGTTCTACGTGCGGCTTCAATTTGACGGGCAGTTAATCTACCTCTATCCATTGACTTTAGACCAAATTCACCAAAACTTACTGATGATCCACGAACAGCGATACCAGTATTTCTTAATTTATGTTGTTTACGAAATTTCGTTCTTTTAGGTTGAAGCATGATATTTTCCCTTCACCTATTTCTTAGATTTTGAAGTTTCAGAATTTTGCTGGGCAGGGTCTATATTAAAAACCTCACCTTTAAAAATCCAAACTTTGATACCAATGATACCGTACGTAGTATTTGCCTCAGCAACACCATAGTCAATATCAGCCCTTAAAGTATGCAGAGGAACACGCCCCTCTCTATACCATTCACTACGAGCAATTTCAGCGCCATTTAAACGGCCACCAAGATTAATCTTGATACCTTCTGCGCCTAATCTCATAGAGTTGGTAACTGCACGCTTCATAGCGCGACGATACATAATTCTTTTCTCTAATTGTTGCGCTACACTTTCTGCAACTAATTGAGCGTCTAACTCAGGCTTTCTAATCTCTTCAACATTGACTTGTACCGGAATACCCATCATTTTAGAGATTTCTTTACGCAACACATCAATATCTTCGCCTTTTTTACCGATTACGATACCTGGGCGTGCTGTATGAATTGTTATATGCGCATTATTTGCCGGACGGTTAATTTGAATCCGACTTACAGATGCGTGAGCTAATTTCTTTTGAATATAGCCACGAACTGTTAAATCTTGATGCAAGAAAACCGGATAATCTTTGCTATTTGCATACCATCTTGAAGTAAAGTCTTTAACTATACCTAGACGTATTCCTGTTGGATGTACCTTTTGACCCATTTTACTGCCCCTACTCGAACTCTGCGACTTTAACGGTGATATGACAAGTACGCTTCAGGATGTGGTTTGCACGACCTTTAGCTCTTGCTCTAAATCTCTTTAGAGTTGGCGCCTCATCTACAAATACAGTTGAAACCTTTAACTCATCAATATCTGCACTTTCATTATGCTCCGCATTCGCAACAGCTGACTCAAGTACTTTCTTCATAATCGCAGCAGCTTTCTTAGTACTGAATTTCAATACATTCAAAGCTTCTTCGACTTTCAAACCTCTAATCTGGTCTGCAACTAATCGTGCTTTTTGAGCAGATAAAGGTGCATTACTTAATTTAGCTAAAACTTCCATATGCCCCCCTTATCTTGATTTCTTATCAGCCAAATGGCCTCTGTATGTCCGAGTTGGTGAAAACTCACCCAACTTATGACCTACCATATTTTCCGAGACTAAAACAGGGACGTGCTGGCGACCGTTATGCACAGCTATTGTAAGGCCTAACATTTCAGGCGTTATCATTGATCGTCTAGACCAAGTCTTAATTGGTTTCCTGCTATTGCTACTTACTGCATCATCAATTTTCTTCTGCAAATGATGATCAATAAAAGGACCTTTTTTAATTGAACGTGGCACTTAATTATTCCTCTCTAACGCTTGTTACGACGTCTAACAATCATTTTGTCAGTACGTTTGTTCTTTCTAGTTTTGTAGCCTTTAGTTGGCATACCCCATGGAGAAACCGGATGTCTACCACCAGATGTTCTTCCTTCACCACCACCATGCGGGTGATCGACCGGGTTCATAACAACACCTCGAACAGTAGGACGAACCCCACGCCATCTTGACGCACCAGCTTTACCTAATGAAATAAGGTTATGTTCTGAATTAGAAACCTCACCAATAACTGCCTTACAATCCGCTAATACTTTACGCATTTCGCCAGAACGCAAACGCAAAGTTACGTGAGCGCCATCTTTTGCAATTAATTGAGCTGATGTACCGGCGCTTCGAGCAATTTGCGCTCCTTTACCAGGCTTTAGCTCAATACAATGGACAATAGAACCCATAGGCATATTACGCAGAGACATGCAATTACCAGCTTTCACTGGAGCATTTTCTGAGGCAATAACTTCCTGACCAGCAACAACACCTTTAGGTGCAATTATATATTTACGCTCACCATCTTTATATAAGACTAGAGCTATATTTGCTGTTCTATTTGGGTCATATTCTAAACGCTCAACAATACCTGGAATATCAGTTTTGTTACGCTTAAAGTCTATAATACGGTAGGATTGCTTGTGTCCACCACCGATGTGACGAGTTGTAATTCGCCCATTATTATTACGCCCACCACTCTTACTTTTTTTGCTTAGTAAAGGCCCAAAAGGTTTACCTTTATGTAAGTTTTCATGCTTTACTCTTACGACAAACCTAGAACCCGGCGATGTCGGTTTTGATTTTACAATAGCCATTTACCCTACCGATTATATTCTTTTACTTTCCAATTATGCTGCTGAGAAATCAATGTCATTACCTGGCTTCAGCTTTACATAAGCCTTTTTCCAGTTAGATCTCTTACCCATAAAGCGTCCAAATCTTTTAGTTTTACCTTTAACATTTAATAGCTGAACTTTTTCAACTTCAACATTAAACATTAATTCAACAGATTTTTTTACTTGCAACTTAGTTGCTTCGCTAGCCACTTTAAAGACGAATCTATTTTGATTTTCTGCCGCAACAGTGCTCTTTTCAGATACTACTGGTGCCTTTATTACATTCGAAAGATTAAACTCTATACTCATAACAACTGCGCCTCAATCGCTTTCAATGCTGCAGGTGTAGCAATTACATTTTCTGCAGCAATTAACATAACAGCATCAAGTTCACTTGCAGTAGTAACTTCTAATCGTGCAATATTTCTTGAAGACAAGTATATATTTTCATCTAGCTCATCAGTAACAATCAGAACCCGCGCAGTACCTAAATCTTTCAATTTCGATACCAACTCTTTAGTCTTAGGAGTCGTAGGGATTATATCTGAACTTACCAACAAACGATTTGAACGCAACAATTCAGACAAAATTGAACGAATCCCTGCGCGATACATCTTTTTGTTTAACTTTTGATCAAATGATCTTGGTCGAGCAGCAAATGTTGCACCACCGCCTTTCCAAAGTGGACTGCGTATTGTACCAGATCTTGCGCGACCCGCACCTTTTTGTTTCCAAGGCTTTGCACCACCACCGCTTACATCAGCTCTAGTTTTTTGAGCTTTTGTTCCAGATCGCTGACCAGCCATGGTCTTGACAACCAACTGATGAATTAGGGCTTCATTGTAATCTTTCCCAAAAACACCCTCACTAACCTCTACCTCACCGGCAGAGTCTGCACTATTTAGTGCCGGTACTTTCAAACTCATGACTTATCCTTTATTTTTTTTCTTAGCTGCAGGAGTCAAAATAACATCCCCACCTTTAGCTCCTGGAATTGCACCTTTAACTAATACAAGGCCTCTTTCAGTGTCTATCGAGTGAATTGTTAAATTTTGAGTTGTAACTTTCTCAGCACCCATATGACCAGACATTTTCTTGCCTTTAAATACTCGACCTGGCGTCTGACACATACCAATAGATCCATTTGATCTATGTGATAGCGAGTTACCATGCGTTGCATCCTGCATCTGGAAGTTATGTCGTTTAACCCCACCTTGAAAACCTTTACCTACGCTTGTTCCTTGAACATCTACAACCTGACCATTAGAGAACAACTCAACAGTTAACTCAGAACCCACCTTCAGTTCTTCGCCTTCACCGTCACCTAATCTGAACTCCCACAAACCACGACCAGCAGTCATATTTGCCGCAGCATAATGACCAGCCATCGCCTTATTAACTTTTGATGATTTCTTCTCGCCAGCAGCAATCTGCACCGCGCGATAACCATCAACCTCAAGACCTTTAACTTGAGATACTCTATTTGACTCTATTTGTATTACTGAAACTGGAACTGAAGTTCCATCTTCCAAAAATACACGAGTCATTCCACATTTACGACCAATTAGACCTAATGCCATAGTTAAACCCTCTTATTACACAAAGCTTAAATAAGCTTTATTTTAACGTCAACACCTGCCGCTAGATCTAATTTCATCAGCGTATCTACTGTTTTATCAGTAGGCTCGATAATATCGAGTAGACGTTTATATGTTCTCAATTCATACTGATCACGCGCATCTTTATTTACATGCGGAGATGTTAGAATTGTAAAACGCTCATGTTTTGTTGGTAGCGGAATAGGACCCTTAACTTGTGCCCCTGTTCTTTTTGCTGTCTCAACAATCTCACCTGCAGATTGATCAATTAACTTATGATCAAATGCTTTCAGGCTTATTCTAATGGTTTGGCTAGACATATTTCTTACTCAATAATTTTTGCAACAACACCCGCACCAACCGTACGACCACCTTCACGAATCGCAAAACGTAACCCATCTTGCATTGCAATTGGTGCAATTAGAGTTACTTCTACAGAAACGTTATCACCAGGCATTACCATTTCAGTACCTTCTGGCAACTCAACAGCGCCCGTTACGTCAGTTGTTCTGAAGTAGAACTGAGGACGGTAACCGTTAAAAAATGGTGTATGACGACCACCTTCATCTTTTGATAGTACGTAGATTTCTGATGAGAATTTTGTGTGCGGATTAATTGACCCAACATGAGCCAATACTTGACCACGCTCAACATCTTCACGCTTCGTGCCTCTCAATAGGATACCAACGTTATCGCCAGCTTCCCCTTGATCAAGCAACTTACGGAACATCTCAACACCTGTACAAGTTGTTGTTACTGTATCTTTGATACCAACAATCTCGATTGATTCACCAACTTTAACAACACCACGCTCAATACGCCCTGTCACTACGGTTCCACGACCTGAAATTGAGAACACATCTTCGATCGGCATTAAAAAAGCACCTTCTACCGCTCGAACTGGCTCTGGAATATAAGTATCTAGCGCCTCAACTAACTTAAGAATTGACGGTACACCGACTTCACTTGTATCGCCTTGCAATCCTTTTAGCGCCGACCCAACAATAATTGGTGTATCGTCGCCTGGAAATTCATACAAATCCAATAATTCACGAAGCTCCATTTCAACTAACTCGAGCATTTCGTTGTATTCTTCAGTCCCTAAACCGCCACAGTCATCAGCTAGAATATCTGCTTTATTAAGGAACACTACGATATATGGAACACCTACTTGTCTTGACAACAAGATATGCTCTCTTGTTTGCGGCATTGGACCATCAGTCGCACCACAAACTAAAATTGCACCATCCATTTGCGCCGCACCCGTAATCATGTTTTTCACATAATCCGCGTGACCTGGACAGTCAACATGCGCGTAATGACGCGTTTCTGATTCATACTCAACATGAGATGTTGCAATGGTAATACCACGCTCACGCTCTTCCGGTGCATTATCAATTTGATCAAATGCCTTTACCTCACCACCCTGCACTTCAGCCATAACTTTCGTTAAAGCAGCAGTTAGTGTTGTTTTACCGTGATCAACGTGACCGATTGTCCCTACGTTAACATGTGGTTTATTACGTTCAAATTTTTCTTTAGCCATTAGCCAATACCTTTTTTAATATCAATTCTTATGAAGTTTTATCAATAATTGCACTTGCAACATTTGCAGGTGTCTCATTATATTTTTCAAATTGCATACTGTAAGTAGCACGCCCTTGAGTCGCCGAACGTAAGTCAGTTGCATAACCAAACATTTCAGCTAACGGCACTTCGCAGTTAATTGTCTTACCTGTTGGCGTATCATCCATCCCTAATACAATACCTCTACGCCGATTTACATCCCCTACTACATCTCCCATATAATCTTCAGGAGTTATGATTTCCACTTTCATTACAGGCTCAAGCAACACTGGTTTAGCCTGCTTTGAGCCGTCACGAAAAGCCATAGACCCAGCAATCGAAAATGCCATTTCATTAGAGTCTACATCGTGATAGGAACCATCAAGCAATGTAACCATAACATCCACAACAGGATACCCGCCGAGAACACCATTCTTCATTTGCTCTTGAATCCCCCTATCTATAGCGGGTATATATTCTTTTGGAACAGATCCACCTACAATCTTATTAACAAAAGAATAACCAGAGCCTAATTCCATCGACTCCAGCTTAAGCACCACATGCCCGTACTGCCCTTTACCACCCGACTGGCGGATAAACTTACCTTCCTGCTCAACCGAACCCTTTATACTTTCACGATAGGAAACTTGAGGCGAGCCTACGTTCACCCCCACACCAAACTCCCTTTTCATGCGGTCTACAATAATCTCTAGGTGCAACTCACCCATCCCTGAAATTATCACTTGCCCAGACTCTTCATCTGAAGCAACACGAAACGACGGGTCTTCCTTAGCCAGTCTATTTAATGCGTCACCTAATTTATCTTGATCTGCCTTTGTCCTAGGCTCAACCGCAATCGAAATTACCGGCTCCGGAAAATCCATTTTCTCCAAAATTATTTTTGCACTTTCATCACACAAAGTCTCGCCAGTTGTCACATCCTTAAAGCCAACAGCTGCTGCAATATCTCCAGCTCTAACCTCAGAAATCTCCTCACGACTATTCGCATGCATTTGCAATAAACGCCCTACTCGCTCACGCTTACCTTTAAGAACATTATAGACAACAGCTCCAGACTTCAAAACACCAGAATAGACCCTGAAAAATGTCAACACACCTACAAATGGATCAGTCGCAACTTTAAATGCCAAAGCAGAAAATGGCTCCTCATCACTAGCCTCTCTAACCAACTCGCCACCCAACTGGTCATGACCAATTATAGGCTTAACCTCTACGGGCGAAGGCAAAAAGTCAATCACACCATCAAGCACGTTCTGCACACCTTTATTTTTAAAGGCAGAACCACAATAAACAGGCGTTATTTCATTTGCTAATGTTCTCTGCCTCAATCCAGCCTTAACATCTGTAATACTAAGCTCGCTTGAATCAAGATATTTCTCCATCAAATCGTCATTAGCCTCAGCCGCAGCCTCAACTAACTTTTCACGCCATTCCATTGCCGCTTCTTGCAAATTTTCGGGAATTTCTTCTTCTCTAAAAGCCATTCCCATATCAGCAGTTTCCCAATATATAGCTTTCATTCTTAATAAATCTACAACACCAGAAAACTCATCTTCAGAGCCAACTGGAATCTGCATTACAACAGGATTCCCCGCCAATCTTGATGTAATCTGAGCAACCACCCTAAAGTAATCAGCTCCTGTACGATCCATTTTATTTACAAAAACAACTCTTGGTACAGCGTATTTATTTGCCTGCCGCCAAACCGTTTCTGATTGCGGCTCAACACCGCCAACCGCACAAAACACTGCACACGCACCATCCAGAACCCTCAATGAGCGCTCAACTTCAATTGTGAAATCAACATGCCCAGGAGTATCTATAATATTAATGCGATGCTTATCAAACTGCCCTTCCATGCCAGACCAAAAACAAGTTGTTGCAGCCGATGTAATTGTAATGCCGCGCTCTTGCTCTTGCTCCATCCAGTCCATAACAGCAGAACCATCATGAACCTCGCCAATCTTATGTGACACACCTGTATAATATAAAATTCGCTCTGTCGTTGTGGTTTTACCCGCATCTATATGAGCCATAATCCCTATATTCCGATATCTTTCAATCGGTGTTATACGTGCCACCCTGAGATCCTATCTTACCAACGATAATGAGAGAACGCTTTATTCGCTTCAGCCATTCTATGCGTATCTTCACGCTTTTTAGAAGCAGAACCACGACCTTCAACAGCATCCATCATTTCGCCAGCTAATTTTAGTGGCATGTTTTTTTCGTTTCTCTTACGCGAAGCATCAATCAACCAACGCATAGCTAAAGCTACACGACGAGTCGGCCTAACTTCAACAGGCACCTGATAAGTCGCCCCACCTACACGTCTTGATTTAACTTCAACACGAGGCTGAATATTTTCTAAAGCCTTAGTGAAAACCTCTAATGGCTCAGCGTGACCTTTACTTTCTATTGCTTCAAGTGCACCGTATACAATCTTTTCAGCAACAGACTTCTTACCATCAACCATAACCATGTTCATAAACTTAGTTAAGGTAGTACTTCCATATCTTGGATCTTGTAAAACGTTGCGTTTTATCGCCGCTCTTCTTCTTGACATTTAATTCACCAACTTATTTCTTAGGTTTTTTTGTGCCGTACTTAGAACGACCACATTTACGACTAGCCACACCTGAAGTATCTAAACTTCCGCGAACTACGTGATAACGAACACCAGGTAAATCTTTTACCCTTCCTCCACGAATAAGAACAACACTGTGCTCTTGAAGATTATGCCCTTCACCACCAATATAACTACTAACTTCTGCACCACTAGTTAGTCTTACACGAGCCACTTTACGTAAAGCTGAATTTGGTTTTTTTGGTGTTGTTGTATAAACTCGCGTACAAACACCACGTCTTTGAGGACAAGCCTCAAGTGCGGGCACATTGCTTTTTTCTGCCTTTCTAGCGCGCGGCTTACGAACCAACTGGTTAATGGTTGTCATAAGTTAAATTACTCCGTCTTGCATATTTCTGCCGAGTACGCACATATGCGCACTACAATTATTTACAATAACTCTATTGAGCAGGACATTTTATATGCCCTGCACATGTAAAGTCAAGATTTATATTACTATTCTGCATTTAAGGCTTGCTTTAATGCTTCTTCTGCATCTACAACCGCATCCGAGGTTTTCACTTCCTCTGAAACATTCATGGACACTTCTTCCTTCAACTGGCGCTTTCTTCTTGCTTCATGAAATGCCAATCCTGTTCCTGCAGGAATTAAACGCCCTACAATAACATTTTCTTTAAGTCCATATAATGGATCTTTTAATCCTCGAACAGCCGCATCAGTTAAGACCCTAGTTGTTTCTTGGAAAGATGCAGCAGATACAAATGATTCCGTTGCTAATGATGCCTTGGTAATACCTAATAAAATAGGATCATAACTAACCGGGATTTTTCCATCTGCTTCTAGTTGATCGTTTACTACCTTAACGGCAGCCTTTTCAACTTGATCGCCTTTGGTATAATTACTATCTCCTGCCGCAGTAATTTCAACTTTACGCAACATTTGACGAATAATTGCTTCAATGTGCTTATCATTAATTTTCACACCCTGCAAACGATACACATCCTGTATCTCTTTTACTAAGTACGTTGTTAACTCTGTTACACCACGCAAACGCAGAATATCATGCGGCGTTAGCTCTCCCTCAGCAATAGTTTCACCCTTATCAACAAACTCACCCTCAAATACTGTGATGTGTCGCCATTTAGGCACTAAAGTCTCATACTGCTCACCTTCAGAGTCAGTAATAACTACTCGCTGCTTACCTTTTGTTTCCTTACCAAAACTAACCGCACCCGTTGCTTCAGCTAGAATTGCAGGATCCTTTGTTTTTCTTGCTTCAAATAAATCCGCAACCCGAGGTAAACCCCCGGTAATATCACGCGTCTTACTTGATGCCTGAGGAATTCTTCCTAATACATCACCGACCTGAATTTCAGCACCATTTTTCACTGCAACAATTGAACCCGACGGCAATACATATTGCGCAGCTAAGTCAGTATTCGGCAACATAATTTCTTCACCGTCTTCTGCAACCAACTTAACTAATGGACGCAAGTCCTTACCTGCACTTACACGCTGCTTAGGGTCCAATACGGTAATTGAACTTACCCCAGTCATCTCGTCAGAAACCTCCTGAACAGATAAACCTGGCTCAAAATCAACTAACTGCACGAAACCAGCAACTTCAGATACAACCGGATGGACATGAGGATCCCAACTAACGACGATATCACCTGAGTTTACTTCACTTCCATCGCGGCAAGTTAACTCAGCACCATATGGAATTTTGTACTTCTCTTTCTCACGACCATACTCATCCATAACCCCTACTTCGCCCGATCTCGAAACCGCAATTAAATTTCCTTCGCGATTCTCTACAGTTTTTAGGTTATGTAATTTAATTAAACCCTTAGATTTAACCTGAACATTACTAATCGCAACTTGTCGAGATGCAGCACCACCAATATGGAAAGTACGCATAGTTAACTGCGTACCCGGCTCACCAATAGATTGCGCAGCAATAACACCAACAGCCTCACCACTATTAACCATCTGACCACGACCTAAGTCACGCCCATAACACTTAGCACAAACACCATGACGATTATCACAAGTTATGATAGAGCGCACATATACGTCATCAATACTATTTCTTTCTAACTCGGCTACATATCGCTCATCTAGCAAAGTACCATCAGCTACAACTAACTCACCCGTAGAGACATTTAATACATCACCAATAACAACCCGACCCAATACCCGTTCTGACAATGGCTCAACAACATCACCGCCTTCGATGATTGGAGCCATCAACATACCGTTAGTAGTTCCGCAATCAACGCCATTAATAACTAAATCTTGAGCTACATCAACTAAACGGCGAGTCAAATATCCAGAGTTCGCAGTTTTTAGCGCCGTATCAGCCAAGCCTTTACGCGCACCGTGTGTTGAAATAAAGTACTGCAATACATCCAAACCTTCCCTGAAGTTCGCTGTAATAGGCGTCTCAATAATAGAGCCATCCGGCTTTGCCATCAAACCGCGCATACCTGCAAGCTGACGAATCTGAGCTGCGGAACCCCTAGCACCAGACTCAGCCATCATAAATACTGAGTTAAATGATTTTTGCTTTAAAACAGCACCATCATCATCAATTACTTCATCAGTCCCCAAGGCATCCATCATCACCTTAGCAACTTTCTCATTGGCATGCGACCAAATATCAACAACCTTGTTGTAGCGCTCTCCATCCGTTACCAATCCAGAGGCATATTGACTTTGAATTTCAATAACTTCTTTTTCAGCTTCCGCTAGGATCTGCACTTTCTCTTTAGGAATTTCCATATCATTAATACCGAAAGAAATACCCGAGCGTGTTGCATATTTAAAACCAAGATACATAATTTGGTCAGCAAGAACAACAGTGCTTTTATTACCCAAATGACGATAACTATAATCCAATAACCGAGAGATATTTTTCTTGGTCATATCACAGTTAACGATCTCAAATGGCATACCAGCAGGAACAACATCCCATATTAAAACTCGCCCTACTGTAGTTTCAATACGTGTAATTTTAGGCTCCAACTCACCTGCATCATTCTTAACTTGCTCGGTAATTCTTACTAAAATCTTTGATTGCAGCTCGACAGCCTTAGCATCTAGCGCCCTTACTACTTCCTCAGTATTGCTAAAATAAGACCCGTCACCCTTAGCTTTTAATTTTTCACGACTAATATAGTACAAGCCCAATACAACATCCTGAGATGGATTGATAATTGGCTCTCCATTCGCTGGAGACAGGATATTATTAGTCGCCATCATTAAGGTGCGACATTCAATCTGAGCTTCAATTGATAATGGCACATGCACCGCCATCTGATCACCATCGAAATCAGCGTTAAATGCGCTACATACCAATGGATGCAAATTAATCGCCTTACCTTCAATTAAGGTCGGCTCAAACGCCTGAATACCCAATCTATGAAGAGTTGGCGCTCTATTAAGCATAATTGGATGCTCGTGGATAACTTCCTCAAGAATATCCCAAACCTCAGCAGTCTCACTTTCTACCATTTTCTTAGCAGCTTTAATTGTCGTAGCTAAACCACGCAACTGTAACTTGCTAAAAATAAAAGGCTTAAATAACTCTAATGCCATTTTCTTAGGCAGGCCACATTGATGCAACCTTAAAGTAGGCCCAACAACAATAACTGAACGCCCAGAGTAATCAACTCGCTTACCCAGTAAGTTCTGTCTGAAACGCCCTTGCTTACCTTTAATCATATCAGCAAGTGATTTCAACGGGCGCCTATTGGTACCCGTTATCGCGCGTCCACGCCGACCATTATCCAATAGTGCATCAACAGACTCTTGTAGCATTCTCTTTTCATTACGAATAATGATATCAGGCGCACTCAAATCTAATAACCGATGTAGTCGATTATTTCTATTAATAACACGCCTGTATAAGTCATTTAAATCAGACGTCGCAAAACGACCACCATCCAGTGGAACCAATGGTCTTAATTCAGGTGGCAATACAGGCAATACATTCATTACCATCCATTCAGGACGATTAGAAGACCCCAATAAAGACTCAAGAACTTTTAAGCGCTTAGAATACTTCTTAATCTTAGTTTCTGAATTAGTGCTATTAATATCTTCTCTTAACTGATCAACTTCCGCTTTAATATCTATTGACTTTAATAGCTGAAATATAGCCTCCGCACCCATTTTTGCAACAAAGTCATCGCCATACTCTTCAAAGGCATCTAAAAACTCTTCGTCAGTCATTAGTTTCTTTCTTTCCAAAGGCGTCATACCTTCCTCAAGAATTACAAATGACTCAAAATATAAGACGCGCTCGATTTCGCGCAATGTCATATCTAATAAAAGCGCAATACGCGAAGGAAGCGACTTCAAAAACCAAATATGTGCAACAGGGCTGGCTAACTCAATATGCCCCATGCGCTCACGACGCACTTTAGACAAGGTTACTTCCACGCCACATTTCTCGCAAATTACACCGCGATGCTTCAATCGCTTGTATTTACCACATAAGCACTCATAGTCACTAACCGGACCAAAAATTTTGGCACAAAATAAACCATCACGCTCAGGCTTAAAAGTACGGTAATTGATTGTTTCTGGCTTCTTTACCTCACCATAAGACCACGATCTAATTTGGTTTGGTGACGCTAAACCTATGCTGATTTCATCAAAATCAGCAGATTTATTTTGGCGTTTTAAGAAATTTAATAAATCTTTCAAGAGCTTATCCCCTTAGTTTGTTATCTGGCCTAACCAGAACTCGTTAACTATTAATTACTTAATAAAAAAGCGCTATTGCACTTCAATATTAATAGCTAATGAGCGAATTTCCTTCAGCAATACATTAAATGATTCTGGCATACCTGCCTCCATTTGATGATTACCATCTACAATATTTTTGTACATACGAGTACGGCCCGTCACATCATCAGACTTAACCGTTAGCATCTCTTGTAAAGTATAAGCAGCACCATAAGCCTCAAGTGCCCAGACCTCCATTTCACCAAAACGCTGACCACCGAACTGCGCTTTACCACCTAATGGCTGCTGAGTAACTAAGCTATATGGCCCAGTTGAACGCGCATGCATTTTATCGTCAACTAAATGATTCAATTTCAGCATATGCATATAACCTACCGTAACATCACGCTCAAATGCCTCGCCCGTTAAGCCATCATACAAAGTTGTTTGACCACTTTCCGGCAAGTCAGCGAGTTTAAGCATATAGCGAATCTCGTCTTCACTTGCACCGTCAAAAACAGGAGATGCCATTGGTACCCCGGCAACAAGATTTTTTGCCATCTCGATAATTTCTTGATCATTGAAAGAGTCTAAATCTTCACTTTGACCACTACTATTATAGATTTTGTCTAAGTAACTTCTTATTTCTTTGACAGCCGCTTGCGCTTCAATCATTTTACCGATCTTAATACCCAAGCCTTTAGCAGCCCAACCCAAATGCGTTTCTAATACCTGTCCAACGTTCATTCGCGAAGGTACACCTAATGGGTTCAAAACGATATCAATTGGTGTTCCATCTGCAGTAAACGGCATATCTTCAATAGGATTAATTCTTGAAATAACCCCTTTATTTCCATGTCGCCCAGCCATTTTATCACCCGGCTGAATACGCTTTTTAACAGCTAAATAAACTTTAACCATTTTCAATACACCTGGCGCCAAATCATCGCCCATAGTGATTTTTTTACGTTTTACTTCAAACCTTTCATCAAACTCTTTACGTAACTTAACGATTTGCGCACTCAGCCCTTCAAGCTGCACATTAAGTTCTTCGCCTTCCATTTTGATGTTTGCCCATTCAGAATGCTTGACTGTATCCAAATATTCCTGAGTTATGACTGTTCCAGACTTAAGGTTATTAGGCCCTGACAGCACTTTTTCACCGATAATCAATGAAGCTGTACGCTGATAAATATCTTTTTCTACAATAATTAACTGATCATTCAAATCTTTCTTATAACTTTTGATCGCAGCATCTTCATTAGCTAAAGCACGTTTATCTTTTTCTACGCCATCACGGGTAAAAACTTGTACATCAATAACCGTAGCACGAATACTACCCGGCACTCGCAGTGATGTATCTTTAACATCAGCCGCTTTTTCACCAAAGATCGCTCTGAGTAGTTTTTCTTCCGGTGTAAGTTGCGATTCACCCTTAGGTGTCACTTTACCTACGAGGATATCACCACCCTTAACTTCAGCGCCTACATAAACAATACCCGACTCATCCAATTTAGATAAAGCTTCTTCGCTTACATTAGGGATATCCGCAGTAATTTCTTCTGGGCTATGTTTTGTATCACGAGCGATACACGTTTTTTCTTCAATGTGAATTGAAGTAAAACGATCTTCTTTTACGACACGCTCTGAAACAAGGATTGAATCCTCAAAGTTGTATCCATTCCAAGGCATGAAGGCAATCAGCATATTTTGACCCAATGCTAATTCGCCCATATCAGTAGAAGGACCATCCGCCATAATATCACCAGCCGCGACAACATCCCCCGGCTTAACGAGTGGCTTTTGATTAATACATGTATTTTGGTTTGACCGCACATATTTAATTAAATTATAAATATCTACGCCTGCTTCACCCGCCTCAGTTTCTGCATCACTTACACGCACTACAATTCGGCTCGCATCGACAGTCTCAATAAGTCCACCACGCTTCGCAACAACTGTTACCCCAGAATCTTTAGCAACAGTACGCTCCATCCCCGTTCCAACAATTGGCTTTTCTGCCCTTAGAACCGGTACGGCTTGACGCTGCATGTTAGAACCCATCAAGGCTCTATTCGCATCATCATGCTCTAAAAATGGTACGATCGAAGCAGCTACTGATACAATTTGTTTTGCCGATACATCCATATACTGCACAGAATCAGATGCTGACAAAGTAAACTCATCTTTATAGCGACAAGACACCAAACCCTCAACTAATTTACCATTTTCGCCTACCGGCACACTGGCCTGAGCAATAACAAAATTACCTTCTTCAATCGCTGACAAATAGTCAACTTGCTCAGTAACTAGACCATCAACAACCTTTCGATAAGGCGTTTCCAAGAATCCATATTCATTAGTACGTGCATAAACAGCCAAAGAGTTAATCAAACCAATGTTTGGCCCCTCAGGCGTTTCAATCGGACACACACGACCATAGTGAGTTGTATGAACATCTCGAACTTCAAACCCAGCTCTCTCTCTCGCTAAACCACCCGGCCCTAATGCCGACACACGTCGTTTATGAGTTACCTGAGACAATGGATTATTTTGATCCATAAACTGTGACAACTGACTAGAGCCAAAAAATTCTTTTACTGCCGCAGAAACAGGCTTAGCATTAATAATTTCTTGTGGCATCAAGCCTTCAGAATCAGCTAAGGTCAAACGCTCTCTTACCGCTCTTTCAACCCTAACTAAACCAACTCTAAATTGATTTTCAATCATTTCACCAACAGATCTTACTCTTCTGTTACCTAAATGATCGATATCATCAACAATGCCATTGCCATTTCTAATTGCAATTAATTCATGCAATACACTGATAATATCTTCTTTACTTAAAGTACCAGAACCGACATCACCCGAAAGACCTAAGCGCCGATTAAACTTCATTCGTCCTACTGCTGATAAATCATATCTTTCTTCAGTAAAAAACAAGTTATTAAACAAGTTCTCTGCTGAGTCTTTTGTTGGTGGCTCGCCAGGACGCATCATACGGTAGATTTCAATCAACGCTTCTAAGCGGTTGGCTGTAGAATCTAATCGCATAGCATCTGACATATATGCACCACGATCTAAATCATTCACATAAAGCGTATTAATTTCAGCAACGCCTTCAGCAATTAACTTATCTAGTAATTCTTCTGTTATCTCGTCATTTACCTTGGCAATTAACTCGCCAGTCGACTCATCTATAACATTATTTGCTAGGACACCTCCTACCAAATAATGTCTAGGCACATCTAAACGCTCAATATTAGCTTTATCCATTTGCCTAATATGTTTTGCAGTAATTCTTCGTCCTTCTTCAACTAGCACTGCCCCATCATGCTTAAGGTCAAATGTTGCTATCTCGCCTTTTAGTCTTTCAGGAATTAAATGTAATTTAATTTCTTCACTTCCAATACTATACGTATTGGACTCGAAGAACATCTTAATCATTTCTTCATTGTCATAACCCAGTGCACGCAATAAAATTGTTGCAGGAATCTTACGACGACGATCGATTCTAACGAATATACAATCCTTATGATCAAACTCAAAGTCTAACCATGACCCACGATATGGAATAACTCGCGCATTAAGTAGCAACTTTCCTGAAGAGTGCGTTTTACCTTTATCGTGATCAAAAAACACACCGGGGCTACGGTGTAATTGAGAAACGATAACTCGTTCAGTGCCGTTTATTACAAAGGTTCCATTGTCCGTCATTAACGGCAGCTCACCCATGTAAACTTCTTGCTCTCTTATATCTTTAACAACCTTGGTACTGCCTGGTGCATCTTTATCATAAATAACCAAACGCGCAACAACACGCAACGGCGCAGCATAAGTCGCACCACGCTGCTGACACTCACGCACATCAAATACAGGATCGCCCAATCTATATTTAACATACTCTAAAACAGCATATCCTGAATGACTTTCAATCGGAAACACACTGGAAAATGCCGCATGTAAACCAGCATCCTTTCTTTTTGCCGGCTTTATGCCTGTCTGTAGAAAGCCTTCATAGGATTTGATTTGCGTTTCAAGCAAATAAGGAACGTCTAATGCCTCGTTTGCTTTTCCAAAATTATTTCTGAGGCGTTTTTTTTCAGTAAAAGAGTAAGCCATATTACTTCCTTATCCTTTTCAAGTGTAAGTGTTTAATTCAGGTCATTAAAAACAGTAAAAGGCCGGTGACTACTAAAGTAATCACCAGCCCATATTACAGTTACTGCTTAGAGTATTTCGTCAAAATTATTTAATTTCGACAGAAGCTCCCGCTTCTTCTAACTGAGCTTTAACTGCTTCAGCATCTTCTTTGCTTACACCTTCTTTTACTGCAGTAGGGCAACCTTCAACTGCGCCTTTTGCTTCTTTCAAGCCAAGACCTGTAATCGCACGAACTGCTTTAATGACAGAAACTTTATTAGCACCAAATGATGTCATAACAACATCAAAATCAGTTTTTTCTTCTGCAGCTGCAGCATCGCCGCCAGCTGCTGGACCTGCTGCAAGAGCTGCTGCAGATACACCGAACTTTTCTTCCATTGCAGAAATCAAATCAACGATTTCCATTACAGTCATATTAGATACTGCTTCCAAGATATCTTCTTGTGAGATAGCCATTCGTAATTCCTCAAATATTAAGTTGTAAACTGGTTATAAAAGCTTATTCTGCTGCTTCTGCCACTACTTCTGCTTCACTTTCTGTACTTTCTACACCGACTTCACGCTGCTCTTTTAAAGCAACTAAAGTACGAGCTAGTTTTCCTACAGGAGCTAACATCAACGCCATAATCATACTGATACCTTGATCACGTGTTGGTAGGCTGGCTAATCGTGCTAATTCTGAACCATCGTATGCTTGGCCATCAATTGACACAATTTTTGCAATCAGATTTTTATTTGTTTTTGCAAAATCATTGATTAAACGTCCTGCCGAACCTGGATCTTCCATTGAAAAAGCGAGAATTAATGGACCAACCATTTTTTCTTGCATACATTCAAATTGAGTTCCAGCAACCGCACGTCTCGCCAGTGTATTTTTGACTACACGCAAATAAACACCTGTTTCTCTTGCAACTATCCGTAACTGAGTTAATTCAGCTACAGTTAGCCCGCGATATTCAGCTGCAACAGCAGAATGCGCTTTAGCAGCGTATGGAGCAACTTCCTCTACGACAGCTTTTTTGCCATCTAATGCTAAGGCCACAATTTTCTCCGTTCTTACTGATTTTCATCAGCTTTATAAAACACATCTTAATTAGATGCACCCCAACGGGTTCTTCACCAGTTTCCTAGTTACAGCTCCCATCTACGTAGGCGTTTATTTAAGCATTACGCACCTACGGTCTTTGATGGCTACCAACAAAGCTGGTAACCAAAAATTCTTACTCTAGCAGTCAATACTACTTAAATCTAAAGTCACACCAGGCCCCATCGTAGTCGATAAGCTGATTTTCTTTAAATAAATACCTTTAGCGGCACTTGGCTTAGCTTTTACCAAGTCAGCCACGACTGCTTCTAGGTTTGTTTTGATATCGTCCGCAGTAAAACCAATTTTACCTACTGAACAATGAATAATGCCTGCCTTATCCGTACGGTAACGAGCTTGACCTGATTTTGCATTACGCACTGCACCAGCTACATCTGGAGTTACAGTACCTACTTTAGGGTTAGGCATTAAACCTCTTGGCCCTAATACTTGACCTAATTGACCAACAACGCGCATGGCATCCGGAGAAGCAATAACAACATCAAAGTCCATTTGACCTTTTTTAACTAGATCAGCAAGGTCATCCATACCAACAATATCTGCACCCGCTTCTTTTGCTGCTTCAGCGTTAGGGCCTTGTGTAAAAACCGCAACTCTTACTGTCTTACCCGAACCTTTAGGTAATACAGTTGCACCTCTAACATTTTGGTCAGACTTTCTTGCATCAATACCTAAATTAACACTTAGATCGATAGACTCAGGAAATTTAGCTGTAGAAAGCTCTTTTAGCAATTCAACAGCTTCGGTAAATGAGTATTGACGAGTAGGATCTACTTTTTCAATAGCAATTTTTGCTTTTTTAGATAACTTAGCCATTATAAACCCTCCACAACAAGACCCATACTACGGGCGCTACCAGCAATTGTTTTTACTGCAGTTTCAAGATTTGTAGCATTCAAATCTTCCATTTTAGTTTTTGCAATCTCTTCTACCTGAGCAAGAGTTACCGTCCCTACTTTTGTCTTATTAGGAACCGCACTACCACTAGTAATACCGGCAGCTTTTTTCAATAAGATTGAAGCCGGAGGTGTTTTAGTAATAAAAGTAAAACTTTTATCACCGTAAACAGAAATTACAACAGGAATTGGTAAGCCTTTCTCAATATCTGCAGTCTTTGCATTAAATGCTTTACAAAACTCCATAATATTCACACCTTGCTGACCTAATGCTGGGCCTACTGGTGGACTTGGATTCGCTTCACCTGCTTTAACTTGCAGCTTGATATACGCTGTGACTTCTTTAGCCATTATATACTCCGTGTGGGTACTAACGCTTTTCAGCTCCCCATAGATAAAAAATCCCCACCATTATGATGAGGACCATTTTGATTTTTTAAAAAATTCGTTATTAAACTTTTTCTACTTCATTAAATCCAAGCTCTACTGAAGTCGATCTACCAAAGATTAAAACTGCAATTTTTAACTTGTTTTTTTCGTAGTTAATTTCTTCAATTTCGCCATTAAAATCTTTAAATGGCCCATCATTGACTCGAACAACCTCACCAACTTCAAATAAAACTTTAGGTCTAGGCTTATTAACACCCTCTTCCACTCTATTTAGAATTCTTTCTGCTTCTAAATTTGAGATCGGAGCTGGTCGCTCTGAAGTGCCTCCAATAAAACCTAAAACTCTAGGCTCATCTTTAACTAAATGCCACGTCTCATCAGTCAATTCCATTTGCACCAACACGTAACCAGGGAAAAACTTTCTTTCGCTTTTCCTTTGCTGCCCCATGCGCATCTCAACTACTTCTTCAGTCGGAACTAGAATTTTACCAAAAAACTCTTCTAAGCCTTCTCTTTTGATTTTCTCTTCTAGTGACAGCTTTACTTTCTTTTCATAATTTGAATACGCATGAACAACATACCAACGAATGGCCATTCTTTAACCTCTTTAACTTGTCAGTGATGTTATCGACCAAAATAAAAACGTATCTAATATCCACATAATGAATCCGACAATGATTACCATTGCAAACACCATTAATGTAGTTTGAGTAGTTTCAGATCGTGAAGGCCAAACCACCTTCCTTACTTCTTGTTTCGCTTCGCGTGAAAACGCTAATGAACTACGACCAATAGAGGTAGTTATCATAATTGCTAAAGATACAACCATTATCGTAACCATCCCCAATACCCTATATAACTGCAGGTAATCAGAGAAGTAATAGAAAGCAGCCACACCCGCACTTATTAGCACAAGAGACAAGAAATATTTAAGCACATCAACGCTAGATGTAGCTTCATTTGCCTGAATATTCATTTACTGGATTTTATTTGAGAAAAACTTTGAAATAGATAGTTATGCGAGTGGCAGGCCAGGAGGGACTCGAACCCACAACCAGCGGTTTTGGAGACCGCTACTCTACCAATTGAGCCACTGACCTACACGCATAAACCTTTAGAACGAGTTATTATAACTTACTTTCAATAATTACTCAATAATTTTTGCAACAACACCCGCACCAACCGTACGACCACCTTCACGAATCGCAAAACGTAACCCATCTTGCATTGCAATTGGTGCAATTAGAGTTACTTCTACAGAAACGTTATCACCAGGCATTACCATTTCAGTACCTTCTGGCAACTCAACAGCGCCCGTTACGTCAGTTGTTCTGAAGTAGAACTGAGGACGGTAACCGTTAAAAAATGGTGTATGACGACCACCTTCATCTTTTGATAGTACGTAGATTTCTGATGAGAATTTTGTGTGCGGATTAATTGACCCAACATGAGCCAATACTTGACCACGCTCAACATCTTCACGCTTCGTGCCTCTCAATAGGATACCAACGTTATCGCCAGCTTCCCCTTGATCAAGCAACTTACGGAACATCTCAACACCTGTACAAGTTGTTGTTACTGTATCTTTGATACCAACAATCTCGATTGATTCACCAACTTTAACAACACCACGCTCAATACGCCCTGTCACTACGGTTCCACGACCTGAAATTGAGAACACATCTTCGATCGGCATTAAAAAAGCACCTTCTACCGCTCGAACTGGCTCTGGAATATAAGTATCTAGCGCCTCAACTAACTTAAGAATTGACGGTACACCGACTTCACTTGTATCGCCTTGCAATCCTTTTAGCGCCGACCCAACAATAATTGGTGTATCGTCGCCTGGAAATTCATACAAATCCAATAATTCACGAAGCTCCATTTCAACTAACTCGAGCATTTCGTTGTATTCTTCAGTCCCTAAACCGCCACAGTCATCAGCTAGAATATCTGCTTTATTAAGGAACACTACGATATATGGAACACCTACTTGTCTTGACAACAAGATATGCTCTCTTGTTTGCGGCATTGGACCATCAGTCGCACCACAAACTAAAATTGCACCATCCATTTGCGCCGCACCCGTAATCATGTTTTTCACATAATCCGCGTGACCTGGACAGTCAACATGCGCGTAATGACGCGTTTCTGATTCATACTCAACATGAGATGTTGCAATGGTAATACCACGCTCACGCTCTTCCGGTGCATTATCAATTTGATCAAATGCCTTTACCTCACCACCCTGCACTTCAGCCATAACTTTCGTTAAAGCAGCAGTTAGTGTTGTTTTACCGTGATCAACGTGACCGATTGTCCCTACGTTAACATGTGGTTTATTACGTTCAAATTTTTCTTTAGCCATTTTATCAAAGACCTTTATTTAAATTTAATGTTTGCAACAATCAGCAGTATTGGAGCCCATAGCTGGAATTGAACCGGCGACCTCTTCCTTACCAAGGAAGTGCTCTACCCCTGAGCTATATGGGCCTGTTTTTTTTGGAGCGGGTGATGGGAATCGAACCCACGTGATCAGCTTGGAAGGCTGGAGTTCTACCATTGAACTACACCCGCAGAATTCTTTTTCTGAATGGTGGAGGGGGGAGGATTCGAACCTCCGAAGGCTGAGCCGTCAGATTTACAGTCTGATCCCTTTGGCCGCTCGGGAACCCCTCCATACAGAAACGCTATTATGCTAGTAATAACTTATTGTGTCAACTTTTTTTAAAAGTTTTTATTGTGAATGCAACTTATGCATTGCAGACCCGGTATCCCCAGCCAATAACAAAGGTACTAGCGCAAGAAAACCTGTGAATTCAGACATTACCAAGCCCAAATCAGACCTTGAAAAATCTGACAAGACATAATCAGCAACAGCCTGCGAGCCTTGCGGCCGACCAATACCAACCCTAAGCCTTAGAAAGCCTTTCGAACCTGTAGCAGCAATAATATCCCTAAGCCCATTATGACCACCATGGCCACCACCAAACTTAAGCTTAAGCATGCCAGGATCAAAATCCAACTCATCATGCAACACTAAAACCTCTTCAGGCTGGATCTTATAGTATTTCATGACAGCAGAAACCGATCGACCACTGCGATTCATGAAAGTAGCGGGCTTTAATAAATAGAGCTTATCCCCACCCTTACTTATCTCTGCTAATTCACCAGAAAAACGCCCCTGACTTGAAAAAGTAGAATTTTCCGAATATGCCAACTCGTCCAATAGCAAAAACCCGGCATTATGCCGGGTCTTTGAGTATTTTTGGCCCGGATTGCCCAGACCAACAATAAGCTTAATCACTACTCACTCGCAGTCTCGTCAGCAGCGTCATCAGCATCTACCACAGCTTCATCTTCATCAGATCCACCTCTAGATTTCATGATCTGAGCCACCGGTAAATCATGATCTTCACCATGAGTCAAAGCCACTATCTCTAGACCATCAGCTAAAACAAGCTGCGACAAATGAATAGATTCACCAATCTGCAGCCCAGTTAAGTCAACTTCTATATACTCTGGAATATTCCCAGGCAAACACTCAATTTCAACATCAATCATTGAATGCATAACCACACCGCCCTCTTTAACCCCAGGCGACAACTCTTCATTTACGAAATGCAGAGGCACATTTAACTTTAACTTTTCAGTCATAACAACGCGCATAAAATCCATATGTATAATCTGGGTTTTTGCAGGATGTCTTTGCATATCCTTTAAGATTGCATTCTCAACTTTACCACCAATATTTAGCTTCAAGATATGCGAATAAACTGCTTCATTCACCAAACTTTTAACTACTTCATTGTGATTTAACTCAATTAATTCTGGCTCACCATTACCACCATAAATAACAGCAGGAATATTGCCATTTCTACGACTAGCTTTGGCAGCGCTTGTGCCAGCAACCGCTCGACTTACTGCATTAAACTCAAAAACGTTAGACATCTAACTTCTCCACACCCTACAACAACTTTAAAAATTAATCAACATACAGCGAACTAACCGACTCACCAACGGCTATCCTTCTAATTGTTTCAGCTAACATATCTGCAACACTTAACTGCCGTATCTTCCCCAGCGATTCCGCTTCTTCATTCAACGGAATCGTATCAGTCACCACCAACTCATCTAATTCAGAGTTACGTAAATTTTCTATCGCCTTTCCCGACAATACCGGATGGGTACAATATGCAACCACCTTAACTGCGCCCTGCTTTTTCAAAGCCGAAGCCGCACTACACAGCGTCCCAGCCGTATCTACTAAATCATCAATCATGACACAAGTCTTTCCACTTACATCACCAATTATATGCATCACCTCAGCGACATTCGCCCTAGGCCTGCGCTTATCTATAATGGCTAAATCCGCATCATCCAAACGCTTCGCTAAAGCCCTAGCTCTAACCACACCACCCACATCAGGAGAAACAACGATTAAATCTTTATAATTTTGACGCCAAACATCACCCAACAACAGTGGTGACGCATAAACATTATCAACAGGTATATCGAAAAAACCTTGAATCTGATCCGCATGCAAGTCAACAGTTAACACCCTATCTGCACCTGCAACACCAACCATTTTTGCCACTAGTTTTGCACTAATCGCCACTCGAGCTGAACGCGAACGCCTATCTTGCCGTGCATACCCATAATAAGGCATGACCGCAGTTATTCTTGATGCCGAAGCCCTTCTAAGAGCATCTATCATAACCAATAGCTCCATCAAATTTTCATTTGTCGGCGCACATGTCGGCTGAATAATAAAAATATCTCTATCTCTAACATTTTCTTCAATTTCAACAGTTACTTCGCCATCACTAAAACGACCTACCGTAGCCATCCCTAATCGCATACTTAAGCGGCGCGCAATATCCTTGGATAACGCCATATTTGCATTTCCAGAAAAGATCATCATTGAAGCGTCACTCATTGAAGCATTACTCATTCAGAACACTCCATTATTGTGGAGTTGATTTAATATGGAAGGTAAATGGCTGGGCTGCCAGGATTCGAACCTGGGTATGCGGAGATCAAAACCCCGTGCCTTACCGCTTGGCGACAGCCCATTATTTAGAAATTAAAGAGTTCACCCATTTGTTTTTGCAATGGTGAAATTGCCAATCCTTTAGCTAAATAAACTTCTCTTTTTGAATTAAGCTTATTATAAACATCCTCTGCCGACAACTTATCGTTAAATTGAACAAATACGCAAGCACCCGTCCCTGTCAGCCTCGAATCACCATACTGAGAAAGTTCTATTAGAGCCTCTTTTACTTCACTATGGATATTTTCTACCACTTCCTGACAGTCATTCCTGACCTGCCCTGATTGGAATTCCGACATTTTGATTGATTTACTATCTCTTGTCAAACCTTTTGTCGAAAATATTTTGCCGGTATCCACATGGCATTCTGGCTTAACAATAACAAACCAAGCTTCAGGCAGACTTATTTCCGTTAACTGTTCGCCAACTCCCTCAGCCCAAACACTTGCGCCATTAACAAACACCGGTACATCAGCACCTAATTTAACGCCCAATTCCATCAGTCTTTGCTTAGACAAACCTAATTGCCAAAGTTGATTTAATACTACCAAAACGGTTGCAGCATCAGAACTACCACCTCCCAACCCTCCACCCATTGGCAAGTTTTTTTCGATATCAATACAGACTCCACCTTGATACCCAGTTTCAACTTTCAGCATATTTGCCGCACGAACCGTCAAATCATCCTCTTCATTAACCCCTGGAATGGCTTTTTGTAAGCGTACTTGTCCATCATTTGTTTTATGAAAAACCAACCCATCATCAATATCAATAACTTGAAATACCGTCTGCAACAGATGATATCCATCTTCTCGCTGGCCAACTACTCTCAACATTAAGTTCAATTTTGCAGGAGCAGACCACCTTATACCCCAACCCAACTCTGATTCTATCCGCTTACTCATTCAAATTCCCACTTATCCACAACTAATTTCAAGTTAATACTATCTTTTGCGATTTTTAATTTATGTGGCATCTCACCAACCTGCGTAGACATAAATGAACCGTACCTTACCTGCCAACCCAATTGTTCAAAACCATCATCAAACCATATGACAGGCGTATCTACGAGCGGCGCACCTACAATCCATCGACGCAAAGCTGTTATAGGTACGATAAAGCCAATTTGCTGCGCGATAAACGCATCTACATTCATAGAAGTCTGCTTATTACCGTAACCTTTATCTATCAGTATGCCCTGTTCATTAAGCTCAATATAGATAGCACCCAAGCCCAAGGTACCCGCTAACTTTAATTTATCGATTGCTGGCTTATGCTGCCAATTAATATTAGCCGTCATCACTTCTTGCCCTTTAATTAATAAGCGCCCATCCATGGCCCAAACCGGCAAGTCTATCGAGACTCTATTTTCCAATGAACCCGAACTCGCCTGATGAGTATCAACTGATGAACAGGCGACCAAACCAAACAGCAACAGCCCCACTAAGCCTTTAACCATTAATTATTACCAAGCAAACGCTCTCTAACCTCAATCAATAGACCGTCACTAGGGCTCTTTTGCAGCGCCTCCGACAAAATATCTCTTGCATCATCTTGCTCCCCCATAACCCATAACACATCGACTAAATGCGCGGCTATTTCAGCCTGAGGCTCTAGATCATATGCGCGTTGCAAATACTGATATGCCTCAGGCACTTTATTAAGCTTAAATAACAACCAGCCATAGCTATCCATGATAATTGCATCATTTGGCTTTAGCGCTATCGCCTTATCTAAGTACACCTTAGCTTCCGCATAACGATCAGTTTTATCTACCAAAGTATATCCCAACGCATTCAGCGCACTGACATCATTTGGATTTTTCTCCAAAATATATTTTAAATCATCCTCAAGAACCTGAAGCTTATCCAATTTCTCCGCAATCAACGCTCGCGCATAAAGAATTTTATGATTATCAGCATCCTCTAGCAAAGCCGTAGTCAGCACATCAAACGCTTTTACATAAGATTGCATTTGACTATATATTTCTGATTCAATCAGCACCAAATCACTTTTTTTCTGTGGGTACTCAGTTTGCATGCGCTTCACTCTAAGCATCCCATCGTCAAATTGTTGCTCGTCCATTAAAATTAAAATTGAACTGACACCAGCCTCATATTTATAAGGATCCATCTCAATAACACCAAACCATTGCAAAGCCTCACTCGCACGCCTTTCCTTAGCTTCGATTCTACCCAAGTAAAATGCTCCTCGATCCCTGTACGCTGGCTCATCAACCAAAGCTTCTAAAATAGCACGCGCCTTTCTCTCTTTATCTACCTGTAAATAAACCAAAGCCAGCTTGAGCTTTAATTCATTATTTTCAGGCGCTTGCGCAATTAATTCCTGCAAAACCTCTTGCGCTTCATCAAAGCGCTCCTGCTGCATTAATAGTTGCGCTATCTGCTCTCTTATCTGTACGCGCGGCTCTTCCTTATCTGCGCGCTGCAAATACTCAGTCGCTTCAGCCAACTTGCCCTGCGCAATATAAAGTTGCGCCTGCAACAATAAGGCTTTAACCCAATTAGGCTTAAGCTCCAGTACTTTAGTCACATTTACTTGCGCCTGTCTATTACGCTTGTTTTGCGCATCCATTAACGCTTGCACAAAATATAATTTTGCATTGTCAGGATACTTAGCACTTAACTCTTCGAAAACTTGATAAGCCAAAGCTACCTCGGACCGCTTCTGCAAGCCCTTAAGCATAGCCAAAGCATTATTATCAAAATCACCACCATCCTTAGCTAGGATAAAATCAAAGCTTTCAACTGCACGCGACTTGTTGCCTGATTTTATTGCAGCAACAGCCATCAAATAATGCGCCTCCAAACTTTCAGGCTCGACCTCCATCCACAAGGTCAAAGACTGGTTTAGCTTAGACTCATCTTGCAAATACAGTGCAATTTTAGCGGCACGCTTAATAACTTCGACATCTTTAACTTTATCTGCCGCACGCAAATACCCATCTAACGCCAGCGCATACTGGCCACGCTGCCCTGCAATCTCAGCCGTCATCAGTAAAAACAAGACATCTGGATCAATTGCCGTCTTTATCTCAGGCATTTTTTTCAACTCAGCCTGTAAAGCAGGCTCTGTCGTTTGCTCAGCACTAGGTTGATTTTCTGGCTGCATAGTTGCACAAGCAGCAAGCATTAATGCACTAACAATCGTTACTACCTTTAAAACTATCAATGAAATTTCCTTAATTTTGAATTGCCATGACCCAACAACCGCCGTGAAACAAATTTGCTCAACGACCTAACCTTCCGCTTACTGTACATATTATACGAACAACTAAGCAACTTTATTTAAAGTTTAAACCCAAACAAACACCCAATTTTATTCAAGTTCGCAGCCGTTTTATAAGTTAATTAATAGGTTCAATGATTTATTCCATTTGGCTAAACCCATAAAGTTCCTTAGAATAGACTATTCACTTATGATTTCAAGCTTATCCGCTAACTTTAAGAATTAACTAGCATAAATGACACTTCTCGCATTAGGCATTAATTATACAACAGCGCCGGTTTCAATCCGAGAGCGCCTTGCGTTCCCCACAGAAATATTGAGCGATGCAGTTAAAGAGCTTTGGCAACAACAATATATATCTGAAGCAGCCATTTTATCGACCTGTAATCGCACCGAAATTTACTGCACAACTCAAGATAGCGATATTTTACCTGTAGTCAATTGGATTGCCCACAACCGCCAATTAAAACAAGCTGAATTTCAACCCTATTTATACGCACATACTGACAACGCTTTTATCCGTCATATGTTTCGTGTTGCTAGCGGCCTTGAATCAATGGTTTTAGGTGAGCCTCAAATTCTCGGGCAAATGAAAACTGCCTACCAAACAGCCAGTCAGGCAGGCACTTTAGGTAAAGATTTAGATAAACTTTTTCAGCACACCTTTTCTACGGCAAAAAAAGTCCGTACCGACACGGCTATTGGCTCCAGTTCAGTTTCCGTTGCCTTTGCTGCCGTGCAACTGAGCAAACAAATTTTTGACGACCTTAGCGAACAAACAGCCATCTTAATTGGTGCCGGCGAAACAATTGAGCTCACTGCGCGACATTTACATCAAAATGGTATAGGCCGTATTATTATTGCCAACCGCACTTATGATAAAGCGCATGCGCTTGCCACCCAATTTGATGGCTACGCGATCGCCTTATCGGAATTGCCCCTGCATATTGCCGAAGCGGACATTATCGTCTCCTCGACAGCAAGCCAATTACCTATTTTAGGTAAAGGGCTGGTAGAAAGCGCCATCAAAAAACGCAAGCATAAACCTATTTTTATGGTCGACCTTGCCGTGCCCCGAGATATTGAACCAGAAGTTAAAAACCTCAATGACGTGTACCTCTATACGGTTGATGACTTACAAAATATTATTAGTGATAACCTCAATTCGCGCCGCGAAGCCGCAGAACAAGCCGAAGAAATCATCGATACCAATGTTGAGCATTTTTTGTCTTGGATGAAGGTACAAACCGTGCAATCAACGATTGTTGATTACCGCGAGCAAGCAGGAAAACTACAACAGGAAAGCTTAACAAAGGCACTAGCCGCATTACAAAGCGGCGGAAACCCCGAGCAAATTATGCAGCAGTTAGCGCATACGCTAACCAATAAATTAACGCATACTCCCTGCACCCAGTTACGCAAAGCCAGCCAAAATGACCGTCACGACCTCATTGCCGCTGCTCGTGAAATATTCAAACTATAAAATCAGCAATGAAAGCCTCGATAAAAAACAAATTAGAAAACTTAGCGGATCGTTTTGATGAAATTGCCGCCCTACTCTCTCAACCGGAAGTACAGAGCGATCAAAATAAATTTCGCGCACTCAGCCAAGAATACTCACAAATAACGCCACTCGTTGACTGTTATAAGAAATTCACTGAATGTGAAGAAGCGATCAATGCTGCTCAAGAAATGCTCAATGAAGATGATGCCGAAATGCGCGATATGGCAAAAGAAGAAATTGCCGATGCAGAGCAACAACAAAAGCAAATTGAGCAAGACCTACAGATTTTACTATTACCTCGCGACCCTAATGATAATCGCAATATCTTTATGGAGGTTCGCGCCGGAACAGGGGGAGATGAAGCGGCGCTTTTCTCCGGTGATTTAGCGCGCATGTATATGCGCTACGCAGAGAACCAAGGCTGGCAAATAGAAACAGCAAGTGAAACACGCGGCGAACACGGCGGCTATAAAGAGATTATTTTACGTATTGCCGGACAGGATGTTTATTCTCAACTTAAATTTGAAGCAGGCACACACCGCGTACAGCGCGTCCCAGAAACCGAATCACAAGGCCGCGTACATACTTCAGCATGTACCGTCGCCATCATGCCAGAGGCCTCTGAAGTCGATAATATCGATATTAACCCAAGCGACCTACGCATGGACACCTTTCGTGCCTCTGGCTCGGGCGGACAGCACGTTAATAAAACCGACTCAGCGGTGCGTATTACTCACATACCGACGGGCACTGTCGTAGAATGCCAAGATCAACGCTCACAGCATAAAAATAAAGCGCAAGCGATGTCGGTATTACAATCACGCCTACTCTCTGCCGAACAAGAAAAACAACATGCAGAAAACTCTGAAAATAGGAGATTACAAGTAGGAAGCGGGGATCGCTCCGAGCGTATTCGCACTTATAACTACCCTCAAGGAAGAATCACTGATCACCGCATTAACCTCACCTTATACAAACTAGATGAGATCATGCAAGGCGGCCTTAATCATGTTATTCAACCGCTTATTAGCGAACATCAAGCGGAGTTACTGACTCAGCTAGGCGAAGAAGACTAAATAACATGCAAGATATTCAAACTGTACTGGCACGCTCTGCCAGCACCTTGCAAGCTACTTCTGACTCGGCAACCTTAGATGCTGAGGTGTTACTGTGTCACATCTTAGAAAAAAACCGCAGTTATCTACGTACTTGGCCAGAAAAACGACTTAGTGACAAGCAATTAGGACAATTCTCTCACTTGCTTGAACAACGCCAACAAGGGCACCCTATTGCCTATATTACTGGCACACGTGAGTTTTGGTCGCGCGATTTCAAGGTAAACCCCAGTGTATTAATTCCCCGACCTGATACGGAAACATTAATCGAAGTCTGCCTACAGTTGATTGACTCTAAACTCGATACGTCACTCATTGATTTAGGCACTGGCTCGGGCATTATCGCAATTACACTTGCCGCTGAGTGCCCGCAACTCACAGTCACTGCTGTCGACCGTAGCGCAAAAGCACTAGATACCGCCCAAAGCAATGCCCAGCTAAACCATACAGCAAACATTCGCTTTCTAAATAGCAATTGGTTGGCTGAAGTCCCCCAAGAAAAGTTCGATTTTATTGTCAGCAACCCACCTTATATAGATGTAAATGACCCACATTTAAATCAAGGTGATGTACGCTTTGAGCCAAACAGTGCTTTAATTGCAGATCAACTTGGCTTACAAGATATTATTGAAATTAGCCAACAAAGTCATCAATACCTAAATCATAGCGGCTTCCTTATTTTTGAACATGGTTACGATCAAAAACAAGCGGTACATGACATACTTGAGCAGCACCAATATCAAAATATTCATTGCGTTCACGACTTATCGGGACAGCCCCGTGTCAGCTATGCACAATGGTTACCTCAACTTTAAACGGCATAATTCCCATGGCAGAAAAAATCACAGAAATTGCGATCCCTAGAAAAATAGTACAAAACCTACTGCATCACGCCCAACAAACGCCAGCGCAAGAAGTCTGCGGACTGGTCAGTAGTTGTGATAATACTCCCTGCCGTAGCTACCCTATTAAAAATAATTCGCCAGAGCCAGCAAAATTTTTTAACTTAGATGCCCAGCAACAAATTCAAGCCATGGCAAAGATGCGTGATAACAATGAACAATTGTTCGCCATCTATCATTCACATCCAACAGCACCTGCTATTCCTTCGAATACTGACTTAGCACAAGCTAATTACCCTGAAGCACTCTATTTAATTATTTCCCTCAATATCAAGGGGATCCTAGAAATACGCGGCTACCTCATAGATAATGCAAAATTTGTAGAAGTCTCACTCAGCCTGACCTAGGCATCTAACTCACAATGAATTGGCTCTATCAACTGATTACTGAACCCTCAGTCCCTCATTCATTACTTATTATTAGCTTAGTCATTTCCATAGGCTTAGCCTTCGGCCAAATTCCTTTTTTTAAAATTCGCCTAGGCATTGCTGGCGTACTTTTTTCTGGTCTTGCCTTTGGTCATTTCAATATCACGATAGATCCTCATATCATGCATTTCTTACGTGAATTTGGGCTTATTTTGTTTGTCTATGCCATAGGTTTGCACGTTGGCCCTGGATTCGTTAACTCTTTTTTACACAGCGGAATACAACTGAATATCATGGCGGCCAGCATTGTACTGCTGGGCGCACTTATTACTATTGCTATTATCCATTTCGGTGGTATTGATATTGCTGTTGCCGTCGGCCTATTCTCAGGAGCAACGACAAATACCCCGGCACTAGCTGCCGCACAAGAGGTATTAGCGCATATACCTAATATTGATACTGAAACCTTAAAAATGCCCGGCCTAGGTTATGCCGTCGCTTACCCCTTCGGCATAATTGGTATTATTATTTCTATGCTACTCATTAAGCGCTTATTCAGCATAAACATTAGCTCTGAAGCCGCTGCCTTTTTAAAATCCCAACAACAACACACCCAACGCCCTATCTGGAAAGACTTAACTATTGAAAACCCCAACATTAGTGGCCTAACGATTGCGGAAATTCCTTTCTTTGATGCCACGAATGTCATTGTCACGCGTATTCTACACAACGGCACGGTCAACCTTGTGACTAATGACACTCAATTTGCCCTAGGGGATTCGATTCGTATCGTAGGTACGCACAGTAACTTAAATAAAATTAAGATACTGATAGGCCCGATTTCAGAGCAAGAATTAAATAGTTTTTCTGATACTTTGCACGGCAAACGAATTATTGTCACCAACAAGGAAGCGATAGGTAAAAGCGTAGGTGAACTACATACCTTTTACAGTATTATCATTTCACGGATACACCGCCCTGAAATTGAATTTGTGCCACATAACGCAACTCACATTCATTTTGGCGATGAACTGTATGTTGTAGCTAGCGAGGAAGCGTTAGAAAAAATAACCTCTGTTTTAGGTAACTCTATAGAAACCCTAAACACCCCACAAATTATCCCTATTTTTATCGGTATTACATTAGGCGTTATCTTGGGTAGCTGGCCATTTTATTTTCCAGGCATTCCATCAGCTATTAAACTAGGCTTAGCCGGTGGCCCTTTAATTGTCGCTATTTTGCTCAGCCAAATTCCTAGCTGGGGAACCATGAGCTGGCACTTACCCAAAAGCTCTAATCTTATTTTAAAAGACGTAGGCATTGTGCTATTTCTAGCTTGTGTAGGCTTATATTCAGGCGACCATTTTGTTAGTACGCTAATAGAGGGTGATGGTTTTTATTGGATGTTTTGCGCGATATTTATTACCCTAACCCCGCTAATCTTAGTTGCCTTTATTGGTCGTTATTTTTATAAAGTCAATTTTTTATCCCTGTGCGGGCTATTGGCCGGCAGCATGACCGATCCACCTGCGCTTGCTTTTGCCAACTCATTAAACTCATCTTCTGCGGTAGCCACAAGCTATGCAACCGTTTATCCCTTAGTGATGATTTTAAGAATTATCGTCAGCCAAGTACTTATTTTGCTGTTTATATAAGTGTTGAATTTATCGGCTAATTACGCACCGACAAGTAATAGCAACCTCAATAAATAACCACTGTAATAGTCGTCATTCCCGAAATTTTTAATCGGGAATCCATGCATACACTATAGATTCCTGCTAAAAGCATGCAGGAATGACGATTTCTCTTGATTATATGAGTTTAAGTATAAATCTATTGGAATTGGTATTAGATGTTTTTTCTGAAGCCCATTGCCTTAATGGCTATTGCTTAGTTATGCGCTTACCTTCGCCTTTTCTAACAAATAAGCGAGAGAATAATAAACCTGCTTCAAACAACAACCAAATAGGTATCGCAAGTAAAGTCTGAGAAATAGCATCAGGCGGCGTTAAAAACATACCAACGACAAAAGCACCGACAATAACATACGGGCGCTTATCAGCAAGTTGATGTGGCGTCACTATACCCGCCCAAACCAAAACAATGGTGACTATAGGTACTTCAAAAGCCATCCCAAAAGCAAAAAACATCGTCAATACAAAGTCCAGATATTTGGCAATATCCGTCATCACTGTTACGCCTTCTGGTGCGGCAGACGTTAAAAAGCCAAAAACTAAGGGAAATACTACAAAATAAGCAAAGACCATGCCTAGCGCAAATAATAAAGTACTCGCCATTAATAAAGGCGCAATCATACGCTTTTCATGGGAGTAAAGTCCAGGCGCAACAAACGCCCAAAATTGATACAGAATAATAGGCACAGAAAGGAATATTGCCGCGACTAAAACCAATTTAAACGGGGTTAAAAAAGGTGAAACCACATCAATGGCAACCATTGAACTATTTTCTGGCAAAAAATGCATAAGTGGCTGTGCTAAAAAGCTGTAAATCTCATTAGCAAAGGGGGTCATTGCTAAAAAAACCACTAAAACGCTTAATACTACGCGCAATAACCGGTTACGTAATTCTATAAGATGGGAAATAAACGGTTGCTCTACTTCATCATTTTCCGACATCTGATTCTTTATCCGTTTTGTCTTTTGCATCTAAAAAATGTTCGGCTCGCTGATTTAAATCCAAGCCTTTAGTCATCTCATCTAATTGTGCCTGCTGCTCTTTCAACAGCTGCCTTAACTCTTCTTCCTTTAGCTCTTCTTTAATCTCTTCTTTAACAGAAGCAACAACATGCCGTGTTTTACCCACCCAAAAGCCTGCAATCCGAGCAAGCTTAGGCAGTTTCTCTGGCCCTATTACCAATAAACTGACAACACCAATTAAACAGAGCTCCCAAAAGCCGACATCAAACATGGCTTAGACTTTGTCTTTTTCTTTTTCTTGTTCTTTATCTGTGACCTCAACATCAATCACATCGTCATCTTTATCTGGCAGGTTTTTGTCTTCTTCGCCATCTTTCATAGCCGAACGAAAACCTTTAATGGCTCCACCCAAATCGCCGCCCATATTACGCAGCCGTTTAGTGCCAAATAACACCAAAACAATGACTAAAACAATAACTAATTGAGTAACACTAATTCCCATAATAAAATCCTCTTACGTAATATGTATTATTTATTGCGCTGTGCTTTTTCTGTTAAACCAGATAAGCCAAAGCGACGCTGCAATTCATTCAAAACATCGTCAGGACTTAAGCCTTGATCGGCCAACATGACCATACAATGAAACCATAAATCAGCTGTTTCATAAACAATCTGCTCTTTATTGCCATCTTTTGCAGCAATAACTGTCTCAGTGGCTTCTTCACCTATTTTTTTTAAAATAGTGTCTAAACCTTTCGCATATAAACTAGCCACATAAGAACTATCGGCAGACTCTTGTTTGCGCTGCTCTAAAATAGCAGCTAATTCGGTTAAAACTTCACTCATGCTCGATATTCCATAAATTATATTAGCGGACTAAAGTCCGCCCTACAGTCGCTATTATTTTTTATACATTTCTGCAGGATCTTTTAATACGGGTGAATTTTCTTGCCAAACACCTTGCTCTAAAGTCCGATAAAAGCAACTTTCTCTGCCTGTATGACATGATATGCCGCCTTCTTGCTCAATACTTAATAAGACAACATCTTCATCACAATCTAAAGAAATCGCTAAAACTTTCTGCCTATTGCCTGACTCTTCACCTTTGCGCCATAATTTATTTCGTGAACGCGACCAATACACCGCATAGCCACACTCATTAGTCAGCGCTAAGGACTCACGATTCATCCACGCAAACATAACGACTTTACCCGTATCTGCTTGCTGAGCGATCACAGGAACTAGACCATCATCTGTCCAACGAATTTCATCCAGCCAAGTTCCGCTCATGCTAAGCGCACCTCTATACCTTGGCTTGCCATATGTTCTTTAGCTTCCTGAACACTATATTCGGCGAAATGAAAAATACTCGCTGCTAATACAGCATCAGCTTTACCTTGAGTAACGCCGTCAGCTAAATGCTGTAAATTACCTACGCCACCCGAAGCAATAACTGGCACAGTGACCGCCTCACTAATAGCGCGTGTTAAATCTAAGTCAAAGCCTTCGCGCGTGCCGTCTCGGTCCATGCTCGTTAACAAAATTTCACCGGCACCGTAATCAACCATTTTCTTTGCCCATTCGATGGCATCAATTCCTGTTTCTTTACGGCCGCCGTGAGTAAAAATCTCCCAACGATCAACTTCACCAGCCTGACTTACTTTTTTAGCATCTATTGCCACAACAATACATTGTGAACCAAACTTGTCTGCGGCTTCACGAACAAACTCAGGATTAAAAACAGCTGCACTGTTAATTCCCACCTTATCCGCACCAGCATTCAACATCCGCCGAATATCCTCCAGCTTTCTGATACCGCCACCGACCGTTAAAGGTATAAACACTTCGCTCGCAACCTGCTCTACCACATGCGCAATAGTATCGCGATCATGATGTGTTGCGGTAATATCCAAGAAAGTAATTTCATCGGCACCTTCGCGGTCATATCGGCGGGCGACTTCTACAGGATCACCTGCATCACGGATATCAACAAACTTCACGCCTTTAACAACGCGGCCATTATCAACATCAAGGCACGGAATAATTCGTTTAGCTAAGCTCATAACTGTTGTTTAAAATAGGTATTTATTATCTGAAAGAGAAGAATGAACAGCTTTTAATGCAAAGGTGCTCTTAGTCTTATCTTAAGCAAACGATTCTGCTAGTTTTTCTGCTTCAGCGAAATCCAATGTACCTTCATAAATAGCACGACCAGTAATAGCGCCCATGATGCCTTGATCAGCTACAGCGCCTAAGGCAGTGATATCATCCATATTGGTGATACCACCTGATGCAATAACAGGAATTCGAATTGCATTTGCTAATTTTGCAGTCGCTTCAACATTAACACCATTCATCATGCCGTCACGAGAAATATCAGTATAAATAATGGCTTCAACACCATAAGATTCGAATTTCTGCGCCATATCTACCACATCATGGCGTGATAGTTTAGACCAGCCATCAACGGCTACTTTACCGTCTTTAGCATCTAATCCAACAATAATATGCCCTGGATAAGCCAATGCAATATCACGTACAAATAGTGGGTCACTTACCGCTTTAGTACCAATAATGACATATTGCACACCAGCATCTAAATAAGCTTGTACCGTTTCTTCATCACGGATACCACCACCAATTTGTACAGGTACATCGGGATAAGCGGCAACAATCTCATGAATAATTTCAGCGTTTTTTGGCTTACCAGCAAAAGCACCATCTAAATCGACCAAATGAATGCGTCGTGCTCCTGCGGCCACCCAGCGTCCTGCAACTTCAACAGGATTATCTGAAAATACTGTGTCATCTTCCATACGTCCTTGACGTAAACGAACACATTTACCATCTTTTAGATCAATGGCGGGTATTAACAACATTTTTTTAGCCTCAAATAGAGTGAAATAAAATTAGGGAGGTCGCTTAAATTAAGCCTGCCCATCCCAATGTAAAAAATTATTAAGCAACTGCAAACCAGCTGTCTGACTTTTTTCAGGATGGAACTGCACAGCAAAGATATTATCTTTAGCTAAAGCACAGGCAAACTTTTCAGGATATTCCGTCGTCGCGGCAACAATAGCAGAATTCTCAGGTTGTGCGTAATAGCTATGCACAAAATAGAAGCGGCTATTTTGGGTGATACCTTCCCAAAGCGGGTGAGCGTGTTGCTCCACTTGATTCCAGCCCATATGCGGAATTTTTAAGCGCTCGCCATTGGCAGCACGTAAATCTTCAGCAAAATGCTTAACTTGACCAGGAAGAATATTCAAACATTCAATACCCCTATTTTCTTCACTGCTAGTCAGTAATGCTTGCATACCCAAACAAATACCGAGCAATGGCTTAGTTTCAGCAACTTGAGCTATGACTTGGTTTAATTCAGTTTCTTGCAAGGCATGCATACAGTCACGCATAGCACCCACACCGGGGAAGACTACGCGATCAGCGGATAATATGGATTTTTTATCAGAAACAACACGAACATCAACATCAGGTGCTGCGTGTTGCAAAGCTTTGGCAATGGAATGGAGATTGCCCATGCCATAATCTATGACGGCTACGGAAGACATTTTAATAAATTAGATATATCAATTAAAAATACGGGGCTTGTTAGCTTACAAAACACCCTTAGTGGAAGGCATTATACCTGCCATACGTGGATCTTCAGCAACAGCCATACGCAAAGCACGACCCATTGCTTTAAAAACAGTTTCAGCAATATGATGCGCATTTACACCTTTCAAGTTATCAATATGCAAGCTGACGCCCGCATGATTAACAAATCCTTGGAAGAATTCACGCAATAAATCAACATCAAAAGTGCCGATCATAGCTCGCGAAAAGTGCACTTCATAATACAAGCCTGGACGACCTGAAAAATCAATAACAACACGCGATAAAGACTCATCTAAGGGCACATAAGCATGGCCATAACGAACCAAGCCTTTTTTATCGCCCAAAGCCTTCGCAAAAGCCTTGCCTAAAGTAATACCTATATCTTCAACGGTATGATGATCGTCAATTTGTAAATCACCTTTGCAGGTCACATCCATATCAATCATGCCATGCCGCGCAATTTGATCCAACATATGCTCTAGAAAAGGTACGCCAGTATCAAACCTAGCTTTACCTGTGCCATCTAAATTAATGCTAATACTAATTTGCGTTTCCAGCGTATTACGTTCAACGCTTGCGATTCTATCTGTCATTTTTTTATATTATTAAATACAAGGGGCGAGCATTGCCCGCCCCAAGATATTATTACTTTGAACGTTTGCGGTCGTTTTCAGTTAATAAGATTTTACGTAGACGAATTGACTCCGGTGTTACCTCAACTAACTCATCATCCGCAATAAACTCTAAAGCTTGCTCTAAAGTCATTTTTTGGATTCGTGCACAAGTCAGACTTTCATCTGTACCTGACGCACGTACGTTAGTTAATGGCTTAGGTTTAGTTGGGTTAACCGTTAAATCATTAGTACGTGAATGAATACCCACTAATTGACCTTCGTAGATTTCATCACCATTAACGACCAACAATTCACCACGCGCTTGTAGTGGATATAAAGAATAATCAACTGCTTTACCTTTAGACATGGAGATTAATACACCACGAATACGATTACCCACAGCACCATCTTTTACTGCACCATAATGATCGAATACGTGATAGAACAAACCTGAACCAGAAGTTGCTGTTAAAAATTCTGTTTGGAAGCCTAATAAACCACGAGAAGGTACAATATATTCTAAACGAATACGTCCTTTACCATCTGGAACCATATCTTTTAAATCACCTTTACGATCACCTAATTTTTCCATGATCGAACCTTGATGCTGCTCTTCAACTTCAATGGTTACATTTTCATAAGGCTCAGACTTAACGCCATCAATTTCTCTGATAATAACTTGCGGACGAGAAACACCCATCTCATAGCCTTCACGGCGCATGTTTTCAATTAAAACTGATAAATGCAATTCACCACGACCCGACACTTTAAATTTATCTGGGTCATCAGTCGCATCAACACGTAAAGCAACATTATGTTGCAATTCTTTTTGTAAACGATCATAAATTTGACGCGTGGTAATGTACTTACCTTCTTTTCCTGCAAACGGTGAGTTGTTTACTTGGAAAGTCATGCTTACTGTCGGCTCATCAATAGATAGTGCAGGCAATGCATCTACATGATCAGGGTGACATATAGTTTCAGAAATTTGTAGGTTTTCGATACCACAGAAAGCGATAATATCGCCCGCTTGTGCAGAATCCACTTCAACACGCTCTAAACCGTTGAACCCATAAATCTTCAACATACGACCGTTACGTGTTTTACCTTCAGCATCCACTAAAGTTAACGGCTGATTTTTCTTTACTGTACCACGCTGTATACGTCCAATGCCGATAACACCCACGTAAGAGTTATAATCTAAGCTGATAACTTGCATCTGAAAAGGCGCATCAATATCAACAGGTGGAGGCGCTACTTTATCAATAATGGTTTGAAATAATGGTGTCATATCGCCACCAGAAACATCAGCTTCTAAGCCAGCAAAACCATTTAAAGCAGACGCATAGATAATTGGGAAATCTAATTGCTCATCCGTTGCACCCAAGTTATCAAACAAATCAAATGTTTGGTCAACAACCCAATCAGGACGTGCGCCCGGACGGTCAACTTTGTTAATAACAACGATAGGCTTTAAACCCAAAGCAAATGCTTTTTTAGTCACAAAACGCGTTTGTGGCATAGGTCCGTCAACGGCATCAACCAATAACAACACAGAGTCAACCATAGATAAAACACGCTCAACCTCACCACCGAAGTCAGCATGTCCTGGTGTATCTACAATATTAATGTGATAGCCATTCCAGTCAATTGCAGTATTTTTTGCCAGAATGGTAATTCCACGCTCTTTTTCAAGGTCGTTAGAATCCATCATTCTTTCAGAGGTCTTTTCATGTGCCGAAAAAGTACCTGACTGCTCTAATAATTTATCAACCAAAGTTGTTTTACCATGGTCAACGTGCGCAATGATTGCTATATTTCTTAATTTATCTATCACTTTATTTGTACGGTTAATTTAAAAATCGGGGTGTGTTTGTTCAAACAGCGTATTTATTAACTTTGCTCCCAAGGTAATTGGCTATATCGCCAACCACTGAGGTTGCCACGGTGCTTATCGTCATCTAAAGCACCTTCAAAGCCATCCAATATATTAATTGAATGTGAAAAACCTGCCTCTTCTAGGGCTTGTGCCGCGTCAAGAGAGCGCTGGCCACTACGACATAAAAGTAGCACAGGTCTTGTTAAATCATTATTCACAGCTACTTTTACTTGCTCAACAAATTGCGTATTAACTTGCCAACCTGGACACTCTTTCCAAGGCACGTGTACTGCAGGTAAAGGATGTCCCACAAAACCATGCTCAACTTTAGTTCTGACGTCAATCATTACCGCGGCAGGATTTTCCTGCATATATGCCCACGATTGTTGGGGTGTTAAGTTCTCTATCATGCGTTCATTCTATGAGTTTGTAGACTATCAACTAGAGCGAATCACCAAGCTTTTGCCCGATAAACTGCGCTTCATTCCTCAAGCCTTGCCGTATATCACCTAAAGCCCTATTCTCACGATAATAAATAACCTTCATCGAGGAAAATAAACTTAACATTTCATTATCTGCGAGTAAAAAATTTGGATTTTTAGGCCCTTGCTGATAAATTTTATGTTGCGTATAAGTTTGATAAAAAAGCAAGCCATTCGGCTTTAAACATTCCATTATCGCATTACAAATCGAACGGTCAAGGAATCGACTCACAACGACCACATCAAAACTGTTTGCAGAAAAGCTGAACGGACTGATTTCTTGGGTGAAGGTCTTAACGGCTAAGGCTTCAGTGTCCGCTTGGACCTGTAATTTTTGTAAGGCGAGCGTAGAAATATCCCATGCCTGCACAGTCATACCCTGCTTAGCTAGCAACAAAGCATTAGCGCCCAAACCGCAAGCCAAGTCTAAGGCTTGCCCCGATTTGGGTAATAAATAAAGATTATCACTGAGAACCTCGCTAGCGGTGGCCTCCGATACTACGTTCTCAGAATAAATAGCATTCCATTTATCAACAAGCGCCTTATTCACGAGCAGCAGATTTTGTTTTTAGCCAATCTTCAAGAAAGACTAAAAAGGTACGAACTTTAGCGGATAAGTATTTTCGATGCGGGTAAACCGCATGAATATTCATAGGCTCTATCGCATAATCATCTAAAACAACCTGTAAATAGCCTTTCTCTATATCTCGAGCAACAATATACTCAGGCAACATGACTAAACCTAGGCCTTTTTTAGCAGCGATGCGAATGGGATCGGCTGCATTTGCCTGCATTCGCCCAGAAACAAGCACCTCCTTTTTTCCTTCTAACCCCCTAAAAAGCCATTTATTTCGTGGAGGAATAGCCCAATTCACTAAACAACTATGATTAAGCAAATCATCCGGCACAAGCGGCTTACCCTGCTCCTCAAAGTAAGACGGTGAACCGCATACTAATAAAGGCGAACTAGCGAGCTTTTTAGCAATATGACTCGTATCTTCTAAGCTGCCAAAAGTAATCGCGACATCGATGCCTTCATCAACCAAATCACCAATATTACTCTGTAAAACCAAATTAACCGACAGGTCTTTATGCATCGCCAAGAATTCGGCAATGGCAGGTGCAATATATAAAGCGCCAATAATAGGTGGCGAACTGATTTTTAACTTCCCCCTAGGCTCGGTATGCAATTGCGTAACTGCGTCTTCCATTTCTTCAATCTCAGAAAGAATGATTCGACAGCGCTGCAAATAAGCAGCACCGACATCAGTTAAGCTTAAACTACGGGTAGTACGATTAAATAAGCGAGCGCCTAAATAGTTTTCCAAGTGACCGATATGTTTAGTTGCCATCGCCCTAGAGACAGACATTTCTTTGGCACCGCCAACAAAACTACCAGCCTTGGCAACACTGGCAAATACCTTCATTCCCGTTAATTTATCCATAGAACCACCTCACACCTTTAGGAACATGTACGAAATAACTTGAGCACAATGGGGTGCAGTAGTTAGTCTGCCGTTTAAAATACAGGCTGAATGACCTGCGCCCTAGATAACAATATATAAATTATTTCATTGCACGATCTTTTAGCTTATTTAGCAACCACAAGCCAAGCTAGAAACCATTATAAGTTGCTATGAATAGACACGAAAGGTATAGCTCTGGATTTTTAATGCCTACAGACCTTATTTGAGAAAAAATCAACCGGTGCTGTAACGAAACAAACAAAAAGGGCCAACGAATGTCAGCCCTTAAGTTGCACGTCTAAAATACTAACAGTCCTTATTAAGCCTAGCGACCTAGCACTGCAGCCTTGATATCAGCACCAGGAACATGCCTAACATCTTGCCCTTGTACGGCATAAATCACATAATCACAAACATTACCGGCATGATCACTAATTCTTTCCAATGAGCGAATTGCTTGCATTACATTGAGTGTACGTTTGATATTACGACTATCTTCCATCATAGACAAAGTAAGCTGACGGAAAATACTAATGTACTCTTGATCAACGTCTTTATCGCGTAAAACCACTTCAACAGCGGTCTCTACATCTAGTCGGGCAAAAGCATCCAATGCATCATTTAATATAGACCTAACTAACTCCAATAAATGCTTTAACTCATGAAAATCAGTATATCCTTTATTAAACTCTTCAAGTTTAATTGCCATATCAGCAATACGTTTAGCCTGATCCCCCACGCGCTCTAACTCACTAATCGCCTTGGAAATAGCAATTAGTAAACGCAAATCAAAGGCAGCCGGTTGTCTTTTAGCAATAATTAACAAACAAGCTTCATCAATATCATGTTCTAGGTTATTAACCGCAGCATCACCCTGAATAACCTTTTCAGCTAACTCGAGATTGCCTGTCACTAATGCCTCAACAGCATCAGCTAATTGCTGCTCAACTAGCCCACCCATTACTAAAAATTGATTACGGATATCTTCTATTTCTTCATTAAATTTATGAGAAATATGCTTACCTATTTGCTGCTTTTCCATTTTTTTACTCACTCAATATCGTGTTTAGCCGTAACGACCGGTAATATAATCTTCAGTCTGCTTTTTTTCAGGATTAGTGAAGATGGTATTAGTGTTCCCGAATTCAACTAAATCCCCCATATACATAAAAGCTGTGTAATCAGAAACTCGCGCCGCTTGCTGCATGTTATGAGTAACGATAACAATGGTATAGGTTTCTTTCAACTCATTAATTAATTCTTCAATTTTTAATGATGAAATCGGATCCAATGCAGAAGAAGGCTCGTCCAACAATAAAATCGACGGTTCAATAGCAATCGCACGCGCAATCACCAATCGCTGCTGCTGACCACCAGATATACCCAGAGCATTATCTTGCAAACGATCTTTAACTTCATCCCAAATCGCCGCACCACGTAATGACTTTTCTACTGCTTCATCTAAAATTCGACGGTCATTAATGCCTTGAATACGTAACCCATAGGCAACATTTTCATAAATGGATTTTGGAAAAGGGTTTGGCTTTTGAAATACCATACCCACATGGCGACGCAACTCAGCAACATCAACACCAGGCTGATAAATATCTTTACCTTCGATATTGATTTTACCTTCAATTCTGGCGCTATCGACCAAATCATTCATGCGGTTAATACAACGTAATAAAGTCGATTTACCACAACCACTTGGACCGATATAAGCAGTTACTTGCTTCTTCGGTATCTCCATATTAATGCCATGTAGCGCTTGTTTCTCTCCGTAAAACAAGTTTAAGTCTTGTATTTGAATGCTGGTTTCATTCGTGCTTTTATTCAGTTGATTTTTTTGCGCAATAGCACTCATATCAATGGCATGTGTACGTACAGGTTCTGAACTCATAAGATCACTCAGTTTTTTTTAAAATAATGTTCGATATTAACAATGTATCAGCCACTAACTTTCTAAGGCTTTATACTTCTCGCGCAAATGATTTCTAATACTAACAGCAAATAAATTTAAGCTAATAATAACCATGACCAATAATAATGAGGTCGCATAAACTAATGGCCTAGCCGCTTCAACATTCGGACTTTGGAAGCCTACATCATAAATATGAAAACCCAGATGCATAAACTTTCTATCTAAATGCATAAAAGGGAAATTACCATCTAAAGGTAGCGTCGGTGCTAACTTTACCACTCCAACCAACATCAAAGGCGCAACCTCACCCGCAGCTCGCGCAACCGCCAAAATCAAACCCGTCATCATTGCTGGGCTTGCCATAGGCAACACAGTCAACCATAAGGTTTCAGCTTTTGTCGCACCTAACGCTAGACTACCTTCACGAATTGATTTCGGTACACGCGATAAACCTTCTTCTGTAGCAACGATAACCACTGGCAAAGTTAATAAAGCTAACGTCAATGAAGCCCAGAACATCCCAGGCGTACCATAAGTTGGCGCTGGCAACGCTTCAGGGAAAAATAAACTATCTATATTTCCACCTAAAATGTAGACGAAAAAACCCAAACCAAATACACCATAAACAATCGAAGGTACACCAGCTAAGTTATTCACCGCAATTCGTATAATACGTGTCGTAAGGCCTTGCTTGGCATATTCACGCATATACACAGCTGCAATCACACCAAAAGGGGTCACAATTACCGCCATAATCATAACCATCATAACGGTTCCGAAAATAGCGGGGAAAACACCGCCTTCGGTATTGGCTTCACGTGGGTCTTCACTAAGAAACTCCCAGCCTTTAGCTAAATAATGACCAGCTTTTTGCAAGACATTCATAGCATTAGGCTGATAATACAACACGATATGCTCTAATGCTATTTCAACTTCCTGACCACTCGATGTCTTAGCACTTAGACTATCACGTCTAATTTTCTGGTTAAGATCAGCTAAATTAGCTTGTAAGGCTTGATAAGCTTTTTCAAATACCGCTTTTTCGCTAGCAAGATCTTGCTTTGCCTGTGCATCCAGCTTATCTTCAATCTCTAGTTTGCGCTCCTTTAAACGTAAGCGTTCCAATTGGTAATTGATTGTACCAATTTCGCCCTTTTCTATATCCTTAATTTGCGCAAAGATATCCAGCGTACGCTCCATGCGCTCAGCTAATATCGTCCAAGCTTGCTCGCCCTGCGCAACAACCTTACCCTCTTCTTTTATAGTCTCTAAATAACCATAAAAATTACCCCATTCACGGCGCTCTAGTACCATTAAATTTTCAGGGTACTCAGTTTTCTTAATATCTTTACCAAGTAACCAACGAAAGTCTAAGCCACTTACATCTCTGTTGCCGGTTTTAACTAAATATTGCGTTAAGCCTGCAGCTGCTTGTTCAGGCGTATAACCTGCCGCCTCTGCAAGTTCAGGCTTTAATACTTGCTGATCAACCATTTCAGCAATAATAGTAATAGGTTGCTCATTTGCATTTTCCACATAAGCAATAGAAGCAACATTCGCAGGCCAGAAATGTCCTAAGCCACGAACTGCAATTAAAGTAAGTAAACCAAAAACCATAATTAGACTTAAACTCACCGCTGCAGCATTTAGCCATACCCACGGCGCACCGGTTTTAAACCATTCACGAATCATACTGACACCTTTAAATCTGAAATTTTATAATCAAGCATTTTCATAATGAACTATATTTTTCACGTAAGCGCTGACGAACAATTTCAGCTAAGGTATTAAAAACAAAGGTAAAAGAAAACAACACTAAAGCAGCAAGGAACAACACTCGATAATGTGTACTATCCACTTCCGACTCGGGCATTTCCACAGCAATATTAGCTGATAAGGTACGCATACCTTGAAATACGCTTAAATCCATCACCGGTGTATTACCGGTTGCCATCAATACGATCATGGTCTCGCCCACAGCACGCCCTAAGCCAATCATTACCGCTGAGAAAATACCGGGGCTAGCCGTTAATAACACAACCTTAGTCATCGTCTGCCAAGGCGTTGCACCTAAAGCTAAAGAACCAACCGTTAAATGCTTAGGCACACTAAAAATAGCATCTTCAGTGATTGAGAAAATAGTAGGAATCACCGCAAAGCCCATAGCGATACCGACCACTAACGAGTTGCGCTGATCGTAACCTATGCCCCACTCGGTATTAAACCAACTGATAAGACTGCCATCAAACATAATCGCTTCCATAGGAGCGCTGGCGCTAATTGCAAAGTAAGTTGCCAAAAGAATAACCGGTATTAATATCGCAGCCTCTGTTCCTTCTGGTATTCGTAAGCGTATGTCCTTAGGAATATATTGCCATAGATAAGCAAATAACAGCACAGCAACAGGCAGCGTTAATAAGATACTAAACACCGCCATTAAGTTCTCTTCAACAAAAGGCGCCAACCAAAGCCCTGCCAAGAAACCTAAAATAACGGTAGGTAAAGCCTCCATAATTTCAATACTCGGCTTAACTACTCTGCGCAGACCAGAAGTCATAAAATACGCGGTATAAATAGCCCCCATGATCGCCAATGGCACAGCAATCATCATCGCGTAAAATGCCGCTTTCAAAGTACCAAAAACTAAGGGAGTTAAGCTATATTTAGGTTCAAAATCATTACTTGAAGAAGAAGACTGCCAGATATAGTCAGGCTTAGGATAACTTTCATACCACACTTCTTGCCAAATGGATTTAATCGACACTTCTGGGTGTTCATTTTCCACATGCCAAACATTAATCATTCCCTGCTTATCTTGAAGCATGAAAACATTTGCCCTCGGTGACATAGCCAATAATTCCGGCTGCGCTGAAGTAACACTCTCTCTCAACAGCTCCCTTTCAGCGGTTGAGTGATAAACCCCAACAATACCTTTAGCATCGACAACCACAAACCCTTTTCTGCGCTGTTCAGCATCAATACCGGCAACAGCATAGTCCGAAACTTTAAAGACACGCAATTTCTGAACTGACATATGGTTACTGACATCACGTACGGCAGTCCACTGTGACACCAAACCTGTATTATCGCCTGCCAATAAAGACAGCTCACCCGTCAAAAATACTAAGCTAGTTAACTTCTCTCCTACATTCAGCAATTCAGTATGCTGAACAAGGTGAGGATTTTCTTTATCACTGATATCAAACATACTTAAGCGGCCTGTGCGACTTGCTAAATACAAGTTACGCTGCTCCTTATCAAGCAAGATGTATTCAAGATCCTTAGAATCTACATCTATTTCAACATCGACACGCTCAAAACTGTCGTCATCAGAAAAAAGCGACTCTCCTTTAAAAAAGTTAGTTAGCAATACTCGATTACCCGCAGTTCTTGCAACTAAAGTAGTGCCTGATTCACCCACTCTAAAAGCCACATGAGTAATTGCCTGCCCCTGAGAATCCAGCTGCAGAGCTTGCTCACCCAAAGGAAACTCAATCTGCGGAGTAATTAAGCGCTTATCATTAGGGTAAGTTATTTGATATTTATGTCGCGCAATGATGACACCACCATTATTTAAGCCGTATGCGATACGTCCGCGCGATGGAGTCCCTACACTAAAGCTAGAGATGCTTCCCTCTTCTGGAACAACAGATTGAACTTTAAGAACTTTACCCGTTGCTGTAGCAAAGAAAACGGCTTTACCTTGATCGGTAAAACGTACCGCAACTTCATTTTGCTCTTCAGTTGTTAAATGTAGACTCTTTCCTGCTGATTTCTCAGGTAATTCATATTGATATAAAGCATGAGCATCCGCCGAAACAAACAGAGGGTAAACCACATACATTAAATAGAAGAAAATTAAGACAATGGCGACAATAACACCCAAGCCGCCGGCAACGACGCCATAGCGAGTGAGTTGGTCTTTTATCTTACGCCACTTTTGATAAGTTTCACTTATCTGAAGTTTAGATGCTGTCATAGTTTAACGATAAAAATAATTGAGTCATGAATCATATTTAAATTATACAAACCTTATATGACAAAAGAATGAAACACTCTCTAATCACAAAAACGACAAGCAAAAAAAAACTAGGAGCCATTAAAAATAGCGCCTAGCTTTAAATTCAATCACTCGATCTACTTAAACAAATGGGGGGAGTTATAGTAAATCTTGATTAATGCGGCGTCCTTGCCCAATAATATCCGTATTATCCTATTCCATCCTTAAATCTTATAACAACTTAGCTAATGTCTTATTAACTACTTTAGCTGGCAGAGGAATATAACCATCTTTAATAACGATTTTTTGACCTTCTTTAGATAAAACCATTCTGATAAATTCTCTTTCTAACGGCGCTAAAGCTTGGTTAGGTTTTTTATTAACATACACATATAAGAAACGAGCCAATGGGTATTTACCTGACAATGCATTTTCAGGTGTCGCCGCAACAAAAGGTGAGCCTTCTTTTTTAGTCAAAGCAACCGCTTTAACACCTGACGTCTTATAGCCGATACCTGAATAGCCGATACCATTTAGTGAAGTTGAAACAGACTGTACAACAGAAGCAGAACCAGGCTGCTCATTTACATTGCTTTTATAATCGCCTTTACATAAAGCTTTTTTCTTAAAGTAACCGTAAGTACCTGACACTGAGTTACGGCCATATAACTGAATACTTTTATTTTTCCAAGAATCCGTTAAACCCGCATCACCCCAAGTTGCAATATCAGTAGCATAACCACATTTACGTGTAGATGACATAATTGCATCAACTTGTGCAATCGTCATACCACTAATAGGGTTGTCTTTATTAACATAAACCGCTAAAGCATCGATAGCAACAGGAATCGCCATTGGCTTATAGCCGTATTTCTTTTCGAAAGCGTCCAACTCTTTATCTTTCATTTTACGACTCATAGGACCAATATTAGCCGTCGCTTCAGTTAACGCTGGTGGTGCAGTAGATGAACCTGCCGCTTGAATTTGAATATTTACATTTGGATAATTACGCTTGAATGACTCTGCCCATAATGTCATTAAGTTAGCTAAAGTATCAGAACCAACGCTTGATAAATTACCTGATACGCCGCTTTCTTTTTGGTATGCAGGAAGCTTAGGATCAACTGTTTGCACTGCGATTGCAGATGTACTTGCTAACGTTGCTGTAACAAAACCAGCCGCCGCCGCTAAAGATTTCACTTTAGACGTAATTTTCATTTTTAAACTCACATTATCAAATTAAGATGCTGCGTATTATGTACAGCAAATATGACAATGGTATTACAAAATAACCGTTATTTTTAAAGCCTACTATTTCAATTCATTTTTTAAACGCTGATAAATACCACCGAAACTACCATTACTCATCATTAAAAAGTGACTTTTCGCTGCGACCTCTTGTTGTAATTCGGCAATAATCTCATCTATAGAAGTACAAATTTGAATATTATCTGCATAAGTTTTTAGCTCACTTAAGTCCCAAGCTAAATTTTCCGGCTGATAAATTATCGTTCTATCTGCCAAACTGAGAGCATCAGCCAATTCTTTGCGATGCACGCCCATACGCATAGTATTGGATCTAGGCTCAACTACTGCAATAATTTTCTCGGAGCCTACATGCTTACGTAAGCCCTCTAAAGTCATTTTAATCGCGGTAGGGTGATGCGCAAAGTCATCATAAATCGTCGTGCCACGAATATTAGCAATGACCTCCATACGTCGCTTTACATTTTTAAACTGAACCAACGCAGCTACCGCATCAACAGGCAATATACCTATATGTCTCGCTGCGGCAATTGCGGCCAAGCCATTCTGTACATTATGCATCCCAGTCAAAGCCCAACTCACCTGCCCTTGTTTTTTATCAGCAAATAAAACCTCGAATTGACTACCATCTTCCTTAGATAGCTCTGCTTGCCATTCCGCTTTCTGCCCTATCGCTGTTTGCTGCACAGGTGTCCAACACCCCATTGCCAGAGTATCCTGCACATTAGCATCCGTTTTAGGTGCAATAATGGCACCTTGCCCAGGAATGGTTCTAACTAGATGATGAAATTGTCGCTTAATCGCCTGCAAATCATCAAAAATATCGGCATGATCAAATTCTAAATTATTTAAAACCGCTGTTCTGGGTCGATAATGAACAAACTTAGAGCGTTTATCAAAAAATGCAGAATCATATTCATCTGCCTCAATAACAAAAAAATCTGTCTCCCCTGCACGAGCAGAAAGTCCAAAATTCATCGGAATACCACCAATTAAAAAACCAGGCTTAAAGCCCTGATATTCTAGAATCCATGCCAGCATACTACTTGTAGTCGTTTTGCCATGCGTACCCGCTACCGCTAAAACCCACTTATCTTGTAATACATATTCAGAGAGCCATTGCGGGCCTGAGGTATATTTCAGCCCTAAGTTTAAAACTGCCTCAACTTCAGGGTTACCACGTGACATAGCATTACCAATGACCACCAAATCTGGCTTAATCGCTAAATTTTCAGCAGTATAGCCCTGCATTAACTGTATGCCTTGTTCAGTTAATTGAGTGCTCATAGGAGGATAAACATTTTGGTCAGAGCCGCTAACTGTATACCCTAGCTCTCTAGCGATCAAAGCAAGCCCACCCATAAATGTACCGCAAATACCTAAAATATGAATATGCACGCAATTCTCCTGTCTAAGGCGCGAAGATTAAACTAATGAAATTATATTGATAGCCTTGTTGCTGCAACAAAACAAACACGGACTAAAGGAAGCTATTTGCTAAAGATTTTGAGGAACACATTATTCGGGGAGGCAGAATAACTTAGCAAGCACATTCAGGGAATGCTAGAAAGCCGCAGTTTTTTACAATAACTAAGCAAGAGCCCTTACTCTCTCCCGTAGGTATCTAAGTACCTAATAAAAATTAATTTAACATTTCTGTAGGATGAGTAGAATGGAGTGTCTCTTTTTAGGCATGCAATGAAACCCATCAACCTTACGCAGAATGATGGGTTTCGCAAAAAAACGCTCTACCCATCCTACGGAAACACGTAAAATATAAATGTTAAAGTAATTATGCATATGTACTTACACAAGCACCCCTGCCCTCTCTAGCAGGAGAGGGCAGGGGCGTGAGTATGATAGAAGAAAACTTATAGACTAGCGTCTTTGTACGCAGCAATATCATCTATTTTCATTGCCTTAATAATCATTTTCAATTCCATATGCTGTTGCTTTAACGGCCCTAATTCAGCAGCAAGATTAGCGATATTTTCCTCGATGCTTTCTTTTGATCCACTAATTTTACGCAACATTTGCAAGCGACTTTCAATTTGCTTTTTATGATCTTTAATTTGATGCATCAAAGGTGAAAGTACACTATTACTCCAAGTCGTCGCATCTTTATTTGCATGCTTCAGTACTTCTCGTGCTTTCAAGATAATAGTACTGTATAACTTTTTCACTACAACACTTTGCTCGGTCATTGTTGTTCTAGCGCTTGAGCGAAAAAGCTCCCCTTCTTCAAAGATTTGCTCTAACTCAAATTGATATTGCTTGATTGAAAATAACTGCGGCTCAATTTCTTTAAAACCGTACTCATCTCTAAATTTCTTATGAATCGCCTTAACTAATCGGCGGGTCTCATTAGTCGTATCAACAGCGTCTTGTAATAAATCGCGCAACTCATCAAACAATTTACGAATATTTTGCTTCATGCCGTAAGTAGTAAGACTTTTAGCCATATCATCTTTAGTTCGATGAATGACCTCGTCAATTCTTTCTTTTGCTAAAGAATCCACGAGCATCTTGGCTTGCACACTAAAAACTCGACGACTAGCCTGGAAATTCTCCACATTAACTAAATAAGCATTTTGACGGTCCCGTGTTTCAGCCATCAACTTACCGGTCATATCAGAGTTTTCAAAATCTATTTTCTTAAACTCCTCTAATTGCGATGTCGCATTTTTATATTTAATCTCAGTCAGGCTTAAAGACTCATTGACCAAAAAACCAATATTGCGCACCACTGTTTCCGTTAATATTTTGCGCCGATGATTCAAAATATCGTCTGACAAATAGTTTTCTAAACCCGCTAAACGACTTTTCTCCAATAAGGCATCATCAGATTTAATTTTAGCCAGTAAAGCTTGCTTGGCAGAGACCGGAAAAATCAGTTTCTCACTAACCCCTAAAATCGAAGCAGAATTCTTAATTTGCGAAATAATAGAGGCTTCATAACCTGTTTCACCAGCTAAATCATCCCACATGGAATCAATTTTATTCATGACCACAGCAAGGCCTTGCTTGCCAGTGCCACGAGCTATGCTGATATGATTGCGCCACATTTCTAAATCACTTTTTGTCACACCAGTATCCGCCGCCAACACAAAAATAATGGCTTGTGCGCTAGGCAACATATTTAATGTCAATTCAGGCTCTGTACCTAAAGCATTTAACCCAGGCGTATCTAAAATACAAAGACCTTCTTTTAATAAAGGGTGTGGAAAGCTAATTAAAGCATGACGCCAACAAGGTATTTCGACCTCACTTCTATCTAACAAACCTAATTCAGCCGCTTCACGCTCATTCCATAAGCCCAATTTATCTGCTTCTTCCTTGGAAACCGTTTTAACCGCGACCAACTCTTTAAACGCTTCCTGCATTTGTGTAGGTGAGTCACAATCTAAATCAATTTGCGTCCATCGTTCTGGGTTTTGTTTGTACTCAACCAATGAAATATCTTCTAAGCGACTTTCTATGTTTAATAAACGAATATAACTACCCGCTTCATCATAGAATAGTTCGGTTGGGCACATTGTGGTGCGCCCAGGAGACGAAGGCAATAACCTCACTCCAGTTTCGGCAAAAAATAAAGAGTTAATAAGCTCTGTTTTACCACGAGAAAATTCAGCTGCAAAAGCTAAAGTAATACGATCATGACTTAAGCCATTAAGCATATTTAATAGCGTATCTGTACTGTTTGGATCGCTTAACCCATAACGATTACGCCACTCTCTATACATTTCAATTGCTTGGACAATTTCTTCTCGCCATTGCGAATATTCATGTAACTGCTCTTTAAATTCCATACATCCCGTGCCTTATCGCTGATATCGACAGTACCCGCATTTATCACCTAAAATGACGGATCATCTAAATTCAATTTTTTACATCTACAAAATAAATTGTAGCCTAAAAACAAAAATCTGCTAAAAATAAACGGCTTTCCACCCATTTCATTACTAATGCCCGCTTTTCATCCACGCCTTCTAACGATTATTGGCGTCACTTTTAGAAATTAATAACTTACAATCGCTTGAAAATCAAATCCCAAACACCATGCCCTAAACGTAACCCTCGTTGCTCAAATTTCGTTAAAGGCCGGTAATCTGGTCTTGGACAATAGTCCTGACTAGCACTAGCATTAACAAACTGCTCTGCTACTGCCAAAATCCTCAACATATGCACGGCATAATGCTGCCAATCTGTAGCCGCATGAAAATAACCTTCAGGCTTGATTTTTTGCCCGATGAGCTTAACAAAACTAGGTCGTACAATACGCCGTTTATGATGTTTTCTTTTATGCCAAGGGTCTGGAAAAAACAAATGCATGCCTGATAAACTAGCATCTGGAATACATTTCTCTAAAACTTCAATAGCGTCATGATAATAAACCCTAACATTACTAATTTTCTTTCTTTCCAGTTGAGCTAATAAGTTACCCACACCCGGCTTATGCACTTCAATGCCAATATAATCTTGATCTGGGTTATCTTCTGCGACTTTGGCCAAACTTTCGCCATTACCAAAACCAATCTCCAAAATAACCGGTGCAGTACGCCCAAAAATGGTCGGCAAATCGCAATCAGCGTCTGGATCTAAACAATATTTATCCCACAGAGTATCAATTGCATTTCTTTGCGCCTCAGTCATTCGCCCAATACGACGAATAAAACTCTTAATGCGGGGTGTACTTTGCACCTCTTCTTCGATCATACTCAACTTAACTAATTAACCCATCTAGTGGTGAAGAGGCAGATGCAAAACGTTTTCTTGGCATTCTTCCAGCTAAATAAGCTTCACGTCCCGCCTGTATGCCTTTTTTCATTGCCGTGGCCATTAATACCGGATTTTGAGCTGCCGCAATCGCAGTATTCATTAATACGCCAGCACAACCTAATTCCATTGCTATAGCGGCATCTGAAGCAGTACCCACACCCGCATCAACCAAAATAGGCACATTTGCATTTTCTACTATGGTCAAAATATTATAAGGGTTTTGTACTCCTAGGCCCGAACCGATAGGCGCAGCCAACGGCATAACAGCAACACAACCTATATCCTCTAAACGCTTAGCAATAATAGGGTCATCATTGGTATAAACCATGATATCAAAACCATCTTTGACCAATAACTCTGCTGCCGCTAAAGTCTCTATAATATCCGGTAATAAGGTTTTTTGATCAGCCAAAACCTCTAATTTAACTAGTTTATGCCCACCCAGTAACTCTCGCGCCAAACGACATGTTCGAACAGCATCATCTGCCGTAAAACAGCCGGCTGTATTAGGTAAAATAGTATATTTATCTGGTGAAATTACATCCAATAAATTTGGCTCACCTAGGTTCTGACCTATATTTGTACGCCTAATAGCAACTGTTACAATTTCCGCACCACTTGCTTCTATTGCCAAACGGGTTTCTTCTAAATCCTTATATTTTCCAGTACCGACTAATAATCGCGACTTAAATTCTTGACCTGCAATAGTAAAGCTATCGCCTTGCCCGCCACCAATCGCCTGCACAACTTCAACATAATCGCCTTCCTGACATGTCACCTGTGTATATTGATTAAACGGTAAAATTTCTTTATTTAATTCAACAGCAATGCGTTTATTCTCTAAACCCAAGTCGCTAACAATATCCGCGATAGTACTATTTTCTGTATATTGCTTAGTTTCGCCATTTACATAAACATTCATGCTTTTTGTTCCTGTTAGTTTTTTACTGTTCTTCTTTTTTGTACGGCAACAGCCAAGTTATTCAATAAGGTCTCGGTATCATTCCAGTCTATACAGCCGTCAGTTATGCTTTGCCCATAAACCAATTCTTGGCCTGCCACAACATCTTGTCGCCCAGCTTGCAAATGACTTTCGATCATTACACCTATAACACGATGATCACCACTAGCAACTTGCTCCGCAACATCCTCACCCACTAATAACTGCCTTTGGCATTGCTTTAGACTATTAGCATGACTCAAATCAATCATGATATTAGCTTTCAAGCCAGATTTTTCCATGCTTTGTCCGACCTTATCAACACTGACTGCATCATAATTAGGCCCGTCATTACCGCCACGTAAAATTATGTGTACATCTTCATTTCCGGTAGTGGAAAAGATAGCCGAATTACCTTCTTTAGTCACTGATAAAAAATGGTGTGGGTTCATCGCTGCCTTAATCGCATCATTGGCAATAGTAATCGTACCATCCGTCGCATTTTTAAATCCAACAGGGCAAGACAAGCCTGAAGCAAGCTCTCTATGACACTGACTCTCGGTAGTTCGCGCACCAATTGCACCCCAAGCAATTAAATCCGATACATATTGTGGAGTAATGAGGTCCAAATATTCAGTTGCAGCAGGAACCCCTTGGCTATTCAAATCTAACAATAGCTGTCGAGCAACACGCAAACCTTTATTGATATTAAAACTGTCGTCTAAATCAGGGTCATTGATCAGCCCTTTCCAGCCTACCGTTGTTCTCGGCTTTTCAAAGTAGACACGCATAATAATATGCAAATCTTGTTTTAATTTATCTTTAATAACTCGAAGTTTACTAGCATACTCAAGGGCCGCCTTAGGATCATGAATAGAACACGGCCCAACAACCACAACCAAGCGATCATCTTGGCCGCTTAAAATATCATGCACACTACGGCGAGCCTGCTCAGTAGTATTAGCAGCTACTTCCGTCAATGGTAGTTCATCATGTACCAGCACAGGTGCCATCACACCTCTAGTCTCACGGATTCTTAAGTTATCAGTATTAAATTGACTTTGCATGGCTCACAGAAAAACGATTATCACAGTTAATTGCGTCATTTTAACCTAAAAACTGGCATTAAGTATGGAGTTTGTTAAAAATCACATGCGATAAATAAGTTTTACTCTTTGTCCTCGATATATTCAGCAATTATTAGCTTCGAGCCTTGCTTGCCCACACCAATCCAAACTAAAAGCCATGATTATCAGCTCGACATTTAATTGCTAGGTCATTTGAAACCTTGCGCTACAAAAAGGTTATAATTCGGCCATTACATTTCTTTCGCAACTCAGGAAAAATCATGCAACATACGCAAAACTTAGTTCATGGCGCAGGTCTTGGTTTACGCCGTTCCTTTCTTGACGAAGCGCTGGCTAGTCCGCTAAAAGATGTCGATTTTTATGAAGTTGCGCCAGAAAACTGGATGACCTTAGGCGGTAAGCTAGGCAAACAATTTAAAGCGATGACTGAACGCCACCCCTTTGTTTGTCACGGCCTATCTCTATCCATCGGCAGCACCGACCCACTCGATGAAGACTTTGTAAAAAACTTAAAAAGCTTTATGCGTGAGCATAAAATCAAATTTTATAGTGAACACTTAAGTTATTGCAGCAACGATGGACACTTATATGACCTTATGCCCATCCCCTTTACTGAAGAAGCAGTACATCATGTTGCTCAGCGCATACAACGCGTGCAAGACATATTAGAGCAAAAAATCGCCATTGAAAATGTTTCTTATTACGCCGCGCCAGGACAAGAAATGTCCGAAATTGATTTTTTTAATGCGGTAGTTGAAGAAGCGGATTGCGATGTACTGCTAGATGTTAATAACATCTATGTGAATAGCGTAAACCACAACTACGATGCTGAACAATTCTTACAAGCAATTCCAGCACAGCGCATTAGCTATGCGCATATTGCTGGGCATTATGTTGAAGCCGAAGACTTTTTAGTCGATACTCACGGCGCAGACATTATTGACCCTGTGTGGCAATTACTAAAAAAAGCCTATGCTTTATACGGTGTTTTTCCGACATTATTAGAAAGGGATTTCAATATCCCTAGTGTCGCAGAGCTATTAAGCGAAGTAAGCACCATCCAAACCCTACAAAACTCTTGGCATACGAATAATGAACAACTCTCAGCCTAAAATCGACTTCAAAACTAAACAAGCTGAGTTTTCAGCCTATATCCGCAATCCTGACACTAGCGTATGCCCGAACGATGTTGCCCCGCAACGCATGCAGATGTACCGTGAACTATTCTTTAATAACGTAGAAGGCTTTCTATCCAGTAACTTTCCGGTATTGCACACAATATTAGATAAGGAACAATGGCGGCAACTGGCACAAGACTTTTTCAGCCAACACCAAAACACTACACCTTATTTTTCAGAAATACCTGAAGAATTTATTCTATATTTACAAAATGAACGTCAAGCACAAATAGCTGACTATCCATTTATGCTCGAACTAGCGCATTACGAATGGGTTGAAATGGCATTATCTATCGCACAAGATACTTTGCCTGAAAAATCTGCCGTTCAAATACTAACTCAAACACAAAAAATAAGCTTATCGCCCTTAACTTGGCTTTTAGCTTATCAATACCCCGTACACAAAATCTCTCCCGAGCATTTACCGACAGAAGCACCCGAACAAGCAACATACCTAGCTGTTTACCGAGATGATTTAGATGAAGTGAAATTCATTGAACTAGCACCGATGAGCTTTCGTTTATTGCTGACCTTACAAGACCAGAAAACTAAACTTATTAGTGGCTGTCTACAGGAAGTATTACCAGACAACAGCCCAGAAGCACTACAAAATTCCGCGATTGAAGCATTACAGCAATTTTTAAATAAGCAGCTTATCTTTATTGAATAGTTCTTAAGAAAGGCTCGATGTGCTGCTCTTAAATTCGCCTACCTGTCGATCCTTCATGACTTTATCCCAAGCAAACACTTTGCCATTCATCGTAATATAAATCCCTGCCGGCAATAATTGCACGGCAGTCACAGCACAACCAAGGTTAAACAAAGCATCAGACCGGCGAATCATATACGGCACCATCGCACCGACTAAAACGATAGTTTTACTCGTGATTGCCTTAGCTAAATAGCTTGCACTATCGACCATAGTATCCGTGCCATGAGTAATGATGATTTGCTGTGCATCTGTGGCGCCACACGCTTGCCTTAACGCCTCTCTATCCACCTCAGTCATATCCAAGCTATCTTTGAGCATTAAAGCCTGAAGCTCAATATCCAACTTACAACGTGACTGCTGCAACATGACTGGTAAATGCGTTTCTGGAAAATACAACTCGCCATTTAATTCGTTATAGCACTTATCAATCGTGCCGCCGGTAATAATCAGCTTTATCATTGTATTTTTTGTAATTGTGCCGCTGCCGCTTTGCCAATCTCAGTTTCAGGTTCTTTGTCGATAATTCGTTGCACAACAGAAGCACTAGCCTGCTCCAATAAAGCAATGGCAGCAAGTCGAACCGAATCATAATGTGCACGCAAAGCTGCAAGCTCACGCAGGTAAGTGCTTGCTTCGCGCAATTCATGCAGCATTAGCTTTTCTGGATTACTAGTAAAAAGCTCACGCTGCAAGTCGCCATGGCGAGTTTGCTCACGCACTAACTCTCTAGGATCTAATTTAGGTATCTCAGTAGGATCACTACAACAATTACTCATAACTCCCCTTTAATTTAAATATTTTGCCAAACTATCATGCATTAATGCCCATGGTATTCGAGCCGCTTTTCTATATTAGACTGCAATAAAAAAGTCTGAACAGCAGATGAGTCCCCTTCAAAAGCAAGACCATAATCATATATCGAATTATCTTGAGTAAAGAAGAACCAAGTTTTCTTAGGCGACTGCGATCCAGCTGACTTTATTTTTATTTTACTAACCACTGTGCTGTTTTGCTCAAACACATTATTTCTATCAAAACTAATTCTAGATACGACACTATCGTTTAAATTTAAGCTTATCCGACCTCTAATTAACATGCCATTTTGGCTTATATTTAATAATTCAACATACTTAAACGGTCTTCTGCCCTGACAGATATGCACGCTGATATCCTTACGTTTATAGCGCAAACTTTTACGTACGAGGTTTGTAATAGTTGTCATAACAAGCCCTCTTCACTACCTCTTAAAAATACTAGCTACCCTTTTAAGTCGGCGCCTATTTATGTAGGACATGCATCGCATGTCTTGCTACACCGAAAGGCATGCATTACGTACCCTACCGTAATACCCAGCCTTAGGTGTATAGCCAAAAACTTAGAGAAAAGGTCGAATTTTCTTCTCTCTAAGTCTAATATTACTCATCAACTCCAAAGCCGAGTTATTAAACGCTCAACAACACATCAACACCACAAGCCGGACAGATATGCGTAACAGGAAGATCTTCTTGATTTTTCCATGCAGCAAGTGCTTCTTTTTTATCACCTGAAACGACGAAAATCAGTTCTTTGGTATTACTTAGTGCTTTAGCGCTAATGCTCACTCGATCAGAAGGTGGCTTAGGTGAATTATGTACCGCGTGAGTTAATTCATCTGCATCATTCACATGCCCAGGAAATAAGCTAGCCGTGTGGCCATCTTCACCCATACCTAATAAAACCAAGTCAAAAGTTCCAGCATCAGCTACAACTTTTGCATATTGCTCTGCACCCACTTCAGCACCTAACTCTGCAGGAATATTATGTATTTGTGCTTTGGGGATTGCGACTAAATCCAACCATTTCTGCTCGGCCACTAAACTATTACGCTCAGTATCATCCACAGGCAAGCAACGTTCATCACCATGATATATATGCCAGTTACTCCAGTCAGCCTGCTTAGTTGCCAATAATTGATAGGCCTTAACAGGTGCAGTTCCACCCGCTAAAACTAATTTAAAAGCCCCTTTTTCTGCAATGGCCTTATCCGACGCAGCTAAAATTCGCTGACAAACCGCTTCGGCAAGCAACTCAATTGAATCAAAGGACTTCCAGTTTACTACTTGTGTCATTTTTCTTCCTATAAGGTGTTACGCCAACTCTGGCTTTCTTTTTCAAATAAACGGCGCTCATTTGGCCCCCATGAGCCCGCCGGATAGGTTTCAATATAGTCGCGATCAACCGCCCATTTATTAATAATAGGATCGACTATTTTCCATGCATATTCCACTTCGTCATAGCGTAGGAATAAAGAGCGATCACCTTCAATCACATCTAATAATAAATCTTCATAGGCATCAGAGGCTAATTCGTCTTCATTGCGAAAACTAGCATCCAGATTAGTGACTCGCGTACGCATTTCTAAACCTGGCTCTTTAACCGTCATTTCCATACGAATACACTCTTCAGGCTGTATACCTAGTAATAACCAATTTTGCTTAATTTTTTCCGCTTGCGTATGAGCAAATAATTGTGAAGGTGCATGTCTAAAGCAAATTGAAATCGTTGATTGCGCTTTTTCCATACGTTTTCCAGTACGCATATAAAACGGCACTCCACGCCAGCGCCAGTTATCGACATAAAGCTTCATCGCGGCGTAAGTTTCTGTCACGCTATTTTGCGGAATTCCCTCTTCCTGCAAATAACCATTTACTTGCTCACCTTCAATTTCACCTGGCGCATATTGTGCGCGAAAGGCTTGCGCATTTACAGCCTCTTCAGGAATAGGCCGTATTGATTTTAATACTTTAACCTTTTCATCACGTAAATCTTCTGCCTCCATAGAAACAGGTGGCTCCATCGCCACTAAGGTTAGCAATTGCAACAGGTGACTTTGCAACATATCACGCATTGCCCCCGTATGATCGTAATACTGACCACGACTGCCAATCCCTAATTGCTCTGAATGAGTAATCTGAATATGGTCTATATAATTACGGTTCCACAAGGGCTCGAGCATGGAATTAGCAAATCGAAACACTAAAACGTTTTGCACCATACCTTTACCTAAATAATGGTCGATACGATAAATTTGTTCTTCTTTTAAATATTGACTGATTTTGTTTTGTAAAGAACGTGAGCTTTCTAAATCAGTGCCAAATGGCTTTTCAATAATGACACGGCGCCAAAATTGACTCTCATCCAATAATTTAGGGCCACTTAACCGTTCGATAACACGACTAAAATCGGATGGGTTAATCGCTAGATAAAAAGCCATATTCTGTGGAAACTTAACAGAATCTGTTAGTAATTGCCCTAGACTACTATAACATTCTGCTTGCTGCATATCGCCTTCATGATAATGCAGGCGTGCAATAAATCGCTTAAATACTTGCTCATCAATACCGCCGCGCGCTTTAGCTTCTAGCATATCACGCACTTCAGACACCCACTTGTCATTGTCCCAAGGGCGACGGCCTATTGCGATAATTTTCGTGCCGTCATCTAAACGGTTTTCAATATCCAGATGATATAAAGCAGGAATTAATTTGATGCGCGCTAAATTGCCTGTTGCACCGAAAATCACATAAGTACAGGGATCAGTTTTCACTCAAAACTCCTTTTAAATGATTAAAAAATCAAGGATAAAGGTTATTAATGCGTAGCTTAGAATGAGCCTAAAAATAAGGTAATCCGACATAGAAAACCCCTTGCCGGATTACCCTTTTTTAATGCTTCACGATAAAACTCATCCAACCTACATAGATAAATTTATGCAGTATAAGTCGTAGAAGCCATTTTACCGCCGGTTCCTGTCCAGTCTGTATGGAAGAACTCGCCGCGTGGCTTATCTAAACGCTCATAAGTATGCGCGCCAAAATAATCACGCTGCGCTTGCAATAAATTAGCAGGTAAACGTGCACTGCGATAACCATCATAATAAGCCAATGCAGATGAAAATGATGGTGTAGGCACCGCTAACTGCACACCTAGCACAACCGTTTCACGCCAGCCTGCGTCAGCTGCTTTAATAGCATTATTGAAAAAGTCAGCTAATAACAAGTTTTCTAATTCAGGGTTATTATCATAAGCCGCTTTAATATCATTTAAGAACTGGCTACGAATAATACAACCACCACGCCACATAAGCGCGATACCGCCGTAGTTTAATTTCCAGCCATATTCTTTTTCAGCGGCACGCATTAAGCCAAAGCCTTGTGCATAAGAAATGATTTTTGCTGCGTAAACCGCATCACCAATCGCTTTAATCGTAGCTTCTTTGTCGCCAGAGAATTTCACATTCGCTTGCGGTAGGATTTTTGAAGCGCGAACACGCTCTTCTTTTTGTGCTGATAAGCAGCGAGCAAACACAGACTCAGCAATCAAGGTTAATGGCGCACCTAAATCTAGCGCATTAATTCCTGTCCATTTACCCGTGCCTTTTTGGCCGGCTGTGTCTAAAATTTTATTAACTAAAGGCTCACCATCTTCATCTTTATAGCCCAAGATGTTAGTGGTAATCTCAATTAAATATGAATTTAATACGCCCTCATTCCATCCAGCAAAAATCTCCTGGATTTCATCTGCACCCAAACCTAAGCCTTCTGATAATAATTGGTAAGCCTCACAAATAATTTGCATATCGCCATATTCGATACCGTTGTGTACCATTTTTACATAATGACCTGCACCTTCTTCACCAACCCACTGACAACATGGCTCACCGTCTACTTTCGCAGAGATCGCTTGTAAAATTGGCTGTACGATTGGCCAAGCTGCTTTATTTCCACCTGGCATAATTGAAGGCCCATTACGCGCACCTTCTTCACCACCAGAAACGCCAGAACCGACATATAAAATATCTTTTGCAGCCAAATCAACCGTGCGACGGTTACTATCCATATATAAAGAATTACCACCGTCGATAATCACATCGCCAGCAGATAATAGAGGTGTTAATTGATCAATATAACTATCAACCACTTCCCCCGCTTTGACCATTAACATAACCACACGCGGGCTCTTCAAGCCATCAACTAATTCTTGTAATGAATAAGTGCCCGTAATTTCAGTACCGGCCGCTGGGCCAGCTAAAAAGTCATCTGTTTTTCCTGCTGAACGATTATGAACCGCCACTTTAAATCCATGGTCATTCATGTTTAAGACTAAATTCTGCCCCATGACCGCAAGGCCTATTAATCCAATATCCGCTTTCATTATTTTGCTCGCTCAAGTTTAAAGGTAAATAATAATACATTATGACAGTTTTAAGTCGAAACCAATATACAACAAAACACCCTAATCAGCATAGTAAGCTAACAATAATCAAAAAAAAACACGGCAACTAGCCTTTTTACAAGACAAGTAAACCGTGTTTTCAATGTAAATTGAAACTTTTATTTTCTAATTACAACTTTTTCGCCAATACAGTTATCATTGTTATTAAGCCATTTTCTTATTAGCTCTTAATCCAATAAGACCAAGCATTAACAACAAAACCGAGCTAGGTGCGGGCACAGCCGAGACAGCAAGAGTCGATGGAGCTGAACTAACAGTCATAGTATCGATATAAAACTGATATTTGTTTTTATTACGTTTATTTGGGTTATAAAAAGCAAAACCTTCACCCAATAAGCTTGATGTAAAACTACGATCAAGATCATATTTTGTCCACTCTCCCCAAATACCATTTAACAGAATAGACAATTGAAATTTCCCCTTAAATTTTGTTCCATGTCCACCATTACGGAAACTCATTTCATCTAAACTAACTGCTTGACCAAAAGTCAGTACTAATTTTTCTTTATGAGTGACATTATCATCAGAACGTGGATCACATTGATTTAATCCTTTAATCTGATGGCAAATACCCAAACCAGAATTACCGCGACCTAAGTAGGCATACGAATTTGAATTAGCCCACTTATTTTTTTGTTTGTAATAACCCGTAGCATGCAAAGTAATACCATCTTCTGTTACTTCAAAATCTTTATAGCCCCACTCATGATGTCCATCAGCATCGACGTCGCTGTCCGCATAAGAAATAAAATCAAACGTTGCTGCACTCACCGAAGCTACATTAACCAAAGTTAATAAAATAGTTGAAACAAGCAGTTGATAAGCTTTCATACGTTCGCCCTTTTGGATTACACAACCCAGCTATCTTTTGCAGCAAAAGACCTGAAGCTTTCCGGCCCTGCTTTGCAGCAGGTGTGGCAATAAAAAATTCAAATTACAAATCTTATATTGCAATCCTGATGCCAACTTTTAAAAGCCTTGAAATACAGCTGTATTGAACTAGAATAACCTCACTAGACTGACATTTTTGTCAGCACCCCTGACAACGATGACAGGTCAGAATGACGGTCATGACAAATTGTCTAAAATTAAAGATACTATGCTTGAAAATTCAATTTCACTTGAGTCTCTATTAGAAACGCACGAACGTCCGTTTATTATTATTGATAATACGCTCACTATCGTGGGATTAAACAAAGCATGGGAACAACAATTCTCTGTTTCTAGGACTGACTTTATTGGCCAGCCCTGCTGCAATAAAGCACCTAATTGCCGACATCAGCAATTATTCCAAAAGCTAGAAGCTTATGATGCAATTGAAATGCAACAACAAGACCTTCAACTGACCATTCGTGGCTACCCACTCTTAGATAAAGACGGCAAAATTTACTTGGGAGAGTCCATCACGCAAACCACAAACACATTAAAAACCTGCGACACGCAGAATATGGCAGGTAGTTGTTCGACCTTTAGCGCCTACCAACAAAAACTAAGTCAAGCAGCTAAAACGCGCGCGCCTGTTTTTTTAATGGGCGAAACAGGGACAGGTAAAGAGCTTGCCGCTGAATTTATCCATCAACACTCCAAATGTAAAGAGCATGAATTAGTCGTAGTAGACTGTACGGTGCTCAGTGATGACTTATTTGAAAGTGAACTTTTTGGACATGAAAAAGGCGCTTTTACAGGCGCAACCAGCGCAAAAAAAGGACTCTTTGAATTGGCCGATAAAGGCACTTTATTTCTTGATGAAATAGGCGACCTGCCTTTAGCTCAGCAACCTAAGTTATTACGCGCTCTGGAGTCTGGTCAGTTCAGAAGAGTTGGCAGTACAACAGCATTAAAATCAAATGTACGCATTATTTGTGCAACCCACAGAAATTTACCTGAAATGATTAAAACAGGGCAATTCCGTGAAGATTTATATTACCGCTTATCCGTATTTCCCATACAAGTACCCTCATTGCGCGAACGATTGCACGATATCCCTGAAGTAAGTCAGTATTTATTAGCGCAACTGGGGCACCGCGATGAGCAACAATATAGTATTGCTAAACCTGCTCTAATTAAGCTGTTAAAACATACGTGGCCAGGCAATATCAGGGAACTAAAAAACTGTTTGCAACTTGCCTGCAGCCTTTGTACGAGTCAGCATATAACAGAAAATGACATTACTTATATGCCGCAACAAAGCCAAGAGATTGAGTATATCCAGCCCTCCAAACCGGAATCACATAACAACACAAACCCACTAATACGAATGGAATATGATGTGATCAATTCGTTGTTAAGTAAATACCAAGGTAACCGTAAGCTTATTGCCGCCGAAATGGATATTAGCGAACGCACGCTATATAGAAAACTAAAACGTCTCGAACTTAACTAATTAGGATACCAATATGGAACCATCGCTAATTAATTGGACGTTTCAATGCATAGACAGCAAAAGCACGCCAATAACTCCGCCGGTTGATTTAAGAGCCGCAGTGAGTCAAATCAAGCAACTGCCCCCTCTACCTGGTATTGCTGCACGTATTATGAAACTAGCAGCAGATCCATTAGCAGATGCACGTAAATTGGCTGCTATTGTCGAACTAGACCCCTTACTCACAACACAAGTCATTCGCTGGGCTGGCTCCCCGCTATATGGCTATAAAGGAAAAATTACCAGCGTACATGATGCGATCAGTCGTGTACTCGGTTATCAATTTGTCTTTGATCTAGTCTTAGGCTTATCGGCATTGTCTCCACTTAAAGCCCCGATAGAAGGCATCATTGGCACTCGCTCATTTTGGACGCATGCTTTAGCAAGCACGCATTTAATGACTGATTTAAATAAAAAACTACCAGCTGAATATAGGTTTGAAACGCAAACCGTTTTTTTCGTCGCCTTAATGCACAATATTGGCTTGCCGCTATTAGCCGACCAATTTATTAAGGAATTTAAAATACTCTCTGATCTAGCAGGAGCAAACCCCTCACTGAACTTATATCAGTTAGAAAAATTTTCTTTAGGGGTAAATCATGCAGAATTGGGTAGCTGGCTATTAAAGTCATGGGATATGCCGCCTGAAGTGGTCGAAGTGGTATACCATCACCATAACCCGCATTACCGAGGTAACCACTATCAGCTCAACTTACTTACCTATCTCAACGACAGCCTACTAGCTCATATCAATATCGGCGATAATCAGGAAGCTAACAACACTGATCAAGCCATTCAAGAATTACGGCTAAGCTCAGCAGACTGCGACAATGCACTGACCAAACTACAAAGTGAATTAGATAGTATTAAAGCGATGGTTGGGATATGTTTAAATAGCTAAGCAGTTCAATTAAAATATTTCTAAGAAACAAACCAACATTATCATTCCTACCTAATTAATACCTGAAAATGACTACGCCTAACAACTGCCTTTGCGGCTCCAACCTTTCTTATGATCAGTGCTGTGAACTGCTACACTCCGGAAAAAGCCACGCGACCACAGCCAAAGCTTTAATGCGTGCACGCTTTACTGCCTATGCAATGCGTAATGGAGATTATTTATTACAAACATGGGATGTGCCTAGCCGCCCTGAAGCGATCGATTTCTCCAAAGAAACGGGTGAATGGACCAGCTTAGATATTATTTCCACTAAAAAAGGCACAGAAAAAGATAGCAAAGGTATCGTTGAGTTTAAAGCCTATTTTACTCAAGATGGCGAAGCAAAAGTAATGAATGAAATCAGTCGCTTTGTAAAAAAACAAGGCCACTGGCTTTACCTAGATGGCAAAGTTAAATCTGTCGGATCGAGTGAAGGTCCAATGAACCAAGGACTGAATGCGCCTTGCGCCTGTGGTAGTGGCAAGAAATTTAAACGTTGTTGCGGTAAAAACTAAAACTATCGAGCGAACTGAAGTCCGCCTTTGCAATCAGCGGTTACGCACTTAACACGGAACATTCTATATTATTGGTAGGCCGTGGCTTTAGCTCGCCAATGCCATGCATCGACTCTAAAGGCGGGCTAAAGCAACGTCCTACAGTTTTTAATTGTCCCGTGTAAATAAGCCCAACCAACTATAGCGGCAAGATAAAACCATCTGGCTCATCAATCACCGGATTGACCAAAGAACCAATATGCTCAATTTCTATTTTTACCGTTTGCCCCGCTTTCATATAGCCACGCGGCTTCATTTTAACGCCGACACCGCTTGGTGTACCGGTTGCAATAATATCTCCCGGCTCTAAGGTCATCGCCTGCGTTAAATAAGCAATCATTTCATAGCAATTAAAAATCATATGCTGAGTATTCGATGATTGGCGTAACTCATTGTCTACCCAAGTTTTTAAATTCAAATTATGTGGGTCACTGATTTCATCTGCAGTAACAATCCATGGCCCCATTGGCCCATGAGTATCAAACGATTTACCTAAAGTCCAAGTTGGCGAGCGAAATTGCCAATCACGTACCGAGACATCATTGACCAAAGTATAGCCAGCAATAACTTTATGTGCATTTTCTAGCGATACATGCCGGCAACGCTTTCCAATAACAAAAGCCAGTTCTACCTCATAATCTAGTTTTTCAGACACTTTAGGCACATGAATCGCCTCACCTTGAGCAATCACACAAGTGCTTTGCTTGGTAAAAAAAGTCGGATACTCTGGCTTTTCCAGAGCGGTTTCAGCAATATGGTCGGCATAATTTAAACCTACACCTAAGAATTTACCTGGCCTTGGAATCGGAGCCATTAACTTCACAGTACTTAAGGCGATACGTTGCTGTTGGCTATCGATTAATTGCTGTAAAGCGTTTAATGCTGGCTGACCTGCGGCCAGAAACACCAACATTGTTTGTGGAATATCTGCTTGCCCCAAACTATCGACCACAGCATTACCAACCACCGCGCCCACTCGGCTAATTCCTTGATGAGTAAATGTCACTAATTTCATTATTAAACACCTATAAACTTATTAAGAAAACTACGCCTACTTTACCCTAGCTTGAAAGCTCGAAACGGCAACTTGCAATTGATCTAAAATCTCCGAAGTAGGTTCTTTTGTATAACGCATCCTGACATATAAGCGCGTAATCTGCGCAAATGCCAGCGCTACCTGAGGTTGCTGCTCGATAACGCGCTCTAAAAAGTCGTTAGCTCCTTCATTTTCCGCTCTAAGCAAACCCACAGCAGCTAATTTAGCACAGGCTTGCAGGTAATAAATTTGCGCAACATCAAGCACTGTTTTTTGTTTGCGAAACAACATAATAGCTAACACCAAAATAACCGCTGCCAGCAAGCCGAGCAACCAATAGAACATTTTTTTAAAGCCACTAATGCCTATCTTAGATAAAAAGCTCGCTTGATTCTGCCGATCATAATTAATAATCCAGCGGTGCCAACTATAATCAACACTACTCCATAAATTACGCGCTTGCTTGAGTAAGGAAAGCGTCTGACTATCTAACTGTACCGGAGCAAAACTCACAGCATTATTGGCAATTTGCTGTTCAATATTAACATCTTGCTCAACTCGCTCAGGCGCAATAGCCGTTGTCGGGTCATATCGCACCCAACCCTTACCAGACAGCCAAACTTCAGCCCAAGCATGTGCATTCGCTTGCCTTACCTCTATAAATCCGCCCGCCTCATTATATTCGCCCCCCTGATAACCGCCGACCACACGCGTCGGTATACCCGCAACTCGCATCAAATAAACAAAGGCTGTTGCATAATGCCCGCAAAACCCAACTCGCGTATCAAATAAAAACGTCTCAATCGGATTTTCTTCCATCAATGGCGGCATCAAGGTGTAATAAAATTTATTCTGGCGGAAATGCAAAAACAGGTTACTAATAAAGGTTTCTGGTTTTTCTGAAAAGCCGCCTAATTGCTCAACTAAATCTTTTACTCGCTGCTCAGGCGGTTTGGGTAGCTGCAAGTTATCTCTAAGCTCTGTTTTAGTAATGTAACCTGTGTTGTAGTTTACATAGGAACTGATCTCATATTCTGCGCGTTTATTAGGCGGTTCAGAAGTAAATAATTGGTGATTACCATTCTCATATAAAGGCCACTCAAAAGCCGCTGGCATATCCAAAGCAAATACCCAATTTTTACTTTGCGGCTCCATTAAAATTTTATATTGATAAACATCACCGAAAAAACTTATCTTATCCAGATGCCGCTTAAAATACTTATTTTTAGTTTGCTCCCATTTCTTGCCATCGGTATAGGAGAATACTGGACCGCGCCAGTATCGTTGCTTATTACTAGGTATAGCACCAGAAAATTTAGCGCGAAAAACTCGCTCCCCCGACAGACCTAACTGACTGATCGAGCCTGGCTCTAAAGTATCGCTCAAGCCACTCATCGCTTTGCTCTCTTCTTGTAAAAATGACCAACGCGGCGCTTCAAGTCGAGGAAAAAAGATAAACAGAATAATCGTTAAAGGTAAGGCTTGCGCTAAAAACTTTCCCGCTACCTTTAACGATTGCAAGTTACCCAAACTACCACTATTAATACAAAGTAAAGTACCTAACAAGCTAATACAAACGAGCAAGGTATAACCCGCCATAAGAATATTCTGCACATATAGAAATTGTGTAGCCGCTACGATAAAGGCGAGATAGGTAATCAAATACAAATCACGCTGAGTTTTAATTTCCAGCAATTTCAGTCCTAAGGCCGTAACAAAAACAGCCGTCCCCGCATCACGACCAAACACACCTTGATGCATGATAACCAATAAACCTATACCACTGAGTAATAACAAAAAAACCAGTAATTGGCTAGGTAAATAAGCAGGTCGCCAGATACCAATAGCGCGCCATATCAGGAGGACAAAGAAAAAACTAATAATCGGGATAGGTACATGAAACGCATGCGGCAAGGTGATTAAGCCTATAGAGCTAAGCAAGAAAATAAGTGTCCGTTGATTTATTGTTTGTTCCATAAGTTAATACTTCCTCTTATTTTTCTTGTCTGCCCTTAGCTAAAAAGAAGGACTATGAACTTAAAGCCGGACATTTTATATTGTTAGGGAGTAGGCTGGAATAGCGTAGCGTTTTCCGGCATATTGCTGCTTACCTATGGTGGAAAACGCTACGCTATTCCACCCTTTCTCATATTTTATGAGAGGGACTTTTGACTGCATATAAGTCGCGCCTAAAAGCCCCTACCACCCTCACAGTAACGCTCTTATTCGGCCTTAAGTTGCTTAATTCGATAACTACCTTGCCCCTCTATGCCTAGCTGTTTAGCTAGGTAAGGTAAAACCTGTTCCATTTCTGCTTTTAATGTCCACGGGGGATTAACGACGATCATACCACTGGCATTCATGCCATATTCATCACTATCTGCTGCCTGCGCTAACTCAAACAGCTGCACATTCTTTAACTGACTGCCCGCAATCTTCTCTTCTAATTCATTAATACGCTGTCGTTCAACTACCGGATACCAAAGCGCATAAGTACCTGTGGCAAATCGTTTATGTAATTGAATGATAGTCTCGATAACTTGCTGATAATCTGTTTTCATTTCATATGAGGGGTCAATCAACACTAATCCACGCCGTTGTTGTGGTGGCATTAATCTTAGACAATCCTTAAAGCCATCTTTATGTAGCACAGCAACCCGCTGATCTCTGTTTATCGCGGTTTGCAAAATATTGACCTCAGTATTATGCAATTCATATAAAAACAAACGATCCTGCTTACGCATCAACTCCATAGCAATTAGCGGTGAACCGGGGTAAAAATCTAATTGACCAGCATCATTAAACGATTTAATAAGCTCTCTATACTCAGCAATAGCACTAGGCAAATCATCCTGTTGCCATAGCGCGCCTATACCTTGCTGATACTCATTAGTTTTTACAGCTTGCTCACTACGTAATGAATACATGCCTGCACCAGCATGCGTATCGACATAACAATAAGGCTTATCTTTCTTTTTTAAGTATTCAAGTATGTGAATTAAGACACTGTGCTTTAACACATCAGCGTAATTTCCCGCATGATATGAATGACGATAACTAAGCATATTTTAGATTCTAAGGGTTAAATGATGATTACATTTATTGGCTACCCACTTAACATGGGACAGCTAAAAACGGTAGGGCGGACTTTAGTCCGCCATTGCTAAAATAAAGCCAATGCCTCTAAGCATTTTTTCGAGTGCGCTGCTCCGTAATTTGGCTCAAGTATCAAACCGGCTAACTTAAAACCATAAGCAATACCTGCCTCATCGGCATCAAGTACCCAGCGGCACATAATGCTTAAGCGTTCTTCTTGGCTAGCGGCCATTGCTTGCTCATAATCTAACCAGATTTCTGAACTTTGCGCGCCGCTGTATTGCCGTGTATATAACCCCTGCCCTTTAGCAAAAGCGCGCCAATGGATATGTCGAATACTATCGCCCGTTTGATAGCTCTGTAAGCCATAAAAATCATCTTGGCCTTTTTGCGCATTACCTTGTTGATCTTGACCTTGATTATGCTCTGGTAGAGGGCAATCTTGCATACTAGGCCGAGGATAAATTAGGGCTTTACTGTCTAAATTAAGCCGCTGCCAAGCGCGAAATAAACCAAAGGGATAGCAACTCGATATAACCGGATTAGCCATCACTAACCAGCCGCGTTTGTCTGCTTTATAAGCCAAGCTCAAGGGCAATTTTTGTTGCGCGGGAATATCGATGGTTTGCAATGCCGTGTGTTTATCAAGCCCTACTTGCACGCTATACCGCGCGACTGAAATGGGGTTATTGATAGTAATTTTACTAGCCGCAAAGTCACCGACATAAACAGGAGCATTATGACCTTTGCTAACCACCAAGCCTTGCAAAGACTTAACGGTATGCAAAATAGTAATAAAAAACAAACTGGCCAATAAAAAGCTCAGCAAATACACGAGATTATTATTATAAATAAACGCAATTAACAATAACAAAGCGATGAGCATAACAAAGCCTAAGCCACGGCGAGTCGGCAAAATATAGATATTGCGATAATTTAATGCAATGCTTTTGGCTACGGAGGTAGAACTCATAGATCAACCATTAAAAGTCATGCCAAAGCGCTCACTACCCGCTTCAGCTAAACGGGATTTAAGGAATAGCTACCTGAGCTAACAAAGGTGCGACAATATTTTCTGAATTAGCATGCCCTGCGCGTAGTCGATGCCCAGCGACAGACCCAAGCACAGCTTGTACATCTTCAGGAATGACCGCATCACGTTGTTGCATATATGCCCATGATTTAGCAGCACTCAATAAGGCAAGACCAGCTCGCGGTGACAAACCAGTATGATACTCATCTGACTCACGGGTAAAGCTAATTAAGGCTTGCACATAATCAAGCAACGCAGAAGAAACATGCACCTCTTTGACTTCTTGCTGCACTAGCAATAATTTCTCGGCCGGTAACTGTGCCTCTAAAGTAGCAATTAATTTATGCCGATTAGTACCACTCAATAATTCTCGCTCTGCATCATGATTTGGATAGCCTAGTTCGATACGCATCAAGAAACGATCTAGCTGAGACTCAGGCAAAGGAAAAGTACCCAGTTGGTGTGATGGATTTTGTGTGGCAATAACAAAAAAAGGTTGTGGCAAAGGATAAGTATGCCCTTCTACTGTTACCTGCTGCTCTTCCATCGCTTCTAATAAAGCACTTTGTGCTTTCGGTGTGGCTCGATTTATTTCATCCGCTAAAACCATTTGGTTAAAAATGGCCCCCTGATGAAATGAGAATTGATGTTCCTCGGGATTGTAAATCGTTGCACCAATAATATCTGCTGGCAATAAATCACTGGTAAATTGAATGCGCTGATAATGTAAGCCCATCAATTTTGCCAAAGTATGCGCTAATGTCGTTTTACCGACACCAGGAATATCTTCAATTAATAAATGTCCGCCAGAAAGTAAGCAGCATAATGACAAACGAATTTGTTGTTCTTTGCCTAAGATAATAGTGCTAGCGGATTGAATAACTTGGTTGAGTGTTTGATGCATTGAATGTCCTTATTTCTGTTCTATAACAAAGCCAGTACCACATAAAGGCGGACTAAAGCCCGCCCTTGTATACTCTTACTTCCCTAACATACCTTTAACCGCATGAATTAAATCAGCCGGTATAACCACTGTTTTAGCATTATCAGACTCAGCTAAATCACGCATCGCTTCAATGTATTTTTCCCCTAACAAATACGTAGCCGGCAGATCTTTGCCTTGCAATGCTTCAGCTACACTTTCAATCGCTTTAGCACTACCTTGAGCTAATAAGATTTTAGCTTGCGCATCACGTCGTGAAGCTTCTAAGCGACCATCGGCTTCTAAAATTGCTGCTTGTTTAGCGCCTTCTGCACGCGTCACCGCTGCTCGACGCTCTCTTTCAGCAGCCCCCTGTTCTTCCATAGATGCTTGCATCGTTTGTGATGGGTTAATATCTTGAATTTCTACTGTTTTTAAAGTGATTCCCCAATCAGCAATATCATCAGAGATACTATCTTTTAATTTCGTTTTAATATGGTCCCTAGATGATAAAGCATCATCTAAAGACATTTCACCAATAATGGCTCTTAATGAAGTTTGAATTAACTTTTCTATTGCCATCACAAAATTCTCGACACCATATACCGCTTTTTCTGGAGAAACAATATTAATATAAGCAATGGCATTAGCTACAATAACCGCATTATCTTTGGTAATAACTTCCTGCGAAGGAATATCTAAAACAATATCTTTAGTCGTGATTCTTTCTATAACCGAATCAACATACGGAATCACGAAATTAAGCCCTGGGTTTAGGGTTTGATGATATTTACCCAAACGCTGAACGATGTGTTTGTAGCCTTGAGGAACAATTCTTACCCCTTTGATAACGGTGACAATCACTAAAACAACGAATGCACCGACAATATATAAGCCTTCCATTATTAACTCCCTTTTAAATTAACTAACACTATCAACTATTATTTAGCTGAAACAATTAATGTATTACCTGAAAATTCACGCACAATCACTCGACGACCAACCTCAATTGGGTCAGTACAAATAAACTGCCACTCATCATTACCTAAAATAGGCGCAGGAAAGCGTAATTTACCACGCCCTTCATGCACAGAGTTATATTCAATTACTGTGCCCGTTTGCCCGATCATGCCTTCACGCGCCATACCGGAAAAAGTTTTATTCTTAAAATGGGGTGAGACCCACTTAAACCAAGCGAAAACAATAAAAATAGAAAGCACAATCCAGATCAACAGTTGCAAGGTAAATGAAACCGGATAAACCCATACCAGCAGGCCAACAATAATCGCACTTAAGCCAAACCATAAAGAAACAAAACTCAGTAACATAATTTCTGCCATGGCTAAGCATAGCCCAAAAACCAGCCAATGCCAGTAAGCAATATTTGCATTTAACCATTCCAACACTGCAGTTCTCCTTAAAAATTATTTTCTTTCATTCTCGAATCAGTACAATATACGTTTATTTTTAAGTAACAGGAAATATTATGATTATCTGGGCGTTTAACTTGCTTATTTTAGCCGTTGGTATATTAGTAGTCGGCTTAATCAAGCCTCAATGGCTATTATTTTGGATGGAGAAACCGAGCCGATATATCATTGTTGGTGTCAGCGTGATCTTATTTATGTCTGGAATGGTGTTATATGGGGAAGGCAATAGACAAGGATCGCCATTATCTGAAGTAGCTCAACAAGACAAACCCTCTGTGACTGAAGTACCATCTGATTTAGTTAAATAATTTGCGAACGCTTTCTGTGGGAGTGGTTACAGCCACGACAACGCGACTAAAGTCGCTCCCACAAAACAAGCTATTTAATACAGGTCAAGAAGCAATCACACACTGATTGCGTCCCTTTTTCTTTGCTTCATAAAGCGCCTTATCCGCGCGGACAAACAAAGTTTCTTGAGTGTCACTCGCGCTCAGCTCAGCAATGCCACAAGAAATAGTAATATTAATCGCCTGTCCCGCATAATTAAAGCCAGTTTTTTCAATAATCCGCCGGATTTTTTCTGCTAGCACTAAAGCCGCTTCACTGCTGGTATTAGACAATAACATAGTGAACTCTTCACCGCCAAAGCGCGAGACAAAATCAGTTTCCCTGCAATACTTACTCAATAACTTAGAAATAATAATGAGAGTCTTATCACCGGTTTTATGACCGTAGTTATCATTAATTCTCTTAAAAAGATCGATATCCCACACCAATAAACTTAATGGCTCCCTATTCCGCCGCCAACGTGCATATTCAGCCTCAAAGCGACGATCATAAGCTAAACGATTAGGTAAGTGGGTTAATGCATCCGTTAATGCCTGTACCGAAGCTTGCTTAAGGTTTTCTTTTAGCGATTGCGCTTCCGCTTTTACCAACTTAATTTCAGCCGCCATAACAGCGACAAGCTTATCAGCTTTAGCCAGTTGTTTTTTCTCTTCTTGCTTATGCGTTTGCATTTGTGCACTTATATTATCTAGCTCTGACTTAATCAGCTGCTTTAATGGCTCTAACTTAGTCGCATTTGCCGAGCTTACTTGTAATGCCTGCATTTTCGTAGCAACTGTCAGGTCTAAATTATTTCTTTTAGCCCGTATTTTTTCTGTTGAGCCAGAAACGCCATTAGCACTTTTCCCTAAGCTCGCCAATTGTTGCGTAACATGAGCAAGAAATATTTCCATTTCTTTTTTTTCAAATTGCTCATATTTTTTAATATTCTGTAAAAGAGCTAATGCAGCATCCACATTGTCTCGAAAGCTCTCCTCTGTCTGTGGTTCTTTTAACGCTTGCGTGATTTTCTTAGCATCTGCCAGTGATGTATCGGGCATATCCATATCTTGAATAAGCTGGATAAGCTGCTCACTAATAAAATTTACATCCAAATTAGCACCAAATGCGCCTAAATCACTCGTACAATGATCGATTTCAAGTGTTTCTGGAGCACACAGCTCTGCCATCAATCTAAGCAGTTCCTTAGCGTCTGCTATCTTTCCCGTTTCATATTGACCACGCAATAAATTTAAGGCGCTGACTTTATCTGTATTTGCTTCTTGGGATATTAAGAAGCCAAATAGCAAACTCGCATCCTGCAAGGGCTCTTCAGCACTACCGTCCTCAAAGCGCAATAAAGCTTCAGAGAATTTAGTTAATTCATTGCTAAGTTTAGAATTAGCAATGCCTTGCTTTAATTGATTTCGTAACCTTAATAAATGCGGATCTAACTGCTGGTTAAAGCCCTTTGTCGCAAGCGATAGTCGAATCAGAGCCCGACAAAAAAGCGCACCCGTATCTTTCGTTGAGGTCTCAAGTAACTCCAGCTCATCTAATGCATTATAGTATTTATCTTTCCACTTAGTAATTTCAGAGCTTGACGGACTCATTTCTCATTCTACCTATAATTTAAGAAAACCAAAGGCGCTGTAATGCGCCTTTGGGGTCAATCTAACACATAGCTTATGCAGGCGTTTATTTACTTTCCTGTGCAATTAACTCATTCACAACTTTAATCATGCCCTTGTCACCAGCACTACGACCATTAACCAAGTATTTTCCGTTAACGACTAATGCAGGAACACCTGTGATGCCGTAACGTGGCCCCATTGCTTTCGCTTGACGCATTTTAGTATCGACAATAAAAGAGTTATAAGCATCGTGAAATGCGGCTTTATCTACGCCATGAGCCACAAAAAAATCAGCTAAATCATCTTCACTAGCCAACTTTTCTTTCTTAACTTGTATGGCATGGAAAAAATCAGCATGTACTTTATCTACTACGCCTAAAACTTCAGCGGTGAAATAAGCTTTGGCATGCTTGCCCCATAAACTACTAAATACAGCTGGCTGACGGATAAATGTGACATTTTCCGGAAGAGTTGCTTTCCAGGCTTCTATTTCTGGCTCAAATTGATAGCAATGCGGACAACCGTACCAAAAAAACTCAATCACTTCGACTTTATCAGCATCTTGAGTTGGCTGTATTGCCTTTAAATTTTCATACCCTTGGCCTGCCGCAAAACTTAAACCAGCAAATACAAACAAACTTACTGCAAGTCCTGTTTTTATTCTCTTTAACATTCTTATATCCTTTCTTGATAAAATTCGCGCTTAATTACTTTTCATTATTGATACATGGTAAGCAATGGCTTTAATTTCTTCTTCCGTCATTTTATGCGCGATCATGTGCATCATATTTTCAGGGTTATTACTGCGTACATTATTTTTAAAATCAGTTAAGGTTTTAATTAAATAGTCTGCATGCTGCCCTTGTAATGCAGGATAAGACGCCGGCTTATTACCTTCGCCATAAGGACCGTGACAGGCAATGCATGCCGAGATTTCACGCTCTAAATCACCATTACGATAAACATCATAGCCTAGCGCTAATAACTCATCCTGTTGCTCTTGCGCTGCTTGCTTATTCGCTTCCGCTTGTTCTTTAGCTGCTGTCGCTGCCGCCAAAGCCTCTTCTTCAGTCAATTCGACTGCGGACTCACCTTCATCGTCGTCATCTACCTCAAGCGCAGGCAGGGTATTCTGAGTTACTTTTTGCTTTTCATAAAAAGCCGCGATATCTTGCATATCCTGAGTACTCAAGCCTGCAACCATAGAGCTCATTGTCGCATCTGTACGCGTACCGTCTTTAAATGCCTCCATTTGCTTGACTAAATACTCTTCATTTTGGTCAGCTAGTTTAGGAAATAATGGCATCATACTATTGCCATCTTCACCGTGACAACCTGCGCAAGACGCACTTTTTGCCTTTCCCGCAGCAACATTAGTAGCTGCCGCAACATCAGTTTTAGCTTGCGCGATACCTGAGATATTTAGCAAAGCAATCGATACCGACAACGCTAATAGACTTTTCTTCATTAGATTCCCCTTTTCGGAATAAAATAAACATAAGGTAATCTTATGTACAATACTAGGTTAAATTCTACTCTAATTTAATTAAACCCTCTACACGAGATAAGTATGAACTCTCTCTACTATCAGGCTAAATTTCTTCTTAGCGCCCCCGAGTTAGCGTTAGCACCTGCTGATACAGGCAGGGAAATCGCTTTTGCAGGCCGCTCTAATGCAGGAAAATCGAGTGCTTTAAATACCTTAACTAACCAAAAAGCACTAGCACGAATCAGTAAAACACCAGGCCGCACGCAGTTACTTAATTTTTTCACACTTAATGACGAGCAGCAGCGCTTTGTCGATTTACCTGGCTATGGCTACGCTAAAGTGCCTGTGGCAATAAAGCAAAAGTGGCAGCTCTTAATGGAAACGTATTTAAGCGACCGTCAGTCTTTATATGGCATTATTTTAGTCATGGATATTCGCCACCCATTAACAGAGTTTGACCGACAAATGATCGAGTGGTGTAACTACAGTCAAAAACCATTACATATTTTACTAACCAAAGCTGACAAGCTAAATTATGGTGCCGCAAAAAACACCTTGTTGAGCGTACAGCGCGAATTAAAAGACCTAGAAATGCCTGTTACGCTACAACTTTTTTCTGCATTAAAAAAAAGCGGCGTCGATGAAATTCATCAGCGATTAGACGAGTGGTTTCAAGCGCCCAGTACAAATACTAGCGATGAAATAACACCAGAAATTGAGGTGTAAATAAACTAGCGTTTTTCATCGCAACACCTATCGCTATAATTCCAATGCACATACAGGAAATATAGCGATAACACTTATAAGCAACAAATGCATTGCCCATTTTTCGACTACAGTTCGACTTCCAATCCTTCTTGAGCAATGAATAGCTCACAAGCCAACTCTGAGTTATTTTTTAATAACTCAGCATAAATTGCATCTAATGCGGCATCAGTACGTGTTGGCTCATGATGAGTAAAAAATAATTTTTTCGCGCCCGCTTTTTTTGCTAATTTAATCGCTGAATTATAAGTGCCATGCCCCCAGTTCTTTTTGTGTAGGTATTCTTCCTCAGTAAAGGAGCTGTCTATAATTAACACATCAACATCGCGTATGAGCTCGACAAGGGAATCGACACATTCCTCAATCATCTGCTCGAATTCTAAATACTCCCTATCTTCAGGCTCATAAATATTAACTTGCTGCTCATAATCGCCAGTAAAAAACAGAGATTTTCCATCACAATCAATGCGATAACCAAAATTTATCACAGGGTGATTGAGCAAGACTGGCGTAACGGTAGCATCAGCAATACAAAATTTTTCCCCAGCTTTTACCGTTTTATAACTGACATCGGCCTTTAACTCATGCTCCGCTATAGGAAAAAATGAATGCTGCATTTGCACTTTTAAGGTTCGTTCAATACCCTCGCCAGTGTTTAAATCTTGACCGCCATAAATCGTTAACTTATTGCCTGCAATATAAATCGGCGTACAAAACGGTAAACCGTGAATATGATCCCAGTGAGTATGCGTGATCAGAATATGCGCATCAATCGGCATCTTCGGCAAAAGCGTTTGCGTTAATTGGTGAATGCCCGTACCTGCATCAAGAATGATCAGCTCATCATTAGCCGTTCTAATCTCAATACAGGTGGTATTACCACCATATTTATTGGTTTTCGCTCCAGGGGTTGGAATTGAACCCCGCACACCCCAAAACTTAAATTTCATTGCCTTATGCCTGCATAAATTGTTGTACTTCAGATTTAATCAGCGACACGTCACCTAAACTAGCAATTAACTCATCCAAAGACATACCAAATACATTCGCTAATTCTTCCGGAAAAGAATCAATGATAGGATTCCCCGCGTCGCCTATTTGCATTTTTTTAGCTATTTGATTAGCGGCAAACACGCAATCGACCAATAATTCACCTTGGCCAACACTATGATGTAAATCAATCGCATTGGCCAAATTTTCTGCCAACTCCCATTTCATTGCAAGCATGCGTCCCGCCTGAGCATGGTTAATACCCATAATTTCAAGCTCGGCTAAATGCAAATCAACCTGCTGCGCTTTGCTTTGCTCTAATGCCAATTTAAACTCATGCGGCATAAATTCTGCAAAAACTATTTTGCCAAAATCATGTAATAAACCAGCAACAAAATAATCACTACTGTGCATCAAAGGCACCCCCATGCGTTCTGCGAGTTTTTTACTCAACACGGCCACAGCCAAAGAATGCTGTAAAAACAGGCCAGTATCAAAGCCCGCGTCATTATGAGGATTTAAAACCCCGATAGCAGCAACACTTAAAGCTAGATTTTTAATGGTATTAATGCCTATATGCACTAAAGCGCGCTGGATAGAAGTGATTTTTTGCGGCAAAGCATAAAAAGCAGAATTAATTACTTTTAAGATTTTAACCGTCATAATCGGATCGCTTTCTATCACTGCGACTATATCTTTTGCCGACGAATCAACATCTGCTGCCAGTTGTATTACTTTATGCACACTTTTAGGGAAGGCGGGCATACGCTCAACATAGACAATAAACTTCTCTTCTGCATCATTCATCACCGGCGTACTCCTCTCACATAAAGGTTCACGATGAACAGCATTTTAATGTGCTTCATCCCAATTTATACCGACACCAATATCAACCACTAAAGGTATATCTAAAGTGGTTGCCGTACACATTAGCTGCCTAATATTAGCGCTATACTCATCGACCTTAGCTTCCGCTATTTCAAAGACCAGTTCATCATGCACTTGCATAATCATTTTAATGTCAGGCTGATCATCTTGTATCCATTTATCCGTCGCGATCATCGCTAACTTAATAATATCCGCGGCGGTGCCTTGCATAGGCGCATTAATTGCTGTTCTTTCTGCATATTGCCGTCTAGCAGCATTTTTAGCATGGATCTCAGGTAAATATAAACGCCGCCCTAATACAGTTTCAACATAGCCCTGCTGCTTCGCCAATTCGCGCGTATCATCCATATACTGCTTAACACGTGGGTACCGAGAAAAGTATAAATCAATATATTCTTGAGCTTGATTACGTCCCAATCCTAATTGTTTAGCCAAACCAAAAGCGGACATGCCATAAATTAAACCAAAATTAATCGCTTTAGCAGAACGGCGCAAATCTACTGTAACTTGATCAATACTGACACCAAAAACATCAGCAGCCGTTGCCTTATGAATATCCTCACCTTTCGCAAACGCATCCAATAAACCTTCATCACCCGATAAATGTGCCATTATACGCAATTCAATTTGCGAGTAATCCGCAGCAACGACTTTATAACCCGCTGGTGCAATAAAAGCTTGGCGAATTTTACGCCCTTCTGCACTACGTACAGGAATATTCTGTAAATTAGGGTTCGATGATGATAAGCGCCCTGTCGCGGCAACCGCTTGATGGTAAGAGGTATGCACTCGCCCCGTTTTAGGGCTAACTTGCAGCGGCAATTTGTCAGTATAAGTCGATTTTAGTTTGCTCATACTGCGATGTTTTAAAATTAACTCCGGTAAAGGGTAATCTTCCGCTAATTCCTGCAAAACTGATTCTGCAGTAGAAGGCTGACCTTTGGGCGTTTTCTTTAAAACTGGTAGATTTAATTTATTATATAAAATGTCTTGGATTTGTTTGGGTGAAGCAATATTAAAACTTTGCCCCGCCATCTCATGCGCTTGCTGCTCTATCGCCATAATATGGTTGGCCAATTCCATGCTTTGCTGCGCCAACATATCACTATCAATTAAAACGCCCGTACACTCCATACGTGAGAGTACGCTTAATACTGGTATTTCTATATTTTCATACAATGCAGCTAACTTTTCATGTTCGGCTAACTTAGGTGCTAAAACCTGATGCAGAGCTAAAGTAATATCTGCATCTTCTGCTGCATATTGCGCGGCTTGCTCAATGGGCACTTCAGCAAAACCAATCTGTTTTGCACCTTTACCCGCTACATCCTCATAATGAATGGTGTTACGATTCAGATAAACTTTCGCCAAATCATCCATATTATGCTTGGTTCGCGTGCTATCGATAACGTATGATTCGAGCATAGTATCCTGCGCTATGCCGCGTAATTCAATCGCATAATTAGCCAAAACATTTGCATCGTATTTTAAATTCTGGCCGACTTTTCTATGCATAGGATCTTCTAATAACGGCTTGAGCGCCTGCAAAATATCATCTCGTGATAATTGCTCTGGAACGCCAGGGTAATCATGCGCTAAAGGCACGTACGCCGCCTCACCAACAGTAATGGCAAACGAGACACCCACAATTTCAGCAGCGGTATAATCAAGGCTTGTCGTTTCAGTATCAAAGGCGAATAATTCTGCCGCTTTTAATTTATCCAGCCAGCGGTTAAATGCCTCCATAGTGACAATCATCTCATATTCAATACTTGATTCAGTGACAAGCACTTCCTCCATAACCGTAGGCGTTGATGGCGTATGTGGCACAAAAGAGGTATTTTTCAGACTTTTCGACCAAGCATTGAAACCTAACAGCTCTAGTTGCTCTTGTAATAATTGTTTATCTTCTGGAGTGCAACGTAAATCATCCATGTGGTACGGCAAACCCAAATCGCATTTAATGGTCGTTAATTGCTTCGATAAGGGTAGGTCGCCAAGACTAGCACGCAAACTCTCACCGACTTTCCCTTTAGTTTCCTCAGCATGCTCCACTAGGTTTTCTAAAGTTTGATACTGAGCCAGCCATTTTGCCGCTGTTTTCGGCCCTACTTTCGGTACACCAGGAATGTTATCCGCGCTATCACCCATTAAAGCGAGATAGTCAATAATCTGTTCTGGAGTTACACCAAATTTATCAATGACTCCTTGTACATCCGTTACCGTATTTGACATAGTATTTTCTAGCGTAACCTGATCGCTGACTAATTGCGCCATATCTTTATCGCCAGTCGAAATAACTACTTGAAATCCGGCGCCTACTGCCAAATGCGTTAATGCACCAATAACGTCATCCGCTTCTACACCTGACTCCATAATCAAAGGTAAACCCATCGCTCGAATTAAGTCATGCAATGGCTGAATTTGCACCCTTAAATCATCCGGCATAGGTGGCCGGTGCGCTTTATATTCGCTATACAACTCATTTCTAAATGAACCGCCAGGCGCATCAAATACGACCGTAAAATAATCAGTTTTATGATCGCTGATTAATCGACGTAGCATATTCGCTACGCCAAAAATCGCGTTAGTTGGCATGCCTTCAGCATTACTTAAAGGGGGAACAGCATGATAAGCGCGAAATAAAAATGACGAGCCATCAATTAACAGCAGTTTTTTGGACATAAGTAAGATTTTAAGAAGCTGAAATATTTTCAGAGGCGACTTGCTCTTGCTGAGCTAAATAAGAACCACCGACGATAAAAACCATAAATAAAACAAAAATCACCGATGTAATATATCTGACCTTTTTGCTCGTTACATATACACTCATGTTTTCGCCTATCTATATAATAAAAATATAGATTATCGCTGATTTACGGGGCAACTCAAAGCGGCCCCGAATAATACCTTGAAAACTAACACTAAAAAAGGCACAAAAAAAGGGGCTAAAAGCCCCTTTTCTTTCTAAACAGTGATGCTAAATTTTACATGCGTTTAGCTTTATAAGCTGCCATTAACTCAACTGGCTTTTTCTTTTTATTGCTCTTATTCAAAACGTAAACAAGTGTTTCACCTTTTGCGCCTGCACCAATATCTGTGTAACGGAATGTCGCTTCACCTACTTTTATGAATGACTGCAAATCTGCCCACTCACTAAATACATAAACACGGCCATCATCAACAACTTCTCCGTAAAAGCCAACCGGTATCCCTTTAACTTTGCCGTCATATAAATTAAGCACACCGCTTTCCATTGGCTTTTTCTTATCTGCTTTACGCAAACCAAAAACCACTGTTTCGCCTTTAGGGCCAGCACCTATACGTGTAAAACGAAAAGTCGTTTCGCCAAGGTCAAGAAACTCTTGGTACACTTTAAAGTCATCAAATGCATAGATACGACCATCTTGATACACAACATAGTAATCATTTACATTGTAAGCCACTGAACTAGCAGCAACCTCTACAGCCGCTTTTTCTGCAACTTGTTTAGGCTCATTCATTGCACATGAAGCTAGCACCAAAGAAAGCATAGCAACTAAGAAAGGGATTTTTTTCACAATAACAACTCCAAATAAAATATCTAAATATATAGTGACTATTGTAAGGTTAAGATTATTACAGGATTATGACGACGAGCGACTTAGGAACGAAAATTCAATAATACCCGAGTCTGACTTGTCTTTTGACTCCACGACTGCGCTAGAAAAACAGTTGCGTAGCTGGCTATGCGCCCGCTTTCCTAACACAGCCATGAAGCCAAAATCCTGCGCCATACTTTCGGGTATTATTAAACCTTCGCTCCTTAACTGATACTTGCTAAGACAATAAACAGTATCAGCCCAGAGAAAAATGAACTTAACAGCAAGAAACGATACTTAGACATTTGCCAGGCCATGATAAACCCCGAAATAAAGAGAAACAGCAAGCAAACCGATAATATAGCGGCATAGGCCTTAAACGCTACCCCACCTTTAGCTTTATGTAACTGCACAAAAAAACGATGTAAATTAGTCTGTTTTATTATTAATTTAGCCTCATTCGGCTTAGCACTCGGCGCTAAAATCACATCTACTTCAGACCCTGTCCATTCAAAATAAAAGGAAGTTCCAGCGCTTTTTACTTTTGCTTTGCCTGACGGTGATGCGATAGATCGCTGCATAAGTTCGTTAACAACGGTATCTGTAAGCCACTCTTTATTTTTCTGCACGGGTTGTGTTAGCTGTAAAGTATACGTATCACTCGAATAGCCTCCTTTTACCCCCCAAGTATAAAGCGCTCCAGTGATAAAAAACATAAGCGCAACAGGTAGAATAAAAGCAGCAACAATCATATGTGCTTTTATTAAAAAAATACGGTTTAACCTTGGCATAAGCAGTTCCTTTTAGTATTAAAAATGGCGCATAGAGCTTTTGTACACACTCTAAACACTTACAATCTGTTAATCCCTAGCACCAAAAAGCGCAGTACCGACTCGAACAATAGTCGCTCCTTCTGCTATTGCTGCATTTAAATCACCTGTCATGCCAAAAGAAAAAGTATCTAGTTCAGGTTTATTAAGCGCCTTTACTGCTTGGTAGAGTTGTCGATAAGGCTCTCTTTGCAGCGTAAAATCAGTTTCAGGCTGTGGAATAGCCATCACGCCCCGCAATTTTATATTTGGCAGACAGTTAATTTTCTCAATTACCTCAGGCAACTCTGCCAAAGAAAATCCCGACTTAGTGGCTTCATTGCTAATATTGACCTGGATACAAATATTCAGGGGCTGTAAATGTGCGGGACGTTGATCACTGAGACGCTGGGCAATTTTTAACCTATCGACACTATGCACCCAAGAAAAATGTTCGGCAATAGGCCGTGTTTTATTTGACTGTATAGGCCCAATAAAGTGCCAAGTAATTCGATAACAGGCCAATTCTTTCTGCTTAAGTAATGCTTCTTGTAAATAACTTTCGCCAAAATGACGCTGCCCTGCTTGATAGGCTTGTATCAAGTCGAGACTCGGTTTAGTTTTGCTAACCGCCAACAATGCCACTGAATCAATTTTACGTTGCGCGTGCAACTCAGCTGCACGAATTTCATAAAGAATTTTGGATAATTTTCTAGCTATTAAAGTCATTACTTAGGTATACGATAAAATTAGTTAGCATTATTAGACACTACTCCTTTAAAAAATTAAAGACATAAGCTATGGTATAACTAATCACTTTTACATTATTCCCCTAACCGCAAGGAGCCTTTATGGATATTGCTGAATTACTCGCGTTTTCTGTTAAAAACAAAGCCTCAGATTTACATCTATCCGCTGGGCTTCCCCCCATGATTCGTGTCGATGGCGATATCCGTCGAGTTAATATTGATGCCTTTGACCATAAAGAAGTGCATGCGTTAATTTACGACATCATGAATGATAAGCAACGTCGTGATTATGAAGAATTTTTTGAGACTGATTTCTCTTTTTCTCTACCCGGTTTAGCTCGCTTTCGTGTTAACGCATTCAACCAAGAGCGTGGCGCAGCAGCCGTTTTTAGAACTATTCCTTCAGATATTTTATCTTTGGAGGATTTAAACGCGCCTAAATTTTTCGCCGAATTAACTGAAAAATCACGTGGTTTAGTTCTAGTGACCGGCCCAACGGGCTCTGGTAAATCAACAACTCTTGCGGCAATGGTCGATCATATCAACCAAACTCGCTACGAACATATTTTAACCGTTGAAGACCCAATAGAATTTGTCCACAACAGCCAAAAATCGCTAATCAACCAGCGAGAAGTTCATCGGGACACACAAAGCTTTAGCAACGCCTTGCGTTCAGCCTTACGTGAAGATCCCGACATTATTTTAGTCGGTGAGATGCGTGATTTAGAAACCATTCGTCTTGCTTTAACCGCAGCGGAAACAGGTCACTTAGTGTTTGGAACCTTACACACTACTTCAGCGGCAAAAACCATTGACCGTATTATTGACGTATTTCCTTCGGCAGAAAAAGATATGATTCGCTCTATGCTTTCTGAGTCATTACAAGCAGTTATTTCTCAAACTTTACTGAAAAAAGTCGGCGGCGGGCGTATTGCTGCCCATGAAATTATGGTCGGTACACCAGCTATTCGTAACTTAATTCGCGAAGCAAAAGTAGCGCAAATGTATTCTGCTATTCAAACCGGTCGCCGTGACGGCATGCAGACATTAGATCAAAACCTTAAAGAGTTAGTAGACTCAGGAAAAATCACGTCTAAAGCTGCACAAGGCAAAGCTGTGAGCAAAGACCTTTTCCGTTAAGCATCACTAATCTTTAATCATAACCAAGGAGAGCCGCATGGATTTCGACAAACTACTGGAACTAATGTGTAAAGAAAAAGCATCTGACTTATTCATTACCGCAGAACGGCCTCCTACGTTAAAAATTAATGGGGCTCTTACGGATGTATCTAAAACGGCACTAACAGAAGAACAATCATTAAAAGTAGTCAAAAGTATTATGACTCAACGTCAGCGCGATGACTTTGATAATACTAAAGAATGTAATTTCGCTATTAGTCGTCCAGATTTAGGTCGCTTCAGAGTCAGTGCCTTCACCCAAAGAGATGCCGCTGGCATGGTTTTGCGGCGCATTGAAACTAATATACCCGATTCTGATAGCCTACACCTGCCCGCCATCCTTAAAGAAGTGATTATGGAGAAACGTGGCTTAGTTTTGTTTGTCGGAGCAACAGGTACTGGTAAATCGACCTCATTAGCTTCATTAATAAAGTATCGTAACGAGCATAGCACAGGGCATATTATTACTATCGAAGACCCAATTGAATTTGTTCATCCGCATTTAGGCTGTATTATCACGCAACGAGAAGTCGGCATGGATACCGAATCTTATGAAGTCGCCCTAAAAAATACCTTACGCCAAGCACCTGACGTTATTCTTATCGGTGAAATCCGTACCCGCGAAACCATGCAGCATGCTCTTGCTTTCGCTGAAACAGGGCATTTATGTCTTGCAACTTTACATGCTAACAACGCCAACCAAGCCATCGACCGCATCCTGCATTTCTTCCCAGAGGATATGCATAGACAAGTTTTTATGGATTTATCACTTAATTTAAAAGGCATTGTTGCCCAACAATTAGTTTCCAGAATCGACGGAAAAGGTCGCTATCCTGCGATGGAGATTTTATTAGGCACGCCTTTAGTATCTGACTTAATTCGTAAAGGTGAGGTGCATAAATTAAAAGAACTGATGCAAAACTCACGCGAACTAGGCATGCGTACCTTCGATCAAGCTTTATTTGACTTATATACCGAAGGAAAAATCAGCTATGACGATGCGATTAATTCTGCCGATTCTAAAAATGAAGTGCGCTTAATGATTAAGCTAGGTTCCCCAACTGACTTTTCTGCTGCTGATGAAGACATTAGCTTGGCAAGTCTAGATAACGAACAAGGCAGCCACAACATTCTTAATCGCTAGGTTATACCAATCCCAATAAATAATCACTGTATAATAGCCGTCATTCCCGAAATCTTTAATCGGGAATCCATGCATACACTATAGATTCCTGCTAAAAGCATAGGATGACGTTTTCTCTTGGTTATTGAGTTTAAGTATAAATCTATTAGGACTGCTATTAGGCTTAGCCTTTACCAGCAAAGCCAACTTGCCGCCAAGCTTCGTATAAGGTTACAGCAACCGTATTAGATAAATTCAAGCTCCGACTTGCTGGTAACATCGGCAGCCGAACTCGCTGTTCATCAGGCAAACTAGCCAAAATACTATCAGGTAAGCCTCGAGTTTCAGGACCAAATAGCAAAGCATCTCCATCCTGAAACTTCACCTCAGAATAACAGCGTTTACCTTTCGTCGTTAATGCATAAACCTTATGGTAGCTTTCATTCCCTAAAAAAGCATTAATGTCTGCGTGTACCTTTATTTCAGCCCATTCATGATAATCTAGGCCTGCCCTGCGCAACTTTTTATCATCTAACTCGAAACCTAAGGGCTGCACTAAATGTAAGTTAGCACCAGTATTCGCACATAAGCGAATAATATTCCCTGTATTTGCAGGTATTTCGGGTTCAAAAAGTACAATATTAAACATATATTATCTGGCCAAGAAAAAAGGCAAAAAAAAGCCTGATTGCACGCCCCTAATATCTAGAGGCGCGCAATCAGGCTACTTGTTTATTTACTAACGACAACTGGCTCTAAATGCCAGATTTCATCACTATAATTTTTAATCGTACGGTCAGTAGAGAATTTACCACTGTTTGCAGTATTAATAATACTCATACGTGTCCAAAGGTCTTTATCTTGATAAGCGGCTTCAACTCGCTTTTGTGCATCAACAAAGCTACGGAAATCTGCAATCGTCATCCATAGATCATCTGGGCTTTTAATTGAGTTAATAACATCATCAAAAATACCAGGTTCAAACTGATTAAAATGCCCACATTCAAGTAAGCTCATTACTCGCTGTAAATCTTCATCCTGATTAATAATACTCATAGGATCGTAATGATGGCGTAAATCTTCCACCTCAGCTTCAGTTAAGCCAAATAAGAAGAAATTATCATCACCCACTTCTTCACGAATTTCTATATTAGCGCCATCCAAAGTACCAATAGTCAAAGCACCGTTCATCATAAACTTCATATTGCCGGTACCTGATGCCTCTTTACCCGCTGTAGAAATCTGCTCAGACAAATCAGCTCCAGGACAAATTTTTTCCATCGCTGAAACGCGATAATTAGGCATGAAAACTAGCTTTAACTTCTCGCCTACATCAGGATCATTATTAATGACATCGGCAATATTATTAATCAATTTAATAATACGTTTTGCCATGTAGTAGCCTGGCGCAGCCTTACCACCAATTAAAACGCAACGATCAGTCCAATTTGCTGTATCACCACGCTTAATACGGTCATATAGATGAACTACATGTAAGACATTTAATAGTTGACGCTTATACTCATGAAAACGCTTAACTTGCACATCAAATAAAGCATTTACATTCAGGTCTATATCAAACTCTGTTTTTTTGTAATCAATCAGTCTTTGTTTGGCATTTTGCTGTAATTCATACCACTTCTTACAAAACTTTTTATCATTAACAAATTTTTCTAATTTTTTTAATTCCGATAAGTCGGTAATCCATTTATCACCAATTGTTTCAGTAATGAATTTAGCTAATTCAGGGTTACATGCGGCAAGCCATCTACGCGGCGTGACGCCGTTAGTTTTATTATTAAATTTTTCTGGCCATAAATCATAGAAATCTTTAAATAATCCCTCTTGCAATAACTTAGAGTGTAATTCAGCAACCCCATTAACAGAGAAACTACCAACAATAGCAAGAAATGCCATTCTAACCTGCTGCCCTTGCCCCTCTTCAATTAATGACATGCGAGCTAAGCGTTCATTATCACCCGGCCAATGAGAAGAAACTTCGGCAAGGAAATGCGCATTTATTTCATAAATAATTTCCATAATGCGCGGCAATAACCGCTCAAATAAGCTAACCGACCATTTTTCTAGAGCTTCAGGCAATAAAGTATGATTTGTATAAGCCATTGTTTGACGTGTAATTTTCCACGCATCAACCCATTTCAAACCATGCGTATCCATTAAAATACGCATTAATTCAGCAACAGCAACACTTGGGTGCGTGTCATTCAATTGAAAGCAATTTTTCTCTGCAAAATGAGTAAAATCATTGCCATGCCGACCAACCCAGTTAGCAACAATATCTTGCAAACTAGCCGACGCCAGCAAATACTGTTGTTGCAAACGTAGCGACTTACCATTTTCATTAGTATCATTAGGATAAAGCACCATACTGATATTTTCTGCGGTATTTTTTGCTGCAACAGATTCAGCATAATCACCCGCATTAAATTCTTCTAAATTGAACTCTTCCGTAGCAGTTGCTTTCCATAGACGCAGGGTATTGACCGTACCATTTTGATAGCCAGGAATTGGCGTGTCATAAGGCACTGCAAGAATATCAGTAGTATCAACCCAAGACCTTCGCTTGATACCCTTCTCGTTTACAGACTGCTCAACACGGCCGCCAAACTTAATTCGGTGGGTATATTCAGGGCGCTCTATTTCCCATACATTTCCATTTTTCAACCAATGATCCGGGCGCTCAATCTGCTCACCATTAACAATAGCTTGGCTAAACATGCCGTACTCATAACGCAAACCATAACCCGTAACCGGTAATTGTAAGGTTGCACAGCTATCAATAAAACAGGCAGCTAGGCGACCTAAGCCACCATTTCCTAATCCAGCATCTGGCTCACTTTCAATTAACTCTTCAATTTCCAGCCCCAAATCATACATTGCATCAGTAACTTCACCAGTTACACCTAAATTAAGCATGGCATTACTTAAGGTTCGGCCCATTAAAAATTCCATGGACAAATAATAAGCCTTCTTACAATCCGACTCCCTGTAAGTATTGTAAGTATTTTTCCAGCGCTCTACTAAGCGGTCACTAATCGCCAAAGAAAGGGCTTCATATGCATAATGCGGTGAACGACAATGCTCATCACGACCTAAGCGATGACTGTAATAACGTTTAAAGTCGGCGATAAAGTCTTTTTTCTCTAACCCCAAATCAGGTAGATTAGTAATGCTCTCGCATGGCTTACTTTTAGTGAAAGTATTATGTGGCATAGTATTCCAGAATTAAAAGTTAAAGATTATTTTATATCTAAATAGCTGATTGTCATTATAAAGACCAGCTTAGATCTCATGGATAGGTAAACTTTTGAGCTAATTAAAAAACCAAATCACCGAAACGCCAGCCTTGCTTAAAGGACCTTAACTTTCGGTGCTTAGGAAGCAAAATCCAATAATACCCGAAAGTTTCGGGTTTTATTTAATATGCATTCCTTAGCTAGTTTGTATAGCGAATTAACTATTTTCTTTTCAGCATTGCATACAGCTTATCTTTCAAGTTTAGCCGCTTGAGTTTTAAGCCTTCTACCACTTCATCAGACGGAGTTTCAATATTTTGCTGTATGCGAACCAACTCATGCGCTAATTCATCATACTCATCAAATAAAAGCCTAAAATGATCACTTTTTATTTTTAACTCATGAATCCTGTCATTATATTCCGGAAATTCATGACGTAAATCGTGCAGCTCCCCAAACATACTGTATCTCCTAAATTTTAGGCTTCATACACTCAAAAATATCACTTTAAGAAAAATTATAATTTAATTTACTACAGCTATTAACCTAGCCCCTTTTTATAGCACTAGGCATTAGCCCCTACATAAACGCCAAATATAGCGTAGTAAGACTCATTAATTACATTTTATTTTTAATAGAGTTACAGCTTCCCATGACACTGCTTGTACTTCAGGCCGGATCCGCAAGGACAAGGCTCATTACGGCCTACTTTTTTATCTTCACGCACGAAAGGTGCCTCTACTTCATCTGTAGCAGCTTCCGACTCTACTGCTTCGCCAATTGAGTCTAAAGCATTTTCTGCCTCTGCATGTTCAAAATGCATTTCTTGAGGTTCTTGCCGCTGCTCGTCAATCGCATCCACATCTTCAGGTTCAGTAACTTTAACTTTAGAAATAATACCGATTACTTCATGTTTAATTTGATCTAATAAAGCAGTAAACATATCAAACGCTTCACGTTTATATTCTTGCTTCGGATCTTTCTGTGCATAACCTCGAAAGTGAATCCCTTGGCGTAAACTGTCCATCGCCGCTAAATGTTCTTTCCAGCTATTATCCAATACTTGCAACATGACCGATTTTTCGAAATGTCGCATCACATCAGGAGAAGCCATCGCCTCTTTAGCACTATAATCCTGAGCAACAAGCTCTATAATTGCATTTCTCAATGACTCTTCATGTAAGCTCGCATCTTCTTCGAGCATTTTAGCTACCGGAATAGCGACATTAAACTCATCTTGTAAATGTGCTTCTAAGCCACTTATATCCCATTGCTCTTCCATAGTTTTAGCAGGAATATACTTAGTAATGACATCACTAATTACATCAACTCGAATAGCTTCAATAATGTCACTAATATCTTCAGATGCCATTAACTCATCACGCTGCTTATAAACAACTTTACGCTGATCATTAGCAACATCATCATAAGCAAGGACCTCTTTACGCATGTCAAAGTTTCTTCCCTCAACTTTTTTCTGAGCATTTTCTATAGAGCGTGTCACCCAAGGATGTTCAATTGCCTCACCTTCGTCCATGCCTAGTTTTTTCATTAAACCACCGACTCTTTCGGAAGCAAAAATGCGCATTAAATCATCTTCTAATGATAAATAAAATCGAGTAGACCCGACATCACCTTGCCTTCCTGAGCGCCCACGCAATTGATTATCAATTCGACGAGATTCATGTCTTTCTGAACCAATAACATGTAATCCACCGCTCTGCAGCACACGCTCATGCAAGTCTAGCCACTGACCTTTAACTTTATCAGTCTCTGACTGCGATGGACTTTCACCTAGCGCAGTAATTTGTGCCTCCATGTTTCCACCGAGCACAATATCTGTCCCACGCCCTGCCATGTTGGTCGCTATAGTAACTGCTGCCGGCATACCCGCTTGCTCAATAATATTAGCTTCGCGCTCATGCTGTTTCGCATTTAACACTTCATGCTTAACCTTGGACTGATTCAAAATACTTGATATTAATTCAGAATTTTCCACCGACGTTGTACCGACTAAAACTGGTTGCCCTCGCTTAACGCAGTCTTTTATATCTTCAGTAATAGCCAAATATTTTTCTTTTGCCGTTAAATAGATCAAATCCCCTTTATCAAGCCTGGTCATAGGCCGATGAGTCGGAATAACAACAACCTCAAGCCCATAGATTTTATTTAACTCAAATGATTCAGTATCAGCGGTTCCCGTCATCCCAGATAATTTTTCATATAAACGAAAATAATTCTGGAAAGTAATTGACGCAAGCGTTTGATTTTCACTTTGTATTTTTGTGCCTTCTTTGGCTTCCATTGCTTGATGCAAGCCTTCAGACCATCTACGCCCAGGCATTATGCGCCCAGTAAATTCATCAACAATAATGACTTCATCCTTTTGTACAATATAGTCAACATCACGATGAAATAAAACATGCGCTCTTAGCGAAGCATTCAAATAATGCATCAGTCGTATGTTCGCCGGCTCATACAAGCTTGAACCCTCATCCAGCAATCCATGCTGAACCAATAATAACTCTATGTGTTCATGGCCTGCTTCAGTTAAATGTAGCTGCTTAGATTTTTCATCAACGGTAAAATCACCAGGGCCGGCCTCTTCGCCTTCTTTCTCCCCTTCTTTTCTCTCTACCTTTGTTAACAGAGGAACAATTTCATTGGTTTTTAAATAAATTTCAGTACTATCATCTGTTGGCCCTGAAATTATTAAAGGCGTTCTTGCTTCATCAATTAAAATCGAATCAACCTCATCCACTATCGCAAAATGCAAGCTGCGCTGCACTTTTTGCTCAATACTGAACGCCATATTATCGCGCAAATAATCAAAACCAAATTCATTATTGGTCCCATAAGTAATATCTGCTGCATAGGCCTGTTTACGAGCATTATGACCTAGCTCACTAACAATAACCCCTGTTGTTAAGCCAAGAAAATCATATAATTGCCCCATCCATGCTGAATCTCGCGCAGCCAAGTAATCATTCACGGTTACAACATGCACGCCCTCACCTGGAAGGGCATTTAAATATGCTGCCAGGGTAGCCATTAAGGTCTTACCTTCCCCAGTTTTCATCTCAGCAATTCGGCCATCATTTAAAACCATGCCGCCAACCAGTTGCACATCAAAATGACGCATATTGAAAACGCGTGATGATGCTTCTCGTACGGTTGCAAAGGCTTCAGGTATAAGGCTATCTAACTTTTCACCTTGCTCCAGCCGGTCTCTAAACTCTTGTGTTTTTGCCTGTAATGCTGCATCAGTTAATTGCTCATACTCTTCAGCCAACTTATTAACAAGCTTTACTATTTTGCTTTTCTTCTTAACTAACCGATCATTACGGCTACCTACAACAAATTTAACGAGCTTACCCAGCATCCTTCTTTCCCAATGTGAAATTCTTAATTAGACTTTATATCAAACTTCAATTATATCCTGTTTACTTACTGTCGGACATACCATTAATAGGTTTATATCTATATAAAGTGCCTCTTTATGCTTCAAAACCAAATGCTCGATCATTTTAGCAACAAATTTTGGGCATAAAAAAACCCCTGCTACTTACGTAACAGGGGTTTTCGCTTTATTTAATTCCTACTTAGTAAACTAAGTATTCAATCAATTAGATGAAAGATGGAATTAATGGAGCATCTACCATAGTCATTTGACGGTTACCATCTTCGTCGAAGAAGAATAATAAACCAGCAAAACGGCTATCAGGATCATAGATCAAGTCAGCTAAACGGTAAACTTCCCATGCAGCATCAGAAGCTGTAACTTCAACAGTTCTAGACTCACCAGGAGCAATAGGGCTGTTATCAGAAACAGTTAAACCTTCTTCAGCTAAGATGTCATCAGGATAACCTGACTCATCTTCAAGAACGTCTGCGTCTAGGAAACGAACAGATGCAGTATTGAACTCACCTAAACGAACAGCAGAATCGCCATTGTTAGTGATAGTCAATGTCATTTGCATTGCACGACCTGGAACACGGTATGTAGCGTCTTCTACTTTAACTGAAACAGTAGCTTCAGGCATTTCGATAGGCTTGATACCACGCATTAAACCAGCTTGCAGAGGAGTAGTAATTGGATACTCTTCGTTAGTCGCACCCATTGAGTACATTAGTAAACCTAATGTAGCAACAGCGAAACCAATTGCAACTTTCTTATCAGTAGCGCTAACTAAAGTATCAGCTTTACCAGAAGTTACTGCAATGTGACGAGGAATAAACATTGGACGTTTGATCCAGAAGATCAACCATGCAAGACCAATCGAATACCAAAGTGCATGCCAGAAATATACGTTCTCTAGAGCGTAAGTTTCTAAGTCAATTGTTTGACCTGTCAATGTAGTTAAAGGGTTAACGAAATCGCCCATAGTACCAGTAATAGTTACCCATTTACCTGGTCCAATGATTGGTCCACCACCTTCAACGTTCATCATAGTATGTACGTGCCAGTCACCTGGACGACGTGCTTTTAATAATACTTTGAACTCATAAGTATCGCCAAGCTCTAAAGAAACAGAACGTGGAACTAATTGACCACCGATCCAAGAACCTGCACGAATAAATACAGGACCAGGAATACCGATGTTCAAGAAAGATACTTCAGGCTTATCAACAGTTTCAGGCCATCCAGCGAAAACGTGGAATTTACCAGAAATTGTCATAGTGTCATTAACAGCAACTTCATCTTTTGACCAGTTAAGATCAAACCAGTGAATAGTACGCATACGCATAAACGCTGCTTGAGACTTTTCACCATGTGCAGATGCAGTAGGCGTGTAGAACATCGCTGATGTTAACGCCATTAGCAATGCGACAAACGATAGTTTAGCTACCTTGTCTTTAATTGTTTTCATATATCTCCTCCAAACTAGAGAAATTAATTTTCGTTATATTGGCAAACAAACAGTCTTTTACCAATTTATAATTATTATTAGATGCCTTCGCCAGCTACGAAATCAGTTTTGTTAAACCAACGTCCGAAATAATGCCATAAGAAGTAAATAATAATACAAACGAAAGCTGAGAAGAATGCTGATACAGGAGCAACATCTTTACCAAATGTTCTTAAAGTACCTTTCTCAACCATTCTGATGTACTCAGGAGTACCAGTACGTACGTAGTGGTAACCTTGTAAATCAGCTAATGTAAACATCATACCGTTGTATTCAACAGGTACGTGTAAAGGAGCAATGATTGGCCAGTTACCTGGATAGAATACTAAGCCCCAAGCCATACCACCAATAACAGCTGTTAATACAAAGCTACTAGAAAGCATTAGTACAACATCAAGAAGGATAGCACCAGGAACTAAGTTAGAAGGGAAACAGAAGTTTACTGGGAAGTAAGTCCAACCCCAGAAGTTTAAATATCTGTTGATCCACTCACCTAACATAAGAGCAAGAACACAAACTACCGCACCAAAAGGTAGACGGTAACGGAACCACAACATTGCTTGAACAGCAGCAGGGAAAGTGATTGATACGATTGGCGCTACAGTTACCCATAGACGTCTATCTTTCCAATCTGTCCAGAAATCCCAGTCACCACCAGTCAACATGTAATGAATATGATATCCACCAAGTACCGCAGTGAATAATGTAAAGAGAATCATCCAGTCTAACGCACGTGAAACTTGAACCGCTTCAGCGCGAGAGCGTACAGCTGATTGAGATGCACTCATTCGCTTACCTCCAAAAAATTATTTTTATTATCATTACCTCTCGTCCACCTCGCCACCCGTAGATGGCGAGACAAGGAGATAACAAGTTTACTACTATTTTTCTAAAACTAGCTTTAAATTAAGCTAAGTCTTTTTTAAGTAGTTTAGTTAAAGCATTTACTTCGATATTTACAACACCCATGATACCTAGAGCAGCCCATCCGAAGAATACGAAGCCGTAGTGTAGAGGTGCAACAAATAACTCTTCCATAAACCAGAAAGTGTGACCCCATTCGTTCAAGCCTACATTAGGTAGAATCATGAAAGGACCAATTACTGATACCATGTACATTAGAGATAAACCTTCTTGGTAAGTAGGTAGTCTAGTCTTAGCATATAAGAACGCAGATACACCAGTGATGATGTAAATTGGGTATGCTAAGTAGAACTCAATAATGTGACTTGGTGTGAAATCAGTATCACGAACAATAGTTTGATGCCATGTACCATCTTGCTCTGTGAAGTATGAAGCACCCCAGTAGATAGCCCAACCGTACATTACTAACCATGTCCAGTGAACGAAATGTCTTCTTAACTCTTCACGAGGAGTGATAGACATAACTTTACGATCACGTGTTTTCCAGATATATCCCCATAGCGTAGAAGCGATTACCACTTCCATAACTAACTCGATATATAACATATTCATCCAATATGTTTCGAACTCAGGTGCGAATGAATCTAAACCAGCAGACCATCCGTAAACACCTTCGTACCAACGAATAAATGAATAGAATACCAAATAAAGCATTAAACCTGCCCACAGGTTAACTTTATTAAGTAGTGGGGCTTCTGAAGCATCAGCTTTCACTGAATCAGTAGTAGCAGCCATTATTACCTCCTAAAAGTAAATATATAACCTTTCAACAAATGTCGAAAGCATTGTTTACATCCTGTAACATCATAATTAATGATGACACCATTCCATTTGAGTGGAATCAATTCTATCAACTTTAAACATCATGTCAAGATATTCTACACTTCGATTAGCATCGAGCCGACACAAGCACGCCATCCTATTGATAATTAAATTAATTTTCAAAAAAACACTTTCCCTCACAACCTTTAAATTACCGTCTCATGCACAACCTAACTATACAGTCATATTTATTCCTTAATATACTCTCCATTCTTTTCTGCTAAAATAAGCCAACTGTTAACCCTCAATCCCCTACATAAACATGAAAAAATTCCTTCTCCCCATCTTATTTCTTGCGGCACTTATTGGATTAATTATGTTCCAGAAAGAAGCTATTATGCCCTTAGTTATGAAGGTAGTTGCCTCTGATCTTTTTTTGGTTGATTCCGACGACGAAGGCAGCAGATATGCCAGCAGCACATCTATGACTAATTATGCTTTCATGCAATGTAATAAGGAAATTAGGGAGGAGACCGACAGCGAAACCAATATTACATTCCCCTCACAACCGCTACAATCTTGGTCGCTAGGGAATTATAAGTATATTATTAATGCAGAAATTGAATTAAGCCCACCTTCAGGTGCTGCTTTTTTCAAAAAATATGCTTGCCAGATACAATACGAGGAAGAGTCAGACTTAGAGGGCATCATGGATTCCGACAACTGGTCGGTAACGGGAATTTCTGGACTTTAGATAAGTCTCATCGTTTATAATTTTACGACCATAAACGATGGCCCTACCAAAAAAAATAAAGGCAGTATTCAAGTCCAACCATGAATACTGCCAACAAAAACAAACAATTTTTAATATTTACTATAGTTTTTATAAACTTTTAATTGTCCACTCGCATCAAAAGCAATCACCTTGAAAGGAGACCTTCGATCTCCCATTTCCATTCCTGGCGTTCCAGCCACCATTCCCGGCACTGCCAACCCCTTGATGTTATCTTTGTTTTTTAACATCGTCTTTATATCGCCCGCTGGCACATGCCCTTCGATAACATAGCCATTAATAATAGCGGTATGACATGAAGCTAATGACGAAGTAACGCCGTACTGTTCCTTTATTCCCTGCACATCATCCACGATATTATCTGTCACATTAAAGCCATGTGCATTTAAATGTGCCAACCACTTACCACAGCAACCACAAGTAGGGCTTCTGTAGACTACAATATCCGAATTATCCTTACTCAGATTCTCCGTCTTTGCATCCCAGACACTTTGAGCATAACTTACGCTAATACTATGAACAATTAGTGCAACCCAGATAAACCGTTTCATTTTCTTCCCTACCCGTGATATTCCACACTCAAATCGTGCACCGCATCAACCATTGCTTTAACGTGCTCCGGATTAATATCAGGCAAGATACCGTGCCCTAAATTAAACACATGACCCGATCCAGCACCATATTTTTCCAATATCATACCGACTTTTGCTTTAATAACCTCTGGGTTAGCATACAGCGTAATTGGATCCATATTACCCTGCAATGCAACTCGATCACCTACCCGCGCGCGAGCCAATTTCATATCCGTCTGCCAGTCCAAGCCTAAAGCATCATACCCAGTATCCGCCATTGCTTCTAGCCACTGTCCACCACCTTTGGTAAATAAAATAGTAGGCACTTTCTGACCATTAACATTAGTATTTAGCAAAGACCGCACCTGCTGGGCATAGCGCAAAGAGAATTCCATATATTCTTCCGTACCCAGTGATCCACCCCAAGTATCAAATAGCATTACTGTTTGAGCACCAGCAGCAATTTGCGCATTCAAATAAGAAGCAACAGACTGAGCTAACTTATCCAACATTTTATGCATTAGCAGAGGCTGTTCAAACATCAAGCCTTTTACTTTAGAAAAAGTCTTACTACTACTACCTTCAACCATATAAGTAGCCAATGTCCACGGACTACCGGAAAAACCTATCAAAGGTACACGGCCATTTAAATTTTTTCTAATTAAACGCACTGCGTCCATAACATATTTCAATTCCATTTCTGGATCTGGAATTGGCAGCTTATCGATATCTGCAGCCGTGCGCACTGGCCGTTCAAATTTTGGCCCTTCTCCTTCGGTAAAATACAAACCCAACCCCATCGCATCAGGAATAGTTAAAATATCCGAAAATAAAATAGCCGCATCAAAATCAAAACGCTCTAAAGGCTGCAAAGTCACTTCACATGCCAATTCTGGATTAGTACAGAGATTCATAAAACTACCCGCTTGTGCGCGCAACTCTCGATACTCGGGCAAATAACGGCCAGCTTGGCGCATCATCCATATAGGCGTTTTATCTACAGGCTCCTTTAATAAAGCTCGAATAAATCTATCGTTTTGTAATTCATTCATTTCCTAACTCCTTATACTATTTATCTATCGTCTATACGTGTGTATTACAAACTTTTTTGGATTGCAGAAAATTTCCTAGGCCATGATTTTTGCAAAGCTTTAGGTAATTTTTGCATTTGCGTTTTTGCTTCATCAATAGAAGCAAAAACGCCATAAAGCAATACATAGCTTTTTGACTGCTTAACCTTCCTTTCTAAATAAAAGGTTTTAACCCCCAAGCGCAGGTATTTTTCCTGCTCTTCGAGTAATTTATCTTTTGCCGACAAAGCCATTAATTGTAAAGTGTATTGCCATTCTTTTTGCTCCAAAACCCACTTTCGGTCATCTTGCACATTTAACGCGAAAACAGGAGCTTCAGCTTTCTTTTCTGTCTCAATTTTAATTACTTCGGCCTTACTCTCTTGCTTGATCAAGGCCTCACCCGCCTTCAATTCATCGACTTTATCAGGCGTTTGCTCAATATTAACTTTTTTATCATCACTACCTGTCGGCTTAACGCCTACCTCATCTACTACTGGCTCCACTGGCATTTCTATTAGCGGGGATGCACTAACTATTACAGGTAACTGAATCATTTTCTTTTTAAAAGGCAATTCAGGCTCTTTTAATTCAGCCGGTACTTCAGTTTTTATTGTTTTCTGCACCGCTATTTCAGGCGACGGCTTAATTAATTCAACTGTAGCTTGAGTAGGTTCTCGTACTCGCGTTAAATTTCCTTGCTCCGCCTCCTGCCACAAAAAAACACTGACAAAAGCCGAACAAATAAACACAGCAACAACAATAAGAGCCAGCACTGCGCTGTTAGAAAAACGCCTCTTATTAGCCGATTTTATAATGGCACTTATTTCTCCAGGGTTCCCTTTTGTTTCTCGATACACTTCACCAACAAAAGCACTATCAATATCCTTAATTGCATATATGCTTGCCTCTTGCTCCAGCAAAGAGCGAATAAAAGCCTCGCATTGTCGGATATTTAAGATAGGCAACACAACAAAATGACAGTTAGCCTGTACCTTTTCTAATTGACTCTTTTCTTTATACTCTTCAGCTGTAAACGCAAACACCAAACGTAACGCCGGATATTTTGTCCCGAAGTCAATTAGCGTGCTCATCAATCCGGAAACCAATTGATCGGCATCGTCGACCAATAAGACTAACTGCATCTCTTGCTGAGCATAAACTTCCAATGCATCAGCCATTGAGTGACACTCTAATTGACGAGTACTCTTTATAAATTCAATTATTTGAGCTTGAATCGACTCAAAACTTGCCTGCTGTACAAGACTTAATAAAAACGTATCGGTAGAACCAGTCTTTCTCGATTCAACCGCTGACAGTAACGTTGTCTTACCGACGCCTAACACACCTTGTAATATCAGAGGCTGCTGTAAATTAGCAATTAAATGCATCAACAAATCTAACTTTTGCTCACGCTCAATACTTAATAAATTAACCGCCTGCTTATGATTTACGTATTGCTGCTCATCAGTTTGCATAGACTCTAAATACTTAGAAAAGTCACTTGCTACGCCCATATTCATTTAAAGTTTCAAGCAACTGGCTTTTGCCAACGCCGATAGGCAAACTTGCCTCACCTATAGACTTTAATAAAATAAGTCGGATTTCACCATCAACATTTTTCTTATCAACGGCCATTAACTTAATACACTCTTCAGCTGATAAGTTAACTGGGGGCTCAGTAGGTAGCAACGCTTTCTTGAAAAGATCAACAATACGCCTGACATCAGCATCGCTTAGCCAACCCATACGTCGTGATAAGTCTGCAGCTTGACAAGTTCCAATGGCAACAGCCTCACCATGCAAATATGTTCCATAGCCAGCGCCTGTTTCAATAGCATGTCCAAAAGTATGGCCTAAATTTAAAATGGCACGAATACCAGACTCCCTTTCATCAGCTGCAACAATTTCTGCTTTGCTCAAACAAGATCGCTCAATAATATAAGTTAATGCCTGCTTATCTCGTGCCAATATTTTCTCGATATTAGCTTCTATCCAAGCAAAAAATTCCGCATCGCGGATTAAACCATATTTAATTACCTCAGCGATACCTGCCGATAATTGACGATCATCCAGTGTATCTAACACCTTAATATCGATAATCACGCACTGCGGTTGATAGAATGCGCCTATCATATTTTTACCTAAAGCGTGGTTTACACCCGTTTTCCCGCCAACCGATGAATCGACTTGTGCTAATAAAGTCGTTGGAATTTGAATAAAAGGAATACCCCGCTGATAACACGCCGCAGCAAAACCAGCGACATCGCCAATCACCCCACCGCCTAAAGCAATCAAAGTGGCATTACGGCTATATTGTTTAGTCAACAAAGCATCAAAAATAATATCCATACTTGCCAGTGTTTTATACTGCTCACCATCAGGCAAAATAACGGTTTCAATTTGATATTGCTGCAAATGCGCTATAACATTCTGTAAATACAAGGGAGCAATAGTCTCATTAGTTACCACGACTACCTGCCTAGACTTAATATGCTGAGTCAATAATTCTGGATTATTTAAATTACCTTCGCCCATATAAATAGGGTAGCTTCTATCGCCTAAGTGGACTTGTATAGTATTCATTATTAATTATATTTTTCTGTGTATTCTTTAAGGATTTCCTTAACCGCAAGCTTGCTCTGCATTTGCCCACTATCAATAACAAAATCAGCGCAGGACAAGTACAAATCCTCTCTTTCATTGAGTAGTGCTTGTATTTTTTCTTTTGGGTTATCCACATTCAGCAAAGGACGCTGTGAATTACGTGACGTTCGATCCACAATCCTGTCAACGGAACACTGTAAATAGACAACAAAGCCATTTTCTTTTAAATGCTCTCGATTTTCTTGATCTAAAATAACTCCACCGCCTGTGGCTAAAACAATATCTTCAAGTTGCGTGAGCTCCTTAATCATCTTACTTTCTCGAATTCTGAAGCCTTTTTCACCTTCAAACTCAAAAATAGTCGCAATATCGACTCCAGTTATATCCTCAATAGCTTTATCGCTATCATAAAATGCTAAGCCTAGCGACTTTGCCAATAAACGGCCAATCGTCGTTTTGCCTGCGCCCATCAATCCAATTAAATATATACTTTTTTTATTCATTAACATTCTTATTATTCATAAAAAAAGGGGCATTATGCCCCTTTTTTTGTTGCAATTGAAGTTTACTAACGCATTCTCATCGAATCTTTCATAACTTTCGGTGTAATAAAGATTAATAGTTCTTTTTTCGTATCAGACTGAACCGTCTTTCTAAACATCCAACCAACCAGAGGTAAATCAGAAAACCATGGCACTGTACTTATTATATTTCTCGATTCGCCTTCAAACACTCCACCCAACACAACCGTTTCACCATCTTCAATGCGCACACTCGTCTCAACTGAGCGCGTACTAAGAGCAAGCTGTCCATCATTTTGAAAAGCTCCCGGAGCATCTTTATGAACTACCAATTCCATAATAACACTACCACTCGGCGTAATTTGCGGCGTTACTTCCAAGCTAATCTGAGCATCTATAAACTCGGTTTGAGTACCATCTTGACTCACAGTTTGATAAGGAATTGAATTTCCTTGTGCTATTTTCGCTTTACAACGATCAGATGTCAGTACCTTTGGATTAGATACAAACTCAGCTTTCTGGTCATCCTGCAGGGCTGTAATTTCCAAGTTAAGTATATAGTTTGCACCATCAGATAAAGTCATACCTAATGCACCGTAAGGGTTTGATGCAGCTAAATTGGAAAGGATTGGCCCAACCACGTCACCAACACCTCCATCATTTCCCCCCGTTGACCCTCCAATTGCAAAATCACCACCGGAATAAGCAGCCCCAAATTTAACCCCTAACTCCTGAGCAAAACCCTCTTCAGCAATCACAATTCGCGCTTCAATCAGAACTTGACGCACCTGCCTATCGAGCAACTGTATCATTTTGCTAATTTCTTCTAAATTTTTAGAGGTATCTTTAACAATTAAAGTGTTAGTCCGTGAATCAACAATCGCAGTACCTCTTTGAGATAATAGGGAAAAATTTTCATCTTCCGAACCTCTATTGCCACTGCTATTATTGTTACTATTGTTACTATTGTTACTATTAGAAGAGCTAGACCCTGCACTCCCGCCACTAGAGCTAGTACCCGCAGAAACTGTACACCCATCAGCACTCATAGATGAATTGCCTAGCAATATATTCCTAAAATTTTCTGCTTTTGCATAATTAATTTGAATATATTCAGTTTTCAAAGGCTCTAATCGTTTAGCAACCTTTTGCGACTCAATTTCTTCTTCTTCTAATTTACGTATCTCCGCTGTAGGAGCCACTAAAATAACATTACCTGCTTGGCGCTTAGCTAACCCCTTAGATTTCATAAGAAAATCTAAAGCCTGATCCCAAGGTACGTCGTTTAGACGTAAAGTTAGATTGCCAGTAACAGAGTCAGACGCCAAAATGTTGAGGTCAGTAAAATCCGCTAAGATCTGTAATACTGAACGAATTTCAATATCCTGAAAGTTCAACGACAAACGCTCACCAATATAAGGAAACTTATTTCTACGTTTTTCTTCTTCCTCAGCAGTGCTTATTGGCCTAACTTCAAGTGTTAATACGCCATCTGCCTGAAATGAAGAGTAAGCATAATCAACATTCGCTGGTGTAATGATCACTTTAACTCTAGAACCCGACTTTTTAGCTTCGATCATTGAAACAGGCGTTGCAAAATCAAGCACATCCATTTTTTTAGCATATGCCGTAGCTAAAGTGGTATTTAAAAAGCTTAACTCTATTTTCCCAGCTTTTTCCTGAGTATTAACAACGGTATTGGGATTAGACAAATAAACCAATAAACGTCCCTCACCTTTTTCCCCGCGCCGAAAATCAATTTTATTAATCGCTTGCTCCGGTATTAAACTAGCAAACTGAGTTAATGTTTTCTCCGTTAATTTTTTATGGCTATCTCGTGCCATTTTTCCCGAACTATTTAATGTCACAATAACGCGGTTATCAATCAGCTTAACATCATAAGCAACAAGCTTTAGTAAGTTGATCACCACTCTTAGCCTATCTCCCGACTCGACGGCAAAAAAGCTATTGATCCCACCCGCATTAATCACATTTTTCTTCTGTTTTAGACCGCTTTTGACACCATCAAAATCCAAAACGATTCTTGCAGGGTTATCGGTATGAAATACTTTTGGCTTAGCAACCTTACCTGTCATTTCAAAAGATAACTGTAAGTTATCTCCAGACAAAGCATTAAAATCAACAGCACTAAGTACAACATCTTCAGCAGCGGCTAAGGAAACTTGCCCCAATAATAAAGTACTTAGCAACAATACACGTAATAACGACCATTGCTTTAAAAAGCTCATACAAAAACCACCTTGCTTAATATTCATATTAATCCCCAACTCACTCAGATAGCGCTATTGTTGCTTGATTCTCACGCCATGCCCCAGGTTGATCTGGAACAATCTCCATTATTTCTATTTTATCCTGAAAAATACGTAATATACGTCCGTGATTTCTGCCCAAATAATTTCCGCCTTTAACGCGATGAATTGTACCATCATTGGCTTTAATCAATCCCCACAAAACATCCTTCATTTGCACCGTCCCCACCATTCTTAAAGTATCCAAAGAAAAACTTTCTAGCTCCTCTTTATGACGGTTAAAGTCTGGATGTATTCCATTCGCCGTAACTTTTTGCTCAGCAGCATTTTCGATACTTTTTTCAAGTGCTCGAAATGGATCTCTTAAACCATCAGGATTGAATAAAAAATTACTCACAGGAGGAACAGGCTCAATAGGCTTAATATTTATAGGCTTAGTCTTACTTCTTTTTTCTTTCAAGCTATCATTAAGCTCTGGATATGGAATAGCCACCGCACTTTGTTTTTTACACCCAGGCACGACTAACCCTTCACGCTCAAGACAAACTAAGGCGCTGTTGTCCATCACATTTGATTCCTTATCTAATTTTTCGCCGCCATCTCGATAAGTTGTAATCACAGCATTCATAGACAAAAGTGAATCACTTTTTGTCGGAGAAATTTGTAAATTTTTAATGGTAACAATTCTAGGTAAGGTTGCTAAGCCACTAATAAAAAGCCCTAATTCACTGTATTCGCCTAGCACTTTTATATTGATAGGCAATTCAATAACATCACCTTTCTTCACTTCTCCCGCAGGCTTAAACAGCTCAAACTCTAAACCACTGGATAACCCTGTTTGTGAAATATCAATCAACAAACTCGCAACCTCAGCTTTAGTAGGCATAAGCTTCATCATCTCAGTTAAAGATGATTCTATTTGCTTAAACTGCTTTTGATGCAGCTCTAAATTTAAAGCCATACGCCATGCATGCTGATAACTATTCAATGCATCAGTTACCGCTTTTTCCTCTGACTCTAATTTAGTTAATTGGTCACTGGTAAATTGATAAAACCCACCGCCTAATATTAACAAAAAAACCAAGACGCCTGCTGCAAGCTTAATAGGATTAGGCCAGGCTCCGGCCTCATTTAAATCCCAATTAATTTCAGAAAGATCCATTACATATCCTCATCTTCAGCTTTACTTTTCCACTGCTTAGTATGTAAAGTAAAATCACTTAACTGACTATTCTTATTAGTACCCTTAATAATATTAAGTGCTGGATCAACTAACCAATGAGACGCCTCAACATTTCTCATAAATGCTGATACTCGTGCATTTGATTGTGTCTTACCATTCAATATTACCTTATTATCCGTTTGCTTCAGCTGCGTAAGAAACACACCTTCAGGCGTCACCTTAGCAATCTCATCGACAAAATGAACAATTTCAGGTCGACTTTTCTGTAGCGCCTGTATAGCCTCGCGCTTGTTTTGTAAAATTTGATTTTGTGCCTGAATATCTTTAATTTTAGCAGTAATCAAATTGAGTTCCGCGGTTTTCGCTATAACAATACGCTTTTTATCTTGCTGCTCAGCAATACGCCCATCTAAATACATTTGTACAGCAAACAAAATAACAACAGCCACTATGGAAACGGCAGCGATACCGATAATAAATTGCTCTTGCCTTTGCTTGCGTAACTCATCACGCCAAGGCAATAAATTAATTCGAGTCATGAATCAAAACCCCTTAATGCTAAACCACAAGCAATCATCATTGCTGAAGCATCATTACTTAAGCTTTGTGGTTTAATTTTATTAGACAGCGCCATATTTATAAAAGGATTAGCGACAAAAGCAGGCAGACCTAATTCTTGCTCAACTAATTTATCGATTCCTGCTATAGACGCACAACCTCCAGCCAAGACTACACTGTCTATACTACGATTGGCACTCGATGAAATAAAAAATTGTAATGACCGAGCAACTTGTTGTACTAAAGCACGCTTAAAAGGCCCTAAAACATCACTATTATAGTTATCCGGTAAACCACCATGTCGCTTAGCTAAGCCCGCCTCTTCATAAGAAAGCCCATATCGACGCTGAATTTCTTCAGTCAACTGCTTACCACCAAAACCCTGCTCTCGGGTATAAATTGCACGGCCTTTATGCAAAATATTCAATGTAGTCATCGTTGCGCCAATATCAGCAATAGCAATGGTTTGTTCATCGTCACTATTGGGTAATTGATCTCTTAGCAAAGCAAATGCATTTTCCATGGCAAACGCTTCGACATCGATGATACTTGCCGTCAAGCCTGCTTGAGCCAAGACATCAACTCGCTCATCAACATTTTCGCGGCGTGAGGCAGCCAACAAAACATCCACTAATTCAGGATTCGCTTCATTTACTTTCTGCACTTCAAAATCTAAACGAACCTCATCTAAGGAGTAGGGGATATACTGATCAGCTTCAACCATGATTTGCTCTTCCATTTCATCTTCCGATAAATGAGCAGACATGGTGATCATTTTAGTCATCACCGAGGAGCCGGCAATGGCTACACATGCGTGACGGGTCCGTGTTCCTGACTGTTTTAATGCAGCTTTGATAGTCTCAGCAATCATCTCAGCATTCGAGATATTATTATCAATAACTGCATTTTGAGCCAAAGGAGCAACAGCATAGCTCTCAACTTTATATCTTGCGCCGGTCTTGCTTAGTTCTAGTAATTTAATAGCAGCAGAGCTGATATCGATGCCAAGAAGATGATCATGCTTACGATTTAACCATTTCATGTAGAAACTCTTTTATTTTAGACAATGACATTTCGGAATTGACTAGTTAACTTACCAACAATATTCCAAGCTAATAGGAAGTATAGCCACCTTTTTATATTTTGAAACCATCTTTACAAAAAAACTTAACAACTTAATACAAGTAATAAATATAACATATTGAAAATATTATTAGTTTTATTTTTCTTCTTTTCTTATCTCAAGACTTATAAGTCTCATCACGCACTTAATCAAGCCACTCTATATTACCTAGTCTAAAGTTTTAAACCACCAAACTACCTATAAATTGAGCAGCGCTCAGCTTTCTAAGCTAAAGTTATCACGATACAAACTTAGCATACTTAGTATAATGCCTCATATTTAGAAATTATTACGAAAATAACCGATGCGTTTAATAAAAATCATCAAATGGGCAGGCACAATATTAATCTCCTGCGCCGTCATAAGCTTATTGATTGGCTATTTTGCTTACCAACAACTCATTACTGAGCTGCCTGACATCAACGTATTACGCAACGTCCAATATACACAGCCCTTAAATATTTACAGTCAAGACGGCTTATTAATAGAACAATTTGGCGAAAAAATACGCACGCCAACCACCATAGCCGAAACACCTAAAACACTCACTAATGCCTTTATTGCTGCTGAAGACGGCAGTTTTTATAGTCACTATGGCGTTGACTTCAAAGGCCTGTCTCGTGCTATCGTGCAGCTAATCCTTACCGGTAAAAAGAAACAAGGCGGCAGCACAATTACTATGCAAGTTGCACGTAACTTTTTACTAAGCAACAAAAAAACCTACACCCGAAAAATAAAGGAAATCATCCTTTCCTTTCAAATTGAACAAGAGTTTACTAAAGATGAAATCCTCGAACTATATCTCAATAAAATCTACCTAGGCCAACGCGCTTACGGAATTGCAGCTGCTGCGGAGATCTATTACAACCGCCCTCTCGCTGAATTGACATTAGCTGAATTAAGCATGATTGCCGGCTTACCAAAAGCCCCATCAAGCTACAACCCAATATCTAACCCCAGTCGCGCCTTATTACGCCGTAACTATGTATTAAAGCGCATGCTAGACTTAGAGTATATCAGCCAACAAGATTACGATACGGCAACTCAAGCACCGATTACAGCAAGCAGCTACACTACACAAAGAGAACTCTATGCGCCTTACATAGCAGAAATGGTGCGCAATGAAATTATCAACCTCTATGGCGAAGAGACAGCCTATAGCGCTGGTTTAAAAGTTTATACAACAATTAAATCAGATTTACAAAACACCGCAGTCAACGCCTTACGTAACAATTTACATAGCTACTCTGAGCGCTATAGCTATCAAATCAATAAAGCACAAAAGCTGACACTTAAAGCTAGTAATAAAATTGGCAACACCATTCCCGCTACCGTACTAGAAATTAACAAAAAACAACTCACAGCACAAACTCAAGAAGAGGAAACCGTTACGCTGTATTGGAAAGACAGCCCATGGAGCACAAAACATGACCCGAACAACAACAAAAAGCAAACCATAAGCTCATTCTTGGACATTATTGAATCCCAAGACACTATCCGCCTTAGAAAAACTAATGGACAATGGCGCCTTGCTCAAATCCCACAAGCTGAAAGTGCATTCACTGCCTTAGACCCGAAAAATGGTGCCATTTTAGCTCTCTCCGGCGGCTACGCTTACTTTAATAATAAATATAACCGCGCAATCCAAGCAAAACGTCAGCCCGGCTCAGGGTTTAAGCCTATTATTTACACTACAGCACTTGAGCATGGTTATACTGCCGCTAGCATGATTAATGATGCACCTATCGTTGATACAAGTAACTCTAGAAAAGAAAGTGAATGGCGCCCCGAAAACTACAGCCATAAATTTTATGGCCCCACCAGTATTCGCACCGCTTTACGAAAATCACGCAATTTAATATCTGTCCGTTTACTACGCTCAGTAGGTATTCCAGCTGCCACAGAAACCGCATTACGCTTCGGCTTTAGCGAAGAACAACTACCACAAAAATTATCCCTTGCACTAGGCAGTGGCTATGCTTCTCCACTACAGATGGCACGTATGTATGCAGTTTTTGCCAATGGTGGTTTTCTAATCGATCCATTTTTTATTGAGCGCATAGAATCCAGTACTGGAGAAATCCTATTTCAAGCCGAACCTTTAACGGCTTGCATAGATTGCGTAGAAAAAAGTGCGCCACAAATTATTACGCCTCAAATAAACTTCCTGATGAATACGCTTTTACGTGATGTTGTCCAACGCGGCACAGCAACCAAAGCAAAAACATTACAGCGCACTGATTTAGCAGGTAAGACAGGCACAACTAATGACCAAAAAGATGCTTGGTTTAATGGCTTTACACCACATATAGTTGGCATAGCATGGGTAGGCCGCGATAATTCGCAAAGTCTTGGCCCCTTTGAAACTGGCGGTAAAGCCGCGTTGCCTTTATGGATTGATTTTATGCGTTATGCACTCAAGGACAAAGCCGAAGAAGAACTTGTCATGTCTGAGGACATTAGCAAAGTCCTCATTGACACCGAAGAAGGCCTGTTAGCACATGAAGAGTCAGAAACCAGCACCTGGGAATATTTCCGCAATGAATTTATTCCAACCCAGTACGTACCTTTAAGTGCACCTGCTCCCGAAATAACCGACGATACTATTGGTGAAGAGCAAACTGCTCCTGAAGCTCTATTTTAGCAAGCAACTATTGAATTTATATACTGCCCTAATTTAAAATCGCACGAGCCCTGCTTACTAAATAGCTATTTAGTAAGCAGGGCTTTACAACAAACTTCATTAAACCGCACTAGGATTAACCAAAGACTATGTCAGATGTCAGCACTAGCGATAGCCTTATCGCCATTCAACAATTAAAAAGCACGATCAGCGAGCAGATTATCGGCCAAGATGTATTAGTCGAACGCATGTTAATTGCTTTACTAGCTGATGGGCATATATTAGTAGAAGGCGCTCCTGGACTAGCAAAAACTAGGGCGATTAATGCCTTAAGCAAAGGCATACAGGCTGATTTTCATCGCGTGCAATTTACTCCAGACTTACTACCTGCTGATTTAACTGGGACTGAAATTTACCGCCCAGAACAAGGCAACTTTGAATTTCAGAAAGGGCCGTTATTCCATAATTTAGTTCTAGCCGATGAAATCAACCGTTCACCGGCAAAAGTTCAAGCCGCTTTATTAGAAGCAATGGCCGAACGTCAAATCACCGTAGGTGGAACAACGTATAAATTGCCCCCGCTCTTTTTAGTTATGGCGACTCAAAACCCAATTGAGCAAGAAGGCACCTACCCTCTACCCGAAGCTCAATTAGACCGTTTTTTACTGCACGTCAAAATAGACTACCCATCGCCGGAACATGAAAAAAGTATTTTGCATTTAGCACGTAACGAAGCAATGCAAAGCGGGAAACCTGAACAAAAAGTCACACTAGGCATTAGCCAAGAAAGCCTATTTAACGCACGCCAAGAAGTACTCAATATTTTTATGGCGGATAATCTGGAGGATTATTTACTACAAATCATCCTCGCCACCCGCAATCCTGCCGCGTATGGTGAAGATTTGGCCAACTGGATACAATACGGAGCCAGTCCACGCGCTAGTATTGCACTAGATCGATGTGCGCGCGCCAAAGCATGGCTAAATGGCAAAGATTATGTCGGGCCAGAAGATATACAAGAGCTAGCTTTTGATGTCTTACGTCACCGCATTATCTTATCTTATGAAGCCGAAGCTGAAGGCATTACTAGCGATTACTTTATTCAGCAACTTATTTCCCGCATCGCTGTGCCATGAGCGAAGCTAATGAACTCGTCAGCGTCAATTTAAAGATGCTGATTAATCTCTCCAAACCAGCCGCCACCTTAAATTTATTCCGCTCGCGTATTCGCGCCCAGCAGAGCGGTGGTTATGTGTCCCGCACCAAAGGTCGTGGCATGGAGTTTGATGAGGTAAGGCCTTATCAGCCAGGCGATGACATTCGCAGCATAGATTGGCGTGTAACCGCGCGTACTGGAAAAGCACATACTAAACTCTTTCGTGAGGAACGCGAACGTCCCGTGTTTATCTCGGTAGATTACCGCGCCTCTATGCAGTTTGCTACACGCGGGGTATTTAAGTCAGTACAAGCAGCCAAACTTGCCGGCTTACTTGCTTGGGTCGCGCAACGCCATAGCGATCGCATCGGCGGACAAATTTTTACTGATCACTCCTGTACAGAATTAAAACCACAAAATGGTAAACGAGCAGTTTTGCATTTTTTTAATGCCTTGATTCAACAGCAGCCTGAACAGGCTGCATTGGATTTTGAACAAGTTATGCGCCGCTTAAGTCAGCATGTGAAACCTGGGAGCTTAGTTTATATTATCAGCGATTTTCGCGGACTGAATAAAGCCGCAGAACATTACCTTGCCAAGCTCGCACGCCATTGCGAAGTGATCATGATTTTGGTTTATGACCCGCTAGAAAGCCAGCTACCTGCCAAAGGGCGTTATCGATTTACGGATAACAATAGAGATATTGTCGTTGATACCAGCGATAAGCACCGAGTATTGAGCTATCAAGAAAATTTTCAGCAACACTGTGAAGCTCTACAGCAGCTTGCTAACAAATTAAATATCCGCTACTTACCTTGCGCGAGCAATGATGACCCAGTACAAATATTAAGATAATTTTCTCAAAGATACGTTAAGGCCAGTGTAATCACTATGCTTGCATCACCTTATTTCGACCTGCACTTTTCGCGGCATACAAAGCTTGATCTGCTCTAGCAATAAAGCTCTCCACATTATCGCCTACATGCAATGCAGTGACACCAATCGATACTGTCACTTTACCAATAGACTGACCGCTATCTTTTTGCTTTAACTCACTTTTTGCCAATGATGCTCTAATAGTTTCCGCAACTGCCAGCGCATTACCGATCTCAGTATTTGGCATAATCACGAGCATCTCTTCACCACCGTAGCGTGCAACTATATGATCTGGAGCAACATACTTCTTTAATATTCCTGCCGCAAACCGAATCACCTTATCACCCACAACATGACCGTAAGTATCATTAACCCGTTTAAAATTATCTAAATCAAGCATTAATATACAATGATTAGAGCCTAATGAGTGTTCGACTAAATCAGATAATTCAGCATCAAGAGCACGCCGATTTAATAAGCCAGTCAATGCATCACGAGTCGCTATTTCCCTAGTTCTCGCTAATTCACTACGTAGTACAAGCAATTCATCATTAGCACTATTTAGCTTTGATTTTAATGTTTCCGTTATTGCCGAAAATTGCTTAGTTTCCTCCAGAATATCCGCGATAACAGCATTTGCATCGCTAAAATTATCCACTTTTTCTAACTGTAGAGCACTGTCCTCAAGATTTTCACTAACACTCGCGACTCGATTATTAGAGCTTTCTACGCTCTCAGCAGTATCATTAAGTAACGTCTGCAGGTTTAAATTAATTTTTTCAAATGATTCCGCCGAGGCATTACAAATATGCTGTTTGTATAATTCCAAACTAGCATCTTCAGTAAGCTCCTGGTTACTATTAATAACCTGAGAAATAGCATCATTTAAGGCTGCATTATGACCTTCAACATACTCATACCAGACAGCATAGTTAATCGGATGTGGCGGAATGCTATTTTTAATCATCAACGGCAAGCTTTTCCTTAACAAATCAGCGTTATATTCAGGATTAGCATCGTAGTGCGGCAAAAAAGTAGTCGTTTTAGGCATAATCTTCTTAATTTATAAAGGCATCATTTAAGTATAGGTAAAGCCGACCAAAATTCAAGCCAACAACAACTAATACCTTAAGAAAATAACGTAAATAAGCTAAAGCCATGACATACGGACAAACAAAGAGTCAAGCACCGACAAAATCACCCTATATAGTATTTATATTTTTATAAAACACAATATATTGTGTTATTATTGCCGGCACGAAAAATAGAACACACGCTCATTAACAGCATTTTTTGTCATTTTCTGCAACAAAAAATCGAAAAATATCCAACAGCATTACACAGGAAGATAGATGACCAACAAACCTCACACCGACACCATGGAGATTGCATTACAAGATGCTTCTTTAGATATATGGGACACAAAATACCGCTTAAAAACCAAATCGGGTGAAGCCGTTGATGCAGATATAGATGGCACGTACCAGCGTGTTGCTAAAGCCCTATCCAGTGTAGAAAAAGGTAAAGCTAAACAAGATAAATATTACCAAGAATTCTTATGGGCTTTACGCCAAGGCGTCATTCCCGCGGGTCGGATTATTTCTAACGCGGGCGCACAAGATCATAAACCCGCAACATCAACGATTAATTGCACCGTTTCAGGCTCTATCGTTGATTCTATGGACGATATTCTCGGTAAAGTCCACGAAGCAGGCCTAACCTTAAAAGCCGGTTGCGGTATTGGTTATGAATTCTCTACCCTTAGACCTAAAGATGCTTATGTTTCTGGTGCGGGCGCTTATACCTCTGGCCCACTATCCTTTATGGATATCTACGATAAAATGTGTTTCACCGTCTCCTCTGCCGGAGGCCGTCGGGGCGCACAAATGGCGACATTTGATATTGGTCACCCTGATGTTGTGGAGTTTATCCGCGCTAAACGTGAAGATGGTCGCTTACGCCAATTCAACTTATCTTTATTGATTACCGCAGAATTTGTCGAAGCTGTAAAAGCCGATAAACCTTGGCCACTCTCTTTTCCGGTCATGCAAAGAGAATTAGAACAAGATAACTTAGACTTAACTGACACATCACTCATTCTCTGGCGTGATTTACCGCATTCAACAGGCTATGTAGAAAACGAAGATGGCCTAGTCGCATGCAAAATCACTAAAACACTACCAGCACGTCGTTTGTGGGACATTATTATGTCCTCAACTTACGATTATGCAGAACCTGGCTTTATCTTGATTGATAAAGTAAATGAGATGAATAACAACTGGTTTTGTGAAGATATAAGAGCGACTAACCCCTGCGTGACCGCTGATACATGGGTACAAACTGAGCACGGAGCAAGACAAGTTAGCTCTTTATTAGGGCAACAAATTAAAGTCTTAGTCGATGGCCAATTGCATTTATCGGGTGCAGAAGGTTTTTTTAAGACAACGACTAAAAAAGTTGTTAAGTTAATGACTAAAGAAGGCTTTAACTTACGCTTAACCGAAGATCACCAAGTCCGTAAAGTAACGACTCAAACCCGCTACCGACAAGAAACGCAATGGTGTGCAGCCAGTGAATTACAGGCCGGAGATCAGGTTTTATTAAATGACCATCGAGCAGCTAATGCTTGGCCAGGTTTGTATAGCGAAAATCAAGGTTATTTAATTGGCTTATTAATCGGTGATGGCACGCTAAAAGAAGATAAAGCTGTTTTATCTGTTTGGAAAAGCGCTCAAGCCGTCAATGCAAATTCTGATACGGTCAATGCTGGCGTTAATGCGATTATGGACAAAGTATTGGATGCAAGCCAAGAATTTACCACGCGCAGCGACTTTGCTGGCTGGTCTGAAATTGCCGGCCGAAATGAGCATAGACTAAGTTTTGCTGGGTTTAAACACTTCGCAGAAGAACTAGGCATGTCGGCAGGCAATAAAGCAATTACACCTGCCATAGAAAGTGCATCTAGCGATTTTTATAAAGGCTTTTTACAGGGCTTTTTTGATGCGGATGGCAGCGTTCAAGGGACACAAGAAAAAGGCGTTAGTGTTCGTTTAGCGCAATCAGATTTAGCACGATTAGAAGCGGCACAACGCATGTTGTTACGCTTGGGAATTAAATCCAGCATCTATCGTAACCGTCGCCCTGCAGGAATTAAGCAACTACCTAATGGTAAAGGTGGCCATGCCGACTATCAAATTAAAGCGCAACATGAGTTGGTCATCAGCGGTGAAAATCTCGTCAGCTTTCAAGAGTTAATTAATTTTACCGATGCAAATAAAGCATTAAAATTGAAGAGCGCATTATCCAGTTATAAACGTAATTTAAACCGTGAGCGCTTTACTGCTACAGTTGAAGCTATTACTCCTGATGGTATTGAAGATGTTTTTGATATCCAAGTACCAGGAATTAACACTTTTGATGCCAACGGTTTACATGCTCACAATTGCGGTGAACAGCCGTTGCCACCTTATGGTTCATGCCTTCTAGGCTCAATAAACCTAACGCGCTTCATACAAGATCCTTTTACTGAAAACGCAGCCTTTAATTGGGGTGCTTATCGTAAAACGATCCGTATTTTCACGCGCATGCTCGATAACGTCGTCGAAATTAACGGCCTACCTTTAGAAAGACAGCGCGAAGAAATCACCTCTAAACGCCGTCACGGCATGGGTTATTTAGGCTTAGGCTCTACATTAACCATGTTAGGCATGCAGTATGGCGACGATGCATCTTTAGGCTTTACTAGTGAAGTAACTAAAGTATTAGCCGTTGAAGGCTGGAAAGAAGCGCTGGAACTGGCCAAAGAAAAAGGCACAGCCCCCGCTTTAGAAAAAATGTATAGCATAACCGGCAGAATGCTACATAAACGCCCTGAAATGGTTGCGGATGGCTATAAAGTAGGCGATGAAATTGCCGGTAAAGTCTTACATGCAAAATACAGCCGCTATATGCAAAAAATTGCTGAAACAGAACCTGAATTGGTTGCTGCCTTAATTAAACAAGGCGCACGCTTTACGCATCACAGCTCGATTGCACCGACCGGCACGATTTCTCTATCATTGGCCAATAATGCCAGTAACGGTATTGAGCCTAGTTTCGCGCATCACTATGCACGTAATGTTATTCGTGAAGGTAAAAAAAGCAAAGAAAAAGTCGATGTTTTCTCTTTTGAATTATTAGCTTATCGCGAGCTAATTAATAAAAAAGCAATGCCATACAGCGAAGCAGCAGACGAGCAATTACCAAATTACTTTATCACTGCGGACGCTATTACTCCGAAACAACATGTTGACGTGCAAGCCGCCGCACAAGTCTGGATTGATTCATCGATTTCTAAAACAGCCAATGTCCCAACCGACTATCCGTATGAAGATTTCAAATCGATTTATCAATACGCCTATGACAAAGGCTTAAAAGGCTGCACCACTTTCCGTTTCAACCCTGAAGTCTTTCAAGGTGTTTTGGTTAAAGAGTCTGACTTGGAAAATACCACCTATCAATTTACGCTTGAAGATGGGCACGTATTAGAAGTAAAAGGCAATCAAGAAATTGAATACGATGGCGAAATGCACTCGGCAGCTAATTTGTTTGATGCCTTAAAAGAAGGCTATTACGGAAAATTCTAAATAGGCAAAAACGATGACCATAAAAATAGATAAAAAAATTGTAAGCTACAAGGTAGTAACACCAGAAGATGAAAAGCCAGCCGTCGTTGAAGAAGTAAAAAACGATTTGGAAAGTATGCATGAAAATCTGTCACGCCCAGAAATGCTACTTGGTTCAACCTATAAAATTAAGACTCCACAATCAGAACATGCGTTATATATCACCATTAATGACATGTTTCTAAATGCCGGCACAGAGCATGAAGAACGTCGTCCTTATGAAGTGTTTATTAACTCCAAAAACATGGAGCACTTCCAGTGGGTGCTGGCGTTAACACGAGTTATTTCAGCGGTATTTCGTAAAGGTGGCGATATTACCTTTATGGTTGAAGAGCTCAAAGCCGTATTTGACCCGAAAGGTGGTTATTTCAAAAAAGGCGGCGTGTACATGCCTTCTTTAGTAGCAGAAATCGGCCATGCGATTGAGCAACATATGAAACATATCGGCATGTTAAAAGATATGGAGCTTGAAGCACACCAAAAGCAATTTCTTGCCGAAAAGCGCAAAGAATTTGAAGCCAAACACGGTGCACAAGCTGATGAAAGCGATAATTTCCCTGAGCAAGCGCAGCTATGCCCTAAATGTCAGACTAAAGCGCTAGTGTTGATGGATGGGTGTATGACTTGTTTGAATTGTGGCGATAGTAAGTGTGGGTAGTCTGAGTTTTTTGGTTATCATTTATTCCGTTGTTTGATGCTGTTTTCAGGTTTGACTTTTAGGGGTTGAGCCTAGATATAGTGTATTTGTACGAAGAATAATACCCGTTATCAAAACAAGTTTGCGTGACAATGATTAATTAGAGTTATATATGATTACATTTAGGAGATAGTTAGAAAAATGCTTTCATTTCAAATTAAAGAAGAAATCAATAAAATATTAGCTTCATTTGAAGAAGCCCAATATTTTTTTAACTGCCTTGAAAACATTAATTCTACTGCCTTGGATTTGGAAAAATATATTCAAGTAATTGCAAAAGGTGCTAGCGATCAAGCGGCTAATGCAAACCAGTTAAGGTCTCATCTTACACAAACAAGACAAAAAATAGGGCAGATAAAACCACGCAGTTTCTTTTCATCAATAGAAAAACTACAGTTTGAAATTAATAAAGCAAAAGAGTTTGATTTTAATGATTTATCGCAATTAGATGAAATAGACAATAAACTGAATAATTTTTCTCATGCGTATGAAGAATATTTGGAAAGTTATAGTCCAGAATCAGCAGGATTGATGGTATTAGAAGGAAAATCTATATACTATCTTTTGTAAGGGTTCAAGAAAGGGCTGAGTTTTTATATGGAGAATATTGAAATCTCAACCCCTGATCTTGAAGATGGTCGTGAATTATCAATTGTTCTTTCATCTTCAATGACATTATCACAATTCATTTTAAAACTTAAGGCACTCGAGAGTATTTATCAAGAACTATGCATGCTCTCAGGTATATCAATTGCAGAATTTCCAATTCAAATATTGAAGATTGAATCTGGTAGTTTATGGGCTAAAGTATTTGGTCATAGCAAGATTATTGCATTAATGACAAATTTAATTGAATCGGGAACAAGCTTTGTTTATAGGAATTACACGACAGAAGGAAAACTAAATTCAATTCCTAGGAAGGTTGAAACTATTGAATCAGTACTAAAACTTAGTATACAGCTAAAAGAACGTAAATATTCACAGACCCTAGCTGAAAATACAAAATAATTGACAAATCGAGACAAGAATATTGTACAAATTCATTAAGAAGCCTTAGTATTTACCCCATGCAATTGAGTAACCAAGACCTAAGCCAA
>Ga0209184_1000044_pt1 | contig 159826 bp, 129 predicted proteins | sample EN8Hudsemesocosm_2_FD_184627 | JGI IMG/M metagenome (GOLD analysis project Ga0209184, IMG submission 184627) | Methane-oxidizing microbial communities from mesocosms in the Hudson Canyon - EN8C Hudson Canyon (SPAdes) (version 2) | ecosystem: Environmental > Aquatic > Marine > Cold seeps... | reverse complement strand
CTATTGAACAGGTTAGGGAGCAAGTGGTTCAGGAGGTGTCAAGTCAATATATTAAGTAAGTGATGAGCCTTACGCCTGATCAAGTTGTTAGCGATGCATACGCTAAATATTGAAAAAAATCAGAAAAGTCAGATAATGCTCTTAACAACACTAAGAGCGGCTGAATTATCCTTACCTAAACATGACCGCCGAGCGTCTTACAAGCCGACTGACAGGTCATTGCCAATCAGATTATATCTTATAAACCTAAGAGTTTTTCAGTGGCAACTAAGTTGCGAAATCGAGACGGTTAATATTAGTTGCTCACTGACATAAGTGACGGCATTTAAGCATGATAAATTAATCACCTGATGCCAGCAAATGGCACGTTGTCGTCAGTAGATTTCAATAAACAGTATTTTAAGTAGCTAGGGATTGTCTAGATTTCTAGATCTTACCTGTGTAAGTCGAAGTTAAAGAGCCTTTGATTATGTATGTTGATGATGGTTCCATTTTTATGAATTAAGTAGGTCTTAAAAATGTACCTAATATAGCTTTTTCACGGAATTATAAGGATTTTCTGATTGATTTTAGAGCGAATGGCTTTAGTCTGTATTAGATTGGTAAGCCCTTAGTACTCTAGACGATCTTCAGGATCTTGCCCTGTGTAAGACAGATTATCGAAATCACTCACAACATTTATTGAAATAGTACCGCAATATACAATAGCTCTATAATTCCTGAATAGTCTAAGTAGTGTTGCATTAACTACGTCAACCTCATTCACGCGATGCTTTAGAACTGCTAATCTAAACAATAGTGAAACTATCTTGTATAGGAGAAGGGGCATGAGGGTTCAATTACTGGTAACCAAAACCGACTTCAACTTACCAAACCTGAAGAATGAATTTAAAGATTTAGGTATTGAGTATGAAGTTGAGTTCATTGAAGAGCAGCCCGAAGTGGTGGCGTCTCTAGATGTTCGTCATTCACCCATTATTCTCGTAGATGGAGAGTTGGCTTTCCGGCGACAACCTACCGAGATTGAACTGAAAGAGTATTTTTCGTCAAGACTGGCATATTCTTAGTAGTTCAAAAGGATCAGAGTCCTCAAATTAGTATTTGTGCAAAAGTACCTTGATCGTGTCTAAGGAGTTAGTTTTGAAAGTGGCAGCTTTGATAACCAAAGGTGTCACTCCAATATGTATAAAAGTCGACCGCTAAATCGTATTTTAAGCGTACGAAACTTGATCAGATAATAGCTGCTCATGGCACAATCAAGCCTAAGTTGTACCGCCCTAATTAAATTTATTGAACATAAATATAAGCAGACTAAATGCGATGGTCTTGATCAGTCATATGTCCGAGTTCAAATTGAAAGAAGCTACCCAAATCATCCCCAAAACTGACTGATGAGTCGGTTTTAAAGGCGTAATAATTTAATCACAGATGTCCGTTTCTGGCCGGACGAGGCAGAGAAGGGGGGGGGGCTGTTTCTCGTTTTTGTTGGAGTCTACCTAATTAGAACCAGCCAGTTAAGAGAGCGGCGAGAAAAATGGTAAAGCTGGTTGAGCTTCGAACAATGGAATTAAAAGTTAAAAATGACGAACTGCACCGAACATTTGAATAATTTGAAGAGCTTAGCTTTAGTGATCAATTACGGGAATATACAGCCCTTACGACATCACAGAATATTTACCGAAAGAGCTCGCTCAGATTGAACGAAATTTTCATGAAGATAAATTCGGAGCAAACAAAGATCTTTGACTATTACGCCTAGGAGTCTGACCGAGAATAGCGATCGTCGCGAGAGCAAAACTGATTCGGTTAGATTTCGAGCTAAATTTGAGATAAATAGTCACTCTCTTTGTCGATAATTAGCACAAAAATGGCCAATCAGGTTTGGTGGCAGCAGATCAGTCTATTCTCGGCCAGTCTCCTAGACTTTGACCACTTCAAGAAAATCAATGATTCATATGGACATGATGCGGATGATAAAGTACTGATTCAAGTGGCCGATGTTATTTCAGAAACTTTGCGTTTTATTACAATTATTTACGAGGAAGCGCTAGAAGTTGCCCCAGGCACTAGTGATAAAATATCATTTATCAAACTTAAATATACGCGATACAGCAATTAGTTTTATAGGGTTCAAATGTGACATTTGAATTTTCTTTTTTGCTTAAATTTGGGCTATCTGGATTGAAAGACCAGGTCCGCAAAGCTACCGGTCTAAGGGTAAAAGTTTCACCTATGACGGCGGGGTTGCCAGAACAAGCTATAATATTTATTAACGCGATCTTGTTTTGTCCTACCGGTTGCCCTTAGTTCGTTAAAATCAAAAATTTTCTTCTCTTTGGAGAAACTGCATGCGTAAAAGGCTATTGAATTTTATTAAAGCCAGAACCTCAACGATTGTCCTTGTCTTCATATTTTCGTTTTTTTCTTTTGCGCTTCACGCAGCAAGCCTCAGTGGCGTGGTCAAAGACCAGCTGGGCAATCCAATAGAAGGCGCTAATGCAAGGCTTTTACAAGTACTACAAAGTGGTAGTTTTATTCAGGTTGGAGATATCATAACGGTCGGCGCTGATGGTGCCTATGCGTGGACAGTCTCGCCCGGTAGTTTTGTACTTCGTTCCTATTTTAATGCGTCAGATGTTTCCCTAGTAGGTGCGCCGAACCTGACCGTTATTGCCTCTGAAGATTTTGAGGTTAACGCCGACACAATACGCGACTCCCAGTTTGATTTTGTGGTTTTGTCCGGAAAAGTGGTTGATAGTAATAACATTCCAATTGCCAATGTCGATATTCAAACCAGCATCAACTGGCATGGCCCCGAGCAAGGCCCGCTACTGACATTATCACAGCAAAGTTTCACCCATGATAACGGCAGTGTTCGCACCGATATTGATGGCAACTATGTTATGTTGCTGTTTTCTACAGACACCTGTATCGCCTCCGGTTTTTACCCTGACAGTGCCGACTGTTTGTACGATATTACCTATACACCACCTATTGGGAGCGGTTTTTCTACTTATGTGCGTTCAGATTTTGCTATTAGCAGTGCCCAAAATCTGGAGCTGGAATTAATTCTTGTTGATCAGTTGAATCCAAAAATTATTGCGGGACCATATGTAAAAAACATTACCGACCGTTCGGTCGTGATTGAATGGCAAACCGATGAACCTGTGACCAGTTTGACTCAAATAGTCGGCGGTGAAGTATTTACTAATGATCAACTGCTTACCCAACACAGCGTAGTGATCACCGATCTCGATCTAGGCACTAATTATAACGTTCAGGTTAATACGACTGACGAACAAAATAATAGCTCGACCACGGCAAGCTTTGCGTTTACAACCGCGAGCAACAATACCGATTCTTTAGCACCGCAGTTTATTCAACCGCCAATGATAACCTCCATTGCTGAAACTCAAATCACAATGGCCTTTTGCGCTAATGAACCGGTCAGCGGGAAGTTTGTTGTCGATAATGTTGATTACTTACTCAATGAACTCTCGAATTGTCATGAACTGACTATTAGCGATCTCAATTCTAATCAGTCGTATGCTGTTTCAGCAGAGATTACCGACATCGCTGGCAATGGACCAACAGCAAGTCTGGTCACTAACGTGAAAACATTGGCCGCAGCCGATCTGAACCCACCGCTAATCACTGCGGGCCCTACTATTACAGATACATCTGACTCTACTGCAGTAGTAAGGTGGACCACAAATGAACCGGCTAGCAGCGGCATTTCATTTAATGACGGTACTAATTATCGAGTGCAGAACGATACCATTCTGGTCACCGAACATTCAGCCCAGATCACGGGTTTAGCTGCGAGTACAACTTATCATTTAACGGTTGCATCAAAAGATGCTTCTGGCAATAGTGCAATACAATCTCAAGCAAGCCAGTTTGTGACTAAATCGGCACCTGATACTGCTGCGCCATTATTGATTGGCCGCGCTTTAGTGGAAGATATCTCAAATACTAGTGCGATGATAAGCTGGCGAACTGATGAATCTTCATCCACCGTTATTATCGTCGGCACAGCGGCCAATAACCTTAGTCGGGTAGAAACATCGCTCGGTTTTTCGACTAAACATCAGTTAACCGTCACCAACCTCTTACCAGCAACCACCTATTATTTTGCGGTCGAATCTAGCGATCTCGCCGCCAATAAAACAACCGGTAGCGTCACCTCATTCACTACTCGTACAGCGGGTTCGTCTAGAGGCCTAGAAATTATTCAACAACCTGTGATCGAAAGATTGACCGGCAGCAGCATCACTTTAAGCTGGAGAACTAACCTGAATGCCGATAGTCGTTTGATTTGTGAGTCAACCAACGGCACCAGTGAAGTCAATAAAATTGAACGCAGCAAAAATCACATTCTTACTCTGATCGGTTTAGAGTTTAATACAGGTTATCGTTGTGTGATTTATTCAACGGATATTGAAGGAATGATCGCCAGCAAAGTGATCGGCGCATTAACCACCGAGGAAGTTGATTCAACCCCACCGCAATGTATCGCGCCACCCACCTTTGAAGGCTTTGTTAATTTTGCCGAAATCAGCTGGCAAAGTGATGAACTAGCCACCGCAACGGTTAACTACCGCGAAAAAGGGTCTAGTCAGTGGTTGCAAAAGAGTCACTCAACATTAAGCCTTACGGGTTTTGCTCTACTAACCGGACTGTCACCAGATACTGATTATGAACTTCAAGTCAGCCTGACCGATGCCGTCGGCAATAGTGCCGATTGTGCCTTGAGTGAATTTAATTCCGGCGCACAAGCCATGCCCGCACCGGTATTTTCAATCCAGCCCTTTGTTACTGATATTGGTAATTTTACCGCCATGGTTAATTGGTCAACCGAGCACGCATCCAGCGGGCAGGTTCGTTTTGGTCTGACAAGTAGCACAATGAATGAAGTTGAATCGGACCCTGATTTTAAAGCTTCTCATGCGGTGGTTTTAAATAATCTGCAAGCAGAAACCACTTATTTTTTAGAAGTAGACGCATTCAACTCCAAAGGCGTGATAACCAGTAGTAACACCGTTAGTTTCACCACAGACCCATTGCTACCGGCAAAAATTATTTCAGGCCCGTTAGTCAAGAACATAACCGACGTGTCAGCAGTGGTCGAGTGGGAGACCGATAAAGCCTCCAACAGTTCGGTAGTGGTTGCTGGCGGTAGTACGTTTACCCTGGGTCCGTTAACGACATTTCATTCAGTCTTGTTAACCGGGTTAACTGCCGATACCGACTACGCCATCATGGTTTCCTCGACCGGTGACAATGGCTTAACTTCTACGCCCTTACCGGCTAATTTTAGAACCCTTGCGCTACCCGACTCGTCTTTACCTAGCTTTGTCAGCGGGCCAACCATCAGTTCTATTGACAACGACAAATTCACAGTTTCATTTTGCGCCGACGAGCCAGTGAGGAGTGTGATTAGCGTTGAGACCACAGGTACCGGCGATACCACAGATTTCACACTGGATAATGCGGCTGTCTGCCATCAGTTTGTCGTCGCAGGTCTAACGCCGCGTACCCAATACAGCGTGGTTGTCGCAATCACCGATATCGCCAGCAATGGTCCGGTAACCAGCGAGCCAATAATTGTGACCACGCTATTTGATCTGGATATCTTACCACCAGAGATAACTGGACCGATCGTTACCGACATTACCCAATCAACCGCGATTGTGCGTTGGACCACCAATGAAGCGTCGACCAGCGGCGTCACTTATTCCGATGGCAGCAGCGACAATTCGCTCGAAGACGAAGCGCTAGTGACCACTCACACCATGTACTTAAGCGGGTTGAGCGCCAGTACCACTTACACTTTGACCGCCTCATCTACCGATGCAGCCGGCAATGGCCCGAGTATTTCAGTGCCAGTCGAGTTCACCACTTTGGATCTGCCCGATACCACTGTGCCACAAATAATCGCTGGCCCTTTTGTTGAAAATATCACCACCAATAGCGCTGATATTCTGTGGACAACCAATGAATCAGCCTCGCATCTGGTTTACCTGGGGCTAGCCGATAATGCGCTTGATCAAACTATTAGCCTTACTGGATTTAACACCGAGCACCGCGTGCCCGTGACGAACCTGCTTGCCGATACTGTTTATTTTTTCCGGGTTGAGTCTTCCGATCTCGCCGGTAATACTGCCTCCAGTGATGTGCTTTCATTTAAGACGCTTAAACCAGATGCTATACCGGTAACGCTTAGCATTATTGCTGGGCCTGATGTCGAAAATGCTACCACCAACTCACTCACTGTCAGTTGGCAAACCAATCTTGATGCCGATAGTCGCCTGGTGTGTGAAGCAGAGCAAGGCAGTCATAGCATAGAAGCAGCCGACGCTTTTTCGGGTACTGAACAATTGGCACTCTTTTATTCGGTTGCGCCTACTCAATCGATCGACGATCAATATATCGTAATTCTGAAAGAGCAAACAGACGATACGACAGGCGGCGAGATTAGTTCTGCTTCAAAGAATAAAGCAAAGCGGTACGGTCTATCAAAAAAGCATTACGGGCAATCAAAAAAGCAATTCCGAGCTCAACGCAAGGCTGCTGTAAAAGCCTTAGCGGATGAAATGTCCAGCAAAGTAAAAGGCAAAGCTTTACGCCAATATTCAAATGCAGTTCCAGGTTTTGTGCTTAAAATGAAAGCCGCACAGTTACACACTTTACGCAAGGATCCGCGTATTTTGATGATAGAACAAGACCAGTTCGTGCACACTACAGCGACTCAAAATGGCGCGACCTGGGGTCTGGATCGCATCGACCAAGAAAACTTACCGCTCAACAGTGGTTTCAACTATGAGTTGGACGGTAGCGGCGTTAATGCCTATATCATCGATACCGGCATACTCATCTCTCACAGCGATTTTGGCGGACGAGCCGTCAGTGGTTGGGATTTCATCGATAACGATGCTAACGCCTCCGATTGTAATGGGCATGGCACGCATGTGGCTGGCACTGTTGGCGGCAATATCTGGGGGGTGGCGAAAAATGTAAATCTCACCGCAATAAGAGTTTTAGACTGTAATGGTTCAGGTACAAGTTCTGGAGTGATCGCGGGTATCGATTGGGTAACCGCGAATGCCAAGTTCCCTGCGGTAGCTAACATGAGTCTGGGTGGAGGCAATTCTGTCGCGCTTGACGCCGCCGTTAATAGAGCGATTGAAGCTGGAATTACTTTTGCGGTTGCCGCCGGTAATTCGAATATTAACGCCTGTTCTGGATCGCCCAACAAAGTTCCAGCGGCCATTACTGTTGCCTCGTCAACTTCAGCCGATAGCCGTTCTAGCTTTTCCAACTGGGGTTCATGCATTGATTTATTTGCTCCTGGTTCAGGTATTACTTCCACTTGGAGTAACGGCGGCACCAATACCATTAGCGGTACATCGATGGCATCACCTCATGTGGCGGGCGCGATCGCGTTGTATTTACAGGCACATCCCGACTCAAGCCCCGCAGAGGTCACCGCCAGCCTTAAGGGGTATGCGACTGCAGATAAAATCAGTAGCTTAAATGGTTCACCGAACTTATTGCTCAATATCGAATTCGATGGGGACACTGAGCTACCAACGCCACCACCACCGCCACCAGCTGAAAAAATCACTTTCGAAATCAGTGATCCACAACGGGTTAAATCACACCTGCTAACGTTGACCGGTTTAGACGCCAGCACAATTTATTCCTGTAGAGTCTATTCGTCAGATATCAACGGTAATCAAGTCAGCGCACCTCTAAGAGGCACGACGTCAGATATTCCCGATACCGAAGCGCCAGTGTGTAGCCCAGAGCCATCGGTAACTGGTTTTGTCGACTCAGCGCAGATTAGCTGGGCGTCGAATGAACTAACCACCGCGGTCGTCAATTATCGTCAGCTTAATAGCGCTGACTGGTTGCAAAACGGTACGCTCGATTTAGCCACTCAGGACTCACTGTTGTTGACCGGATTGCTGCCTGAAACGGAGTACGAACAACTGGTCACCCTGACCGATGTCGCCGGTAATAGCTCACAATGTCCAGCCGGTAATTTTAATACGGTTGCGCCAGGAGAGATTCCTGATGCGATATTTATTTTACAACCGGTTGTCAGCAATATTGGTGAACACAGTGCTACCGTCAGCTGGAGAACTTTACAGCCATCTACTGGCAATGTTCGCTACGGTAAAGTAGCAACCAACTTAGTAAACCAACGCGCGGATAATTCTTATGAAACCGCCCATAGCCTCAATTTGCAGAACCTGGATGCCAATACGGTTTATTATCTGAAAGTTGACGCGTTTAATATTCTGGGCGAACTTACTTCCAGTGAAATCGTCAACTTCACCACGCTTCATTTTGACAATGATTTTGACAATGACGGTGTTTTGAATGAAGTGGACAATTGCCCACTAACGCCTAATCCAGATCAACTCGATAGCGATAATGATGGTGCAGGCGATGCCTGTGATCCTCCCGATCTGATTGACAACGACTTTGATAAAGACGGTATTTTAAATGACGTCGACAATTGCCCCGTTAATGCGAACCCCGACCAAGTGGATAGTGACAATGATGGCATAGGCGATGTGTGTGACACGCTATTGGTTCCGGAGAATGATTTTGATAATGACGGTGTGCTGAACGATGTCGATAATTGCCCCTTAACATCTAACCCAGATCAACTCGATAGCGATAATGACAGCGTAGGTGATGCCTGTGATACGCCCGAAGTCGTCGACAATGACTTTGATAACGATGGCATTTTAAATGACGTCGACAATTGCCCCGTTAATGCTAACCCTGACCAACTGGATAGTGATATTGACGGTATCGGCGATGCATGTGACATACCTGAATTTATCGACAACGACTTTGATAAAGACGGCATTTTAAATGACGACGACAATTGCCCCGTTAATGCGAATCCCGACCAAGTGGATAGTGACAATGATGGCATCGGCGATGCGTGTGACACGCCATCAGTTCCGGATAATGACTTTGATAATGACGGTGTACTGGACGATATCGATAATTGCCCACTAGTCCCTAATGCCGACCAAACCGATAGTGACAGTAACGGCATAGGTGATGCATGTGATGCTCCACTTGTCTCTGACGATGATTATGATAATGACGGTGTTCTGGACGATGCGGATAATTGCCCACTGATACCCAACGCCGACCAAGTGGATAGTGACAATGATGGCATAGGTGATGCCTGTGACACACCATTAGTTCCGGATAATGATTTTGATAATGATGGTGTGCTGGACGATATCGATAATTGTCCATTAACCCCCAACGCAGATCAAGCCGATACCGACGGTAACGGCATAGGTGACGCCTGCGATGCTCCACTTGTCTCAGACGATGACTATGATGATGACGGTGTACTAGACGACATCGATAATTGTCCACTAATCCCTAACACTGACCAACTCGATAGCGATAACGATGGAATTGGCGATGTCTGTGATCCACCTGAATTCGTCGATAACGATTTTGATAAGGATGGCATTTTAAATGACGACGACAATTGTCCAATTAATGCGAATCCCGACCAACTGGATAGTGATAATGATGGCATAGGCGATGCATGTGATATTCCCGTTGTCCCTGATGATGATAGTGACAACGATGGCGTTCTGAATCACGTCGATAATTGCCCCCTAACACCCAACCCAGATCAACTTGATAGCGATAATAATGGCGTAGGCGATGTCTGTGATCCGGCTGAAGTCATTAACGACTTTGATCAGGACGGCATTTTAGATGGCGTCGATAATTGTCCGGTTGATAGTAATCCCGACCAACTGGATAGTGACAACGATGGCATAGGCGACGCGTGCGACTCGCCATTAGTTCCGAATAATGATACTGATAATGACGGTGTGCTGAACGATGTCGATAATTGCCCACTGACCCCCAACGCTGACCAACTGGACAGCGACAATGATGGTGTGGGGGATGTTTGTGATACACCGATAGTAGTCGATAATGATTTTGATAATGACGGTGTGCTCGACGATGTCGATAATTGCCCACAGGTCACTAACGCAGATCAAGCCGATCGTGATAATAATGGCATCGGAGATGTGTGTGATCTTCCCGAAATTATAACGCCACCACCGGTAGAGCCAATTGGGATCAGCCTGAGCGGAATTGTTAACAGCGAAGGTGTTTCTGTTACAGGCGCAGAGGTGGCTATTTACAACAGCCAGAAACAATTTTTAAGTTCGGACACCACACCTGCTGATGGCGCCTATTTATTTGAAAATATGCTCGCCGGTGACTATTTTATCGGCGTTACCCCGCCAGCCGGTAGTGGGTTAAGCAACCCAACGCTACAACCGATTAGCGTTGCCGATCGTGACGTAGTCCATTTAATTACGTTGATTGGTGATGCGTTAACGCTGTCCGGTTATCTTAAAGATAGTCAGGGCCGCGTGATCGACAATATTCAAGTCAGTCTACACCAGCAAACCACAGGCAATCAGGTGGGCAATAGTGTTCGTACCAACACGCTCGGTTATTTTGAATTTTCAGTTGCGCCGGGAACCTATAAGTTACGACCACTGGTGGATGTTTTTAATCCGGCAACAACGCGAATCATTCCTACTTATCCGGTGCCCGATTATGCAGGCATTTTCCACAGCCCGCAAAATATTCAATTGAGCGCAGACACATCTCTGGATGTCACCCTGCCGTTTGCATTATTGTCTGGTCAAACGCTGGATAGCCTAGGTAATCCCGTTGCAGGAGTCGGACTAACGATCCGTCATCAGTTCTCAACCACAACCCAGGATTACTATCTTGAAAACTATGCCAGCAATGCATCAAGTAACGCACTTTCCGGTGCCAATGGCGATTTTGAATTCGCCCTGTTTACCGGTCAGGTGGTGGACATAAGATTAACCCCTCCATCTAGTCGAACGGACTTGGCAGTAACCACTATCAGTGATTACAGTCTGGCAGATGACGCGAGTGAAATCTTCACTTTGGTAGACGGTGTTTCTCTTTCTGGTATGTTAAAAGATACTCAAGGACGCCCGATTGATAACACTAAAGTGAGCTTGCACCAGCAGGACAGCGGAGACCAATTGGGTCAGGCAGTTTACACCGACGCCAGTGGTTTATACCAATTCCAGGTTGAAGCCGGCAGCTATAAAATTAAACCCCACCTAAATCCATTTGGACGCGGCGAAAGCCAGAGACCGGCTTATCCATTACCGGATTTTGCGACGGTTTTATACGCGGAAGAAAATGTCGTTGTTGCTGGGGCTACGCTACAGGATGTCGTCTTACCAATGGCTGTTTTAAGCGGTACAACCACCGATGCAAACGGCTCGCCGATTGCAGATACTCGAGTGACTATCAGTCATATTGCGCATAAATCGAATGGAAGTGGTGATACTGGTTATTATGTAGAGAGTCAGGGGAAATCGCTAGTGAGTCATGCCTTAACCGATGCTAATGGCGAGTTTTCATTGGCGCTATTTACCGGTCAGGCGACCGATATTAATTTTGTTCCGCCACTCAGTAACAAAGTGGTTAGCGCCACTCTCATCAGCGATTATTTAATTACTCAAGATACCACGGATACGTTTGTCTTGACTCAGCCATTCACCCTGTCTGGTTACCTCAAAGATGAACAAAGTAATCCAATCGACCATACGATGATCACGGTGCACAACCAGAGCAACCGTCAACTAGCCGATGCGCCGGTACTAACCGATGCCAATGGTTATTTCGAATTTAAAGTGTCAGCGGGCAGCTATCAATTGAGGCCCTATCTACAACCAGTGAATCAAGTTGACGGTTCGGATGTAAGCGCCACTTATCCTGTGCCCGATTCTGCTGCGGTATATTACCAAGCTAAAAATATTAGCGTCTTCGCCAATACATCAATAGATGTGACCCTGCCGATGTCAGTTTTATCCGGTAAAGCGATGGATGCCAACGGTGTAATCGTTCCTGGCGTCAAATTGAGAATTGATCACGCCTATTCGGAAAACTCGATTAGCTATTATATGGAAAACAGTGGCGATGGCGCCAACAGCAATGCGATTACCGCGAGTAATGGTGAGTTTGCTTTTGGCCTGTTTACCAATCAAGTAACCGATATTTCAGTTAATCCGCCAGCACTTTCAGGTTTTGCGATCACCAATGTTAGCCACAATATCTCGCAGGAAACCAGCGAAGATATCTGGCTAATTCACAGCGATTTTGCCGTGCCGAAAATAATTGCAGGGCCTTTTGTGAAACATATCACTGACGCTGGCGCCGTGGTTGAATGGTTAACTGATAAACTAGGTAGCAGTGTGGTAGATTTATCAAACGGTCGACGTTATCAGGCCTCACCACTAACCACCTATCACAGCGTCGTCTTGACTGATCTTGATCCGGAAACCCTCTACCTGGCAGACGTGCATTCAGTGGATAAAGACGACAGAGCCACAGAAACTTCCAGTACCAGTTTCACGACTCTGGCTACCCCGGATGATAGAGCGCCATTAATACTCGAAGGTCCGCTCGCGTCCAATATCACCCATGAGCAATTTACCCTGTCATTATGCGCCGATGAGCCTGTGGTGGGTTCTTTAACGGTAGATAGCATTTTATTTGCGCAGCCTCTCTCTTTTGCACTATCAGAGCTGGCGCTATGCCACCAACTGGTGATTGATGGTTTAACCCCGAACACCGCCTATACCGTTGTCGCCGAAGTGACCGACGTGCAAGGTAACGGACCGACCGTGAGCCAAGCTTTGGTTGTCACCACTATGTCCGCACCTGATGTGACCGCACCGGTGATCCAGCTGATACCGATGGTGATCGATATTTCCGATACCCACGCAACTGTGATCTGGACCACCGATGAAGCCTCCACTAGCGGCGTATCCTACAATGACGGTAGTCAATATCATGTGGTCAGTGACTATAATTATGTGAAACAACATTCAATGCCGTTAGCCGATCTCACTCCAGAGACCACCTATACCTTGACGGTTTCATCGACAGACGCGCACGGTAATGGACCGACGACTAGCCAGCCGATCAGCTTCACTACTTTGGCAACGCCCGATACCACCGGTCCAATCATTATAGGTAGTCCCCTGATCCAGAATATCACCCATCAAAGTGTAGTGATTCGTTGGGAGACCAGTGAACCGGCGACTACGCGTCTGGTGATCGGTACTTCACCCAATGTGCTGGATAAAATCGAAACCAAAAATGGATTAAAAACTTTCCATAACTTACCGGTTACAGGCTTACAGCCTGATACGATTTACTACTTCCAGGTACAGACATCCGATGCTGAAGGCAATCTCGCGATGAGCGAAATCATGTCATTCCGCACTAAAGTGAGAGGCCATCAGGGCAATCCTCACTTTATGTCGGAGGTCGAGATTAAAAAGTTGACCAATAGTCGATTAACCGTTTACTGGGTTACCGATGTTAATGCAGATGCCCGTCTGATATGCACCAGTGCGGCAGGTACGCTAGAAGCAAGCAACGGTAAACGAACTAAAAAACACACCCTGACATTGACAGGCTTACAGCCCGATACGACTTATGCGTGTACCGCCTATTCCACCGATCACCATGGTTATACCGCCAGTCAAGTTATTAACGGCGGCGTAGTGACAAGTGCTAACGCAGCCGAAGCTGACACCGTCCCGCCGGTCACCACGGCGACACCTGTGGTTGAAAGTTTTGGCGAAATAGCAACGCTGAAGCTATTGACTGACGAATTGTCAGTGGCATTGGTTGAATATCGACTGGAGGGAACCACCAGCTGGCTAGCAGTTGGCGCTCAGGAAGAAAAGCAATCGCATTTGATCTTGCTATATGGGTTAGTCCCCAACAGCGATTACCAATTGCGCTATGTGTTGGCCGATATAGAGGGTAACCAAATACAGTCTCAACTAATCGATTTTAACTCTGCTAGCCTGGCTAATTTATTGGCACCGGTGTTTTCCTTGCAGCCGGCCATTAGCAACATTTCAACCGATTTTGCCCTGATTCAGTGGGCTAACTCGCAAAGCGCTTTCGGCCAAGTGAGTTATGGTAGAAACGTAGATGAATTGTTAGACAAGGAGGCCGATGTCGAGACTGATACCAATCATCAAGTTATTCTGGCGAAACTTGATCCGGCGACTATTTATTATGCGAAGGCGACTGCCTTCAACCTTCTGGGAGAAACAGTTAGCAGCGAAATTGTCAGTTTCGTAACTTCCGCAATTAGTGACAGTGCCGATAGCGATGCCGATGGGTTGCTCGATGTATGGGAGATTCAATTCGGACTGGATCCACAAAATGCCGATAGCGACAATGACGGAATGTCCGATGGTTGGGAAATTGAATTCGGACTCGACCCGAAAAATGCCAGCGATGCCATTGAAGATCTGGATAACGATGGTTTGACTAATCGTGAAGAATTTATCGCGGCGGCTGACCCTCATCAAGCCGATAGCGACAATGACGGACTGCCCGATGGTTGGGAAATTGAATTCGGACTCGATCCGCAAAATGCCAGCGATGCCATTGAAGATCTGGATAACGATGGCTTGTCTAATCTTGAAGAATTTATTGCGGCAACTGACCCTAACCGAGCCGATAGCGATAATGACGGACTGCCCGATGGTTGGGAAATTGAATTCGGACTCGACCCGCAAAATGTTAGCGATGCCATTGAAGACCTGGATAACGATGGCTTGACTAATCTTGAAGAATTTATTGCGGCGACTGACCCTCATCAAGCCGATAGCGACAATGACGGTATGCCCGATGGTTGGGAAATTGAATTCGGACTCGATCCGCAAAATTCCAGCGATGCCATTGAAGATCTGGATAACGATGGCTTGACTAATCTTGAAGAATTTATAGGGGCGACTGACCCTCATCAAGTCCTAAGCGACAATGACGGTATGCCCGATGACTGGGAAGTTCAATTCGGACTCGATCCGCAAAATGCCAGCGATGCCATTGAAGATCCGGATAACGATGGATTGACTAACCGTGAAGAGTACGCGGCTCAGACCGACCCCCATAATGCCGATAGCGACACTGACGGTATGTCCGATGGTTGGGAAGTCGATCACGGGCTCAATCCGAATGATGCCGCCGATGCTCATCAGGACGCGGATAATGATGGCGTGACGAATCTGATTGAATATCTCATCGCCACCGATATCGAGCCACCCGTGATCATGTTGACCCCAGAAATTACCCTTGATTCGCGCGGTCTGTTAACAGCTGTTTCGATGACTAATATCAGCGCAATCGATAAGGTTGACGGTAGCGTAGCGGTGGTTAACCTGGGTAGAACTCACTTGCCTCCTGGACATCATCTGATTAACTGGTTAGCCGAGGACTCAGCGGGAAATCAGACTATTGCAACTCAGACGATTCATGTTAATCCGCAGGTTATGTTGAGCAAAACTCAAATTACCAGTGAAGGCAATTTGGTTACGGTAAGTGTTACTTTATCTGGCAATGCACCGGTCTACCCTGTACTTGTTCCGTATAGTATTGGCGGTACGGTCGACTTGGCGGATTATACGCTTTCTAACGACTCCAATGTCACCGAACAATCCTCCGAGCTCGAGGGAGCGGTTATTATCGAAGAAGGCGTTAAAGCTGTGATAGTGCTGCAGATAGTCAACGATCAGATCGCTGAAAGTGATGAGCAACTAATCGTCACTTTAACCGATCCGGTCAATGCGGTGATGGGCGTAAACGCGCAACATCAACTGACCATTACCGAAGGCAATATTGCGCCACGCTTAACCCTGAGCGCAGAGCAAAACGGCCTGCCGGTAACGACCGTTAGTGCCGCCGATGGTCCAGTGACAATTAGCGTAGCAGTCGACGATTTAAACCCAGCCGACTCACACGGATTTGACTGGAGCGCGACGAACAATTTACTGGCGGACAGCGATAACAATCCGATGACACTGACTTTTAATCCAGCGAATGTGAGTACAGACGTTTACACTGCCGAAGTGAGCGTTACGGACGACGGCGTGCCGAGTGAAATAGTCAGTGCGACTCTTAATCTGAGAGTTATCCAAAGCTATCCTACTCTGTCCACCAACTTAGATTCAGATGGCGACGGCATCAGTGACCTGGCTGAAGGCCATCAGGATTCGGATTTTGACGGCATTGCCGATTACCTTGACCAGTTTGAAGGCTCAAACTGGTTGCAGCAGCAGGTAGGAAGCGCCAGCGAAAATGATAATAGTTACTTAATGCAAGTTGAGCACGGCCCGTCATTGTCATTGGGTACGGTTGCATTGATTGATGACGATGGCGGCGCACTGGTCAGCGCTACAACCTTGTCCAATAGTGCTCTGTTTATGCAATACGGCAACGATGCAGGGTTTACCAACGCCGGCGGATTATTTGATTTTGAAATTCGTCATGTCTCGCCAGTAGGAAGTAGCGTGCTGCTGGTCATCCCACTTCATCAGGCAATTCCAACGGGTGCCTCTTATCGTAAGCTAAATCTGACTCACGGCTGGCAGGATTTTGTGATTGATGCCAATAATCAGCTCTATTCAACCGCTGGAGAAGCTGGTGTGTGTCCATCACCTGGTGACGCTTCATACATACCTGGGCTCAATGAAGGACACTTTTGTGTTGAGCTCACAATTGAGGACGGCGGTGCTAACGATGCTGACCACGAAGCAAATGGCGAAATAATTGATCCAGGTGGCGTTGCTGTACAGATTATGTTCGAGCCCATTGTTTCAGCTTCAAGCAACCAACTTGGCGACACCGTATTTTCGAGTGGCGACGGTGAACTAGTGGTCTTTAGTTTTAATATCACGAGCGATTCAACCGATGCTCAGATTCACGAATTGACCATCAATGCTTCAGGTTCAATCAATGAAGAGACTGATATAGGTAATGTCTCACTATATCGAGATGCTAATAATAATGGCATTCCGGAAGCCCCGGAACGAATTGCGACCGGAAATTACCTTAGCGATAATGGCGAGTTAACATTTAGCCTATCACAGCCGTACCAATTAACGATTGGTGATACAAATTTTTTGGTGACTTACCAGTTCTAATATTGAGATAGTGAGAAATAAAGTTATGAATAATGCAGCTAGAATTGTGGCACTAGGTTTTTCAGTATTGATGCTCGCGTCCTGTGACCAGGGAGGTTCTAAGGCATCGGGAGGTTCTGACGAACCGACTGATAAAACTTTTTCCGTCAGTTTACAAAATGTTGATATTCGACGAGTCAGCAATGGAGATACTATCGACTTAGACACAACAGGAATCAGTAGCGAGCAAATGATACTGAAGCAGAAATAAAAAACACGGTTCGAGCCAGCTTTAACCTGATTAAGATTACATAACGCCCGATCTTAGTCAGGGAAATAGTTAAACTTAGCGATATAAGGGCAGCTTCGACCAATTCTAGCTTGCTCTGGCCTTCTTCCTATCTACTCCTGCCTTTAATCTGGCCTAATCCTTGCTTTTGTTATTGCATAATTAATATTGGTCTTGTAAATCAATTAGTTACAAGTTTTGTGCGCTTGAGTGGTGCGTGGCGGTTGTTGTTATGATAGCTACTGCTCTGCATTGGTGCTCATACTAAAGTGAGATTCTAGCAATATGTTGTTTGGTCGAAAAGATAGAAACCCTATCAAAATAGTTGATAAAGGGGTTAAGGAATGGAAATACACTACATGTGGTTATTGCTCAACTGGCTGTTCAATTGAAGTCGGTTTAGATGAGAGTGGCAAAGCAGTTGCAACTCGTGGTGATGCAGGTGCCGATGTGAATCGTGGAAAACTTTGTATCAAAGGGATATTTGAACATCAACTCTTTGACTCTGCAGGACGGGGTGATAAACCGCTTGTTCGCGATAAAGCATATAACGAGTGGCAAGAAACAACTTGGGATGGGGCGTTCGATAAAATGGCGTCTGAGATCAAACGTATTCAAGATAAACATGGCAAAGATTCTTTTGCGATCGTGTCCACTGGTCAGTTACTGACTGAAGAATTTTATACCTTAGGTAAATTAGTACGAGGCTGTATTGGTGCTAACCATTATGATGGCAACACGACATTGTGTATGGCGTCTGCAGTATCGGGCTATAAGCGTTCTTTTGGCTCAGATGGCCCTCCAGGTTGTTATGAAGACTTTGAACATACCGATTGTTTTATCGCGTGGGGTTCAAACTTACCTGAACAGCATCCCATTATATATTGGCGCTTAAAAGAAGCGTTAGAGAAGCGTAAATTTCCACTTATCGTTGTTGATCCTCGTGTCACGATGCTAGCGCAGTTTGCCGATATTCACCTCCCCATTACACCTGGAACTGACGTGGTACTGTTAAATAGCTTGATGCATGTCATTTTGAAGGAAGGCCTCGAGGATCGTGACTATATTGATCAACACACGCAAGGTATTGAAGAGGTTGAAGCGTTAGTCAAAGAATATGATCCTGTGACTGCCTCTAAAATTTGTGGCATTGATGAAGATACGATTCGTAATGTGGCCCGACTTTATGCTAATGCGGGGGCTGCAATGAGTATTTGGACAATGGGGATTAATCAAAGTACCCATGGTTCTGATGGTGTTGTTGGGATCAATAACTTGAACTTAATTACGGGTAATATTGGAAAGCCCGGTGGTACAAGTTTATCAATTACTGGTCAATGTAATGCAATGGGAACACGTGAATGGTCTTCTTGTTCAGGCCTGCCAGGTTATCGAGCTTTAGAGAAAGAAAAGGATCGTCAGGAAGTGGCCGATTTTTGGGGAATTGACGCGTCTATTTTTCCTGCCAAGCGAGGGATGCAGCAAACAGATATTTTCCCCGCGATTGAGTCAGGGCAAATCAAAGGCTTATGGTTAATCGCAACCAATCCTATGACTTCAATGCCACAAACATCACGTATACGGAAAATATTTGAGCAACTTGATTTTCTAGTGGTGCAAGACAGTTATAAAGATGTTGAAACCAACGAATATTCTCATATGTATTTACCGGGGGCTGTATGGGGCGAAAAAGAAGGTGTTTTCACCAATACCGAGCGTAGGGTTAATTTAGTTCGCAAAGTAGCGGAGCCGCATGGCGACTCAAAGCCAGATTTTTGGATTTTCAATCAAATAGCTAAGCGATTTGATAACGGAGATAAGATAAAGTTTCCAGAAACGACGGACGAAATATTTTTGGAAATGGCCGAGCTGTCCAAAGGAGAAGGTCGTACGCTTGATATTTCAGGTATGACGCATGAAAAAATTGAAAAGGCACGTGGTATCCAATGGCCTTTCAGAGAAAATTCTGATGATGTAAAAGGCGACCAGCGTTTATATACCGATGGTAAGTTTCAGACCGCTAGTCAGAAGGCTAACCTAATTCCACTTCCTTATATTGAAAATAATGAAGTGCCTTGTGATAAATATCCTTTCTGGATGAATAGTGGGCGGGTTGTGGAGCACTTTCACACGCGAACCAAGACCGGCAAGATCGGTAATCTAAACAAATTTAGTCCTACGCCCTATATGGAAATGAACCCTGATGCAGCAAGAGAATTAGGGGTGGCGCATCAATCTTATGTGCGCATTGTATCTCGCCGTGGTGACGCGGTTGTTATGGTCCAGTTAACCCAGCGCGTGCCACGAAACATGGTATTTATTCCTTTCCACTTTCACGATTGTGTTAATCGGGTTTCCTTGGGTTTGTTGGACCCACATTCGCGGCAACCTGCGTTCAAACAATGTTCGATTAGGATAGAGCCTGTAGATCAAGCGCTGGCTGGCCAACTAAATGTTGAACGGAGAGATTACTAATGATGAATAATCCATTAATAGCGTTACGTGATCGACTAGACCAAATGGGTGTGGATCAAACAGAAAAAAACACTTCAGAGCGTGAGATTTTTACGGTACGTGAAAACGAGCCTGGCTATGCAAAGCTTTATGATCCTCGTGTCGGTCAGAATGTTGAAGAAGAAAACCGTTATGGGCAAAAAATAGATCTGCTGGATTTAAGTGCAAATGCATTTGATGCAGGTCGCTCCATGCAAATAAATGAAAATCCGAATGTGGGTACTAATCCAAACCGTAATAAACAACACGGTTTTCATTTTACGGCGGATAATTGTATTGGTTGCCATGCATGTGAAGCAGCATGTAGCGAGAAAAATGATAATCCCGCTCATTTAGCGTTCCGGTCAGTGGGTTATGTTGAGGGTGGTTCTTACCCTGACTATAAGCGTATGAATATCTCCATGGCGTGTAACCATTGTGATGACCCTGTTTGTTTAAAGGGCTGTCCAACTAAAGCGTATACAAAACACCCTGAATATGGTGCGGTGCTGCAAGACCCTGATACTTGTTTCGGGTGTGGGTATTGCACTTGGGTATGTCCTTACAATGCGCCACAGCTTGATCCAATTAAAGGCCAAGTCTCGAAGTGTAATATGTGTGTTGACCGCTTAGAAGTAGGTTTAAAGCCTGCTTGTGTTTCTGCCTGCTTAGGTAATGCACTCAATTTTGGTGTGATTGAAGATATGCCAGAAAACCGAGAGCAAATAAATACAACCATACCGGGTTTTCCTGACCCATCCATCACGCAGCCGAATATCCGTTTTCAGCAAACTAAAAGCTTACCTGAAGAAATGACTCGGACAGATGTCCAGCCCTTGAAATATCATAAACAAGTGGATGGTACTTATCGCTCAGTGGTAGATGAAAAGGCAGGTAAGACGCGTCATTGGAATCTTGGACGCTTAAGCTCGCGTGAAAACCCTTTGGTTATCTTTACCTTATCAACTCAGGCGGTTATTGGTGCCTTTATGTTGTTATTCTTAGGGCCAATGATTAGTCCTGAGTACTTTGGTTTATTGGCAGAGAGTGGGGTTTTTTATCCAATATTAGTGACGCTAATTTTAATCCAAGGTGGTGGTTTGTTTTTGTCGACCTTGCACCTAGGTAAGCCGATGCGATTTTATCGTGGGTTTAACAATTTGCGTTGGTCACCTTTAAGTCGTGAGGCTTTAGGTATTGCGATGTTTTTTGCAGGCTTAACTGGCTTTACGGTGGTCTCTGCAATCAATGAGTGGCTACAGTTTGAGTGGCTAGAATTCATTGTTTCTATTGCCGGCTTTTTTGCGGTGGTAACTTCGGTAATTGGTTTGTATTTTATGCATTGCATCTACCGAATTAAAGCGCGGCCATTTTGGAATCACTGGCAGGTTTTAACTAGCTTCTTTGGTTCGACCATGAGTGTGGGTGGTGTTTTATTTGGTTTGTTTGCAGCGAGTGCATATGCATTATCAGATTTGAATTTTTCACCTTTATTATCGGTTGTTGCGGCGGTTGTATTTATCGGTCTGGTCATTGAATGCGTAGGCTTATACGCACACGCAAGTTATTTGAATAAGGAAGAAGGTGAGGGGGCCGCAGCACATTATATTCAATGGACAACTTTTGGTCATACCTATATGGCGCGTAATGTGACAATGGTACTAGCAATGTTAGCGGCAGCAGTGTTTTGTTTGTGGGCACCTAGTGGTTGGTTTGCAGCAGTTACTGGTGCTGTGCTTTGTCTTGCTCTTGTACTGGCTTTGTTCGCAGGACGTGCGTTGTTTTACGTTTTGGTGATACCTACAACGATGCCGGGTGCTTTTTTCTGGAAGAACAAAGGCTTTGAAGAACATGCTAGAGATATCGGCTTAGCGAACATGCCACAGGTAGGGGTTGTGCCTGATTTGCATTAAAATATAGCTGAATTCAAAGGGCGCTTGAATCTGATTCAAACGCCCTTTTTTTGACTTTAATTTGTGCTTGATAAGCTATTTTTAGCTGTTAGCTTGGCTGATTTTATTGTGGTGCAAAGACCTTGGTTAGTGAGGTATGGATTTATAGTGTAGGGAGATCAGAGCTGGGAAGTGGTATAAGGTAGGTATCTATCGAGGAGTAAACTTTGCTGGTGTGTTAGGTTAGGTGCAGCAGGTCAGCTTCGTATAATTTAGCCACTCCACTATAAAATATTTAATGGAGTGGCTAAAAGTTATGAAATGTACGGCCTGAAATTAATTAACGGTTTGTTCGTACATTAATTTCATTTCTTCCTTAGGATCATCAGGATTAAAGAAATATGTTTTATGAATGGTGCTATTGAGGTTCTGAGCGTTTTCTTCAATTGTGATGTTACCAAATAATTGATTGTGAATAATAATATCAAAAGAGGCTCTAACATCGGTTGGAACGGTTCCTATTTCTGTACCTTGGCCATTATCAGCATTGCTATCAAACACATAAACCTTTGGTTCAGATAATCCGTGGCGGTCCGGAAATTGATGTGCTGTTATTTTTGAATACAATAATGCGGGTAAAAATTCTTTGTTGTCAGAAGATGATCTCCTGTCAGAAATTCTCGCCCAAGTTGTATTCTGAAGGTCGCTGTCTATACCTGACGGTTTTACGAGGTCCGAGTTAAAGTACTTACTTGTCCATTGTCTAGTTATGTTTTCATCAACTTGGTTCTCTTGATCTTCTTCAATACTTATGGCAAAAGCAGGGCCTTGAAAGAGAATGTCTCTTATTGGTGTTAACATTTTAGGGAGTAGTGAGCGTTCTATTTGTGAGTTAATGTCTACTGTAGAATAAGAAAACCCAGAGTATTCAGTGTCGATAACGAAATTCTTTTTAGTTAGTAAAACATTACTAAATAAGGTGAAGAAAATGCTATCTAAACCCTCGTCATGAAATACTCTTACGGGAGATTGCACGCCTTCCTTTGAAATGGCTAAAATAGCGTTTTTCTCTTCGTCGTTTACTGTTACTTTTTGTCTGATCGCCATAATATCTTCATTATTTGTACTGAAGTATGTCGATGTATAATTATCTTCTGGTTCACGTTGAAATAAGGGTTGGTCAATATTTAATTCTCTTTCGTCATTCTTATCCTCGTCGAACAAATTTACCATATTCCATTTAACCATTTTCCAGTTAAACTCAATCATAATTGAGTCTGAAAAATTGCTGTTAATAAGCCCTTTTCCATTCTCGGGTTGAATTAAAAATTCGTTGCTGGTTATTTTCCAAGCTTCAACTTTTTCTAGTTCGTCACCAATAATTTCATAAAATTTATAAGCAGGTTCAGTTGTGGAGAAATTAAAGCCAAGATAGCCAAAACGCGAGTTACTTACGTCTACAATGATGGTTGCATACATTAATGTTGGGTCAGTAATAAGTGTTGAGCCTGGGCCATCAGTAAATGTTGGGTTACTAAGGTGTTTTCTACCAACTAATACTGGGTGTGTTTCAATCTCTGTTTGCTGGTTCGTGAGCTTGTTGTGCACTGACTCAACTGATTCAGGGCTTGTATTACTGAATTTGTGTTCTTCCAAAATTGGGTATAAACGGTCGTGAGTGTGCTCATGTTTATGTTCATGATTCTTGCGGTCGTCTATTACATCTATTCCGTGTTGATGCGTGTGCAAATCATCGTGATTATAGTTATGGTCGTGAGGTGCTTCGTTAGGGTAATCGGCGTCAATTTGGTGTCCATCTATGGGGCTGTGGATATCACCTAACGCAGGGTTGGCTGCATGGCCATCATCGTGCTCGTGGTCGCCACCATGATCATTGTCATGGTCATAGTCGTGTTCGTGTGGGTGAGTGTGAAAGTGCTCATGGGCTAGTAGTGTGGTGCGGCGTATGTCGAATGTCTCGGTGTAGCTGTCTGCTATTTCTATTTCATAATATTGAAAGCTTGATGTATCTTCATTACAATTTTCCTCTGTGCTGGTTTTTATGTAAACCCCTCTTTCGTCCTTAATTAGAAGTTTGCTGTCGTTTAGAGATTCAATGTCGGCTGTGCGGATGTTTTTTAGTTGGCAAATAAATTCGTTACCTTCTTGATCACTTGATGCTGAAACGTCAATTAATAAATGGTCGTATCGCGTATATAAATCATATACTCGAAGGGTTTGATCTTGAACATATACAACGTATTCGGGTAAAGGTGTGTGCTCTAAACTGCTAATATTATCCTCATTTTGTTCTATAATGCTTTGGTCGGTATCTAGAGGAATCATCATGAATTTATTTGATTCCGCAAGTTTTTCTTTTTCACCTGTTTCTGGATCAAAATTGTATAAAGTGTGATCTTGGATAAAAGGAAATAAGGCTTCTTCTGTGATTGGTATTGGTGGCGTCTCAGTTGTATTTGAGTCGGCGCAAGCGCCCAATACGCAAAAGGTCGCGAGTAAAATGAAATATTGAATAAAACTAATTCTAGCGTGCATTAAAGTGCATTCCTGCTTTGCAGTGCAGGCTTAAATAAGGCCTGCATAGTTAGTGAAAAAAGAATTAAATGACATCTTCTTCAAAATAAATTAGCTGTAGAGCTTTATTGCTTGTATCTACATCTTCGAGCGAGTCAGTTTCGCTTGGGTTGAAAAAATAGGTGTCTGTAACATCTGAGTCTATACCTTCAATAATTTCACGGACTACATTTAACTCTAATCTTCCATAGACATCATTAATAATTTCGCTGTTGGAAATCGCTTTTACATCAACTGAAAACTCACCAAAAATAAAATCTTTATTTGAATTATTACCATCTTTATTTTGCTTCCGTCCAGTCACTCTATTAGCGGGATCAAATGCATAAAGATTAGGTTTCGTTAAATACCCGTCAGAGCTACTTTCTTCATCAGAGCTGATTAAAAAAATCTCAGTTTCGGCATTTGCTGAGCGAGAATTTTTTGAAAAAGTAAAAAGACTATTGTTAAAGGATTCGCGTGAAGAGTGTGCGTTTATCCAATCTGCTTGCCAGCCTGTTTGAGAGAATATATTGATATAAATATTATTATCTTGAGTATGGAAACTTATTTTGTTTCCAATATTTGCGTCAACGATTGTTTCTTCTGCGCCTGAAATTGTGTCGATACGTGCGAGAGACTCAGAGTTGGCAAAGGTACGATGGACGAGCAGGGTGCCGTCGTCTGTCATTTTGATTTTAACCGCTAAAACTGAATTATTTTTTGAGGTAAGTGATCCAAACTCTTTTAACTCCTCATCATAGAACCATACTTCGCCATCATCGACTAATGCAAATGTACTGCCGTTGCCAGCAACCTGGAGGTTGTCAATGTTCGTCTCGGTTAGGGTATGTGTAAGTAAATTAAATTCAGCAGCTACTCTACTTTCAGCAGGAATAGGGTCTGAATCTATAATAGCAAGATCGAATAATTTGGCGATATTTTTTAAATATAATATTCCATCTACCTGTACTAAGACCTCAGTTTGAGTGGCCTGTTGTATGGTTGGAAGTGAATTGACAAAAGGAAGAGGTGTTTCCCAAAGAGTGTTGTTCTCGTGGTCATAAAAATTTAGCTGTTGGCTACTGTTGTTGTAGCCTAAGAAACCATAACGCCCTGGGTCATTACTGTCTTCATCATTGTTTGTATCGGGTGGGGTGTAGGTGTCATCGAGTAGCGTATCACCCCAAAAATGTGCCGCACTGATTTGAGATATGTCGATTTGATTTTTGTCGGTAAAATCGACATTAGTGATGGTTGTCGTATCTTTGTCACATTCACCGTTGGTACTAGGAATAACGAAAATACTTGTCTGGTCGACTAAAATTCGCTCACCTTTGGTGCTACCTTCGAATGCTGTTTGGTCGGGAACAGCATTAGGGAAAATGCATACTTCCCCATCGAAATCGGCGAGGGGAGATTCTTTTAAAGTTTCAGAGTCCATCGAGTAAATTTTATTTTTTTCATCTTTACTGTTATTGATTTCTTTGTTTTTGGTATAGATAACGAATTCGTAACCTTGTTTATCATTATCTGTATTAAGTGTTATGAGTGTTTGCTTCCCTTCATCATACTTTGTGCGGATTGTTGATTGACCTGTGTAAGGGTTGAATGAACGAATTTCGTTGTCAGTGAAGTATAGGTTTACAGTGTTGAGGTCGCTCGAAGAACTAGATGACGATGAACTGTCATCACTACAGCCTGAAATAAGCAATAATGTAAACACGCCAAGCAATGATCGAAGGGTAGGTAGTGATACTTTCATGTGGCCGTTCATCCTGAAATTATATTGATCTATTTTGTATAGTGACTGTCCATCAGTATATCTATCTTAGATATTGAACAAAAATAGAAAAAAAATGAATGGGATGAGGGTCACACATTTACCGTGCAAATGAGCGGTTTCTCTTTAATATGTCCTGTAAAAGAGGACGTAAGCTAGTGTCTTTTTTTATATTCTAGGTATTGTTTAATATATGTTCCAAAAAAGTGATCAATATAATGCAATGCTCCCGCATAGTTACCTTTAAATCTAGCGTGATGAAAGTCATGATAAACGGCGCCGTCATAAAATGGTAAAAACTTTAAAGGGTTCCATGGTAAATCGTAACCAGAGTGTCCGTCAGCGGCTTCGATATTGCGAATTATAATCCAGACATATAAAACATATAGGTGGCTGCCTACTAATATGGGGCCAACCATCGCAAGCGAGCCAATAATGACAAATTCTAGCCAGTGGAAATAGTTACCATCTAATGCGCAAGTATTACGAATTCTATGATGAACTGAATGGACGTGCCTGAGTAACCATTTGTTTTCATGCAAACCTCGGTGTACCCAATAAAACAAAAAGTCATCCAAAAAAATGAAACAAATTAGCTGTATGGCCCAAACATACCATTCAGGTGATTCGCCAGCATGTATGTTGCTAAGTCTGAGTAATGGCCAAGTAACGATTAAAAATAACGTCATGATGCTAGTGTTAATCGTAATTCTGGCTATGTTGGGCCAAAAGTAACGTCTTACTTGAAATGGTTTTTTTTGTATTTTATAGGGTTTGGCCCAAAGTGGGTCTAACCAGGCTAATATTGTCCAAGGTGTTGCTACAAGTATGAAGGTGCCAATGCTGAGTGCAAGCGTTGCAATAGGGAACAGTAAAAACATTGGATCGTTATAAATAGATGCTTGGAAAAGTGTTTGCAGTGCTAAAAAAAAATCCTGCATGCTTGCCTCTTGATTAAGGAAATTATTGTTGTTTAGGTTTATGCTCAAATATTAATGAACCTTTACTGAAATAACTTGTGAAATTATGACATCAACTTGTTCTAATACGACAGTGCAGCCCTTTAATGGTGAGGTTGCATTACCTTACTGGCAAACACTCGTCGAAGTTGCTAAAAATAATGGCTTGGCAAGTAGTTACTTGCTTGGCGGTGCAAACCAGCCTGATTGCTTAGGTACAGTTTCTGTTGAGCAGTATCTCTCTTTGTTTTCAAGGGGTGTGAGCGAATGTGATACGTTTGGTATGAGTCTAGGGCGCGCTGTTACGCTAGGGACTTTTCCGGTTATTGGGATGACGCTGTTAAGTTGTCATAACCTTAGGCAGGTATTGGAGCAAGTTTTAAGGTACGAAGGGCTTAATCATGACTTAGGTGTTTCAGAGCTAATCATTGGAAAATCGAATAGTCAGTACATTTGGACACCAAACTATTTGTATTTACCTGACTTGCAAAGTGAGGTTTCGTTCCAGCTTGCTTTGAGCATATTTTCGAGCATTCAAACTTTTTCACCTTTGCTTATTCGGCAAGTCGTTCCCATTGAGTGTATGGGGTTTGTGATTGAAAAGCCCAAGAATGAGCATATGTATCGTGAATACTTTCAAACGGAGGTTCTGTTTGGTCAGACCCATAACTTTATAGATATAAAAAGTAGTGTGTTGGATCAAGTGGTCGTAAATGGGGATGTGGCATCTTTTTCAGCCTTAACATCCTATGCTGATGGTTTATTGGGTGAGGAAAATAAAAATACGACTGTGTTGCAGCTTAGGCGTTTATTGCCTGGAGCCCTTAGTCAGCATCAATATAGGGTAGATGATCTCGCTAATGAGCTTAATATGAGTGTGCGCACGCTACAAAGGCAGTTGAAAGAATCGGGTACTAAGTTTCAGATTGTATTGGATGAGGTAAGAAGAGGAGTGGCTGAACATTACTTATTGGAGAAAAGACTCTCAATGAGTGAAATTGCTTTTTTAGTGGGCTACCAAGAGCAAAGTTCGTTCAATCACGCTTTTAAAAGTTGGACAGGTGTTTCGCCTAGAAGTTTTGTAGGTGGTTTTTCTAAGTAGCTGCTAAGAATGTTTGGAACTACCTCGCCGCTATTTGATGTATGGCTAATATAAGAAATTTTTCTGGCATATTGTTAGCCAGCTGTTGATGGCGTGACTACGGTACTTGTCTTTGTGAAGAATAAAATAAAATTGCCGATGGAAGTTTCTGTGTGGAATATCAATAGGCACTAAATTGCCTCGTGAGAAGGCATCATTTAAGGTTATTTTTGAAAGGCAGCCTAATCCCATTCCTGCTTCAACGGCGCGCTTGATTGCTTCAGTATGTTGAAGTTCTAAGGTGACGTTTAAATTAGGAATGAGTCCATGCATGGCGTAGTCGAATGCTTGTCGCGTACCTGAGCCGGTCTCTCTTAATATCCATTGTGCGGTGGTTAGTTCTTGGTCATTAAGTGTTCGTTTTTTTGCATAAGGGTGGTTAGGTGCGCAAAAAACGACAAGTTCATCTTCGCGCCACGGTGTGACATCCAGGTCCTCATGAGATATTTCGCCTTCTATTAGGCCAATATCAAGCTCAAAGTTAGCAACTTTATGCGCAATAGCAGTTGTATTCGCAACCTCTAAAGTGGCATTTGCGCCGTCGTACAAGTTTCGAAATGAAGAGAGAATATTAATAGCGAGATAATTGCCGATCGAAAGTGTGGCGCCAACTTTTAGTGACCCAAGCTTTGTATGTTGTTGTAAGGAGTCTTCTAGGACTCTGGCGCGTTCCATAAAAGACTTCGCTTGCTTTTTGACAACTTCTCCGAGGTCGTTGAGTTGGAGTCTTTTTCCAATACGATCAAATAACTGGATGCCAAATTGATTTTCCAGCGTTTTTAATGATTCACTTGCGGCGGATTGTGACATGGATAATTGCTCAGCTGCTTGAGTTATATTATGACAGCTAGCAGTGGCTAGAAAAACTTCGATTTGCTTTAAGGAAAACTTCATATCGATAAAACCGATTGATTATATTAATAATACTTGTTTTACAGGTATGGTAGCTGTGATTGATAATAGCTTCAAGTTATTAAATGAATGAGGAGTAAGAAAGATGGCTGGTTTTATGAAAGAGACGGTGACAAGTGTAAAGCATTGGAATGATACTCTGTTTAGCTTTACTTGTAGTCGAGATGCTTCATTCAGGTTTAAAAATGGCCATTTTATCATGATGGGGCTCGAGCATGAGGGTCGTCCATTAATGCGTGCGTATAGTATTGCTAGTGCAAATTATGAAGAAGAATTAGAGTTTTTTAGCATTAAAGTTGCTGATGGACCTTTAACTTCAAAGCTTCAAAAAATTCAGGTAGGTGATCAAATATTACTTAGCAAAAAGCCAACGGGTACGCTTGTGTTGGATAATTTGATTCCAGGGCGGAATTTATATTTGATTAGTACAGGGACGGGGCTGGCGCCTTTTATGAGTATAATCAAAGATCCAGAAACGTATGAGAATTTTGATAAAGTGATTTTGACACATGGCACTCGGTATACTTCTGAATTGGCATATCGGGATTTGATAAATGATGAATTGCCTGATAATGAGTTTTTTGGGGATATGGTTCGAGAACAGTTGATTTATTATCCTACGGTGACGCGAGATGATTTTGAAACACAGGGTCGAATTACTGATGCCTTAGAAAGTGGGAAATTAGCGGCTGACATCGGCTTGCCTGAATTGGACTTGGAACTTGATCGTTTCATGATTTGCGGTAGTCCAAGTATGTTGAAAGATACTTGTCAAATTTTAGATGCTAAAGGCTTTAAGGAGGCAAGACACGGTGATGCGGGGCATTATGTGATCGAGCGAGCTTTCGTAGAAAGCTAGTTCTTGGGTTTACAGTTTGGTTTTAATGATTTGTCTTTTTAGTTATTGCGCTTGCGAGTTGGCTTTACTTTGTTGTGGGGTTTTCTACGCAAGTTGGTACCAGAAGGGGTGGTTTTAGGTAAATGAATGTCCACTGTTTTATGTTCTCCAGGTGCAAGGTTGTCTAATGACCATTGCCCAATGCTATACCTTATCAGCCTTAATGTAGGGAAGCCTACTTCTGCTGTCATTCGCCTAACTTGTCTGTTTTTTCCTTCTGTAATACTAAGCTCTAGCCATGAGGTTTTGGCATTGACGCGTTCGCGAATAGGCGGTGTGCGTGGCCATATGTCTGGTTCATTTATTATTTTGGCCTTAGCTGGCTTTGTGTTGCCGTCCTTTAGCAGAACGCCATGTTGAAGTCGTTTGATTGCTTGGTCGGTGATTTCGCCTTCTACTTGAACCCAGTATGTTTTGGGAAGCTTATGTTTAGGGTCTGCGATGCGTGCTTGAACAGCGCCGTCGCCGGTTAGAATAAGTAACCCTTCTGAATCAAAATCAAGTCGCCCAGCAGGATAAATTTTAGGCGTTTTAATAAAATTAGCGAGCGTGGAGCGACCTTCTGAGTCTGTGAACTGGGATAGAACCTGAAAAGGTTTGTTGAGTAGGTAGAGGGTAGACATATTAAAATGGCTCGGCAGTGATTGGGTAGCTAAAAGGTGTATAGCTTAGAGGTTATATTATGAAGTTTGAATGATAAGTAGTGAAGTATTTACTATGCTTAGAGGCACAAAAAAACCTGCTGAAAGTTCAGCAAGTTATTCGATCTGTTCTCAATACCTTTTTTGGTTAAAACAATGGTGTTTAAGTCAGGGTTTTAAACAGATATTGTGCTGTCAGATTGTTTGCTGGTTTCTTTCGGCAATTCTTCGTTACGATAGCTGACGGTTTTTTCCTCTACAGAGATAAACTCATCATCATCGATGTTCGATGAAGGCTGGCTTAACTCTACAGCAGTAATGTTAACTGCATGAGTTCCTTTGTCGCCCGGTTGTTTCTCAAAACAAACAGGCTGACCCGCTTTCAGCGTTTTATAGCCTTCCATCTTGATTGCTGAAAAATGTGCAAAAAGGTCTTCTGTTTTACCATCTTCGATGATGAAACCATAACCTTTAGCATTATTGAACCACTTAACTGTACCTTGAGGCATATTCGACTCCCGTGTCGCGCATTTGAAGTTCCTAAATTTAAGAGTAAAGTAGGGTTATTCAAACGCCTGAAGTATTATTTTTATTGGCCATATGTTGTTGTACTGCATCAACAAGCTACTCTCGAATATTTTTATTATGCTGTCAAGTGTTTGAAGGAAATGAGCAGGAAAAGAATGCGTGTTTGGGCGTTATATTTGTTTTCTAGTATTCAAAATTTGAAAGAAGCGCTATAAACTTAAAAGTTTTTTAGAATGTTTTTTCTTTATAAATGAAAATATTGCAGAATACAAAATCCTTTCCAGTTATTAATTATGTAAAATTTCGTATCCTACTATGAGTAAAATTGAAGATTGTCGACTATCCTTAACTAAAGAAACGGTTGAAAGTATGCAAGAAGTACAAGGAGCGGGCGCTAACCCCGGTCATGATGAAGATTATGATGGCGGTTTGTTAGTTGCTCCGGCTAAACCAGCATTAAAACGTCCTGCGATGTATCAGGTTATTTTGTTGAATGATGACTATACACCGATGGATTTTGTGGTTGAAATATTACTTACGTTTTTTTCAATGAATGAAGAAAAAGCGACACAAATAATGATGGCCGTTCATACACAAGGAAAAGCGGTATGTGGTGTCTTTACAAGAGATATTGCAGAAACAAAAGTCGCGTTAGTAAACCAATATTCGGCTGACTGTGAGCACCCTCTTATGTGTGAAATGCAGGAAGTAGATTAATTATGTACCTTGGGGTAAGAAATGTTAAGTAAAGACCTGGAGTTGACGTTAAATGATGCGTTTAAAAATGCACGTGAGAAACGTCACGAGTTTATGACTGTTGAGCACTTATTGCTGGCTTTGTTAGATAATGACGCTGCGGTAAAAGTGCTTGATGCATGCGGGGCTGATATGCCTGATTTAAGGCAGGAACTGACTGAATTTGTAGATTCTACAACACCACTCATTCCTAATACAGATGATGAGCGAGAAACACAGCCAACGCTTGGATTTCAGCGTGTTTTACAGCGTGCTGTATTTCATGTGCAGTCTTCTGGCAAAAAAGAAGTGACGGGCGCTAATGTACTTGTGGCTATCTTTAGTGAACAAGAGAGTCAGGCTGTTTACGTTTTAAAAAAACAGAATGTAGCTCGAATAGATATTGTTAATTTTATTTCTCACGGTATTTCGAAAGTACCTGGTCAGATTGAATCAGATCAGCAGCATGAAGATGAAGGCGCTGAAGAAGGTGAAGAGTCTTCACAAAATAATCCGCTTGAAAATTTTGCAACTAATTTAAATGAACAAGCCGCTCTAGGGCGTATTGATCCATTAATTGGGCGCGAGAAAGAGGTCGATAGGGTTGTGCAGATTCTGGCTCGACGTAGAAAAAATAACCCGCTGTTAGTGGGTGAAGCCGGGGTAGGTAAAACTGCGATCGCAGAAGGTCTAGCAAAACAAATTGTAGATGGGAATGTTCCTGATATTATTGCTGAATCAGTTGTCTATTCACTTGATTTGGGTGCGTTGCTTGCGGGCACAAAATATCGTGGAGATTTTGAAAAACGTTTTAAGGCTTTGTTAGCCGAGTTGAAAAAACGCGAAAATTCTATTCTATTTATTGATGAAATTCATACTATTATTGGTGCAGGGTCTGCGTCAGGTGGTGTAATGGATGCTTCAAACTTATTAAAACCACTTTTAAGCTCTGGTGAGTTACGTTGTATTGGGTCAACAACCTTTACTGAGTTTAGAGGTATCTTTGAAAAAGACAGTGCTTTAGCGCGACGATTTCAGAAAATTGATGTGAATGAGCCAAATGTTGAGGATACAATATTGATCCTCAGGGGCTTAAAAACTCAGTTTGAAAATCATCATGAGATAACTTATACCGAGCAAGCGTTACGGTCTGCTGCAGTTTTGGCCGATCGCTATATTAATGACCGTCATATGCCTGATAAGGCGATTGATGTGATTGATGAGGCGGGGGCAAGTCAGCGCTTAAAACCTGAGTCTGAACGCTGCAAAGTGATTGATGTCGATGTGATTGAGGACGTAGTGGCTAAGATCGCTCGTATACCTCCGCGCAATGTATCAACTTCTGATAAAGATATGCTTCGTAATATTGATCGTGATCTTAAAATGTTGGTGTTTGGTCAAGATAAGGCTATTGAGTCGCTTTCTACGGCGATTAAGCTTTCTCGTGCTGGTTTGAAGTCGCCTGAAAAGCCAGATGGTGCATTTTTATTCTCTGGCCCTACCGGTGTAGGTAAGACTGAAGTAACTAAGCAATTAGCAACAGTGCTAGGTATTGAGCTGGTTCGCTTTGATATGTCAGAGTATATGGAACGCCATACTGTGAGTCGCTTGATAGGGGCGCCTCCAGGTTATGTCGGTTATGATCAGGGTGGCTTACTAACGGAAGCTGTGACAAAGAATCCGCATTGTGTGTTGCTTTTGGACGAAATCGAAAAGGCGCATCCGGAGGTGTTTAATATTCTCTTGCAGGTGATGGATCATGGCACACTTACCGATAATAACGGGCGTAAATGTGATTTTCGGCATGTTATATTAGTGATGACCACGAACGCCGGTGCAGAAGTGATGTCTCGTCGCTCAATTGGGTTTAAAGAGCAAGACCATTCTACTGATGGCATGGAGGCTTTAAAGAAACTGTTCTCTCCTGAGTTTAGAAATCGACTGGATGGTATTATCCCATTTGCTTCGCTTGATAGAGATGTGGTTTGCCATGTGGTTGATAAGTTCTTAATGGAGCTTCAAGTTCAACTTGATGAAAAGAGCGTGTTATTGCATGTTGATGACGACGTTAAAGTCTATTTGGCAGAAAAAGGATATGACGAAAAAATGGGCGCAAGACCTATGGCTCGTTTGATCCAAGAAGAGCTTAAAAAGCCTTTGGCTGAAGAAATTCTCTTTGGAAGCTTATCTAAAGGAGGAGAAGTGAATATGAATCTTCGTAATGGGGTGATTGTGTTTGATTTTGAGGAGATGCCTGCATAAGGCATTTCTAAAGAAGAAGGCAAGAAATATTAAGCCACAAAAATAACTTATTTTTGTGGCTTTTCTTTATGTATTATTCCCATTTATCTCGGGAATTTACGCTTACAAAGTAATTAAAGCATATCTCTCGTTATCATCGTAATGAAAGAGAAGGTTAATAATTATCTAGCTCTGTAAGTAATCCGACCTTTAGTTAGATCGTAAGGCGTGAGTTCGACTTTAACTTTGTCGCCAGTCAAAATTCGAATATAGTTCTTTCTCATCTTTCCAGAAATATGTGCCGTAACAACATGACCATTTTCTAGTTCAACTCGGAACATTGTGTTGGGAAGGGTATCAATAATTGTACCTTCCATTTCAATGACATCTTCTTTTGCCATTAAAGGGCATCCTCATAAAAAGTTGAGCGAATTTCGGTTTAGTGAGCAATGTCTCAATATAATATGAAATACTGCTTGAATCTAAAGCGGTGCTTGTTTAAAAGTGCGACATTCTGCCTGAAACCAAATGAATAGGCAAAGTGTTTATTAATTGAACTGTTTTAAAATGACTTGAATGGCACTAAAAAGAGGGTTTAGAGTCAGTTTGACTGGAGAAAATTTGGCTGTCTAATTGGCTGTTACTGATCCAAACGTCATTAATGCGGGCTTCAAAGGGTTTGAATTGATTTTTGTAGGTCATTTTTCGACATTGCTTAATAAAATAGCCCAAATATAAATATTTTTGTTTTCGTCGGATTGTTTCGTTAATTTGCCATAAAATTGCATAAGTACCGATGCTTAAATCTGTTCGCTCGGGGTCAAAAAAAGTATAAATGGCAGATAAACCATCTTCAAGTTGATCTGTGACGGCAATGCCACATAAATTCCCATCAAGCGAAAACTCTACAAATTGGGTGTTAGCTTGGCAGTCTACTAAAAAAGAGCGGTATTGGTCTCGACTAGGCGGGTACATGTCGCCATCGGCATGTCGTTCATTGATGTATTTTTCATAAAGAAGATAGTGGTCTTCATGAAAGTCGGGTGTCATCACTTGGCTTTTAATTGCGTGATTTTTCTTCAAAATTCGCTTTTGGCTTCGGCTCGCTTTGAAGTCGGATACAGGGACTCTTATTGGGGTGCAGGCATTGCAGTTTGTGCAATGTGGCCGGTAATAGTGATCACCACTTCGTCGGAATCCTAGCTCTGATAACTGACTATACACTGCGTTGTTTATGTTTGCTTTGGGGTCGGCAAACATTGTTGTTGCTTTCTGGTCGGGCAAATAACTGCAGTCATGTTCGGGTGTGGCAAAAAAGGCGAGCGTTTGTAGATTTGTCATAAAAAATGCCGAAATCAAAAAGTATTAACTTAACCTTAAAGGTCGAGTTTAATGTTAAAAGTCGAACTTCCATGAATGAGTATGCGGTGCAAGGTCTATATTGGTATTGAGTATAGATAAAAATTCACTTCTATCTAGTGTTGATGCACCTAAGGACAATAGATGAGGGTTCTCGACCTGACAGTCAACGATCTCATAGTCCCAAATGTTAAGTTGCTTGCATAGAGATGTAAAGGCAACCTTAGAGCTATTCGGTTTGAGTGAGAACATCGATTCACCAAAGAAACAGCGACCAATGGCTAAACCGTATAAGCCACCCGTTAATTCACCATTCTCCCAAACTTCAACAGAATGAGCGATACCTTCTTGATGAAGTTGGATGTAGGCTTCTTCCATTTCGGGCGTTATCCAGGTGCCTTCATCTGAATTTAAGCGAGCGCAGTGGCGAATCACTGTTTCAAATCGTGTGTCGAAACTTAGCGTGAAGTTTGATTTTCGAATGTGCTTACGTAAGCTTTTAGAGGTGTATGCTTGAGCTGGGTGAATGACACAGCGAGGATTTGGACTCCACCAAAGAATGGGTTGATCGTCAGAGAACCAAGGAAAAATACCTGCTCGATAGGCCGCTACGATACGCTCAATGGAAAGATCGCCACCTGCTGCAAGTAAGCCGTCAGGGTCTTCTAGTGCGTTGTGAGGTGAGGGGAAGTTAAGTGTGTGGTCAAGCCAGGGCAGTTGAGACATTTTTAATTGTCATGTTTTGTAGGGAGGGGTGGTGTTTATTAAGGTTAGAAGCTGAGGGTAGTATTTTGCCCACAGCTTCGAACTAATAAGGCTCTTTTATATTTCATCCAAATGCTTTTCAGCATCCAGTGCGGCCATACAGCCAAAACCAGCTGAAGTAATTGCTTGGCGATAAACCTGATCTGTTACATCGCCTGCAGCAAAAATCCCTGGAATGCTAGTACTAGTCACGCCACCGTTTAAACCTGACTTAATGGTAAGGTAGCCATTGTTCATTTCAAGCTGGCCTTCAAATAAGTCTGTATTTGGCTTATGGCCAATAGCAATGAAAACACCCATGGTATCAAGTTGTTTTTCTTCGCCGTTGAGCGTCGACTTAATACGAACACCTGTTACGCCTGCATCATCCCCTAGTATTTCTTCTAAGGTATGGTTCCATTCAATACGAATGTTGCCATTTTTTGCTTTCTCGAAAAGCTTATCTTGTAATATTTTTTCTGAGCGAACTGTGTCTCTACGGTGAATTAGAATGACTTCTTTGGCAATGTTAGAAAGGTAGAGTGCTTCCTCAACGGCCGTATTTCCTCCACCTATAACGCAAACAGTTTGGTTTTTATAGAAGAAGCCGTCACAGGTGGCGCAGGCGCTGACGCCTTTGCCTGCAAACGTTTCTTCTGACTCAAGGCCAAGGTACATGGCAGAGGCGCCTGTCGCGATGATTAGTGCGTCACAGGTGTATTCAGCAGAATCACCTGTTAAGCGAAATGGTTTTTGGCTTAAATCTGCCTTGTTGATGTGATCAAATACAACTTCGGTATCAAAACGCTCGGCGTGTTTCTGCATGCGCTCCATTAGCGCAGGGCCTTGAAGACCTTCAATGTCTCCAGGCCAATTATCTACATCGGTAGTTTGTGTGAGCTGACCACCTGCTTGCATGCCGGTAACGATGACTGGTTGAAGGTTGGCTCTAGCAGCATAGATTGCAGCAGTGTAGCCAGCAGGGCCAGACCCTAAAATTAACAATTTGACGTGTCTTGTATCAGTCATATACGAACTCCGGTTTAAAGCAGGCATGTATGCATGCTTTGATTGAATATGAGGCTAAAAATAGCAGTTAGTTATTTTTGATATGTTTAATATTGGGCTGACTCAAAAAATATCAACTAATTTGAGAATGTTTTGGCTAACAGGGTTGTCAGTTTGATGTTGTCCTCCGCTAATACGGTGCTCTGCAATGCTGGGAAATACCGCTTGGATATCATCCGGAATGACGTGATTTCTGCCTTCAATTAAAGCCCAGGATTTTGCTGCATGTAATAATGCCATTGCCGCGCGAGGAGATAAACCGTGGTTGAGACCTGGTTGAACTCTTGAAAATTCAACTAAGCGGTAAAGGTAGTCAATTAAGCTTTCTGCGCATTTCACCTTGCCAACGAGTGCTTGTATTTTTTTTAGTGTATCGGCATTGAGTGTTGCATTGATGCTTTTTAAAAGTGCCCGGCGGCTTGAGCCCATTAAAAGTTTTTTTTCAGACGCTTTGCTAGGGTAACCTAAGCTAATCCGCATCATAAATCGATCTAGTTGAGATTCGGGTAAAGGGTATGTGCCAGCTTGTTCTGAAGGGTTCTGGGTGGCGATTACAAAAAAAGGTGAGGGGAGTTCGCGTGTTTTTCCCTCCATAGTTACCTGGCTCTCTTCCATGGCCTCTAATAATGCACTTTGGGTCTTTGGGGTTGCGCGGTTAATTTCGTCTGCTAAAACGACATTGGCAAATATTGGGCCTGGATGGAAATTAAACCCGCCTTCATTTTTATCGTAAATATTAATGCCGAGTAGGTCGCCAGGTAAAAGATCGTTGGTAAATTGAATGCGTTGATATTGAAGGCCTAGACTATTTGCAAGCGCATGAGATAGTGTTGTTTTACCCATGCCAGGTAAATCTTCGATGAGTAAGTGGCCTTTTGCTAGTAGGCATGTAAACGCGAGTTTAATAGCGTGCTCTTTACCTAAAATAATATGATTTAGTTGGTCTAAAGTGGAGGAAATTGCTTTGATTGTCGGCATCTATGAAGTACTTCCTTTAATCTGTGTATCGATATAGCGTTGGTTTAGGTTTTGGTAGGCATCGATACGTCTGTCTCTTAAATACGGCCAAACTCTTCGTACTGTTTCTGTATAATCAAGGTTAACGTCTGTTATCAGTATTTCTTCAGTATTCGATTTTGCGATTGAAAGAATCTCACCTTGTTGACCGCAAATAAAGCTATTACCCCAAAATTGAATACCCTTTGTCTCTTCTTTGCTTTCTATCGTCTTGAGAGCAGGCTCAAAGCCGGTACGGTTACAGGCAACTAGAGGTAGGTTGTTGGCGATGGCATGAGCTCGTTGAATTGTGATCCAAGCATCAAGCTGGCGGAGCTGTTCTTCGGGAGTATCTTCTTTGTCCCACCCAATCGCTGTAGGGTATACGAGTATTTCTGCGCCAGCTAAAGCCATTAACCTTGCTGCTTCTGGAAACCATTGGTCCCAACAGATTAAAAGGCCAATTTTTCCAATCTGGGTTTGAATCGGTTTAAACCCATTAAAACCATCTGCTGTTGCGTCGCCTGGTGTGAAATAGAACTTTTCATAAAACCCGGGATCATCAGGAATGTGCATTTTACGATATTTTCCAGCGATAGAGCCGTCGCAGTCAAAAATCACAGCCGTATTGTGGTAAACCCCGGCTGCACGCTTTTCAAAAAAAGAACCAACGATGACGCATTGATGCGTTTTTGCAATTTCAGAAAAAAAGTCTGTGCAGGGGCCTGGAATTGGTTCGGCTAAATCAAAAGCTTCTACTCGTTCCTCTTGGCAAAAATAGGGGGTATTATGAAGTTCTTGTAAAATAATTAATTTAGCGCCCCGACTAACGCTATCATCAATCGCATTCTTAATGTATGTCATTGTTTTTTGAGGTGTGGCAAGGCATTTATGCTGAATCGCTGCAATCGTTAGTGTGTTCATTTATACAATACCTTGAGTGAGTTGCATGGTGATACAATGCAAGCTGCCGTGTTCTTTGATCAGTGGGTTGCAGTCTATTGGTATGATTGTTTTATCGGGAAAGCAGAGCTGAATATTTTTGATTGCTTGATCGTCTTCTGGTATTTGATAGATAGGGAATAATACGGAATGATTTGTGATCAGAAAGTTCGCATAGGTGGCGGGTAAGCGCGTTTTTAATTTTTGGTCATCAATATCATAAATGGCCGTAGGTAGGGGTAGTGCAATGAGCTTGTAAGGTTCTCCTTGTGCTGATCTGAATGCTTTTAACTCATGTTTCATTGCTTTTAGTTCAGTGTAGTGTTCGTCTTTTGGGTTATCACAGGAGACATAACAAATGGTGTTCGGGTTACAAAATCGGGCGAGTGTATCAATATGTGCATCAGTGTCATCGCCAGCAAGAAAACCGTTTTTTAACCATAAAATACGGTGTACACCTAGAGTTCGCTTAAGTTGTTCTTCAATTTGAGTTTTATTGAGATGATTGTTGCGGGTGGTATTGAGTAGGCAGCGCTCTGTCGTTAGTAAAGTGCCTTCACCATCGGACTCAATCGAACCGCCTTCTAGAATAAAATCAATTTTTTGGTGTTTAGCATTTGGAAAAGCGCCAAGCGTGAATAGGTGTTGAGTAATATCGTTGTCTTTGTTTGCTTGGTATTTTCCACCCCATGCATTGAAATTAAAATCCAATAAAGTGGTTTTACCATCTTCTGTAATACCTATTGGGCCATGATCTCTTGCCCAGGTGTCATTAGCCGGCACTACAAATGTGGAAAGTCTATTGTTGTTTTTGGGGGTGGTTGAGCTGAGGATTTGAGTCACACGTTCGAGTTGATTGCTGTCTTCGCAAGAAATAATTAGCTTTTGTTCGGCTAAGATAGCCTTTGCAATTTTATAATATACGGCTTCTACCGCGCTGAGTTGATTTCTCCAATCAGTGTTTTTGTGGGGCCAGGTTAACAATATCGCAGATTGTGGTTCCCATTCTGCCGGTAATTTTAATTTTAAATTGAAAGTGCTCATTTGCTTTTTGGATGCTTTTGTTGGCTTTGAATGCGCATAATATGGCGTGCAATGAGTTGTTGATGTGCTTCTGATATGTCAGAAAATATTATATTTAGCTCGTAAGGGGGATCCTGTTTTGAGTAGGACAGTACTTTACCTTCAAGCAGTAGTCCGCTATATGAAGGGAATAAAATGAGCTTGATGGCTAATAACTGTCCTGCTTCATAAGGTTCTTCAGAATGTATAGCAAGGCCGCCTTCACTCAAGTTAATATCTTGAATGCTCTCTTTTGGCGTAGTCTGATGGCTAGATGCAATAATTCGTGACAAAGAGTCGACTTTTTTATTTAAAACTTTTAAAAATTGACCGAGGTTTTTATCTTTGTCAGTAATCGAGCGTAGAAGATGTTTTGACTCGATGTCTAATAGCTGAAATTCTGAAATTAGGCCAAACTCAGGGTTTAAATCAAAAAACTCTGCAGCAGAATGATCTTTAGGTAATACTGCTATTTCTACAGACGCTTTATCCTCAATACGAAAGTATTGACGTCGGTTAGCTAATTCATTGATTGTTTTTATGTCATCGCTCATTTATACGGCTCTTTATAATTGGCTGCCTAAAAGATTTCTATACTGCTATTAAAGCAAATATTTGGGCAGGGTGCTTCATAGATTGGTAGTCTAAGTATTATTTAATTGTCGGAATGTCCAAAGGTGTGTTCTAATCTCGCGATGTTGAAACTATACCCAGCCAGAATTGGGCTTCGCTATACCTCTGCGAAGCGCAAAAATCATTTTATTTCATTTATCTCTCTAACCTCTATGGTTGGCCTGATCATTGGTGTTGCACTTTTGATAACGGTCTTGTCTGTGATGAATGGTTTTGATCGAGAATTGCAGCAACGTATTTTAGGTATGGTGCCTCATGCGGTGATTAAACCATACGCTGAAATGACAGATTGGAAAGTGCTGGAAGATCAGGTGATGAAAAATCCTGAAGTACTAGCAGCAGCACCGTATATTAATGGTCAAGGCATGATCACTCGAAATGGTGCAGTGAATGGCGTTCAGTTAAATGGAGTGTTGCCTGAAGAAGAGGCAGATGTATCTATTATTGCAAAGCATATGATAAGAGGAGAGCTGCAAGACCTGAAAGCCGGTGAATTTGGTATTATTATTGGCGAAATCCTAGCAAGGCAACTTCGCATTGCAATCGGTGACAAGGTGACGGTGGTATTGCCGGAAGCGTCATTAACGCCAGCGGGTGTATTCCCACGTTTGAAACGATTTACCGTAAAAGGCGTTTTCAGAGTAGGTGCTGATTTAGATTCGTCTCTCACGCTGATACACATGAATGATGCCGCAAAAATGTTAAGAATGACTGATGCTGTACATGGCTTAAGGTTACGGATGCATGATTTATTTGATGCGCCTCATGTTGCGAATAAAATTGCCATTAATTTGGACGCAGGGTTCTATAGTGTTGACTGGACACGTACTCACGGGAACTTATTTCAAGCCATTCGTATGGAAAAAACGATGATAGGGTTGTTATTAATGGTCATTGTCGCGGTGGCCGCATTTAATATTATTTCAACGCTAGTGATGGTGGTAACAGATAAAAAAGCCGATATCGCGATTCTTCGTACGATGGGAGCGACACCACGTGCGATTATGGGGATATTTATAGTTCAAGGTGCTTATATTGGAATTGTTGGGACGGTTGTTGGCACTGTAATTGGGGTGCTGCTTTCACTTAATATTAGTGACCTGATACAGGGTTTGGAAACGTTATTGAAAACTCAATTTTTAAACCCAGATGTGTATTTTATTAGTGACTTACCCTCACAGCTTGTTCTAGATGATGTCATGATTATATCGGGCTCTGCCTTGGTTATGAGTTTACTGGCCACCTTGTATCCCGCGTGGAGAGCTTCAAAAGTACAACCAGCTGAGGCCTTGCGTTATGAGTGAACAATTGCAAAAAACATCATTAGTGATTGAAGCGAAGGGTTTAAGTAAGTCTTACGATGACGTCGATAATACTTTACGCATTTTTCATGATGTAGCTTTTACTTTAGTCAAAGGCGAGTCCGTTAGTATTCTAGGAACCTCTGGTTCTGGGAAGACCACGCTCTTAAATATACTCGGCGGTTTAGATAAAGCTTCATCTGGGAGTGTTAAGTTGTGTGGGAAAGATCTGGCAAACTGTTCTGAAAAAGTGATTACTAACTTACGTAATCAGCACTTAGGATTCGTATATCAATTTCACCACCTGCTGCCTGAATTTACAGCCGTTGAAAATGTGGCGATGCCTCTTTATATTGCAGGGCTATCTCGAAAGAAAGCCGATCAAAAAGCGTTAGCGTTTTTAGAAAAAGTAGGTTTAACCGCTAGAGCTAATCATAAACCGTCTGAATTGTCGGGAGGGGAGCGTCAACGTGTTGCGATTGCGAGAGCTTTGGTCAATGAGCCTGATTGTGTGTTAATGGATGAGCCCACCGGAAATCTGGACGATACAACGGCTAAGAAGATACAAGAGTTGATGTTAGAGCTGAAAGAGCAGTTGGAAACAAGTTTTGTCATTGTAACACATGATACACAGCTTGCGCATAAAATGGATCGAATGTTCATAATGGAAGATGGTGGATTGCGCGCGCTTTCTTAATTAAAAGGCTTGTAGCTCCGCGAATTTTCTTTTCTAATCGCACAATTGGCTTCTAGGTTGTTGTCGTATTTTTGCGCTTCTCTTGGCGATGGCGCCATTTTGTTACGATACTTCTTTTCCACGCGAAACTAATTAAAAAATATCCCAGAAAGCTTGATATAACTCCGGTAACGAGTGAGCCAAAGTAAAGCGGTATTCCAATGTCAAAAAGTTTATCTTTGAGCCATGCGAATGAAAGTTCGTATTCAAAAGGTGAAGCGGGAATGTCTAGAATCCATGCGCCGAGTAAATATTCGCAATAAAATATTGGCGGCATTGTAATAGGGTTACTGATCCAAACAAGTGCAACAGATAACGCTAAGTTGGCTTTGAACCGTACTGCACACAATGCTGCTGCTAGCATTTGTAGCGGCATCGGAATTGATGCCCAAAACAAACCAATGGCAAATGCCTTAGTAACTGAGTGACGATTTAAATGCCAAAGGTTTGGGTCATGGATAATTGGCCCAAGGAAAGCTAATGATTTATTATTTTTAATCTTCTCAGGGTCTGGAAGATATTTTTTTATAAGCTCTTTAGGCATACGTGTCGGTTCGATCCGTTGATTGAAGATGAAAAGCTTGAAAGCGAACACTCAAGGATGAGTTAATGTTCACATGGATGACTGCATTTTGTGTAGGCATAATCATACTATATTGTAGTGGTTTTTTGTTGCCTTGGTATGCTTATATTTTATTCCTTTTGGCTGCCTTCTTTGTTCCACATAATTCTCTTCGCCAAACTTGCTTGCTTCTGACTATTTTTTGTATTTTAGGCCATGCTTACGCTTCTTTTGAAGCGAAAAAACAAATTAATTCAATCTTACCGGCTGAATTTGAAAATATTTCACTTCAGGTTTCAGGATATTTTTGCTCTTTGTCTCGTAAAGGATTACGCAGCGATAGTGCAGAATTTTGTGTTAATTCAGTTGTTCACCCTGCCTTAAAGACGGAAACCAAAGGTGGCGAGATTTTTTATCTACGTTGGCCAAAAAAACTATCTCCTAAATTGAAAAGTGATGAAGTTACATACCATTTAAACGTTAAGCTGAATCGGCCTAGAGGAACGCTCAATCCTGTTGGAAGTAGTTATGAACAATACTTATTTCAAAAACGGATTGTTGCGACGGGCCTAATCGTTTCCATATTATCAACTAGTAGTGATGTAGATCGATCGTTTAAAAAAATATTTTTGCAGAAGCTTATACATACTCGAAGCCGTATTTCTGATTATCTTGATGGTCAATTTGTAGGCTTGGAGCATGGTGGTTTACTTAAAGCACTATTGTTAGGTGACCGTTCTGATATTACCAAACAAGATAATGATGTATTAAGCCTAACAGGTACTCAGCACTTGATGGCAATCTCCGGTTTGCATATCGGTGTGATACTTATGCTGCTATATTGGCTTTTTCCTAAATCCAAGCGCTCTATTGTGCTAATTTCATTGTTAGGGTTGATCTATGTTGTTCTCGTTGGCTTTAGTGCCTCCGGGCAGCGAGCATGGGTAATGTGTGTGATTGCTATCATTTACTTAATGGGATTACAGCGCCCAAGTTTATGGCGGCCATTTATAATAGGCTTAACCATTGTACTATTACTTGACCCTTTAGCCCCTTTGGGAATGGGATTCTGGTATTCCTTTTTGAGTGTTGGGCTGTTGCTCTTATTAGCTTTTATCGGGCCTAAAAATAGCTCAGCTTGGAAGCTGCTTTTAGTCGTTCAGTTGGTGTTGTTGGTTGGTCTAACCCCTATAAATGCTAATTTTGGCTTACCCCATAGTGTGTCGAATAGCCTTGCAAATCTAATTGCTATCCCTTTGGTTTCTGTCGTGGTGCTTCCTGGAGCGCTTCTATCATTGCTCATTTCAATTTTTTTTTCCGAACTTTCATTGATTTTATTTTCAGTACTTAATGAAAGTTTACATATACTGATGACGTTTTTGTCATCGCTTCAAAGTGTAGCGGTACAATTAAAATCAACTAACTCTTTATTCTTAAACTTCGCGCTATACATGGTTCTTTTCTTTGCTGTTATGTTTGTTAGGGTAAAAGCCTTACTGGTGTGTTTGGTATTTAGTTTTATTTTGTATTTTTATTTTCCTCCAACGATTAAAGCTGAACGTAATCAATTAATCATATTTGATGCCGGTCAGGGGCTTGCTTTAGGTATTCGTTCAGGTGAATCAATATGGCTATATGACACGGGCGCTGCGTATGAGAAGTCATCCGTGGTGCAGCGAGTGGTATTACCCTATCTGCGTGCTCATAATTTAATTTATGCAGCGCAAGGGCTTATTGTTAGTCATGGTGACTGGGATCATGCCGGTGGGTTGTCTGATTTGTTGTCATCAATAGATGTGAACTATTTTTGGTCAGGTGAAGCAGAACGCTTGGTTGATGTTAATCATCAAAAACCAAGGCCTTGTATTGAATCAATGAGTTGGCGTTCTGATACGATGACAATTGAAGTTTTGTATCCTCTAAAGGTGCCTTTAGATAATGGAAGAAAATCTTCAAATAACCACTCTTGTGTCGTTCGGATAACAATAGATGGTTTTCGCTTCTTATTAATGGGGGATTTAGAGTCAGAAGCAGAATTGGAACTTGTTAGGTACTATAGAGACAGACTTAAAAGTGATGTACTGATCGCAGGGCACCATGGCTCCAGTAATGCTAGCTCTTATGCTTTGTTAAAGCATGTTCAGCCGGATTATATGGTGTTCTCTGCAGGTTATAGAAACCGCTTTGGGCATCCTCATTCTAAGGTTGTTGGGCGAGCGAAGCATTTTACACAAAAAATATATAATACAGCGATGACCGGTGCTTTAACGTTTAATATTGAAGCCTTAAAAGGTTCGAGAGCAGGGGGCTTAGATATAAACGTGGAGGGAATAAGAGAGGGTCAATTACCATTTTGGATATTAAAAGGAGGATAAACTAGCTTTATAAGCAAAATTTAACCTCGGTCATTGAATGCAGGCTTTTCTAAATATCTGGTTGTGCTAAAGTGTCGGCATAAAAAATACATTGCGATGAATTAATTTTGGGAGAGTTTAAGTGTTGGATTTATTAAAGCCGGGCGGCATTATTATGTTTCCTTTGCTGCTATGTTCTGTTTTGGCATTGGCTATTATTATTGAACGATTTTGGACTCTACGTATTAGTCGGCTCGCACCTAAGTCATTAATTCAGGATTTATGGGGCTGGATTAAGAAAAAAGAACTTAATTCTAAGCGCCTTCGCGAATTAAAAGAGACGGCGCCATTAGGTCGTATTCTTGCTGCTGGTTTAGCGAATGCTAAACATGGTCGTGAGATTATGAAAGAAAGTATCCAAGAAGAAGCGAGTCATGTTGTGCATGAAATGGAACGCTTTCTAACAGCTTTGGGTACGGTTGCCGTGATCACACCGTTATTAGGTTTGCTAGGTACCGTTATTGGTATGATCAAAGTTTTTGCTCAGTTACAGCTTGAAGGTGCTGGTAATGCAGCCGCACTGGCAGGAGGTATATCTGAAGCTTTAATAACGACAGCAGCAGGGATGACGGTTGCTATTCCTGCACTTATTTTTCATCGGTATTTTTTACGACGAGTAGATGAAATAGTGGTTTATATGGAGCAAGAATCATTGCGTTTAGTTGAGGTGATTCATGGCGATCGTGAAACGAATTCAGCAGGAGAGAAAGTCTCTTGAACTTCAAGCGGCAGGCTGGAGAAGAGGTTTCAGTTGATTTAACGCCATTGATTGATGTCGTATTTTTGCTGCTGATCTTTTTTATGGTATCGACAACATTTACGAAAGAAAGCCACTTAGAAATTGATTTACCTCAATCAAGTAGTGAGCCAGCGAAATCTACGACGAAAGAAATTGAAGTCATTATTTCTGCGAAAGGTGAATTTTCAATTAATGAAAGAGCTTTGGTTAATAATCAGGAAGAGACGCTGAAAAAAGCAGTGCAGAAACTTTCTGGTGGCGACACAAAGGTGCCTTTTATTATTACTGCTGATGCAAAAACATCACATGAATATGTTGTTCGGGTTATGGATGTTGCAGGGCAGCTTGGTTTTGTACAATTGAGTATTACTACCCAGCGTTCTAAGTCAAAGTAAAATTTTTGTTATGAGTGCGAGGTGGTCATGAGAGTAGTGCGACCTGGCATTCAAAAGTTTAGAAATAATGAAAGTTGTCTCAATATATGAGTAAAAACTCCACCTTATCGGACAATAAAGCAGGGATAGTTGATTCTAATTGGGATCTTTATCAACGACTCCTTGCTTATATAAAACCCCTCAAGTTCTATTTTTTCCTCAGTATTCTGGGTAATGTGATTTATGCAAGTGCCAGTGCGTTGATGGCTAAGGCATTAGAGTTCGTCATTAATACGGTCGAAAACCCAAGCGATGAAAACCGTCTCCTCTTACCTGCATTAATCTTTTCCTTATTCCTTTTAAGAGGTCTTGGCGGCTTTCTAGGTGGTTATTACATTGCTTATGTCGGGCGTAATATTGTTCATCAAATACGTACTCAGGTGTTTGACCGGTATTTAAAGTTGCCAACGCACTATTTTGACAATAATGCGTCTGGCCACTTGGTTTCCAGAATAACGTATAATGTAGAGCAGGTGTCTTCTGCTACGACTGATGCGGTGACCGTGATCGTGAGAGAAGGTTTGACTGTTGTCGGCCTTTTAGTTGTGATGTTGACTTCAAACTGGAAATTGACACTAATCTTCCTAGCACTTGGGCCTGTTATAGGTTTCTTAGTGGGTTATGTTGGAAAACGTTTTCGTGTCTTAAGTAAAAGAATTATGGGTTCTGTCGGCGATGTGACGCATGTAACCTCTGAGGTGATTAGTAGTTTTCGAGTGGTTCGTATTTTTGGTGGTGAAGACTATGAGGCCCGACGTTTCGGTGAGGCGAGTCGTTATAATTTAAAACAAAGTTTGAAACTTGAATTTACGAAAGCGATTAGCACGCCGGTTATACAAGCGATGGTTGCATTAGCAATCTCTATATTGGTTTGGTTGGCCTTAGCGCCTGAAGTGCGTGGAGAGATGTCTGCAGGTGGGTTTGTGGTAATTATTGCAGCGGCTTCCACTATGGCAAAACCAATTAGGCAATTAACTCAGATAAATGAAAAAATACAAAGTGGTGTTGCTGCTGCGCATGATCTATTTGCTGTGATTGATGCTGAGTCCGAAAAAGATGAAGGCGTTTACACCGCGGATAGAGTTAAAGGTGAAGTAAGCCTTAAAAATGTTACTTTTAGGTATCAAGGTACGCATATAGATGTGTTGAAAGGCATAAATCTTGACATAAAACCAGGTGAAACTATCGCTTTGGTAGGACGTTCTGGAAGTGGAAAGTCTACATTGGCTAATCTTATACCTCGATTTTATGACTTAAGTGCGGGAAGTATTGAGCTAGATGGAGTCAATATAGAAGACTATTCCTTACGCTCTTTACGTGATCAAATTGCGCTAGTGACTCAAAATGTGACTCTATTTAATGATACCTTAGCCAAAAATATTGCTTACGGAAGTCTTGAAGGTGCTTCCTTAGAGACCCTTAGAAATGTGGCAAAACAGGCGAATGCGTTATCGTTCATTGAAGATAAAGAAGATGGCTTTGAAACAGTGGTTGGTGATAATGGTGTCGCATTGTCTGGTGGTCAAAGACAACGAATCGCCATTGCGAGAGCGTTATTAAAAGACGCGCCACTGCTAATCTTAGATGAGGCAACCTCAGCATTAGATACTGAATCTGAAAAAGTGATTCAGGGCGAACTTGATCTTCTGATGGAAGGCCGAACAACAATTGTCATTGCACATCGTTTATCAACAGTAGAAAATGCAGACAAAATTATTGTGATGGATGAGGGGCGGATTGTTGAGCAAGGCGCACATAAGACACTGCTATCTATGAACGGTGAGTATGCGAAATTATACAATATGAATTTAGCCGATGACGCTGATTCTAACGGGGTGTAAAAAGGTTTCTTAGCCAATGGCTTCCAGTATTTCTGAGTTTGTTACAAAATCGTGGTATCAAGGCGCCTATTGGCTGTATTTATTATGGCCCCTATATTTAATTTATAGTGTGGTTACTCTTCTGAGAAAATACTTATATAAATCGCGTGCTTTTAAATCATATCGTGCCAAAGTGCCTGTTGTTGTGGTGGGTAATATCACATTAGGGGGGACTGGAAAGTCTCCTTTGGTTGCTTATCTTGTCGAAGCTTTAACAGAGATGGGTTTTAAACCTGGTGTTGTGAGCCGAGGATATGGGGCTAGAGTTTCACAGGAGGAAGTTCGAGAGGTTAGTACAAATAGCCTTGTATCAGAAGTGGGTGATGAGCCATTAATGTTAAAACGTCGTGTGGGTTGTCCTATTTTTATTAGTCCTACTCGTGCGCTGGCTGTTCAAGCGTTAGAGAAAAAGGGCTGTGATATCGTTATAACAGATGACGGCCTTCAGCATTATGCTTTGGGTCGAGATATAGAAATTTGTGTGTTTGATGGTGAACGAAAATGGGGGAATGGTCATTTACTCCCTATGGGCCCCATGCGAGAGCCATTGAAAAGAATTAATATGACAGACTTCGTGGTGATGAATGGCGCCGACTGGGTAGGACCTAAACAGCCGAGAATCGCTGCGTTTAGAATGGACTTAGAGGCCAGTAACCTTCGTGCATTAAATAATGAGCAAACCTTGTCATTATCTGAATTGAAAGGCAAAGAAGTAGATGCGATCGCAGGAATTGGTAACCCCGAACGTTTTTTTAATACTTTGGTCGCGAAAGGCTTACTGGTAGAGTCTTACCGCTTTAGTGATCATCATGCTTATACTCAATCAGATGTCTGCTTTGAAGGTGGACGACCACTTATCATGACGGAAAAAGATGCCGTTAAGTGTCAGGCGTTAAATTTACAAGAGGCGTGGTATTTGCCCGTTTCTGCAAAATTGAGTGGCGACTTAGCGACTCAAATAGTGACTGTTTTAAAATCAAAAGGTTGGTTCAATGGATAAGAAATTATTGTCAATATTAGCGTGCCCTTGTTGTAAGGGTGAGCTGGTTTATAAGAAAGATCAGAATGAATTAATTTGTAAAGGTGATGGGCTCGCATTTCCAATTAGAGATGATATTCCGGTCATGTTAGAAACGGAAGCGCGTACATTAAGTACAGATGAGAAGCTAGACAAGTAATTAGGAGTTTGTATGTCATTCATTGTGGTTATCCCTGCTCGTTACGCTTCTACTCGTCTTCCTGGTAAGCCTTTGTTAGACATAGCAGGTAAGCCAATGGTTCAACATGTTTATGAGCAAGCGCTTAAGTCTCAAGCACAGCGTGTTGTTATTGCCACGGATGATCAGCGTATTTTTGATGCTGCTGAAGGTTTTGATGCAGAAGTGATTTTGACGTCGGCTGATCACCCTTCCGGCACTGATCGTTTAGAAGAAGTCGTTAGAAAACTTGGTCTTCAGGACGGCGAGCATGTTGTTAATGTACAAGGGGATGAACCACTCATACCGCCAGAATTAATTAACCAAGTGGCACAGAACCTTGCATCTAACCCTTCTGCAGGTATTTCCACATTGTGTGAGCAGATTGATCAATTGGACTTAGTATTTAACCCTAATGTTGTTAAAGTTGTGTTTGATCATCAAGGTTTTGCAAACTATTTTAGTCGTGCGCCGATACCTTGGGCGAGAGAATCTTTTGGTGGAGAGGTAAATACTTTACCTAAAGATACTAAATATTTTAGGCATATTGGAATATATGCTTATAAGGTTAGTTTTCTGAAGAATTATGTCACATGGCTGCCAAGTATGACCGAAAAGGTTGAATGCCTTGAACAACTAAGAGCCTTATCAAATGGTGTCGGTATTCATGTGGAACTAGCATCAGTTTCACCTCAGGCTGGTGTTGATACACAAGCTGACTTAGAAAGGTTAAGAGCTATTATGTCAACTCAGTTGTGAGCATGTCATGATTAAAGTTTTATTTGTTTGTTTAGGGAATATCTGTCGCTCACCCACAGCTCATGGTGTTTTCCAAAAAATGATTGATGACCGTCATCAGGGTCACTTGTTTTACATTGATTCTGCGGGAACGGCCGCATGGCATATTGGTAAAACACCGGACCCTCGTTCTCAAGCCGCAGCACTGGGCCGACAATATGATTTAAGCTGTCTTCATGCTCGCAAAGTAGAAAAGGAAGACTTTGAAGCTTTTGATTATATTTTTGCAATGGATCATGAAAACCTGCATAACCTTCAATCAATCTGCCCTATAGCTTCTCAGTCTAAGTTAGCTTTATTTTTAAGTTTTAGTGGGCTCAATGAAAATGAGGTGCCAGACCCCTATTACGGCGGTTCTGGGGGCTTTGAGCATGTATTGGACTTAGTGGAATCCGCGAGTCTCGGATTTCTTGAACACCTTAAATCGGAACATAAGCTTTAATGGATCTCATTGAACAAGCAGACCTGAGTGCATTAAATACGCTAGCACTTCCAAGCATTGCGAACTTGCTTGTGAACATTTATTCAGTTGATGAGTTAGTGGCGGTTTGTAAAAAAAATGCATTGAAAAACCAAGATTTTTTGATTTTAGGTGGCGGGAGTAATCTCATATTACCGGCGCAAATAAATCGAGTTGTATATCGTTACTTAGGTGCCTCGATTCAGTATCAAGAAGTTGGTTCAGGTGACGTACTGGTAAAAGCGGGGGCTGGTGTTGTATGGGACGTTCTAGTGAATGATCTCGTTAGCCAACGTTTACATGGTATTGAGAACTTATCATTAATACCCGGCACAGTTGGTGCGGCTCCAGTACAAAATATCGGCGCTTATGGGGTAGAGCTTGCAAATGTTCTAGATTCTGTTGAAGTATTGAACCTTCAGACGCTAGCGCTTGAAGTACTATCCAAAGACGAATGCAGGTTCGCTTACCGTGATAGTTTGTTTAAACAAAACCCAGGCTGTTATTTTATTATCAATGTTCGTTTAAGGCTGTCTCAAACACCAAAATTCATACTGAATTACGGCGATCTTAAAGCGTTAAATAAGAAAAAAAATCTTGTTGTGAAAGAGGTTAGAGATAAGGTTATTGCATTACGGTCAGAAAAATTACCAGACCCCAAGGTACTACCTAATGCAGGAAGTTTTTTTAAAAACCCCCTTGTCAGTGCCAGTAAGGCTCAACAGTTGAATTCTAAATACCCGAAAATAGTGGCCTATCCTCAAAACGATGGGCAGTTTAAACTAGCAGCTGGTTGGTTGATAGAGCAAGCTGATTGGAAGGGTAAACGAATAGGGGATGTAGGGATGCATGCCCAGCAAGCCCTTGTTCTAGTTAACTATAAAAATGCTAGTCAAGCTGAAGTACTAGCCTTAGCTGCTCAAGTTCAGGCTTCAGTGTTAGATAAGTTTGATGTTTCGCTAGAAATTGAACCGGTTGTGATAGAGCGTTGACTTAGAAAAGGGCTATGATTTTTTTAGCCGCATGGTAAGGCGTAATTGTATTTTTTAATACGTCCTTTTGGAGCTGAGGTAGCTGAGATTGGATTGCTAGATTATTTTTCAACTTCATCGTGAGCATTTCTTGAATAAGTGTATCTAGCCATTCGCTTTTTTGCTTTGCACGTTTAGTTTCAAAATCTCCAGACTTTTGACAACTCAATTCATAATCCAGAACCATCTCCCATACTTCCTGAATACCTTTGTTCTCTATAGCTGAACATGTTTTTACTTGGGGTTTCCAAACTTTGTTTTGCTGCATCAGGTGTAAGGCACTTTGATAATGACCTTTGGTTCTCTCTGCAAGATGAAGGTTATCACCGTCATGTTTATTGATAACTAATGCATCAGCTAGCTCCATTATACCGCGCTTTATACCTTGGAGTTCATCGCCGGCATTAGGCAGCATGAGCACTAAGAAAAAGTCGACCATAGCCGCAACTTGATACTCAGATTGACCAACACCAACGGTTTCGACTATCACAATGTCATACCCAGCGGCTTCGCAGAGTAGCATGGTTTCACGTGTTTTTTGCGCGACACCGCCTAGAGCGCCTTCTGAAGGGCTAGGGCGTATAAAAGCATTAGGTTTTCTGGAAAGCATTTCCATGCGGGTTTTGTCGCCTAAAATGCTTCCTCCTCTAAGAGGAGAGCTAGGGTCAACGGCGAGCACTGCCACTTTTTTACCTTGTTTTAGAAGGTGTAGGCCCAGTGCTTCAATAAAGGTAGATTTACCCACCCCAGGAACACCGGTAATGCCAATACGAATGCTTTTTCCTGTTACTGGCAGTAATTGATTTAGAATGCTTTGGGCCGCTTCACGATCTTGAGCTAGTTTGCTTTCAATCAATGTGATCGCTTTTGCGAGCGATCTCCGCTGCCCTTGTTTAAGTTTTTCTAGATCGATTTTAGACATTATCTAAGCCAAATTTTCCGTTATCGCCGTTAATACTTCACGCGCACTGACCGGTACTTTCGTGCCAGGGCCAAAAATTCCTTTTACGCCAGCTTGGTAAAGTGTCTCATAATCTTGTTTAGGTATAACTCCGCCGGCAATCACAATGATGTCATCGGCGCCCTCGGCTTTAAGTGCCTGAATCAGTGAAGGAATTAGTGTTTTATGTCCTGCTGCTTGTGAGCTTACGCCAACAACATGTACGTCATTTTCAATGGCCTGTTTGGCGACTTCTTCAGGCGTCGAGAACATAGGGGAAAGGTCAATATCAAAACCCGCGTCTGCAAAGGCGGTAGCAATGATCTTTGCGCCTCGGTCATGGCCATCCTGACCCATTTTGCAAACTAGCATGCGTGGTCGACGGCCTGTTTTGGTTTCAAAGTTTTCAATGTCTTGTTTGATAGATTGCCAATCTTCGTCATTTTCATAAGACGCGCCATATACGCCACTGATGGTTTTAGACTCAGCTTGGAATCGACCAAATTCAGCCTCCATTGCGTCAGAAATTTCGCCGACAGTTGCACGAAGACGAGCGGCTTTAATACTTAAATCTAATAAATTACCTTCGCCTGATTTAGCAGAATTGGTGATATTTTCTAGGGCTTTTTCTACGGATTTTTGGTCACGGCTATTACGAATAGCCTTTAAGCGCTCAATTTGGCTGTCTCGTACGGCGACATTATCGACTTCTAAAATATCTAAGTCGTCTTCTTTTTCAAGCTGGTATTTATTCACGCCAACAATGACATCTTCGCCCTTGTCTATGCGTGCCTGTTTTTTTGCGGCGCTTTCTTCTATTCTTAGTTTTGGAATACCCTGTTCTATGGCTTTCGCCATTCCGCCATTTTCTTCAATTTCTTCGATTAAGGCCCAAGCTTTATCTGCAATTTGTTGCGTCAGGCTTTCCATCATATAAGACCCGCCCCAAGGATCAGCCACTTGGCAGATGCCCGTTTCTTCTTGAAGAATGATTTGGGTGTTTCGAGCAATTCGTGCTGAAAATTCAGTCGGTAGGGCGACCGCTTCATCTAAAGCATTGGTGTGTAAGGACTGTGTGCCACCAAATACAGCAGCCATTGCCTCAACTGTTGTACGAACAACGTTGTTATAAGGGTCTTGCTCGGTGAGCGACCATCCAGAAGTTTGTGAGTGTGTTCTAAGCATGGACGATTTAGGGTTTTTAGGCTTAAACTCTTCCATGATGCGGCTCCATAACAAGCGGCCAGCACGTAACTTAGCAATCTCCATATAGAAATTCATGCCGATTCCCCAAAAGAAAGAAAGTCGAGGAGCAAAGGCGTCAACTTCTAGGCCCGCATTGATTGCCGTTCGCACATATTCACGACCATCACTGAGGGTATAAGCAAGTTCGAGTGCCGCATCGGCCCCTGCTTCTTGAATATGATAACCAGAGATCGAAATGCTATTAAATTTAGGCAAATTCTGCGAGGTGTAAGCGATGATGTCCCCAATTATTTTCATTGAGGGTTTTGGCGGGTAAATATACGTATTACGCACCATGAACTCTTTTAAAATATCGTTTTGTATCGTGCCTGATAGCTTTTCTGGACTAATACCTTGTTCTTCTGCCGCGACAATGTAACTAGCAAGGATGGGTAAGACTGCGCCATTCATCGTCATTGAGACAGACACTTTATCTAAGGGGATTTGGTCGAATAATATTTTCATATCTTCAACTGAGTCAATGGCCACACCGGCTTTACCAACATCGCCGGTCACACGAGGGTGATCGGAGTCATAGCCGCGATGTGTTGCAAGATCAAAGGCAACTGACACACCTTGTGCGCCAGCCGCTAAATTCTTTCTATAAAATGCGTTTGACTCTTCTGCTGTAGAAAATCCGGCATATTGACGAATGGTCCAAGGACGGCCAGCATACATCGTTGCCATGGGACCACGAATATAAGGAGCCATACCTGGCAGGGAGTTTGTGTGAGGCAAATCTTTGGTATCATCTTGGGTATAGAGAACTTTAATTGGCACACCTTCTGGTGTATGCCATTCCATTTCCTCAGGCGTCACGCCCTTCATTTGTTTCGTGGCTAGTGCTTCCCATGTTTTTAGATTTGATTCGCTATCAGACATATGTTTCCCAAAAAAATTCTTAAAAATTTGGCGGTAAAATACTAACGGCTTTATGCAAAACCGATTTTTATTATAAGCGAATACGGGGTCATCATCATACTCTCTCCGCATATAATTCTTTTTGTACAATGACCATGCCACTAAATTCAACTTAATTGATATTAGCTTACATTTTTGAGTGATGAAAATTGACTTATGCTAGATAAGTTCTAAATTTAATTTAATCTACTTGGTTGATATAAATATATTGATTTAATATCAAAGTCAGCACTTTGAGGGGAATCGAGTGATACATCAGTTATATGGAGCGAGGTTATGAAAAGAAATACCCGTAAACCTACGGAAGCTCAGGCTAAAGAAGGTAATCTGACGGGGACGTTGTCTAAACTACAGGGGACCGAACTCCAAGCCTCGGAATTAAAACAAAGTATTGAATGGTTGCGCAAAACAGTATCAAAAATTAAAGAGCTTAAGATTCCTGCAACGCCTGAAAATTATAGTCTTTGGTATGACTACTTTTCGGGTAGAAAGCCCGATTTAATTATAGCGCTAAATAAACATCTCAAAGGAAATGCACCCTTTACTGCTGAAGTGAATACTATTTTTTATGAACGCTTTTTTGGTCATGGCGCAGATCACCAGTTAGCCGAAATTAGGAACGCTATTCGATCATTGATTGAACTGTTGCATGAACACCTCAATCTACTTGACGAAGGTATGGGAGATTATGAACAGGTACTAAAATCATATGAGGAACAACTACAGCAAGATCCTGATATTCATGCCTTAAATAAACTTGTTAGTAATTTAGTCATTGAGACCCAGAAAAATCGTGAAACGAATAAAAAAGCTCAAAAAAATATATCGGACTTAAATAATGAAATTGAAGAAATGCAACAATGTTTAGAGCGTTTGAGTGAAGAAGCACTGGAAGATGTTTTAACGGGGGTGGCAAATAGACGCGCATTCGATCGAGAAATAGAAAAACTGATTGAAAGTAAAAATACATATAAAGAGTCGGAACATTGTTTATTATTGCTTGATATTGATCGTTTTAAACTGGTCAATGACAAACACGGTCACCTAGTGGGTGATCGGGTTTTGCGCTTTGTTGCGCAGATGATTAAAAAAAGCGTTAAAGGCGCTGATTTTGTAGCGCGTTTCGGTGGCGAAGAGTTTGCAGTTATTTTTCCGAATACTAACTACCAAGGTGGATTATCGGTTGCTAATACGATTATTACGACGGTTGCTAACCAAAAATTAACCTTGAATAAGCAAGGACTTAAGTTAGGTAAGGTGACTTTATCTGGAGGGCTGAGCTTAGTTCAAGAGGGGGACACCGCACACTGCTTACTTGAGCGAGCAGATCAATGTTTGTATCAAGCTAAGTCTAAAGGCCGTAATACCATTGTAAGCGAGTTAGAGTCTTAAGGCTTTGGATTAAAATAATAGTGCGAAAAACGGTACCAGTTGAGTTTAAAAGGCAGCTTAGATAACTAAGCTGCTTTTTATTTAGGTTTGTTTAAAGGCTAAATACTTATATCTGAGCGGCTAAACGAACACCTTGATCGATTGCACGCTTGGCATCGAGCTCAGCCGCCACATCAGCGCCTCCAATTAAGTGATGGGGGGTTTTTAAGCCATCTACCAATTCTCTTAAAGGGTCTTGGCCTGCACAGATAATAACATTATCTACCTCGAGTATTTCTGATTTGTCACCAAAGGTAATATGAATACCTTGATCATCAATTTTGTGATAGTTACAGCCAGGAATCATGTTTACGCCTTTGTTTTTAAGGCCTGTACGGTGAATCCACCCAGTTGTTTTTCCTAACTTATTACCAACTTTTGAGGTTTTTCGTTGTAACAAGTAAACTTCTCTGGGTGATTTTGGCGTATCAGCACTAACGCCTTCAATGCCGCCGCGTGCTTGAAGGGTCATATCGACACCCCATTCTTTCATGAATGCTTCAATATTTTGGCTCGTAGCTTCACCCTCATGGCTTAGGTATTCTGACACATCAAAGCCAATACCACCGGCACCAATAACCGCCACTTTCTTACCCACTTCTTTCTTATGTTTTAGAACATCTAAATAATTTAAAACTTTTGGATGATCCACACCTTCGATTTCAGGTGTTCTAGGAACAATACCCGTCGCAAGAATAACTTCGTCAAAACCGCCATTATCAAGATCTGCCGAAGTGACTCGTTTGTTTAATTGAAGGTTGACGCCAGTTAGTTCAATTTGCTTGTTAAAGTAACGAATCGTTTCAAAAAACTCTTCTTTACCGGGTACTTGTTTCGCCACATTAAATTGACCGCCAGTTTCATTTGCTGAATCAAATAATGTTACTTCATGGCCACGTTGAGCCGCTGTGGTGGCAAATGAAAGTCCCGCCGGGCCTGCACCGATAACCGCGAGCTTTTTCTTGGCATCTGCTGGTTTGATAACGATGTCTGACTCATGACAAGCTCTTGGATTAACCAAACAACTAGTCATTTTTCCACTGAATACATGATCCAAACAAGCTTGATTACAACCGATGCAGGTATTAATTTCGTCGCTTTTTCCTTCTTGAGCCTTTTCAACAAAAGCAGGGTCAGCTAAGAATGGGCGTGCCATAGAGATCATGTCAGCATCGCCACGTTGTAACACTTCTTCAGCAACTTCAGGTGTATTGATTCGGTTGGAAGTAATAAGTGGAATATTTAACTCTTTACGGAACTTCGCTGTTACCCATGTAAAGGCTGCGCGGGGTACTTTTGTAGCAATCGTTGGTATGCGTGCTTCGTGCCAGCCAACGCCAGTATTAATAATTGTTGCACCGGCCTTCTCAATTTCTTTACCCAGTTGAAGTACTTCATCATAGGTACTGCCACCTTCAACTAGATCTAGCATCGATAAACGATAAATGATGATGAAATCTTTGCCTACGGCTTCGCGTGTTCGACGAACAACTTCAATCGCTAATCGCATACGGTTTTCGTATTCACCGCCCCAGCGGTCATCACGGTGGTTTGTACGCTTAGATAGAAACTGGTTAATGAAGTAGCCTTCAGAACCCATGATCTCTACGCCATCATAGCCACCAACTTGAGCATATACGGCTAATTGAACGATATCCTGAATTTGTTCTTCTATACCGTCCTCATCTAACTCTTTCGGTTTAAATGGGTTGATTGGAGCCTGAACTGCAGATGGCGCAACTGAATTAGGGTTAAAAGCATAGCGACCTGTGTGCAAAATCTGCATACAAATTTTACTGTCTTCTTTATGAACCGCGTCTGTGATTGGCTTATGTTTTAGTGCATCTTCATTGTTCTTGATTAAATTGGTCGCAGGGTGTGTTGCACCCACTGCGTTGGGCCCGAATCCACCGGTTACTATTAGAGCGACGCCACCACGAGCACGTTCAGCAAAGAAATCAGCCATTCGCTGTATACCGTCTTTGTGTTCTTCCAACCCAGTATGCATTGAACCCATGATTACTCGGTTTCTAAGGGTCGTGAAACCTAAATCAAGTGGCTCGAAAAGTTTTGGAAAGTGCGGGTTAGCTGTCGTCATAAATTGCTCCAATGGATGCTCATCAAATATTGTATATCCCCTGACTTATATAATAAGTATTAAAGCCATCATCAGGGTGATATTTGGTCTCTAATCGTAAACGACCTATAGTATTACGTTAATAATGATTGGTGTCGTTATCATTTGTTAAGGAGGGGGCGTTTTTACGTATTGGTGAATCATATTAACAAAACGGCTTATAAAAATTTTATCAGGCGAATATAATTAATCTGAATATTTTACTAACATGGTTTTAAATCAAATTTATGAATAAACAATTATTGCTAGATAAAATACTAGTCACGCTTGAAGCCGTTCGTCAGCAAGCGATTAGTGCAGCAATGGAGGCCTATAAAACCGCGACGGCTGATGAAAATGTAGCTGAAAATAAATACGATACACTAGGTTTGGAGGCCTCTTATTTAGCGCAAGGGCAGGCTCAGCGAGTTGCAGCGTGTGAGGAAGATATCGCCGCGTACAAACTGCTGGTTAGAGGTGACATTTCTGAAATTTCATCTATTTCAATAGGTGCGCTTATTCATATCATTAATGAGCTGGGTGTCGAGCAAAAGCTATTTCTAGGGCCTAAGGCCGGAGGGTTGACGGTTTCTTATTCTGAGAACAATATAGAGCAAGACATCAAAATCATAACGCCATCGTCACCCATTGGCGTGGCTTTATTAAAGCGAGAAGAGGGCGATGAATTTGATTTAGTCGTTGGAGGTAATATACATCGTTATGAAATTATAAACGTTTATTGAAGGGGGGGAATGCAACCAACCCGTAAAGGTCGATTGCTAATTGCTAATTTTAAGCTGGGGTATGTACGCTTCTTTTCGCTTTTGCTCTCAGGCTTATCTGCTTATTATCATTGGAATTAAGTGTAATTCCTTTATTGATGATGAATGAAAACGCTGTTGCTAAAGCCATAACAACGATCAAACTAGTGACAAATGGAAATCCGAACATAATTTATACCTCTATAATCTATTTTATTTTCAATTAAAAATCTTTGTGTGACTTGGTGAAAACTAATCTAAATCATCAGTATCTAAGTTCAAATCACTTGTTTTTAAGTTTAAATCAAACCACTTCATAAACGTTTCAATGAATAACATATTTGTTACCTCGTGTGTCGGTGTTTAGTGACCTATATAAGCTCCTGGATTTGTGTAATGGCGCTTAAAGTGTTTGTCTTGTGTTTTTACCTAAACTATCGATTGAATTGTTTAAATTAAAATACATCCGTTTATCTGTTAAGGTTCTGTTTTGGAACCTTGGGTTAATATTACGGTTCCATTGTGGAACCTGTCAAGCTATAATTTGCTTATATTAAAAATAATAACGAATATAGTTCGTTTTCAAATTGATAGGGGTATGTATGCGTTGGGAAGAAATTGATACTCAGGTATGTTCTATTGCTAGAGCTTTGGCTGTTTTTGGTGATCGTTGGACCTTGCTCATTATTCGAGACTCATTTAGAAAAATACGCCGATTCTCTGAATTTCAGGCTTCCTTAGGTATTACGAAGCATCGACTCTCTGATCGCCTTGTTCGCTTAGTAGAAGAAGGGGTGTTGGATAAAGTGCTTTATGATGAGAAACGTTCTCGATATGAATACCGTTTAACTCAAAAAGGACTAGATCTTTATCCTGTACTCATGACGATTGTTCAATGGGGCGATCAGTGGGCGTGTGATGGGGATGGCGCGCCGATAAATTTTATTCATGAGAGTTGTGGGCAAGTAACACACCCTAAGTGTGTCTGTAATGTCTGTAATGAAGAAATACATGCAAAAGAGCTGGTGCCTGAAGTGGGAGCAGGCATAACGAAAAAGCTTGAACGTGGTGAAATTAAGGCGAATAAAGACCTGTATAAAAATTTAAAAGGTGGGCCTCATGGTGGTTGAAATAGTCGGTCGTTAGAAGAGACAGTAACAGGAAGGGATGATGTGGAAAATTCCGAACACAGACCGCCTTTTTGAATTATAGAGTTCGACACTAGTTACGTCAGTCGTTATTTTATGGTTAGAACCTGAGCTTAATTATTAGGGTCGCGGTAAGATTATCGCTTGTGATGAGTGGAGTTAATGCAGACTAGTAAATCACTTAAATCATTGTTGGAATGTGTGTTACACAACCCAACAACGCTTTCTATATACCGAGTTAATGTATTTTAACTGTGACTGCCCTTATATTAGCTTTGTCAGAGAGAGTCTAGATTTAAAAATACAGGCACAATTAATCGTTGTCATTAATTACTTTTTTCTGCATCGCATCAAAATAATCATCCATTTCGGCATCATCTTTAAATATAGGGACAGACGGCAGCGCTTTCACTATATCGAGCACCTTTTGTATCTGAGGCTGTAGGTGCATCATAGCAAACTGCCCCTCTTGGCTTTTGAGTGTTTTAGAAGCTTTAAATAAAACCCGCAAACCCGCACTACTAATGTATTCGAGCTTAGTCATATCTAACGTTAGCATCTTAATATTCTTCGTTAGCGTTACATCAAGCATTTCTTCAAGTTTAGGTGACGTATTTGTATCAAGTCGGCCAATCAAATACACTTTTATGTTGCTACTTGCTTGATTAACGACATCAATGGTTAAAGACATTATATGTACCCCTATTTTTTAGTTTTTATTTGCTAAATAGCAACTCACAGTAAAACGATTTTCCCCAGAAACAAATTCGTAAAAGCACTCATCACTCATTTCTTTTACCAAATGAATTCCTAGCCCTCCCACGGGTTCGTCTTCTTCTGGTATACCTAAGCGCGCCTCACCGGATTCAAGCGGGTTAAAGGCCGTAGCGCTATCAACAAACGTCATATTTATTAACGCGTCATCATGGTCAATTAATAACGATATACAATGATCACCTTCAGCATAGCCATAATTTATGACGTTCACTATTATTTCTTCCGCAATTAACTCTAAATTCATTAATAACGATTCTGGTAATTGGTATTCACAAAGATAATCACTTAAAGCCTGATTGATGATGCAAAGCTCCTCTTTGTTATTTTTAATATTGATTACTTTCTTAAATGTTTCATTCATACCTTTCCAATGTACCGCTAATAACGTTAAATCATCTGCAGGTTCCGCTTGACCAACAAAGTCATTTAATGAAATTAAAGTGTTTGATATCAATTCACTCGGACTAGAAGAAATACCTGCATTCAAACTTTGTATTATACGAGCTTCGCCGAATAGCTCATTATGTGTGTTCGCAGCCTCATCTAAGCCATCCGTATAAGCAAAGAGACTTGCGCCTTTTTCCAGTGTCATATTCAGGCATTCAAAGTCATAATGATAAAAACCAAGAGCAGGCCCATTAAATTGCTCTATCTGCTCCAAGCTCATATCTGAGCGAAGGTAAAAAGGCATGGGGTGCCCGGCACTTGCCAGCTGCAATTCACCTGTTTGTATATTGAGTGTACCCACTAGAACGGTCACAAACATACAGGCGTCATTATCTTCAACTAATTGTTTATTAAGCTGTGTGAGTACTTTTGCAGGGTTCGTTGTTTGTTCAATAATGGTTCTTATTGCGGTAACAACACGTGCCATAAAAATTGCAGCAGCCACCCCTTTATCAGAAACGTCACCAATGACGAAGCACAAATATTTTTCATCTTCTTGTAAATTGTAATAATAAAGATCGCCCCCCACCTCTTTTGCGGGCTTTAAATACGCAGACAATTGAACGCCAAGATGTGCGTCGTTAATTTCTTGCGCTTCAGGGAGCAGGCTTTGTTGAATTTTACTGGCGGTTCTTAAGTCGCTATTTATTCTTTCGCGTTGTTGGGTTTCGTACTTCAACTCCTCAATATAATTACCCAAACTTATCTGCATTTTTGAAAAGCTTTGAGTAAGCGAACCTATTTCATCCTGTCGCGTTGAAAGTGGGAGTTTATAATCTAAATTGCCTTGCGCGAGTTCCTGTGTCGCTTCATCTAATGCTTTAAGAGGAAGAAACTGGCGTCGGGTCACACTCCAAATTACCAGAATTAATAAGACTATTCCCAAGCTCATTTGAGTAATGCGCTCTGTACTATACGTCTTTAGTTGATTAGTTAAACTAGCATCTGAATAAGCGACAAGCAAAGTCCATTCTGTATCTCCAAGCGGAGCATAGCTGATCCAACAGTCTTCTTGCATTCGAGCACAAAAAGTTGAAAAGCTGCCTGATTCTTTAGATTTAATCTCAGCCAGCATTTTAAGAAAAAATGCTGGACGTTCCTTTTGTTGCTCTAAACCGATTTCATACAATTGTTGTAGCATCATTTCTTCATCATGGCCGCTTATGATGTGTCCATTAGGTGTAATGGCATAAATAGACATGTCTTGTTTGTCTTCCATGCTAGCTAAAAGCGTTTTTATCCTAGAGACGGTGAGATCTATCGTGATTAATATCAAACCACCTGCATGCTTGAAAGGCGCTAGGAAAGTAATCATTAATACATCCCCGGCCCCCTTATCAAAATAGGGCTCTGTCCAGCTTGGGCTTTCTAAGCTCAGCGCCTGTTGGTACCAATCTTTTGAGCGAAGGTTATATTCGGTACTAGCGAGGTTAACAAAATTAATTTCATGGTCTTCTCGATAATAATACGACGCGTAAGACTCACTCACCCTGTCACTATCAACGACGACGGCCATGCCATAAGCATGTTTATTCTGTTGCAAAGCCGTTTTGACCATCGACTCGAGCTTATTCTGTGAAGGTGAAATCTGTTTGATTAAAGCAGCGGTTAAATTTGCTTGGTTTTGCAGGTTATCAAGAATATCTGAAACGGTTTGCTCATTGGATGATACTTCGAAATCAGCTAACTGACGAAGCTGCTTATTCAGCAGCTCTTTTGTTAATAAGTAATCATACGTATTAATAACCGTAAAAATAGAAAGTACACCAAACGTAACCCAAAGAACCATCCGGGTTGTTAAACTGATTTTAACCATTTGTTTGACTCTAAAATACTTTCGGTGAGTGAGCGATCAGTACTTAATTATTGTTTAAGATAAGGATACTTTCCAGACGAATATCAATAAAGCCTTTTTAAAAAGAGTATACAGAAGACAAACGCCTTTAATGTGAGCACACGGACATCACACATATCGGTAAATTAATGAAACAGCAAATTTACGTCCCCGGTGTAAAGTTAAGTAGTTATTCGCAAAGCAAAATGGTGCTCTTTGAACTTTTATGCATTGGTTGATCTATATTTAAATGATATCGCTATTAACTCATAGTCAGCGGTTTTACTGCATTCTTAAAGGGAGTACTCTTGCTCACTTTCGGTAGTTTGTTGGATGTTTGAAATGGTTGAATAATCCTAATCTGTGCATGTATATCGGGCATAATAATTACGGTCAGTTGAGTCAAAACCTATAAAATAAGGCTTGAATCGACATAATTAAAGTCATTTTTTATTTTGAGACTTTAATGGAAACACCATTAATTTCAGCACTTGTTATATTGATTTCATACTCATCGCCTTCTTTCTCTATTTGATGCATTTTCAGTAATAAAAAAGCATGATCTCTGGCAAACCATAAAAACGTCTTACGTTTCTTTGTTGCTGCCCTGACTTTTTCAACTAAGATGCTATTTAGCTTTCCAAGTGCCGTTTGGAGTGGTTCTTCACGTAAAACTCGGAAGTGACTGTCTTTTACTTTTCCTTTATGGACGATGGGGTAAACCATATCTTGTTTGCCAGATTTTACGTCTACTAGCATCTGTAATTGATAGCTCAGACGATCTTGGCTGTTTACGGGGACTGCTTCTAAGGTCCATTTTTTGTCTTTGTAGGAGCTTTGAACTGTTTTTTGTTGCCAATTAAAAGATACTTTTCTTTTTCGATTCGAGGCTAAAAAGGGCGAAAGCTTGTACTGGTAGTTTAGTGGCGTAATATGATCATTTTGCCAGCTGAAGGTGGTTGACTCTTTTATATCGGCTGCTATTGATTCTACATCAAAACGATATAGCCATTGGCCATTCTTGAGCTGTTTTAATTCACGTACGGCTTCGCCCGTCATACTAAGGCCTTTCTTTATTTTGGCGGTGTAAGTTGCTTTATGGGGAATGAGCTCAGCGCTAAACGCTGATAGAGAGAGTAGGTATGATAGAAACAGAAGTATGAAGGCAGGCATAACGGTACCTTTCCGAGATGAGCAAAATTAATTATAGCCCGGAAAATACTTCGATTTTCAAAGCTACATAATTTATAAAACAATATTGAATATAGAACAGTCTAGTGGATAGTTTGCGGGCTTTCGAGTATTAGACCTGTTTTCGGTAAAGTTTTTTCGTCTAAAAGTGCATGACTGGCATCCATTGTTAATCGACCTTCTAAAAACCATTTAACGGCTATAGGGTAAATAATGTGCTCTTGCTGCTGAATGCGCTTTGCTAGTGTCTCAGTCGTGTCTTGCTTAAGAATTGGAACCGTTGCTTGAATAATATTAGGGCCGCTATCGAGTTCTGCCGTGACAAAGTGAACGGTTACACCATGTTCTTCATCTTCAGCCTCAATCGCGCGCTGATGCGTGTTCAATCCGGGGTACTTTGGTAGCAGTGAAGGGTGAATGTTTAGCATTTTCCCTTCATAGCGGCGTACAAAGCTTTCAGTCAGAATACGCATAAACCCCGCTAAAATGATTAGATCGGGTTGATATTGTTCAATTTGACGAATTAATTCTCCATCAAATATATCACGATTATCATATTTCTTATGGTCAACAATATGCGTATCAATTCCTGCTTTTTTAGCGCGTTCTAGACCGAGCACGTTTGCTTTGTTTGAAATAACGGCTTTGATGCTACCGGTTATTTCTTCTTTTTCAACGGCATCAATTAAAGCTTGAAGATTGCTGCCGTTACCTGAAATGAGTACAACAATAACCGGATCTCTACCTTCCATTACAGCAACCTCAACTTAAGCATCTAAACCACGCAATTCAACTTGGTCTTCATTGGCTTCAGCGTTTTCAATGGAACCGATTTTCCAGGCCTTTTCGCCTTCAGCTGCAAGTAATTTAATTGCTGCATCTGCTTGATCTGCCGGAACAGCAATCACCATACCGACACCGCAATTAAAGGTGCGATACATTTCAGTGCTATCTACGTTGCCAGCGCTTTGTAACCATTTAAACACTTCTGGAAACTCCCAGCTGTTTATATCAATAACGGCTTTAGCACTGTCAGGTAAAACACGTGGAATATTTTCAAGTAGACCACCACCGGTGATATGTGAAAGGGCATTCACGGGTAAGGCTTTGATTAATTTAAGCAAAGGTTTTACATAAATTCGAGTAGGCGCCATGAGTGCACTAGCTAGATCTGTATCACCCATTTTTTGGTCAAGCGCTACGCCAGACACTTCAATAATTTTACGAATTAATGAGTAGCCATTTGAGTGAGGGCCGGAAGACGCAACACCAATTAAGGTATCGCCAGCTTTAACATTTGAGCCATCAATGATTTTTGACTTTTCGACGATGCCGACACAAAAACCACCTAAATCATAGTCATCGCCTTCATACATGCCAGGCATTTCAGCGGTTTCACCACCGACAAGAGAGCAGCCAGACATATCGCAGCCATCACCAATGCCTTCGACAACATTCGCGGCAATATCAATATTTAATTTTCCGGTAGCGTAATAATCCAGAAAGAATAGCGGCTCTGCGCCACCAACGATTAGGTCATTAACGCACATGGCAACTAAATCGATGCCAATGGTGTCGTGTTTGTTAAGCATCATGGCTAAACGTAGCTTTGTTCCAACACCATCAGTACCTGAGACAAGGACAGGTTCATCATATCCTTTTGGTAATTCAAACATTGCACCAAAACCACCTAAACCGGCCATAACCTCAGGGCGGCGAGTACGTTTAGCGACCCCTTTGATTCGCTCAATGAGCGCGTTGCCTGCATCAATATCGACGCCAGCATCTTTGTAGCTTAAAGAAGGTGATGAGTTTGAGTTGGTGTTGTCTGTCATAATTTGAATAACCTAATGAATGAGCATCATGCTACGGAGCGCGGATTCTACCAGTTGTTGTAGAACTCGCCAAACTCTCTTTGTAACAGAACGGTTTTTTTTAGAAACTTTCATTAAATACAAGTGAATATAAGTGATTAAATATTACTTAAAAGTATAAATATTAGCGTATGGATCTGAAGTTTTCGTGTCTTGATATGAGTTATTTAATGTTTGTTTATCAACCACTTAATTAGTTTTTCTTTAAGTGTTTCTGGTTCGATAGGTTTGCTTATGTAGTCATTCATACCAGAAGTTAAACATTTTTCCTCATCGCCTTTCATCGCATTGGCTGTCATGGCAATAATTGGAGTCGATTTCGCAATTTTGCCGGCTTTTCCACGTCTTATTGCTTCGGTTGCGGTATAGCCATCCATTTCAGGCATTTGGCAGTCCATAAAAATGATGTCGTAAGCTTGGTCTTGGTCAGCATCTTTCAATATTTTAAGTGCATCTAAGCCGTTAACGGCAATGTCACAATTGAGACCAATTGCTCCAAGAAGGCCTTCGACAATTAATTGGTTTATATGGATGTCTTCTACCAATAATATACGTGTATTGGCGGGCCAAGAAATTTCGGTAGTATTTTCATTATGGTGGTCACTTGTATGAATGTTTTCGAATTGTTCATCGACCTCACTTTTAAGAGAGGCATTTGAAACGAGTGAAAGCGCATTCCGTAAGCTTGAATCAGTCAGAGGTTTGAAGAGGTAGGACTGGAAACCTTTAGCTTCATAAAAATGTTTGTCATGAGACGAGGATAAAGCTGTCATAGCAATCAATTTGAAGCGATCAAAACTATCGTTTTTACGGATTTTGGTCGCGAGTTCTAACCCGTTCATCTTAGGTAGTTGCATATCAATGAAAATGATAATTTCTTGATCAGACAGCGTCACTTTTTCCAATAGAAGAAGTGCTTCAGAGCCCAATGACACTTCTTGAGTATGTACGTCTAATCGAGCTAATTGTGAAGATAGAACCTTTCTACTTGCTTCATTATGGTCAACGATAATAGCACTAGTCTCATTTAAGTTTATAGCTGGTAGCAATGGCTGTGGACTTGTACTGGGTAGTAATCTGATCGTAAATTTAAAGCTACTGCCTTCGCCTTCCTCGCTTTTTGCATGGAGATCGCCTCCCATTTGTTTACATAACCGTTTTGCAATAGCTAGCCCTAAGCCTGTGCCACCATATTTGCGAGTGGTTGAGGCGTCAACTTGAGTAAAGGATTCAAAAACTTTATTGAGCTTGTTTTGTTGAATGCCAATGCCAGTATCTTTAACTTCGCATAAAAGGTTGAGTGATTCGTCAAAGTCTTCATAAAGGCTGGCTGTAATAATGATTTCGCCATGCTGGGTAAATTTAATGGCGTTACTGACTAAGTTGGTCAGTACTTGACGAATTCGGCTGGGATCGCCTTTTACCATAGCGAATTCAATTTGGGTTGTATCCAATATTAATTCTACACCTTTGTCTTGAGCTTGTTTGCCAAAGGTTTCTGTTAAAGTACCCAGCATTTTGGATAAATCGAAATCAATATCTTCAAAGTCAACTTTTCCTGATTCAATCTTAGAAAAATCTAATATATCGTTGATTAGGGTAAGTAAAGAGTCGGCACTTGATTTAGCGAGAGAAGCTTTATGTATTTGATCAGTAGTTAGTTCGGTATCCATTAACAAGGTCAGCATACCGAGTACCCCATTCATAGGGGTTCTGATTTCATGACTCATACTTGCAAGAAATTCAGATTTTATTTTAAGGGCTTCTTCTGCAACGCGTTTTTCATCTTCAAGTGCGATTTGTTTAAACTCTAAATTATTTGCGAAATCTGCAAGTTGTATTTCATACTTTTTTGTTTCAGTGATGTCTTCAATACAGATAAAAAAACCTTGAACAATTTTTTGTTCATTAAAATCGGGTAAGTAGTTTGCTTTTATATGCTTAGAAGGCTGATTATTCATCGTTACTGCGTTTTCAAATTGTACGGGTTTACCTAACAACACTTGGTCAATGTAGGGGCATATTTGTTGATAAATCTTGTCGTCAATAACGTCTGACATAAGACGGTCAATGTAATGTTGTGTTGGTAGTTTATGCCAATCCTTATATCGCTTGTTTACGAAACGGTAGTACCTTTGATTATCTACATAAGCGAGAAGCATCGGAGAAGCTTCGGTGATACCGTCAATATATCTTCTGGTTTTAGTGAGCTCTGAATCCTTCAGTAACTTAGCTTTAACAAGATTATTATAGTTTTTTGCAAGTGAGCCCAGTTCATCGTTGCTGAACTCTTTTTGATTTGTTGGTTGAATAAGTTGATCACGTTGATTGACCGTCTTATTTATGTTGCTTAATGGCTTAAGTAATACTCTCCTCTGAACGATAAAAAGCGTAAAGAGCATGATTAAAATGCCCACTCCAAATAATATCGAAAATTTGATTAGATCTGCCGAAATCTGGCTTAGTGCTTCGGACTCATTGTAGGCGATAAAAATATAGTACTTCCGTAGACGGTTCACATTAGGGTTAATCATGTGAACAGGTGTTAGATTGTAGTAAATGTTATTCTTTATTAAATATTGTTTGGTATCATATGTTTGTTTTACAAGTTGTGAGTACAAGCTGTAATCTGTGGCATTTAGGCCTTTTTTTGCACTCACACCAATATTTTGGTGGTGATTATCTGCAACAATAATGGTTTTAAATTGCTCAATGATGACTAAGCGAAGTATCTTGTTTCGTGCGGCTAGTGCACCGACAACTCTAAATAAATTGGCAGGGTTAGCATTCGTTTCGGTGGCTATAATAAGCGAATCAGAAACATTTTTCGTGGTTGCTTGAAATTGATTAATGAGCGTTTTGTTTGCTTGGTATTCATATACAGAAATTAAAGCGATAAATAGCATCAAGCCCACGGCCATAATGGGAAGTGTGAGCTTAAGTGTTAGAGACGAATTTATTTTTTTAATCCATTGCATTATTTACAAATTCCGAATGAAATTATGGGTATTAAAATACCCCTTTATAGATAATGTTTGGGAATTTTTTGCAGTTATAATTAATCGCATCGATCTCTACAAGTGTCTTGCAGAGATCCACGACTGATTGCTGTAATTTTTCTGGAGATTCAAATATTTCTTTCTGTTCTGCGGTGTTTACGAGTTTCAGGTCGGATAACACGCCTACAAAGTCTTCAGTAGAAATACCTTCTCTTCGGGCCATGATGTTAAGCGCATCTTCAGGGGCCTGTTTGTAATAATCTAATGCCATTTGCCAGACTTTATGAAGCTTGGGCACAAAGTCGGGGTTTAGTGCTAATGCTTTTTTTGATACTGCAATGGTATCGATTATTTCTTTGGGTATTTCTGCGCTAGTAAATACCTTATGAAATTCATCTTGCTTAAGAATACTGAGTGAAACGGGCGGGTAGCTGACAAATGCATCTATTTTCTTATCCTGCATGAGCCTTTCACCATTCATTTGTTCAACGTTGACAATATTGACATCACTTAAATTCAAACCCTCTTTTGCCAGCGCCCTTTGGAGTAAAAATATGCCTAAGGATGAAACCTCACAGCCGATATTTTTACCTTTAAGTGAAGATATGTTTGAAAACTCTTTGCGGGCAATGATGACATCGCCGCCATTTGAATAATCAGGTACGAGTACTATTTCTAGTGGCGTATTGCTAAAAACCTGTGCTTGAACGGCCTCTATTGCGGTACTCGCCAAACCATCGGTGTAACCGTTTACAAAAGATCGTTGGGCATCTGAAAGAGAGCCTACCTGGATCAGTTTTGCATTGAGTCCGACCTCTTTAAAAAACCCTTTTTGTTCTGCTAAAAGAAGAAACTCATAGCCCGGCCAAGGGTTGATTGCAATTTCGACTGGAGGGTTTGTTTTTTGACCGCAAGCACTCAAGCATAAGGCGATGAATATAATACCTAGAAGGGAGGGCTTCATGGAGTGCTCTCTTTTTATAGACGCTGGTTATAAGGTGATGACTATATATTGGATTTTTATTAAAATTGTAGTTTAGAAATGAGATAAAGCACGTAATGATGGCTGTTTTAATATATTTATAAGCAAATAATGTTTTAACCAGTATTGGTTTATTTAAAGCGTGATACCAGAAAAAGTTTGGTAATGAATAGTGCTAGCTTTGGGGGACTTATTATCGATGGTGGTCTTGCCGTTCTTGCAATACTGTAATATTGTTTTTAGCACACAGGTTTAATGGGGGAGGTGAAATGAAATTATACGGCGTTGGGAAGTCTAGGTCATTCAGAACTGTTTGGGCTGCTGAAGAAGCAGGTGTAGATTTTGAGTATGTTGAAGTTGAGTTTGGTGGCGCGGGCGACCATGGCTCTAGAGGAAGTACTTACCGTCAATTGAACTATCAAGGTAAAGTCCCGACGATGGTTGACGGCGATTTAGTGTTAACAGAAAGTGCAGCGATAGTGAATTATATGGCAGCTAAAAATGTATCCCTAAGTTTGGTTCCTCAGCAGGGGACTGTTGAGCGAGCTTTATATGACCAACTTGCTTTTTTCGTCCTTACTGACCTTGAGCAGCCTCTGTGGACCAATGGGAAACATCGATTTGCCATTCCTGAAAAATGGCGTGTCCCTCAAATATTGGAAACAACACTGTGGGAGTTTGAAAAATCGCAAACAGCACTTAAAAATCTAATCGGCGCAACACCTGAGTTTGCCTTGGGTGATCGTTTCACCATGGCTGATGTTCTTGTGGCGCACACACTTACTTGGGCAGAAAACTTTAAGTTTGAGCTTCAAGATGGCTTTAGAGACTATAAAAACCGTATGTACGCAAGACCTGCTTGCCAGGCTGCATTAGCAAAAATTTCATAAGGTCTTATGTGAACGATAACTAGCGAGAAGGTTTAAGCCAAGTTTAATGTCACTTAACGGCCACATAAAAACTGAGAAAATGGTTTTTTATACGGCCGTTAAGTGTTTGACTGGTTTGTTTGGTTTTGGCTATGTGTGGTGTGCATTACATAGGCATATCGTTAGATTTTTTCAGCGTATTAATGTGTAGTCGCTTTTTCTCCCCATATATCTTCTAACCTTTGATCCCGACCACAACTCCAACGATAGTAGTTGTAGCGGACAGAACTTTTTTTGTAATAATCCTGATGGTAACTTTCGTTTCCCTTGATAGGATAAAATATAGAAGTATTAATAATAGGAGTCACTACAGTTTGATTTGGGAATTGGCTGACGACTTTTTTACGTGATGCTTCAGCAAGTGCTTTTTCTTTATCATTCGCAACGAAAATTGCGCTTAAATAAGTGTGGCCTTTATCGCAAAATTGTCCTCTCGCGTCGAAAGGGTCAATATTTACCCAATAATGATCTAATAAGTCTTGGTAGCTCACAACGTTTGGGTCGTAATCGACTTCAACTGCTTCGTAATGCCCGCGATGATTACCATTGTAGGTTGGGTTTTTAATAATACCGCCCGTAAACCCGGAAATAGCTTCATTAACCCCTTCAAGTTTTTCAAAGTCAGATTCAACACACCAAAAACAACCGCCTGCAAATATAGCTTTATCAGCTGTCGCGGTTGAGGCAATTGTGAATAAGCCGATTAGTAATAAAAAAAATTGAGTTTTTTTCATAAAAGTTCTCTCAAGGTTTAGTTTTAAAAATACAAGATTAATGTGCACACAGATTTTGTCGTGTAGATTATCTTTATAAAATATCCAATAAGCCTAGTTTGCATAACACAAGTAAAAAAAAGAAGCCCAAGAAGCTATTCTTTATAAAACTATGATTTATTGTGATAAAAACGTTAGATTTGAATGCTTATAAGAAAATAATAGCTTTCAGCGAGATACTTGATATTGTTTTATCTAAAGTAGACGAATATTATGTCATCACACTTATTCATAACGATCGAATGGCACCTTCATTGTCTAAATATTCAGCTTTTATATTCCTTGTTAGTTTTATTTTTGGGAGTTTTTCCCCAGTCAATGCTGTTCAGATAAATAATCTTTATTCAGCATCTGTACCGATCGCTTCTCAGCAGAAGCGAGATCGATTATTAGGCTTTGATCAGGCATTTAGTATTGTTTTGGTGAAAGCGAGTGGGCAGTTTGATAAAGTCACTGATCCAGAATTTTTAAAGGCTCTGTTACCGGCCGAACCGTTGGTTCAAACATTTAGTTATAGAGAAAACTCAGCTTACCAAGAATTTATACAAAATCAGTCTGCGCAAGATGATGATAAAGCGCCTGGCAATGTTGAGTTAGCGCCTGACAATGTTGAGTTAATGAAAATTGAAAAGTCCGAGCTAGAAGTTCCACCTTTACCTTATCTTTTAGATGTTTCTTTTGCACCTTCGATTGTTGAAGAAAAGATGGCTGATCATGGTTTGGATATTTGGGGGCGTGTGCGTCCGTCTGTACTCGTTTGGGTAGCTCACGAGCAAAAAGGTGAACGCTCAATAGTTGGAACGTCAGACGCGGGTGAGTTGGTTGAAAATTTAGTGCTTTTAGGTGAACAGCGAGGCGTTCCGCTTTATCTTCCTGTCGCTGATTTACAAGATGTCAGTGCCATAGATGTTGATGAGGTTTGGGGCTTATTCCCTGAGTCAGTTGACCAAGCTTCAGAACGCTACCGAGCTGATTCGGTGGTGATGATGAGAGTTTCTCAGTCTGGCAATGGCTTATGGTCGGGCAATTGGTTGTTGAACCTTAAGCAGACCTTAGAGGTAGGCGCTAAGTATGACAGTACATTACCTAGTTTATTAGAGGCGCTCGTCTCAGACTTGGCTGCAAAGCTATCATCACATTATGCCGTGTCTAAAATACCGGGTGAAGACGGCGGGGTGTTGAATCTTGAGGTGGATCAGGTCAGTACATTTGCAGATTATATTGAGATTCAACGATATCTCAATAACTTACCGCCCGTATCTTCAATGAATATAGCGTGGGTGCGTAGTGGTCGTGCTGGCTATCAAGTGACCTTGATTGGGTCAAAGGATCAGTTCTTTGAACATGTAGATTTAGGCGGACGACTAAAGAAAGATTTACGCGTTAGGTCGTCGCGCAGTGCCGAAGAAGAGGCGAATGACGAAGAGCCCATTCTAGAAAGAGAAGGCGGCGAGGTGAGTGATGAAGAGGGGCAAGGCGATGTGTATCAAGACAAACAAGCAGCTTTGTTTGAAGAGCCTACTATTGAAGAAGATATTTTTACAAGTAATACTGAGTATTATATTTGGTCCTCTGATAATGCTTTGTTTTCAGATAAATCTCAAAATATAGATCAAAAATAACAACCCAGGCATATTTGATGTTACCTGCAAATCAGATTCCCAATGTTTTAACGGTCATACGAATTATTTTAATCGTACCCTTTGCTGTATTTGTATTTCAGCATCAATACATTGAGGCTTTGGTCATTTTTTTCTTCGCAGGTTTATCAGATGGGGTTGACGGCTTTTTAGCGCGCCAGTTTAATTGGAAGTCTCGTTTTGGTGCAATCGCTGATCCGTTAGCCGATAAACTACTCTTAATCACAGCTTACGTTATGTTGGCTTGGACGAGTCAGATACCTATTTTGCTGGTTTGTTTAATATTAGGGCGTGATCTTATTATTGTTTGTGGCGCGCTTAGTTATCATTATTTTATCAGTCACTATGAGATTAAACCGTCGTGGTTTGGTAAAGCTTGTACGTTGACCCAAATTATTTATGTGTTGGTAGTAATCGTGAAACTTGCTGAAATTCCAATGCCTGAGTTCGTTGTGATTTATGGGCTATGGGTAGTGGCTGGAATAACTCTATTTAGTGGCTTGCACTATATTGGTGTTTGGACATGGAGAGGCTGGCATGTACTCAAAGCTAAATAGAGCAAGTCCAAATGAACAGTTAGCGTTGCCGGTGTTGGAGAGGCAAGATGCATCTTTTGATAACTTCTTAGGTGATGCGAATAGAAAATGTGTCATGCTATTGAAGCAAGCACTTGAGCAGCATGACGAAACGCTGATTTATATTGCAGGCCCAAGCGGTTCGGGAAAAACCCACCTGATGTATGCGGCGATGTCATATTTTGAAGCACGCCATGAAGGGCTAGCATGTTATTTTTCAATGGAAGAATTTGCTGAAAGTGATGATGTCGATGCTTTATTTGAAGGGCTTGAGAGTTTTTCATTGGTCGTGCTAGAAAATATAGATAGCTGGTTAACAACAAATGATCGTGAACAAAGCTTGTTTAACTTATTTAATCGCTTCAAAATGACGGGCCAGCAATTATTACTGAGTTCAAAGTCAGTACCGGAACATTTAGCCGTTGTATTGCCAGACTTGAGCTCACGATTGAAGTCAGGGTTGTTACTAACCTTGGTTTCGCTTATTGATCAAGAAAAAGAAGCATTGCTCAGAGATTTAGCCATACAGAAAGGCTTGCGTTTAGAGGAGGAGGTGTCTTCTTATATTATTAAACGCAGTGGACGAAATTTAAGCGAGTTAGTTGATGTGTTAGATACTTTAGATCAAGCATCTTTAGTTGAAAAGCGTAAACTAACCGTACCATTTGTTAAAAAAATTCTTCAATGGTGAGACGTATTAATGATACGTAGGTCATCATTTTATAGCATAAAAAGAGGAGTAAGATCATGATTCGTGTCGTTTTTAATCAAAAAGGGGGCGTTGGTAAATCGAGTATAACGTGTAATCTGGCTGCTGTAAGTGCATCAGAGGGGCGTCGCACTTTGGTTGTTGATCTTGATCCACAAGGTAATTCTACACATTATTTAATGGGCCACCCTGCAGTAAGTTTGAAAAATAATGTCGCAGATTTTTTTGAGCAGACCCTGTCTTTTAATATGTTTCAAAAAGACCCTGTTGAATATGTACATGCTACGCCTTTTGAAAATCTGTTTGTATTACCCTCCAATCCTGAATTAGATTTTTTGGCCGGTAAGCTTGAAGCAAAGCATAAAATATTTAAGTTAAAAAATGCACTTAGAGCGCTAGAAAATCAGTTTGATGAAATTATTATCGATACGGCACCCGCACTAAATTTTTATACCCGCTCAGCGTTAATTGCGACAGATAAAGTGCTGATTCCTTTTGATTGTGATGATTTCTCTCGACAAGCACTTTACCACATACTAGGTGAGTTGCAGGATATTCAGGAGGATCACAATGAAGGTCTGGAAGTTGAAGGGATTGTCGTTAATCAGTTTCAGCCTCGCGCAAGTTTACCAACTAAGCTGGTTCAAGAATTGATTGATGAAGGTATGCCGGTGTTACCTGTTAAGCTAACTTCGTCTATTAAAATGAAAGAGTCTCATCAAGCTTCGAAGCCGTTAGTTTATTTTGCACCAAAGCATGCGTTGACGCTTCAGTTTCAAGAATTATTTCAACATTTATGTGAAGAAAAAGCAGAGGTTGAAGAAGTTAGCATTTAGTTGATCACTTTGATTAACGGGGAGTAGGGATGCCTGGTACTTTTAAAGTAAGGGGCCAGTTATTCTTCCGTATTGGCGGTGCGTTAATGATCGCCAATGCTTTTTGGATGGCCGCTTCTGCTCATCATTGATTTATGACCATTCCTTCTGATTTGGTAGCAACAGGCGCACCGAATAATCATTTTATTCATGATGTTGCAACGGTGTACCTTACACTTGGGTTCGGTTTAATTTGGTGTGCCCGAAATCTGGAAAAGTACCGTCCAGTTTATCTTGGTATCACCTTCTTTATGGCTGCGCATGCTGCTAGTCACATGCTTGAAATGCTCTTTGGCCAATTACCTCGTTCTCATTGGTGGATTGACTTTCCTTTAGTTTTTTGCCTGCTATTTTGCTAGCTATCGTAGCCATTCCTGTTGTATGGCATAATCTTTAAGCTAGATAAATATCCATTATTTTTTATAATAGCGCCAGAACTCTGCTTGGTTGAATCCCTGAATGGGGTGGTTGTTTACTAAAAGGAAAGGGGTTCCACGCCCGCCTAATTTATCGAAGTAGCTTCTTGCTGCTGCCGATTTTTCAATATCAAATTCCATAAATGGAATGCCTTGAGCAGATAAAAACTTTTTTGCATTGAGGCAGTTAGGGCAATAAGTTGCACTGAACATGATCACTTTCTTAGCTTGTTGTTCATCACTTTTGTTAGCGGTTGTGGTATGAACAGAAGCCGAAGTTTTAAAGTCTGCAACACTAATAATAGAAAAAGTTAGAAAAGATAATAGTACTAGTAGTTTTATCATGAAAATCTCGTCAAAAAACGTGGTCATCGCTATAAATATATAAGCTATGACCCACTATTTCTTAGAAAGTTTCTTTTGAAGGGGTAAATTGACACTAATATTTTTTTCGAGCAATAAACGTCGCTCTTTTTGGTGCTGGGTAGCCCTCTATGGTCAAATTTAGATCGTTTGGATCTAAGAAATCTTTAAGGGATTGGTATTGCATCCAATCTGTAGAATGCTGTTCCTCTAGGGTTGTTTGATTACTTTCGACACAGGCGATATTTTCGAAGCCTGCACGCCTAAGCCAGAGTTCCAGTGTTGAAACGCTGGGGATAGACCACACATTACGCATCATGGCGTAACGATCTTCGGGCATTAATGTATAACCTAATTCGCCTTCACATACCAAAGTCTCAAGTATAAGCTCTCCACCTTTTACTAATGTATCTCTGAGTTCTATCAGGTGATCAATAGGCGATTTACGGTGGTAGAGCACGCCCATCGAAAATGTCGTATCGAATGCGCCTAACTTTTCAGGAACGTCTTCCATTCTCACCGGTAATAAATGAATAGGGGCTTTTACGCCGCAGTATTTCTTTAATGCTTCAAATTGAAATAGAAATAGAAAATTCGGGTCAATACCAATGACTTGCTGGGGCGCTTCGTCGAGCATTCGCCAGCAATGGTAACCTGAGCCACACCCTACATCGAGAACAAGACGGTTTTTTAGGGGGCTGATATGTTCTTTAATACGGTCCCATTTCCAGTCAGAGCGCCACTCGGTTTCGATGTGAGTACCAAATAATTCATAAGGGCCTTTACGCCAAGGCATCAACCCTTTCAAACCCTCATCTAATTGTTTTTGGGTTGCCTCGTCCAACGCTGTCTTTAGGCTGGCGCCAACACGTGCCTGGTTTAAATGGATTTGGTCTGCTTGAATATCGGGTAATTGGTCGAATGCTGCCTGCCAGCGCTTCAGGTCGCCATGAGGGTTCTCTTGTAGTTTTTGTTTCAACAACGGAATCAAAGTATCTAACCAGGGAGCAAGCTGGTTGGTTTTCATAAATTCAAACAGGTCATCAAATAGTGGGTAAAAATTCATTTCTTAGGGCTACTCTTTTGTGTTCATCTGTTTGGTTTATGGGGGCCGTAAAACTCAAATCGTTAGGTTTTAAAAGCAATGAGTGACATAAAATTAAAACATTGATACCAAAGGTGTACCGTATCAAAACCCGTATTGCTAAGTCTTGTTTTATGCTCTTCTAGGGTATTTGGCAATAATACCTGCTCCAAAGCAGAGCGTTTTTGGCTCACCTCGAGATCACTATAGCCATTTGCTTTTTTGAACAGCCAATGCAACTCTTCCAAATGACTTTGCTCAGATTTTTCATCAAAACAAATCTTTTCAGAAAGTATTAATACGCCACCTGGGAGCAGGGCATTCTGAATTTTTTTAAGTAAGCTGTCTCGATCTTTTGGCGGTAAAAATTGCAAGGTAAAATTGAGGGTGACCACTGAACAGGGCTTGAAGTCTAAGTTACGAATGTCTGCACAAAGCTGTGTGACGGGCGTGGTGTCATTATCGAGTTCAATGTAGTGATTGCATCGTTCAAGCATTGAAGGTGAATTATCTACAGCCACTAATTTGCATTGTTTGTTTTTGAGGCCATGGCGCATGGCAAGTGTGGAAGCGCCTAAAGAGCAGCCCAAGTCATAACAATATGAGTTTTCTTGTGCGTATTGTTCTGTAATTAAGCCAATCATCGGAATGATCGTAGTATAGCCCGGCACCGAACGTTTAATCATATCGGGGAAAACCCGTGCAACGGCGTCATCAAAAGAAAACTCGTTTACTTTCTCATGGGGAAAAGCATAAATTGTGTCGGGGCCTGGCTTCTTCATAACTCGCTCGTACGTAAATTAATTGCACCGAATTCCACGGTTTTTGTAGTCAACCAATAAACCTTGCATCGCCGGATCATTATCAGAGGTCACAAATAAATAACTATCGTTGCAAACGGCGGTTTGATCAGATGATTTATGCGATAAACGATAAGATTTATCGTCCATATTTTCAATGAAAATAACTTTATAGCCCGCGATGGGCGCATCTGTTTTGTTTTTGCTGTGTTTGATCGCACCGCTTATGTCCAATGCAATCACTGTGATGATTATGGTGGCAAAAATAATAAGTACCACGGTTGATATTTTAACGGTATCAGGTGTTGTCGTAGTCATGTTGAGATCCAAGTGATTTTTATATCGTGCTTTAGTTTTAAATACAAATAATAGGTTTGTTTAAGGAAAAAGTTTTAAGGGTGCTTCATCTAATAAAGCAAACTGTTCGCGTAACTCTAATATGTGCTCAGACCAAAATCGCTCGGTATTAAACCAAGGGAAGTGCATGGGGAATGCAGGGTCAGTCCAGCGTCTCGCAAGCCAAGCAGAATAATGCATCATACGCATAGTTCGCAGTGTTTCGACCAACCTTAACTGTGCAGGGTCGAACGTGCAGAACTCTTCATAGCCTTCAATTAATTCAACCAGCTGTTTTGTTTTAAGGGCATGGTCACCTGAAAGCATCAGCCATAAATCCTGAATAGCAGGCCCATTACAGCAATCATCAAAGTCTACAAAATAAGCGAGCTCATCTCGCCATAGAATATTTCCAATATGGCAATCGCCATGCAGTTTTATTGGGGTGTAATCAACGCCCTTCCAAATCGTTGACATTTTATCAATCAGGTCAGCACTAAGTGTCTCGTAAGCTTTTAATAAAGACAAAGAAAGAAAGTCATTGTCGAGTAAAAATTGGCGGCTATTTATCGCCATTGCTTCCATTGAAAAATGCTTGCGGTGCTTGAATGTGTCCGTGCCACTGGTTTGGTGTATTCGGCCAATATTTCTGCCAATACGGAACAGTGTATCAGGAAACTCTATTTCTGGAGCATGACCTCCTTGGCGTTTAAACATCGTAAAGCGAAAGCCTTCATACTCGTGCAATGTTTTGCTATTAATCTCAAGTGGCGGCACGACGGATATATCGTTGTCTAATAACGCTTTCGTGAACTGGTGTTCTTCCATAATGGCTTCAGTTGTCCAGCGTTGAGGACGATAAAACTTAACGATTAAAGGCGTTTTATCTTCAATGCCAACTTGATAAACCCTATTCTCATAACTATTAAGCGTCAGAATGCGCGAGTCACTGAGTAGTCCAAGGGACTCAACAGCATCCAATACAAAATCCGGCGTTAGTTTAGCGTAGGGATGATCCAAGTGATTCGTCCTAAGTGAAGGTTTAATAAAAGAGCGATTAAAAACGCGCGCATTGTAGCATGGTTTCACTTGACGAGTATTCGCAAGTAGAGGCGGTGGCAAGAGAAATATCTGATGCCACTCCGGTTCAAACTTCACATTGACGTAGAAAAACGGCTTCTGTACTCCTGCATAGTTAACCCAGTTAAGCGTTTGAATAGTCGCCTAAAAGAAGTCGGATCTTCATACCCTACATCCCAAATCAAATTGTTGATGGCTCTACCTGTAGACTCAAGACCAATCTTTACTTTTTCAACTCGAAACCTTTGTAAATAGGATAAGGGGGTCTCACCTGTTGCCTTTTTAAAACGACGGCAAAGTTGCCGTTCACCAAGACCTGTATTCATTGCAAGCTGTGAAACATTCAGCTCTTCATTAAAAGACGTTTCAATCACTTTTTGAAGCTTGGATACCAGTATATCTTTATGCTTAGTCTGAGGATGAAATATGGAAAATCGACTCTGATTGTTGAGGTTAAGCTCAACCATCATCAATTTACCGGTAGCTAAAGCAAGTTCACGACTATGAAATCGATGTACGAGATAAAGGGTTAGTTGCGACGCAGCCATAGCGCCACCTGCGCTAACAATGTCGCCATGATCAATGAGAAGTTTGTTAGTATCAAATGTTACATTTGGAAAGAGTATGTCTGCTGTTTCTTCTGAGGCCCAATGGCAAGTTAGGGTTCGTCCTGCAGTAATGTCAGAAGAGGCTAAAATAAAGTTCCCAGTACAAATACTAGCAATAGTGGTTCCTGCCTTGTGCCATTCCTTAAGGACGGTAAATAATCGAGACATTTTATCTAACAGCTTTTGAGAATGTGAAGGTGTTAAAATAGACTCAAAGGCGCCGGGTAAAATGACAATGTCAGGCCTTTTACAATCCTGAATTTTTATAACAGGTCCTATCTGGCTGCCATTGTAGGCTTGAACAGTCCCTTTAAGCCCTATTAACTGGTAGTTAAACAAAGGGGTTCGCGTGTCAAAATATCTTTTGAGCGTGTAATTAGCTGCAATGAGTAAGTCGGTGACCGCAAAAACACTCGAAGCCTGACAGCGTTCATTAACCATAATACCCACGTTTAACAAGTGCATTCCTCTTCATCTATATAGTGTATTACCAAGCATGACACATATTTAGTAAAACTTCATGAGTCTGGTTAGACCTTATTAAGGCCAAAAAGAATATTTTAATATATAAGTACATAACAGCCTTATAAAGGTCTAATTAGACTCTTAGTATTTGCTCGTACCCAACGTACTCTATCTACTTCATTAATTAAATGAAGAAGGTATTAAAATTATGAGTAACGAGGCAAAATTGCTTTCGATAGTGAACGAATTAGCGAAAGTTAAAAGTGAGCAAAATATATTAGCCGCACTTTCCATTTACCACCCAGAAATAGAGTTGGTTTCACCAAGCTTTAATGCGCATGCAAAAGGTAGTGAAGAAGTAGAGCTACAACTCAATGTGTTTTTTAGTTTATTTCCTGATTATGAGGTTTCACTAGAGCAGCATGCCATTGATGACAATGTGATGCTTGCGACAGGCCAAGTTTGGGTGACCTTGAATATTCCTGGAAAAGATTGTCCTCGTATTCAACTCCCAGTTTTTATCGAATTTCATTTTATTGAAGACAGAATATCAAAAGAAGTCTTTTTTCTTGATGCAGGTATGGTTTGTAAAAAATCTGGAGTGACACCAGAGGAATTAGCGCATGCAACCTTGTCGTTCCAAACATGGAAAAAACAGATAGCCCTTTAATTTAAAATAGGTAGAAATTTATGAATGTCCAAGCACTTGAAACTAAACCCTTGTTTAATATGCACGTCACTTTAAAAGAGCCTTTAAATATAGGGGCCAGTTATGCCGGGCATCGGATTATTTTCGATGTTGAAAGTGGTTATTTTGAAGGCGATAAACTTAGTGGATTACTCAAACAAAGTGGTGGAGATTGGTTAATGCTTCACCCCGATGGTTCATACACACTTGACGTAAGAGTGTGTCTTGAAACAGATGATGGCGCTTTAATCTATATGAACTATAAAGGGCGCTGGGTCATCCCTGATAACCTCAAACAGAAAGTACTTTCAGCCGAAACTTGCGAAGCTGTTGATAAGAATGAATATTATCTGCGAACACTCATTATGTTTGAAACATCAGATGAACGGTATACATGGTTGAATGACTTAGTGGCTGTTTCTCAGGGGTATCGAACTAAAGTGGGCATATCCTATAACGTGATGGCTGTACTGTAGTTTGAAAATGTCATGAAATTTTATAAGTATTTAATTTATAAGGTTTTTAAGGAAATATAGAAATCTTATAAGTTTGAGAAGGTTTGCGTATCGTAGTCGCCAGCTCGACATGGGTTGTCGGCTCAGAGCTGGCTGCTTACAGAAATTTTGAGCAAAAGCGAGTGTTTGATTGGGCTTAGGGCAGTATTTCCACTGAGACAGAGCGTATAATTCTATCAATTAAATGTGTCCCCTGATCCTTCTGCAAGGGATATATGAACCTATCATTAAAGCGGTTTACCTAGTGTAAATAACCAGCTTGTGTCTATGTTGCAGAAGTTACCTAACAATTTTAATTAAGGTAAATACCTATGAACCGCAATATAATATTCGTACTGCTATCACCCTGTCTGGTAGGTATATAGCCTAGCCCTATTAAACTCATGCTATAGTCAAAAATTTGGACCACAAAATGGCAATTTCCGAGCATCCCTCAAAGTTGAGTTTACCGCTGACTAACCCAGGCGTCGCCACAGTTCTGGAATACCTGATCATTAAATTCCCTTATATTGATGCTCAGATTTGGCGGCAGCGCATCACCGATGGCAAGGTACACTGCCACGATGGCTCACTGATAACGACACAATCACTCTTTCAATCGCAGCAACGGGTTTACTATTATAGGGAAGTCGATAATGAGCCCAACATCCCCTTTAAGGAAACGATTATATTTCAGGATCAGCATATTTTAGTGGCCTATAAACCCCACTTTCTAGCCGTAACCCCCGGTGGTATGTATGTAAATGAATGTTTGCAAAACCGCTTACGACTCAGCACAGGCATTGAGGCTCTACAAGCGTTGCACCGCTTGGATAGAGTTACAGCAGGCTTGGTTATATTCTCTGTTAACCCGGACACCCGACGTCGTTACCATCAATTATTTGAAACACGACAAATACACAAAACCTATCAGGCAATTGCCAAAATTAGTGACGGTGAAAACCTTATGGGTCAGGAGTGGGAAATTAAAAACCGTATCGTGCAGTCTGAACCATGCTTTCGAATGCGTGTGACCGAGGGAGAAGCCAATAGCCACACTATGATTCGATGCTTGAAACAATCTACTCAGAAGGCCTTATTTGAATTAAAACCCGTAACTGGTAAAACCCATCAATTACGCGTTCACATGCAGGCACTGGGCTGGCCCATACTAAATGACAAATACTACCCGCAGCTTCAGCCACTATCAGCGGATAACTATTCGACACCATTGCAGTTACTGGCAAAGGAACTTCAGTTTATTGACCCAGTGACTCAGCATCCAAGGTGCTTTATTTATGACAGTAACTTATCGCTACAATGAACATACTGATATCTTGTGGATTTAAACCAAATTGAACTTTACCAAACTGCTACCTGTGAGTTAAAAGCGAATCTTTTTAAGTGTGGATATCTCCGTCACATACTGAGCAAAACCGGATACTTTTTAAATCTTCGTAAACCGATTATATTTTAATTCCTCCGACCCTGTTAGTCTCTTTACTATGACAAAACACTTACCCAGCATACTTAAAAAACCCCGTAAAATTCCGGGTCGACGGTGGATGGCCCGTGCTTCGGTAGCCGTCATACTCCGCAAGAGTCAGGCACATGGTTTTGACATTCTACTGATTAAACGTGCTGAGCGTAGTGGTGACCCTTGGTCTGGTGATATGGCTTTTCCGGGCGGAAAAATGGACAGTACTGATCAAAGTATTTATCACACTGCCTTGCGTGAACTACATGAAGAAATAGGCCTCGAAGCCGGAAACCTCAAACAACTTGGGCGTCTATCAGACCAGCTAACCAAAACACACTCAGGCCTACGCCCTATGATCATCTCTCCCTTTATTTTCGAACTTAACAAACAAATCGATTTTGTACTAAACCATGAAGTCGCTGAAATAGTTTGGGTTCCGCTTACGCACTTCTCTACCTCAGTAAATCGAAAGCATATGGTGTGGAAGGTTAAAGGCTTAAAAATCAATCTTCCCTGCTATTGGTTCAAAAATAAAAGAGTCTGGGGTTTAACACTGAGAATGCTCGATGAGCTCGTCGCTAAATAATGAATTAATAACATTACCTAGCGGAGAAGGTTTCACCGTAGTAAGAGAGCGGCTCTCATATCCTATTGGCATACACTTATCAAACGAACTAACACCGTCCCTCAATGATCGCACAGGAATGAGCAAGACTGTGTGAAAACTCTATGACCTAAGGTCAGAAAGTTGAGTAACGTGAAATCTTTATTTGTTTCCTAACACGATCTATTATTTATAATGAGTGGTTTTTTACATTGCTCACTTGCATACCACCAGATCTCTACTGGTGGGCTCCTTGCGTATCTCGACAGAAAGTACTCTGTTCAATTGCTAACGTTTTTTTTCATGATAGGCTATATTTTATTAAAATTGGCGTTTTTAAATTGGGCATTATGTACATAGTTAAAGTTCTATTTGTTTTTTTATGGATTAGTCGCTGTTATGGTGAAACTTATCACTTAGCAACTGGAGAGTTTCCTCCGTTTACAGGGGCTCATATGGAAAGCCAAGGGCTCGCGACAAAAATCATAAAACATATAATTAAGGATATGGGGCACCAGGCAAAAATTGAGTTTTTACCTTGGAAGCGAGGCTATAGTAATACTTTGTCAGGTAAATATTTTGGCACCTTTGCTTATAGTAAAAATAAAGAACGGCAAGAAATCTGGCATTATTCAAAACCTTTGTACCAACTTCAAGAAGTATTCTTTAGCCAAACGAAAAAGAACTTTAGTTACGAAAGTAAAGAAGACCTCAAAGGTCTCATTATTTGTAAGCCTATAGGCTATAACTTATTTAATTTAAAAAACTTAGTGGACAAGAAATTTGTAGAAGTTGAGAGACCACCTAAAATGATCAACTGTTTTGGCATGCTAAAGCGCGGTAGGGTTGATCTTGTCATGACCAACAAGGAGACAGGGATGCAGATTGTTGCGCAAACAGGCCTAGATAAACATCTATTTACTGCCAGTAAAAAAGCTTTTATAGATATTGGCCACCATTTGATTGTCCCAAAGAGTATAAAAAACGGTAAAAAATTTATAACTCACTTTAATGAGACTTTAGAGAAAGCTAAAACATCTGGCATAATCACAAAATTCATATCGAAATATATCAAATAGTACCATCAACTATAGCGTTATTTGTTTCTGTTCACATAAGTTATTTAAAGAGTGAGCCCAAGGGCAAATAGACTAAAGTCATAATACCCGTCTAGTAGGTCTGTAAACAAAGCTTGGGGAGTTCTCCTTCGGTAAATGGTGCAGGTGTGTGATTGACCGCTCACAACAATGCACCAAGAGGCCAAAAATTAATAAAAGTAGAGAACTTAAAATATAACGCACTAAGCCTAATATGCGGTTTCGATGAGCCTGTCGTAAAAACAACTCTGCAACCTGTATTCCATGTTGTTTGTTTTACTGACATACAGCGTTTGTTTCGCTCAAAAGGTTGAATTTTAAGCTTGTTGAGTTACAAATATTCTATCGTCAAAAGAGGGTTATAACCATCATTATCCCTGTGAATGACCAAATTAATACGAGTAAACTTATGTATCAAATAGGTCCATCTGCATAAGATTACTTGATTGTGTCGGAATGAGTAACCTTAAACCTAAACCAAGTAAGCGAATAGGCTTTTCACTTCGTCGCCATGCTTGTAATAACATGCGGTTGAACGCTTGCGGGTCATCCCAAGTTTCGGTCGCCATATTAAAAGACTCTTCAAGTGTTGTTTGAGTGAAATCACTAAATTTAACTTTTACAAACCGCTTATTTATTTTTTCATCGGGTTCAAGTTTTTTAGCGCGATCGTAGAGTTCTTGAAAAAGTTTTGGTAGCTTTTCTTCGATGTCTTGCTCAGTGTAAAGGTCTTTAGAAAAGGTATGTTCGACAGATAATGATTTTCGGATACGGGAGGTTTGAACGGGGCGCAGGTCAATACCTCGTGAAAGTTCGTGTAGTCTTATACCATATTTTCCAAACTTTTCTGATAGGGTGTGAACGCCCAGCGTTTGTAAATCGCCGCAGGTATGAACACCTAAATTATTGAGCTTTTGAGTAGTGACTTTCCCAACACCATTTATTTTATTGACGGGTAGCTTAAGCACAAATGCCTCAACTTGAGGAGGTGTGATGACAAAGAGCCCGTCAGGCTTTTCCCAATCACTCGCGATTTTAGCTAGAAATTTATTGGGTGCGACACCTGCTGAAACATGAATCGAAAGTTCTTGATTGACGGATTCTCTAATCGCCTCCGCAACTCTCGTGGCACTGCCGTTAAAGTGCTCGGTATCCGTGACATCTAAATAAGCTTCATCTAAAGACAGCGGTTCGATAATGTCGGTATAACGAAGCATGATGTCACGTATTTGTGCCGAAACTTGCTTATAGAGTTTAAAGTTTGGTGGCACAATGATTAGGTTTGGGCAAAGTCTGATAGCATGGGACGATGCCATGGCAGAATGAATGCCGTGCTTTCTCGCAATGTAATTACAGGTGGCAATCACGCCGCGCCGACTCGGTTCACCACCCACTGCGATGGGTTTGAGTGCAAGTTGCTGGTTTTCACGTACTTCAACGGATGCATAAAAAGCATCAGCATCAATATGAATGATTTTTCGTTGTTTCGTACTCGTCATACTGAATGAATAGTTTAATGGGTCGTTTAGAGCGTAATGCCAAAGGAAAAAGTAAATACTAGAGGATAGTATGGAACAGTTTGAAGTCGAGTGTCTAGTGATTGGTGCGGGTGTTGTAGGTTTGGCTGTTGCCCGCGCGCTTGTCATGCAAGGTCGAGAGGTTTGGTTAATTGAGCAAGAGAGCCAAGTTGGAATGCAAACATCTGCTCGCAATAGCGAGGTGATTCATGCCGGTATTTATTATCCTCAAGGCAGTTTGAAAGCTAAGCTGTGCGTTGAAGGTCGGCGTTTGTTGTATGACTATTGTGAAGCTAAAAAGGTGCCTTTTAGGCGCTGTGGAAAATTGATCGTTGCAAAAGACCTCAGCCAAATAACGGACCTGAAACGTATTGAACAGCATGCGTTGGTGAATGGTGTGAATGACTTAAGGTTTTTGGAAAAATCAGAGGTGCAAGAAATTGAGCCTAGCTTAGATGTTGCTGCGGCTTTACTATCTCCCTCTACGGGAATTTTGGATAGTCATGCGTATATGCAGCAACTGCTCGCTGATTATCAAAATGCGAGCGGACAGTTAGTACTAAACACAACATTATCAGTATCAAGTGTTTGTCGAGATGGCGTCATGTTTGACTTGCTGGGGCAAGGGGCGCAACTAAAAGCAAAATATTGTGTGAATGCGGTGGGTTTGAATGCGGTTAATCTATTTAAAGAAATAGAAGGCTTTCCGCAAGCGTGTTTACCCTTGGCAAGTTATGCGAAGGGTAGCTATTTTTCATATGGTGCTAAAACCCCATTTTCGCATTTAGTTTACCCTATACCTGAACCGGGAGGTCTTGGAATTCATCTTACGCTCGATATGATGGGGGCTGCCAAGTTTGGGCCTGATGTCGAATGGTTAGAGGGAAGTACACTGGGCAAGAGTGCTTCGTATATGGCGGCTTTTGACTACGCGGTCGACCCTGAAAAAATTGCAGACTTTGCTAAGGCGATTAGAGAATATTGGCCCAATGTCGATGAAGCTAAGTTAGTGGCGGCTTATGCGGGGGTCCGTCCAAAAATATCAACACAATTTGAGCCTGCGGGAGATTTCATAATTCAAGGTTCAAATGTTCATGGTATTAAAGGTTTGGTCAACTTGTTTGGTATTGAATCACCAGGTTTAACAGCATCGCTCGCTATTGCCAACCAAGTGACTGACCTTTTGAGCTCGTAGTAACGTGTAAGGGCCGCTTATTTTGGTAAATTCTTTAATAAAAAGGTTTTCATATTTCCGCCCATGACTAAGCGAATGTCGTGAGTGGGCATACCTAGTTTAATGAGCTCCTCAACAATTAAGGGGAGGCCTCTAACCTCAATAATTGCGTTAATTGCTCCGTCAAAATCGGATCCTAGTGCAACATGCTCTACACCAATTAAGTTAGCGGTGAAGTAAATAGCTTTCGCAATGGCGGCAACATTATTACCACAAACTGCTTGATCAAACATAGCGATACCAATTAACCCACCCGTTGCGGCAATCTTCTTTAAGTGCTCATCAGATAGGTTTCGAACATTATCACAGGTGCCTTTAACCCCAGAATGAGAAACAATCAGAGGGCGTTTGCTAATCGCTAATACATCATCAATGAGTTTAGGGGCGGCATGGGATAGGTCGACCAGAATGTTTAGTTTCTCCATTCGTTCAACTGCTTTTCGGCCAAATTTCGTGATCCCAGCATGACTAACTCCATGAGCTGACGCGCCTAGTTTATTATCAAAAAAATGTGTTAAACCAATCATTCGAATACCTGATTTAAATACGAGGTCAATGTTTTCGAGCTTACCTTCTAATGCTTGTGCGCCTTCAATTCCAAGAAAACCAGCGGTGATATTTCTATTACTTTGACGGCGTTTTAAATAAGCCTGTAATTCAGCTTGAGAAGTGATGACTGACAACTGACCGTTTGATTTTTGGCTATATTGGTGTAGGTCATTTGCTTGATTAATAACGCGCTCCGTTAAACTAAACCAGCTTTTAAGTGAGCGGCCTTGTGCCATGAAAAGTGAAGTGATTTGGTCTGAATCGCCTGTATTGCGGTCAAAATTCAGGTTGGCTGGTGACTTGTTTACAAGTGTGAATGCTTGTAAGGCTATATTAGCCTCGATCATTCTAGGGACATCTTCATGGCCATAATCGTTCGCTTTTAGAATGTCTCGTTTCCAAAGTAAAACGTCACTGTGTAGGTCACCAATAAAGTCGAGAGATTGATAAACTTCTTGGGCTTGGTCAGAAATTTTGTAGGGGTATAAATGGACGAGGGTATTTAATTGTTTGTCTAATTGGGGAGGAACAAAAATTGGAACACAAAGAAGAAGCGCGATAATAACTAAAAAACAGGTGATGATCGTATTTTTCATAAGGCGGCTCTGATTTTTATATTAATATTAGTACTTTTATTACAGCATACATTTCTAAATTTTAAATTAAATACGGGTTAAAGGTGTAAAGGGCAGGCCACTGATTGATACGCTGAGCTATCAGTGGCCTTGTAATTGTAAATCAGTTTTATGGGTAAAATGCTGATACTCTTGCCTTCATTTCAGGGATGTTTGGGCCTTGCTTAACCCCTGGTTTTCTTATGAACATGGCGCCAATGCTAATAAGTATGTTCATACATATTTTTAGTTCCATTAAAACTTGGTCGAAGTTTGCTGAGGTGTTCGTTTTCTTAATTGTTTCGTTCACAATCTCGCGGGTTGTCCGTTCTCCGTCGATTAGTGAAAACAAAGTAGCGGTATGAGGGCGTCGTGCAAGGGTGAACATTTCGTTAACTTGAATGCTTGCTGCGTCACCTAAAAATTGATTACGCAGTTTAGGGCCAAAGCCTTCATGTGAGTATATGGTACTAATTGATGGAATAAGGTCTACGTCTTCAAAAGATGGCGCAGTTACTTCTTTAAATGAAACAAAGCAACACTGTTTCATTATTTGCCCAAATAAAAGTTCACAGATAGCTGCTTGAGTTTTGAATGGTAACTCGTTTACTTTACTGAGTAGATTGGGATCTTTAATATAGGTTTGTGGTTGGAACACCATGTCTCCTAAGGGGTGGTCTGGGTTGTAGAGCTTATTAATTTGTAAACCACTGGTTTCAATATACTCGTAAAGTTCCGGAACGGTGTAAGAACGATCTTGAGTGTGTAGTAATAAATCATAAATGCCTATATCTGTCGCTAAATCTAATTTGCAAGAAATGGAGTTAAATGAGAACCAGTTTCCTTGTGGTAAGGCGTTAAGAACAACTTTTGCATTGGATATTTGTTTCTCAATATCAGGTGTTTCAGTGTTTATAAGTCGTAACAGGTCTTGCATCTGATAGATGCCTGTACGGCCGATGGTGGCGTATAACATGATGTACATCGCGCCATCTTCGTTTAACACGCTTTTAAGTGCATCCAAGCCAGTCTGCGGATCTTCTAAGTGGTGTAATACTCCCGTGCAGCTTATAAAGTCAAAAGACCCTATGTCTAGTTGGGCAATGTTTAGTAATGAATCATGAACCCACTGAATATTATCTAACTTTCGAATTGCTGCGCGTTCCTGTGCAATTTTCATCGATGACGCGCTCATATCTAAATAGACGACTTCAGCACTTGTATTGCGTAATTGCTCAGCGAGATAGATTGCATCATCGCCTGTACCACCGCCCGCGACTAAAACCCTAAAGTTGCTGGAAAAGTCTCTAGCGCCATCAAAGCAATAATGATTGATGCAATCTAAAGAAGTGGACTTAGCAACATATAGCGTGGTTTTTTCTTCTTCAGGGTTTCTAGCAGGATAGGGGTAGTCTTCGTATTGATTACGTACATCGGTCAAATAATTACTATTTTTCATTATCTCTCACTATGACTGAATTTCATGTCTTGTTAATAGGTGTTGGTGTTGGTTTTGGTCTGGTAAGTATTTTGCCGTATTTATCTTTATCGTTTCATGACATTCGTCTCTATTTTTAGGGAAACTAAACTTTTTTGTATTTACAGAGTCATACCTTTGCAAGAAATAAAAACTAAACATAGGATTACATTATGAAATCTATTATTACGACTGTTATTGCTACGCTTTTCATTTCACTACCTGTCACAGTATTTGCTGAGGGAGGTTACCAATGGGAAAAGAACGCAGCAAAAAGAGAAATGTCACATAAAATGGATATGGATATGAATATGGATGGTCACATGGGTCACGCCAATTCTGAGCATGGTTCTATGATGAAAGGGTCATCAGGTATGAAAAGTACTCATGCAAAAGGCCATGAGAATAGCCATTCAAAAGCTGTGAACAACATGAAGCAAGAGCACCACAGTAAAGATAAAAAATAGAGAGTGTGAGGAAGCTTGGTTACTGATTTTTATTAATCAGTATGATCAAGCTGTTGGTTTCAAAGACGGGGGCATGTGGCAAATTTCATTAAAGAAGGTTTTGTAAGTCATTTTCTTTTATTGTTCTATAGCGTTAATATATACACTATAACTGATTGAAATATTTAATCTAAACATAAAATAATAAGTGACCTACATGAAAAATTCCTTGAAAATTGTTATAGCCTTAGTGCTTTCACTTGCTGCTATTCAAAGTTACCGTGTGATTGAAAGTGCTGGTTTGTTGTATGCGATAGAACCACATTTTACAGGGCAGTGTGAATCTGTATTTGGAACAACGGGTGCTGAAGATATTACGATAGATCAAACTAGGCAATATGCTTATATTTCTGCTGACGATCGTCGTGCTACGATAGCGAAAAAACCTATAAGTGGCGGGCTCTATGGCTTGGATATTTCTAAACCTAATGCTGTGCCAGTATTACTGACCAAGGGCTTTTCTGAGGACTTTCATCCTCACGGTATTAGTTTGTATCAAGATAAGCTGGGTGCCCAGTCTCTATTTGTGATAAATCATTTAAGTGATGGCATAAACCGAATAGAGGTGTTTGACATTAAATCCGCAGGTGAATTGATACATCGAACCTCAATTAGCTACCCTGATTTACTGACACCGAATGATATTGTGGCGGTCGGTTCATCACAGTTTTATGTGACGAATGATCATGGTTACCCTCACGGTAGTTTTATGTCTTTAATGGAAGATTATTTAGGGTTGTCGCTCTCTACAGTTTCTTATTTTGATGGGGTAGAGGGGCGTATCGTTGCGACGGGGTTTCGTTATGGTAATGGAATCGTTGTGACGCCTGATTCTAAAACAATGTATGTGTCTGAAATCATGGGTCGAAAAATTAATGTATTCGACCGAAATCTAGGTGATGGCTCGTTAACGAAACGAGGCGAAATTCCTGTTAATTCTGGACCAGATAATTTGGAGTGGGATGAGTCAGGCAATTTGTGGTTTGCCGGACACCCTCGTTTACTAGCGTTTGCGGGGCATGCAGAAAATGCTGAAAATATATCGCCATCACAAGTAATTAAAATAGATGTGAAGGTTAACCCACCAATTGTATCTGAAATATATATGAACCTTGGTGATGAGATATCTGCATCCTCTGTTGCTGCCGTTAGTGGCGATGTCATGCTCATTGGCTCGGTATTTGAAAAGCATATTCTAAGATGCAAATTATAAGTCCTAGGTACTAAAACAAGGTGTGATCAATGATCATAAAAGGGCGTGTAGATAGGGTGCCGGTTAATCGTGATGACATACATATTATGCTTAGTAAAATGCCCCCAACAAAAGGTCTTATGAAAAACTGAATACAAGCTTAGCTGCTATAAAGGAGTCTGGTCAGTACCAGAAAATTGTTGATAAATATTTAAACTGATCTTAGAAGATTATTACGCTTCATATTTAGGGAAAATACTTTTATTCAGGTAGTTCATATAAACCTTAACACCGTCTTCAACATTGGCTAATGGGGCTTGATAACCCACTTCGCGTAATGCAGAAACATCGGCTTCAGTAAAGCTCTGGTAAACGCCTTTTAGATGATCTGGAAAGGGGATGTATTCTAACTTCCCTGTGCCGTGATAGTTAACCACAGTATTCGCTACATCGTTAAATGCTTGGCTTTTACCTGTGCCTAAATTGAAAATTCCTGACTTTTCAGGGTGATCCAAAAACCACAGATTCACTTTTACCACATCAACAACTGAAACAAAGTCACGTCGTTGTCCACCATCTTCGTAGCCATCATTTCCAGCAAATAGTTTACAAATACCTGTTTCTTTTACTTGGGTATTAAAGTGAAAAGCGACGCTAGCCATAGTGCCTTTGTGCTGTTCGCCTGGGCCGTATACATTAAAGTATCGAAAGCCAACTACTTGAGTATCGATCTGGTGTACGATTCGACGAAGATAGTTATCGAATTGAAGCTTGGAGTAACCATAGATATTGAGCGGGCCTTCATGTGCTTTCGCTTCTTTAAACGTTTTTCCTGCGCCATACGTGGCTGCGCTTGATGCATATAAGAAAGCTATTTTATGTTTGTTACAATAATGAAGTAAGTGTTTGGAATATTCATAATTGTTTTTCATCATCATTTTGCCATCCCACTCAGTGGTAGAAGAGCAAGCGCCTTCATGAAACAACGCGCGTACATTACCGAGAGAGTCATCGCTTTTAATGAGTTCAATAAAGTCGTCTTTATCGATGTAATCAGCAATTTCACAGTCGACGATATTTTGAAACTTTCGACCGTCAGATAAATCATCAACCACAAGAATGTTTGTTTCACCGCGTTGATTGAGGGCTCTAACAATATTGCTGCCAATAAAACCAGCGCCGCCGGTCACAATAATTAGTGCTTGCTTGTTATTGTTATCTAAATTTTGAGTGAGCATCTTGCGGCCTTAGGTTTCAATGTAATTTTTATATTAGGAATAAAAGCGTTAAAAAACAATGTTTGTTCGTATGGCTTGGCTTTCGAAAGCACGTAATAAAATCTAGTTTTTATGTTTAGCTGTTCGCGCTATGCACCAAACATCTACGCGTTCCGCGCCCGCATCAATTAAGAGTTGGCTCAATAAATCTGATGTTGCTCTTGTCGTTACTACATCATCGATTAAAGCAATGTGTAGTCCTTCAACGGGTCCCTTTAGCCTAAATGCACTTTTCAAATTTTGCGTGCGCTGTCGTTTGTTTAGTCCTGTTTGAGAGGGGGTTGATTTTACCTTTTGTAAAATAGTTGCGTTTGTTGGAATAGATAGCCGCTTACTTAACTTCTGGCTAATCAGTAGAGCTTGGTTAAAGCCTCGTGTTTTTAATTTGCTTTTATGCATTGGAACTGGAATTAAGCAGGAAGGTAGAGGGGTGCCTTGGTATTGTTGATGAATCGTTGTCGTTAAAAAGTTAGCAAAAATCGATGCGAAATATTGTTTGTGATTGTATTTTAGTTTTTGTATCGCTTTATCTATTGGGGTGGCATAACAAAAACTTGCAACGGTTGAGGTAAACGGTGGCGGTGTTGAAATGCATTCGCCGCATACAATGCTTATTGGGTGCTTTGGGTTTGTCTTCTGAAGGGCGGGTAGAGGGAGTGCGCATTGCGAGCAGTGATGAACATTCCAAGGGAGGTCTTGATAACAAGGAGAACAGACAGCTTCACTATTATAAGTGCTTTCATCACAAAATAGGCAACGCTTTTGTCTGATGCCTTTTTGGATGGCTTTAATAAAAGATTTAAAGTTGTAAACCAGAAAATAAATTATGGTTGACAACTTTGCTGTGAACCTTATCATTGCACATATCCTTATGTGATAGACGTTGTAAAAGACTTAAGTGCGTTTTGTCTTCTTTATTATAATGCATTAACTGTATATGAAGTTTTGTACGTTTTACCATGAATTTATCTAAGAGAAAATGATATGACAGCTGCTAATTTGGGTGTAATACGAAATGATTGGTCATTAGATGAAGTGCAAGCACTGTTTGATTTGCCTTTTAATGACTTAATGTTTCAGGCACAAACCGTTCATCGTATGCACTTTGACCCAAATGCTGTGCAAGTGAGTACCTTATTATCAATTAAAACAGGCGCATGCCCAGAAGATTGTAAATATTGCCCTCAAAGCGGTCACTACAATACAGGCCTTGAAAAAGAGCGATTGCTTCAGGTAGGTAAAGTGCTTGAAAAAGCGAAACAAGCGAAGGATTCAGGTAGTACCCGATTTTGTATGGGCGCTGCGTGGAAGCATCCAAGTGATAAAGACCTTCCCTTTGTATTAGAAATGGTGAAGGGCGTGAAGGAAATGGGTTTAGAGACCTGTATGACGCTTGGTAAATTAACAGACGATCAAGCAAATCAATTGGGCGATGCAGGCTTAGATTATTACAACCATAACCTTGATACGTCTCCTGAATATTATGACAAAATTATTACAACACGTAGCTATCAAGACCGCTTAGATACCTTGTCGCATGTACGAGATGCAGGCATGAAAGTGTGTAGTGGTGGTATTGTGGGAATGGGCGAGCAAGCGAAAGATAGGGTGGGTTTGTTAGCGCAATTAGCGAACTTACCACGACAGCCTGAAAGTGTACCCATTAATATGCTGGTAAAAGTGAAGGGCACGCCTTTAGAAAATGTTGAAGAAATTGATAACTTTGATTTTATTCGCTGTATCGCTGTGGCTAGAATTATTATGCCAAAGAGTCATGTGCGGTTATCAGCTGGGCGTGAGTCGATGTCTGATGAAATGCAATCAATGACTTTCTTAGCAGGCGCTAATTCAATTTTTTATGGTGAGTGTTTGTTAACAACACCAAATCCAGAAACGAATCAAGATATGCAGTTGTTCAAGCGTTTAGGGTTAAGGCCTGAGCAACGTATTGAAAAATCAGATGAAGAGCAAGAAGCTTCTTTAAACAAAGCGCTTGAAGCAAAAGCGAACGACCATATGTTCTTTGATGCTTCAGCTGCGAAAGCGCTTGATGCAAGTATTATTGCGCGTACTGTGAATTAATTGTCTATTTTTAAGCAGCAGTGGCTTGAAGGTTTACAGGCAAAAAAAGACGCCGGTCTTTGGCGGCAACATCGAACTTTAAATTCACCTCAAGGGGTGAACGTGAATGTTGATGGGCGCTTATTGTTAGCGTTTTGTAGCAATGATTACTTAGGTCTAGCAAATCATCACGAAGTGAAACATGCTGCTATTGATGCCATCAACGCAGCAGGAGTGGGAAGCGGAGCTTCTCATTTAGTGATTGGTCATCACCGAGAACATCAATTATTAGAAGAAGAGTTAGCCGAATTTACACAGCGTGACCGTGCTTTAGTATTTTCTAGTGGTTATATGGCTAACTTAGCGATTGTTTCTACTTTGGTGAGTAAGTCTGACACCGTCCTCGAAGATAAAATTAATCATGCATCATTAATAGATGGTGGCCTGTTAAGTGGCGCTCGTTTTCAGCGTTACTTACATAATGATAGTGCTAGCCTTGAGCGCTATTTGAAACGATTTCATCAACAAGGTAAGCAACTCGTCGTGACGGATGGTGTTTTTAGCATGGATGGCGACGTCGCAAACCTTGCCGAGTTAACCGCTTTATGTCAACAGCATGATGCCTGCTTGATGGTTGATGATGCGCATGGTTTAGGGGTGTTAGGGGCAGAAGGTCGTGGTTGTGTTGCTGAGGCGGGCTTGGGCCAAGAAGATGTTCCTGTTTTAGTGGGTACGTTTGGTAAGGCATTTGGTACTTCAGGGGCATTTGTTGCTGGCTCAAATGAATTGATTGAATACATGATTCAAATGGCGCGTCCTTATATTTATACCACGGCGTTGCCGCCTGCAATTGCGGCGGCAACGAGAGCTAGCTTATTGTTAGTGCAACAAGCAGATGATAAACGCGCGCATTTGAAACAGTTAATTTATCATTTTAGACAAGGCGCTAGTCAGCTCGGTTTCGAGTTAATGTCTTCGCATACCGCTATTCAGCCGATCATGATTGGCGACACACATAAAGCGGTGGCTCTTTCTCAGTATTTGGAAAGCGAAGGCATATTGGTTACAGCAATACGTCCACCTACCGTACCGGATAAAACGGCTCGTTTACGGGTAACTTTAAGTGCTAATCATTGTTTTGAAGACCTCGATGAGTTACTTGAAGCTTTGGCTAAAGCACAAGTGGCTGGTTTGGCTTGATTCATCTACTACTTATTAATGGCTGGTCTGCTAATGCTGGTTTTTGGGACGAGTTCTCGAAAGATCTGTCAGAACAATTCACCGTTCAAGTGATTGATATTGACCAGACTAGGTCATTATATGAATGGCTTGAGTTAATTGATCAAAATACTTCAAGTAATACGATATTAATGGGGTGGTCACTGGGTGGGAATTTAGCGATCAAATATGCATCCGTATCCCAAAAAAAAATTTTAGGCTTAATCACACTTCAAACAAATCCTTGTTTCATTGCTCAAGATCAGTGGGCTAATGCGTTGGTGTTATCTGAATTTTCAGCCCTTTATGACTTAGTTAAAAATGATGATAGAAAGGCGTTTGTTCGTCGGTTTACACACTTGCTCGTAAACGGGAGTTCGCAGCATAAAAGTGATCGTAAAAAGTTAAAAGCATGTTATTCAGAAGCGACTATTAAAGAGAGCGCTATATTGCTTTCGGGGTTGGACTTACTTCGTGATTTGGATGTAAGGGAGGATTTAATAAAGGTATCGCTTCCTTCTTTACATCTTCTAGGTAAAGCAGATGCGCTAATTCCTGCAGGGGTTGAAACGGATGTTAATGCTTTACTGCTTAATAGCAGCGCTTGTCAGAATCACCAAGTGAAGGTATTAGCAGAAATGGCTCACTTGCCTTGTTGGGCATATCGGTCTGAAATTTTGATGAATATTAATAGTTTTGTGAAAACAATATGAGTGTTGAATTAATCAATAAAAGTGCGATTGCTAAATCCTTTGGAAATGCAGCGGCTAAGTATGATTCGGTTGCTCACTTTCAGCAGCATGTTGGCAGTGAATTACTGTCAAAAATACCTAGCGTTAATGCTACGCGTATTGTGGATCTAGGTTGTGGTACGGGTTATTTTTTATCAGGGTTGAGGGTTCAGTATCCGAATGCAGATTTAATAGGGTTTGATTTATCCGAAGAGATGATACGTTTTGCACGTAAGGAAAATGAAAAAGGCTCTGCTGATAAAGACATATCATGGCTTGTAGGAGACGGCGAAAGGCTGCCTTTTCAGACCGGCTCCATTGATCTGATATTCTCTAGTTTAGCGATTCAGTGGTGTGGTAGCTTAAGTTCGTTGTTTAATGAAATACAACGGGTATTATCAAAAGATGGCGTGTTTGTTTTTTCAAGCCTAGTGGATGGTTCGTTATGTGAGTTGAAATCAGCTTGGTCGCAAGTTGATGGACTGCAACATGTTAATGCTTTTGCTTATCTTGCTGATTATCAGGAGGCAGTTTCAAGCACCATCTTGAGTACAGTAGAACTCGAAGTACAAGAAAAAATACTCTATTACCAAAAAGTGAAAGACCTGACGCGGGAACTAAAAACATTAGGTGCTCACAATATGACCTCTCATCGAGCAACACATTTAACGGGTAAGCAAAGAATTAAACAATTTTTGGCTGCTTATGAAAACTTCCGTACAAATGACGGCACTTTGCCTGCGAGTTATCAGGTGCTTTTTGGGGTTTTAATACGCTAATAGTTTGTATTTCGGCTCATGATATCGCAGGTTTAACAGCTACAAGTTTAATAAAGGGTGTGTACTAAAATGACAAAAGCTTTTTTTCTTGCTGGGACTGACACCGGTGTTGGCAAAACTTTTGTGAGTTGTGTTTTGCTTGAAGCTGCAGCGAGTAAGGGCTTAAGTACGATGGGTTTAAAACCAATGGCTGCCGGTTGCGAGCAAGTAGATATTGGTGACGGTAAATTTCAATGGCAAAATGAGGATGCTCAGCAGTTAATGCAGCATTCAAATGTAGCATTACCGTATATTCAAGTGAATCCTGTGGCGCTTAAAGCTGCCGCTTCGCCACATATAGCAGCCGCATTAGAAAATAAGACCATTACAGCGGCTCGAATGGATGGGGTTTGTAGGGGAGCATTAATGAAGCGCCCTGATTTTGCAATAGTTGAAGGAGCGGGTGGTTGGTGTGTTCCTATTAGTCCGCGTGAAACGATGGCTGATCTCGCAAAGCACTTAGCATTAGAGGTTATTTTGGTGGTTGATTTACGACTGGGTTGTCTTAATCATGCGATGTTAACGGCTGAGTCTATTCGGCGAGATGGTTTGAAATTAGCGGCGTGGGTAGGTAATCGATCTTCGGAAGAGGTGATGGCTTATGAGCAAGAAAATATTGCTACGTTAACGTCAGCTTTAAATGCGCCATTGTTAGGGTGTTTACCCTATTCAGCAGGCCAATCACCTAAAGATGTTTGTAACGAACTGGTTTTAGATTGTCTAGAATTGTAATCTGAACTCACGGTTGGTTGAAAAATAGCCATTTTTTTGCTTTAATGGAGTTAATGTAAATTCCAAAACTGCTGTTTAACGTTATGGAATTAAATTATAAGGGTTGAAGCTATGAATCTAAGTTCCATTCAACAAACAGGTCTAGAAGGTATACAGCGAGGCTTGCAGGGCATTGAAAAATCTGCAAGCGAGATTGTAAAATTAGGTACAACCAATGATGCCTCTGGTTCAACTAGCTTTGTTGAACCTATATTGGAATTAAAGCTCTATGAGCGTTCCATTGAAGCCTCAGCAAAAGTCGTACAAGTGGCCGATGAGGTGCTAGGCACTTTACTTGATACAATGGTCTGAATTTGTTTTTAAAGTGCACTGAGTATAAATAGGGCGCAAACCACCGCGTAAGTGGGGTGATAAATATGCAAGTTTTACCTGTCAATACAGTTTCTATTCCATCTTCTGCTTCATCAAGTAGTGTTGCTGCGGTGTCGTCTAGCTCTAGAGACATTGCTTCGTCTACACTTACGCCATCCGTTAACGTGTCACTTTCTAACAGTAATAAAGCTGAAGCCATTAACAATATTGCTGTGCCACCTGTTTATACTCGTGTTTCTGTTGGTGCGACCACAGCTCAGCAGCTTTCACCCAGCCGAAACGCTATAGAGCGTCCTGTAGCCGATGTAAGTTCGGATCCAGAGGAGGCTTCAGAAGTTGGTTTGGTAGATCGTTCGACGATTAGTGATAAACCAACGGCAGAAGACGATGATAATTCTTCTGATGAACAGGAGGGGAGCGAGCCGGTAGATGAGCCTCAGACGAGAGCTGCGGCAGAACAAAATACATCTCAAGGACAGTTAACAGACGAGCAACTAGAGCTAGTTCTGGCGCTGCAGGCGCGTGATCGAGAAGTTCGAGCACATGAACAGGCGCATAAATCAGTGGGTGGTTCATTGGCGGGCGCCGTCTCTTTAAGTTATCAAACCGCCCCTAATGGTCAACGATATGCTGTAGGCGGTGAAGTTCCTATCGATGCCTCTGTTGTGAATGGAGATCCGGCGGCAACGATTAAAAAAATGAATATCGTAAAGGCTGCAGCAACTGCACCTGTTGACCCTTCTGCGCAAGATCAAAGTGTTGCCGCTTCGGCTTCTATATTACTGGCTCAAGCACTTAAAGATTTATCCGCTGAAAATATAGCGAGCCAGAGAGAGCAGGCTAGCGAAGGTGCAAGTCGTAGTGATGGTAGCGGTACCGAGAAAAACACCTTAAGTGATACTGAAGTGCGCACAAGCTTTAAGTCTGAATATGAGGATGTAATTGGTCCGCTTGAATCAAAATCTGTCGAAATTGATGAGATGGTTTAAAAAAGTTACAAATCACTTATCACATCCTCCTGCAGATTTCTAAAACTCTGCTAATCTTCTGTTTTACAATTCTTTTTGCCTAATTGTCGTGGTGTGTTGGCGTAAATTTACCAGATGAATTCATGCTGCTTGCCCTTAAATTGGGTGGAATAGAGTTGATGAAATCTTGACAATGCTTTGAATCAAACGTATGTTTCAAACAGTCGTTTGATTTAAGACGCTTAAAACTGAGTAAAAGCTCTGTTTTTTGATCAGCCCACTTAACGACCTACTGATACAGATTAAGAGTCATTAGCTCATGATATATCGACAGTAGAACAGCAGTTTAAATTGTGGGCGATTTTGACAAAGTATGATTGTGTTGTGATAAATACCACCAATCTCCCTATTCAAAGCGTGAAAACGTAAATAAATAAATTTGAGGTTACAGCTATGCCAGAATACAAAGCGCCCTTACGCGAAATTAAGTTCATTATGGATGAAGTTTTAAACAGTGAAGCTCATTACACCAATATCGGTGCTGATGACGCATCACCAGATATGGTCAACGCGATCATCGGTGAAGGTGCAAAGTTTTGTGAAGAAGTGCTAGCACCACTAAATCAAGTGGGTGACCAAGAAGGTTGTACTTGGAGTGAAGACGGGGTTAAAACACCAACAGGCTTTAAAGAAGCGTATAAGCAGTTTGTAGAAGGCGGATGGCCTTCAATGAATGCGCCTGTAGAACATGGCGGTCAAGGTCTTCCAGAGTCAATCAATATTGTATTAAGTGAAATGATTGGTACAGCTAACTGGTCTTGGGGTATGTACCCAGGTTTAAGTCATGGTGCACGTGCAACAATTGAAGAGCATGGTACTAAAGAGCAGCAAGAAGTATATTTAACAAAACTTATTACAGGTGAATGGACAGGTACAATGTGCTTGACTGAGCCTCAGTGTGGTTCTGATCTAGGTATTCTAACAACTAAAGCTGAGCCAAATGCTGACGGTAGTTATAATATTACGGGTACTAAGATCTTTATCTCTGCTGGTGAGCATGACATGGTTGATAATATCATTCATGTTGTATTAGCGCGTCTTCCTGGTGCACCAGAAGGTACGAAAGGTATTTCATTATTCATCGTACCTAAGTTCTTACCCGATACGGACGGCAACGCAGGTGATTCAAATGCCGTTACGTGTGGTTCAATCGAACACAAAATGGGTATTCACGGTAACTCAACGTGTGTGATGAACTTTGATGCGTCTAAAGGTTGGTTGATTGGTCCAGAAAATAAAGGCCTTAACTGCATGTTTACCTTTATGAACGTAGCGCGTATTGGTACCTCTATCCAAGGTTTAGCGGCTGCTGAAGGCTCTTTCCAGGGAGCATTAACTTATGCTAAAGATCGTTTAGCGATGCGTTCATTGACTGGTCCTAAGAATCCAGAAGGTAAAGCCGATCCAATCATCGTTCACCCTGATGTTCGTCGTATGCTGCTAACGCAGAAGTCGATTGCTGAAGGTTGTCGCGCAATGATCTACTTTGCAGCTCAAAAAGCAGATTTGTTAGTGCACGGTACTGATGACGAGAAGAAAGAAGCCGACGATATGCTTGGTTTCTTAACGCCTATTCTTAAAGCTTTCTGTACTGAAGCTGGCTATGAAGCTGCAAACCATGGTGTTCAAGTATTCGGTGGTCACGGTTTCATCGCTGAATGGGGTATGGAGCAAATCGTTCGTGATACACGTATCGCATTGTTGTATGAAGGTACTACAGGTATTCAAGCGCTTGATTTATTAGGACGTAAAGTTCTAATGACTCAGGGTGCAGCATTAAAGAACTTCACTAAGCTTGTACATACTTTCTGCAAAGAAAATGCAGACAACGAAGGTTTATCACAATTTGTTGGGCAGTTAACTAGTCTGAACAGAGAGTGGGGCGATATCACCATGAAGGTTGGTATGAATGCTATGAAGAACCGTGATGAAGTGGGCGCAGCGTCAGTTGACTACTTGATGTACTCTGGTTATACCTGTCTTGCATACTTTTGGGCGAAAATGGCAGCAGTAGCTCAGCAGAAGCTTGCTGAGGGTACGACTGAAGAAGCGTTCTACAAAACTAAGCTGCAAACAGCTAAGTTCTACTATGACCGTATATTGCCAAGAACTTTATCGCACGCACAGATGATTAGTGCAGGTTCTGAGTCAATGATGGCTGTAGAAGAAGACAGCTTCATGTTCTAATTTGTGAAGTATTTAAGTGTTAAGTAAAAAAAGCCCGCATTTGCGGGTTTTTTGCGTTAAAATATGGCGCAAAGATTTTTAGCATTTTTTAGTGCTGATAAAAGAGGAAGAAATTGGCCTCTGTGGTGAAACACCGCCACCCAGTAATTTACTTATATTACTGGCACTTACGTTAATATTAGATCAACTGACAGATGAATCGAGGGTAAGACTACATGGCAGATTATAAAGCTCCGCTTAAAGATATTCGTTTTGTGATGAATGAAGTTTTTGGCGCTGAACAACTTTGGGCTTCACTAGCAGGCACAAAAGATACAATCGATATCGAAACAGCTGATGCTGTTTTAGAAGAAGCAGGAAAAATTACCGCTTCTCTTGTTGCTCCTTTAAGCCGTGAAGGCGATGAAGAAGGCTGTCAGTGGAATGAAGGTACAGTTACAACGCCACAGGGTTATGTCGACGCGTATAAAACGTTTGTCGAAGGCGGTTGGTCAGGTTTAACGGGTAATCCTGAATTTGAAGGCATGGGTATGCCAAAGGTTTTGGGCGCTCAATATGAAGAAATGCTTTATAGCGCAGACATCGCATTTGGCTTATATGTATGCTTAACATCAGGTGCTAGCTTGGCAATTGATGCGCATGCAACCCAAGAGCTTAAACAGAAATACTTACCAAAAATGTATTCAGGTGAGTGGGCTGGCGCAATGGATCTGACCGAGCCTCATTCTGGTACCGATCTAGGTATGATTCGTACAAAAGCCGTTGAAAATGGCGACGGTAGCTACTCCGTAACGGGTACTAAAATCTTTATCACGGGTGGCGAACAAGATTTATCAGAAAATATTATTCACCTTGTACTGGCAAAACTACCCGATGCGCCGGCTGGCCCTAAAGGCATTTCATTATTTTTAGTGCCACGTAACAGGGTAGATGAGAACAACGTTGTTGGTGAAAACAACAATGTTACCTGTGGCTCAATTGAGCACAAAATGGGTATCAAAGCGTCGGCTACGTGTGTAATGAATTTTGATGGAGCTCAAGGTTGGTTGGTTGGTGACCTAAATAAAGGCTTAAATGCAATGTTCACCATGATGAACTACGAGCGTTTAAGCGTTGGTATTCAAGGTTTAGGCGCTGCTGAACGTTCATATCAGAATGCTGTGGCATATGCTGTAGACCGAATTCAAGGGCGTGCTGCAACGGGTCCTGTTCAACCAGAAAAGCAAGCAGATCCAATAATAGTTCACCCTGATGTACGTCGTATGTTAATGACAATGCGTGCTTACAATGAAGGTGGTCGTGCATTCTCAACTTATGTGGCTTCTTTTCTTGATGCGGCTAAATTTTCAGATGATGCAGACCAAAAAGAATATGCTTCAAATATGGTTCAGCTATTAACACCGGTTGCAAAAGCTTACTTAACTGATCGTTCATTAGAGTGTTGTATTGCTGGTCAGCAAGTATTTGGTGGTCATGGGTATATTCGTGAGTGGGGCCAAGAGCAGTTAGTGCGAGATACGCGCATCACTCAAATATACGAAGGTACTAACGGTATTCAATCGCTTGATTTAATGGGGCGTAAAATTGTTGGGAATAATGGTAAGTTGTTTGAACAATTTGCTTCTGAAGTTGCTGAGTTTATTGAGGCTGAAGCTGATAATGCAGAATTAGCCGATTTTGTTCGCCCTTTATCTGCTGCAATTGAGCGTTTAAGTGATGTGACTGAAAATGTTATCAATAGCTATAAAGATGATCGTAATGCGATTGGTGCAGCTTCTGTTGAATACCTAGAGCTATTTGGCTTAACTGCTTATGCCTTTATGTGGGCTAAAATGGCTAAAGTTGCCGCGCCTAAAGTAAGCGAAGATGTTTTTTATCAGTCTAAAATAAAAACAGCTAAATTCTTTTATAGCCGTTTACTACCGAAGAGTGTCTCACTTGCTGAATTAGTTAAATCAGGCAGTGAAGATATGATGAGTTTAGAGGCTGACCAGTTTTAATAAAACTGTTTTTTCTAGATTTTAAAAAACCTGCTTATGCAGGTTTTTTTTGTCTGGTAGAAGGGGGGTTAAGTAGCGGGTGTATAAAGCTCAACTCTGTTGCGGCCCGAATTCTTGGCCTTGTAAAGTGCAATATCACTTTGTTTCATTAGTAGGTATAGGTCAGTTGAATACTCTTGAGAAAAAGTAACGCCTATGCTGATACTTATGCTGACTAGCTCACCTGTATCGGAATAAATAACTAGGCCTTCAATAGCGCTCCGCATTCGCTCACAAAGTGCATTAAGTTTGTTTTTTTCAATGTTGGGGAGTGCAATAACAAACTCTTCTCCACCTAGTCGACCAAGAAGGTCGTAGTTTCTTAATTGTTGTTTTAGGCAGTCAGCGACTGACTTAATGACTGTGTCACCCGTTGGATGTCCAAAGTTGTCATTAATATGCTTAAATAAATCAATATCCCCTGTTACAACAGAAAATGTAGAGTGCTCTCGGTTTGAACGTTGTAGTGAAAGGCTAGCTTGGTGCTCCCAAGCCCTTCTGTTAAGTAAATTCGTTAAAGAATCGAGCGTTGCCAATTGGTAAGTTTGTCAAAATAGCGTGTAATTATGTACGGCATTTCTTTTAACTTGTATGGCTGTTAATAGTAAAAATGCATGTGTAGGTATGACATGCATAAATATAGATAATGAATATTGTTCAGTTTGATTAAATGTAAATAAAAAGAAAGAAATTACGGGAACTGGAATAAACAAACCAAGCAGAAGCTTCCAGTGTGGAACGATGGGCGCTAGAATTAAAAATGATGACATAAAATAGTAAAGAATAGCAGGAAGGTAGGGGGTTCGTTCGGCTAGTAGTAGGTAGTTCATTGCTAAGCAGCAAAAACTTGTAAAGCTCAATAATAATGAAATATCGACGAGGTGTCGTTGAAAGGGTTTCACATAAATTGGAATTAAGATCAGTGCGATGGCAATTGCAGCGGGTATTCTGTAGTAAATAGCGATTAATCTATTTTCTGAAACTGATGTCCAGTCCCAAATGATCGTTAATAATATAATTAAAATTCCGGTATATAGCATCACTAAGAGTGCAGGTTTTAGGCGCTTGAATTGAAATGTGAAAAAATCGTCAGGTGCGATTAATAAATCAGAACTATTCAAGATTAAAGGGCCACTTTTTGTTAGAAGTTGATAAACACCTATTTAGTATAGTTCAAAATAACAAGCCTAGACTTTCTTGCATTCACTCACATAAAACTCTGGGTAGTTTCCTAGTTGGTAATTTATGCTATAGCGCGCTCCAGGGTTTAAAACTGAGAGTGCTTGGCATTTTAAGGGCAGGGTTATTTCACTTTCATAATCATTTAGTTGGTAGTGTTTGAAAACTTGAATGTAGGTTAAAAATAGCGCATCAAAATTGTTGAGTTGAGGTATTTCAGGGATTTGGACATGAATAGGCTTGAGTGCTAATTTCTTGGTATCTGGGTGGTGTTGTGCATTTTTTAATTGAGTCGCAGCGAGTCGCGGTTGTAAACTTAAAATTGTGCCAAGCGGGAAGCGCTCCTTTAATTTTACGAGACTCTCATGATTAATTTTGACGCCCTGTTCAACAAGACTTCGCTCTATTTTCCATTGTGCTAAGCATAGCTTTACGTCGATTTTCTCAGGGATAAAAATACCGTCAGGCCTCAATTGAGGTGCTAGATTGGCGGTGACTGTAAATTGAGGCTCCTGTTCAAGTGACTTTTGCATGGTTTCAGCAATTATTAAGTTCAGAGGGGTTGGGTGTTGATATGTGCAAGCATTTGCTTGTATTAAAGAAATGTTGTTTGTGTTTATGTTGAAATAATTTAGCAGCAGGCTAACGCTATCAAGTGATGCTTGGTGAATGTCTAATAGAAGTATATTTATTTGGCTAAGGTCAAAATCATCATTTTGATATTTACCTAATAATGGCATTAGTAAAGTTGCGAAGGGTCCGCAGCCGGCATAAAGCACATCAATTGGTGTGTTAGATTTATTTAACGTCGCGGTCATGGCGGCATACACACCTCGAATAAACGTAATGCTTCGTTGGTAATCTTTAATGCAATAAGCCGCAGCTTGAGGGTTAATTGCGACACCCTGTTCAAGAAAGGTGTCTTCGGCCCAAGCGTCGAAGGTTGGATTTGGTGTAATACTCGTAACCTGACTGCATAGTTGTGCAAACTCATCCAAAGCTTGATGCAAATTTAGCCGAGAGCAGTTTTCGTCTAAAATAACGTCACATATTTTGGCTAATACACTTTTTGAATGAAGGGAGAGTGTTCTCATGATTGCTGGTCTTTTCTCAACGGAAATGATTGATCAAAATAAGGTTGTTACTATATTCGGTATGTTATTCGGTATTATGTTCGTATAATAGGAAAAGGATTTTATGAGTTATAATTTATTTGAGTCCGATTCAGTATTAGGTATTCATCTCAATATGCCTGATGCTGATGTTTCTTTGTATCAGTCATTATATTCTACTACTGATGCGGGTTTGTTGTTTAATGAATTAAAACAGCAGACCATCTGGGAGCAACAAGAAATAGAAATGTATGGTAAAACACATCAAGTACCGAGGTTAACTGCTTGGTATGGCGATGAGAATAAAACTTACACTTATTCGGGTATTACCGCTCATTCTCGCCCTTGGACGCCTTGTTTATTACATATCAAGCAAAAAGTTGAAGCAATTTCTCAAGCAAAATTTAACAGTGTACTGTTGAATTTATACCGATCAGGGGCTGATAGTGTAGCTTGGCACAGTGATGACGAACCTGAGTTAGGGGTGAATCCGGTGATTGGTTCTGTAAGTTTTGGTCAAGTGAGACCTTTTCAAATGAGGCACAAAACTAAAACTCAGGAGCGGCAAAGCATTAACTTAGGGGACGGTGATTTTCTGCTTATGAAAGGCTGTACCCAGCATCACTGGTTTCATCAAATACCTAAAAGTAAAACGGGTATGAAAGAAAGAATAAATTTGACCTTTCGTTTTGTGTCTTAACTATTTTTAGTGGCTGCGACCAATGTCATATGACTTATTCATCTGTTGAGTGTTGAATAATGGGTATCATTATTTTTTCCGAATAAGCGCCTTGAATATCATCGTTGGTCACGGTAGCAATCGCGAAATAATAGGTACCGAGGTTTAAGTCATTTATTGTGTGGCGAGTACTTTGGGCATCGCTTACAAATATAGAAGAATCCAATTGGTTTGAGTTTATGCCATAAGCAATGGAATAACCCTTAATGTCAGATGAATGTAGTGGTGTACCGTCATCTCTTTTCGTTGGGAGCTCCCAATTTAATTCAATTGAAGAAAGCGTTTGGACAGCATTCACAAATACCGTGATCATCGCAATAGTGACTCCGCCTTTGCCATCCGAAACCGAATAGCTAATGATATCCTCTCCGCTAAAGTTCGAAGCAGGTTGATAGGTAACTGTTTGGCTGTCATCAAAAGTCACAGTTCCATTTAGTGCCGTTGAAGCGGTGATATTTAAGCTATCGCCGTCAAGGTCATAAGCACCGACTAAAGCATCGATTTTAACTTCCACCTCTTGTTCAGTCGTAGTCTGATGATCGACTAAAACTGGCAAATCGTTTATTGCGTTAATAATTACCGTTACGAAAGCGTCCACTATGCTGCCATGATTATCATTGACAGTATAAGAAAGACTAACTTCGCCGTTAAAATTACTTACTGGAACAAAAGTTAAGGTATTGTCTCTATTTATAGAAACCATGCCTCCTGGGGTAATGGTATGAACATCTGTAACGGTTAGTATGTCGTTATCTACATCGTTATCATTGCTCAAAATATTTATGATAACGGGGGTGTCTTCATTTGTTTGAACTGTATCGTTAGATGCATTGGGTGAGTCATTCACGGCAAGTACTGATACCTTAACTTCGGCCGATGAAAATCCGCCTTTTTCATCGCTTATGGTGTAGTTTATTATGGCTGAACCGTTGAAGTTTTCTGTAGGCGCGTATGTTAGGGTGTTGTCGGTATTGATGCTGACTTGTCCTTTGGATGATGAAGCGTAGGTTACTGTAAGTTCATCAAAATCCCTATCAGAGTCATTACTTAAAACATTGATGACAATTGCTGAATCTTCAGTCGTTTCGGACGTATCATTGGTGGCGATAGGGCTATCATTTACATTGTTCACCGTTATAGTTGCGATACCTGCTGTAATACCTCCGTGACCATCTAAAGTAATGTAATTTATTTCTGCTGTGCCGTTAAAACCGTCAGTAGGTTGAAATGTTATTGTATTATCAGGGTTTACCACTACGACTCCGAATGCTGAAGAAGCACTAGATAGCGTTAAAGTGTCATGATCAGGGTCATAATCATTTGCTAACACATTTAACGTGAGCCTTGTATTCTCATCCATCTCGGCGGTATCAGGAAAAGATTTAGGTGCGTCATTTATAGGTAAAATCTGTACGTTAACTAGCGCACTGGATTGATTGTTATGGCCGTCGATAACTGTATAGCTAATGACGCTTGAAATGTTCGAGTCTTGTTCAGGTGTAAATAATAAAACGTTAGAAGACTGAGCTGTGTCGGTAACTATGCTTTGTATAGATACTTTTCCTGGGCCATTCGCGACGGCAGCGTGAGTGATGGTTAAATGATCGTTATCAATATCTGTATCGTTAATCAGTACATAAATATTGGTAGCGGTATCTTCGAATATGTCTATCGCGTCATCTTGGGCGATGGGTGGTGTGTTTTTAACATTGTCGGTTGTTGGCAAGTTGCTGCTGGATACGGCTATCTCTTCGGAGTAAGCGCCTTGAATATCATCGTTGGTCACGGTAGCGATCGCGAAATAATAGGTACCAAGGTTTAAGTTATTTATTATGTGGTGAGTGCTTTGGGCACCGCTTACAAATATAAAAGAATCCAATTGATTTGAGTTTATGCCATAAGCAATGGAATAACCTTTAATATCCGAAGAAAATAATGGTGTACCGTCATCTCTTTTTATTGGACGTTCCCAATTTAATTCAATGGAATAAAGCTCTTGAATAGCACTCACAAAAACCATAATTACAGCATTTGTTATTCCGCCTTTACCATCAGAGACCGAATAACTAATGATGTCTTCTCCGCTAAAGTCTGGAGCAGGTTGGTATGTGATTGATTGACTACCATCTAAAGTCACCGCTCCATTTAGTGCGGTTGCAGCAATGATATTTAAGGTATCGCCATCAAGGTCATAAGCGCCGATTAAAGCATCAATTTTAACTTCGACTGACTGTTCTGTAAAAGCTTGATGGTTGATTAAAATGGGTAGGTCATTAATGGCATTTACAATAACTATTACTGAGGCCTTGGCTGTAGCGCCATGATTATCATTTACAGTATAAGATAAGCTCACTTCACCATTAAAATCACTGAAAGGAATAACGGTTAAAGTGTTGTCCTCATTTATAGATACTATGGCTCCAGCGCTAGTAGCGATAGCATCCGTAACGGTTAGTAAGTCATTGTCTACATCGTTATCATTGCTCAAAATATTTATGATAACGGGGGTGTCTTCATCCGTTTGCGCTGTATCATTAGATACAACAGGCGAGTCATTCACGGCTAGTATTGATAGGTTAACTTCGGCCGAAGAGCTTCCGCCTTTATCATCGCTTATGGTGTAGTTTATTATAGCTGAACCATTTAAATTCTCTGTTGGCGTGTATGTTAGGGTGTTGTCGGCATTGATACTGACTTGTCCTTTGGATGCTGAAGCGGAGCTTACTTTAAGCTCATCAAAATCCCCATCAGAATCATTACTTAAAACATTAATGGTTATGGCTGTGTCTTCTATTGTTTCGGCAGTGTCATTGATGGCAATAGGACTATCATTTACATTGTTCACCGTTACAGTTGCGATACCTGCTGTAATACCTCCGTGACCATCTAAAGTAATGTAATTTATTTCTGCTGTGCCGTTAAAACCGTCAATAGGTTGAAATGTTATTGTGTTATCAGGGTTTACCACTACGGATCCGGATGCTGAAGAAGCACTAGATAGCGTTAAAGTGTCATGATCAGGGTCATAATCATTAGCTAACACATTTAACGTGAGCCTTGTATTCTCATCCATCTCGGCGGTATCAGGAGAAGATTTAGGTGCGTCATTTATAGGTACAATCTGTACGTTAACTAGCGCACTGGATTGATTGTTATAGCCGCCGATAACTGTATAGCTAATGACGCTAGAAGAATTTGAATCTTGTTCTGGCGTAAACAATAAAGCGTTAAACGGTTGGCCATCATCGGTATCAATACTTTGTATAGATACATTTCCAGGGCCATGGGTAACAACGGCATGCGTGATTGTTAAAGGGTCATTTTCAAGATCTGAGTCATTATTAAGTACGTAGATGATCGTAGGTGTATCTTCGAATATTTCTATCGTGTCATCCTGAGCGGCAGGTGGCGTGTTTTGTGGTTGCTCGGTGCCGTTGTCAGTTGCTTGCTCGGTGCTGTTGTCAGTTGCTTGCTCGTTGCTATTATCGGGCTGTGTAGGGACTGTTTTTTCTATTACCAGAACTGTGAGCAAAGCGCTGAAAGAAACTTGGGAGCCAACTATGTTGGAAACAATAACATCGTATGTGCCTGTGTTTTTAATAGATGTGTTATTAATAATATAAGCTGCTTCATTCGCACCTATAATGGGGGTGTTATTGAAGCGCCACTGATAACTTATATCGTCGCCAAATACATTAACCTGAAAGCTAGAAGTGAGGCCTTCCGTAACGGTAATAGACGCTGGGTGCTTTTCAATTTCAACTGAATTGATGACTTCGGGAATAATGGCCGCTAGCTCATAAGCTTCATTTACTTCTGCGAATATTTTATTTAAGGTATTTTGTTTTGCGGAGTCATTCGTTTGAGTCATTAAGCTTTGGGCTATATCGCCAGCGAGATAAAATAAATCATCTAAAGCGACTTCTGGTAAAGCACCCATGTTTGCTGCTGTGATAGAACCAGTGGTAGATACTCTGCTGGTTGCATGATGGATAATGCCACTTACGCTACTCCAATCAGGTGAATTTAATAAGGCCAGAAAAGATGCGGATAGAATGGATACTTTCATCGCTACTTTACTTATTTCTGCTTGGTCATCGAGTTTGGTTAAGTCAGGTGTTATTAGCTGTAATGCTTCTGTTTGAAGACCAAATAAGCTTTCAATGTAACGATAGCTAGACTCTATATTCTCAAACGTTGGTCCTATTTCTTGGCTTTGAGCGAGTGTAGCGGCAAGATGAGTTAAAGGGTTGACTGAAATAGTGTTTGTGAAACCATGGTCTAGTTCTGGCAATATTGCTGTGATTTCAAATTGATCATCTAATAAAAATGTACTCCCAAAGGCTATTTTTACATCAGAATTGTTTATGGTGCAGCCCGAAACAACATCGCAAGTCATTTTTGTTGCTTCATCAGCAGTGATCTTGAGTAAAATGGATGTCGGTTGAACATCGCTTGGTAATTGAAAACTAAAGTGACCGCTTTCGTCTGTTCTTATAGGTAGGCCAAATGGCACTGTGGATGTTGTGCTGCCTTCTTCTGAGTGCACAATTTGATAAGACCGAACAATGCCTTTTTCAATGACGCTGTTGGTGGCCTGGCCTTCTATTTTTGTATCTGAGAAGGCATTTTTCAATAATTCTGAGTTGTCAGAGCCTGAATCGTCTAGATCAAGACAGCCAAGTAAAAAAAGGAAAGACAAAAATATTGAGTATTGAACTACATTTGTTGTAGCGATTCTTAAATTGAGTACGGGTGTAGACATGGCTGATCCGTTGCCGAAGTGTTTATCTATTCAGGAGGTGTAGAAAGCTGAGTCAGTTAAGACTCACAGAAACATCCATGTTGCACCGTTTTGCATATTTAAAATATACAAAACGGTCTGTTTGAGCGGCCGCAGTGTACAGCGTTAGATTAAGGATTTATAGTAACTAAAATCAAATAACTTGTTGACTGTGACTTGGGTCACGGTTTATAAAAAGTCTTTATTAACAAAGGTTTATGTCTTAAATTTAATGTGGGGTTGGCCAGAATATTATGACTGTATTAATTGAAAAGCAAGGCAAGGTAATGACGATTATTATTAATCGTCCTCATGCGAAAAATGCAGTCGATGCTGCCACATCAAGCGCGTTAGCTGAGGCTTTTCGGGAGTTTGAACGAGATGATTCCTTCTCTGTTGCCGTGCTTTGTGGTCATGGCAATACATTTTGTGCTGGCTGGGACTTAAAAAAAGCAGCGAAGGGTGAGGGGCTTGAGGGAATAAAGCAGTTAACGCCAGAGGATGACGGCCCGATAGGGCCAACGAAAATGTTATTAAGTAAGCCTGTGATTGCAGCTATTACAGGTCATGCTGTGGCAGGCGGTATGGAATTGGCGCTTTGGTGCGATATGCGAGTGATGGAAGAAGATGCTGTATTTGGGGTGTTTTGTCGTCGCTTTGGGGTGCCGCTTGTTGACGGTGGAACAGTTCGACTGCCTCGCCTGATTGGAATGAGTAATGCGATGGATCTAATTTTAACTGGCCGACCCGTTGATGCGGTAGAAGCAAAACAAATAGGTTTGGCAAATAGAGTGGTCGCACAAGGAGAATCCCGAAAAGCGGCTGAAGAGTTAGCGGCTCAGATTGCTAACTTTCCTCAAGCCTGCATGCGAAGTGATCGAATGGGTGTTTATGAACAATGGGATCTTAGCCTTAAAAATGCATTAAAAAATGAATTTTACCGTGGGGTGGCTGTGGTAAATACGGGAGAAACGCTAAAAGGTGCCGGCTTGTTTAGCAATGGAAAGGGTCGACATGGTGAATTTTAGCTTCTAGTGATAAATGTATTGAGAATTGGCTATTTAGTCAACTGCATAAAAAGACTTAGCGGTGCGCGGAGCGCACCCTATATCAATTATCATTAGAATCCACGAAGCTACACCAACCAACCATAGGGTGTGTTTGCGCACCTGGTTTTTATTCAAAGTTCGCCGATAAATCCTTTCGACTGACGTGCCCAAAGTTGCGCATAAAGGCCGCCATTCTTAATCAGCTCAAAATGATTACCTTGTTCAATAATTTTACCCTCATCTAAAACGATTAAACGATCCATCGCTGCGATGGTAGATAGTCGATGAGCAATGGCAATGACTGTTTTACCTTCCATTAGTCGGTATAAACTGGTTTGAATGGCTGCTTCAACTTCCGAATCTAAGGCTGAGGTGGCTTCATCAAGGATTAATATGGGGGCATCTTTTAATAATACCCTAGCAATAGCGATACGCTGGCGTTGTCCGCCTGAAAGTTTAACACCACGCTCCCCAACATGAGCATCATAACCCGTCCTACCATTCAGGTCGCTAAGTTCTAGAATAAAGCTATGGGCCTCCGCCTGTTTAGCTGCCTGTATCATCTCAGCTTCGCTGGCATCAGGTTGTCCATAAAGAATATTTTCTCTCACTGAACGATGAAGTAAGGAGGTGTCTTGCGTCACCATGCCAATCTCCGAGCGTAAACTTTCTTGAGTAACTTGCGTAATATCTTGTTGGTCAATACAAATAGAGCCATATTTTAAATCGTGAAAGCGCAAGACAAGGTTGACGAGTGTTGATTTTCCTGCCCCAGAACGGCCAACTAAACCTAATTTTTCACCCGCTTTAATATTCAGCGTAAGATTTTCTATCACCGGGTTATCTTGGCCATACTGAAAGGTAATATTATTAAAATCTAAGTCGCCATGTTCAACCTGAATGTCGTGTGCATCAGGTAAGTCTTCAATCTCTTTATCTTGAGACAAGGTATTCATACCATCTTGAACGGTGCCGATGTTTTCAAACAAACTCGATACTTCCCACATAATCCATTGAGACATACCGTTTAAACGAAGAGCAAGTGCAATAGCGACGGCAATGGACCCTGTTGAAATAGCTTTTTCGCTCCAAAGCCAAATAGATAACGAAGCAATCGAAAATATTAATAAAGCATTTAAAGCCCAAACGGATACATTCAACTTAGTGGCTAAACGCATCTGCGGGTGAACAGTTTTTAGGAAGCCATCCATATTGTCTTTGGCGTAATCTGCTTCTCGTTGGGTGTGTGAAAAAAGTTTTACTGTTTCAATATTAGTATAACTATCGACAACGCTACCTATCATGTTTGAGCGAGCATCAGCCTGTTTGGTAGAAATACTGCGTAATCGAGGTATGAAATAGCGTAATGTAAATGTATAACCGATTAACCAGCCAAGTAAGGGGACACACAAGCGGTAGTCTGCGGTAGAAACGACGAGGGTCATGCCTATAAAATAGATTGAAATAAACAGCAGTACATCAAGCATTTTCATAACAGACTCACGAACAGATAGTGCCGTTTGCATTACTTTTGTTGCAAGACGCCCTGCAAACTCATTCTGATAGAAAGACAAACTTTGCCCTAATAAATAACGGTGCGCTTGCCAGCGAATACGCATGGGATAATTACCAAGTAACGTTTGATGAATAACACTGGCATGTAAGTACACGGTAAGTGGTAAGCCAAAGAGTATAAGAATACTTAACCAAACAAGTGCGCTGCCTTCATCTTCCCAGAGTGAACTGGGGTCTTTAGTCGAAAGCCAATCGACAAGTTGTCCTAAAAAACCAAATAAAGTGACTTCCATGATTGCAATGCAGGCCGTTAAACAAGCCATAGCAAATAAGTGAGGGCTAATACCTTGGGTGTAATGTAAACAAAATTTTAAAAGTGTATTGGGGGGCCGCTCAGGGTGTTGCGGTGGAAAAGGACTAATTAGTTTTTCGAAAAAATTAAACATAAAAGTGTCGGCGGCTCAGGCTTGTTTACAAAGGAGTACTAAAGCTTCACATAAAATCGCGACGATAAAATTGAATATGTCTGCTAATCTTAAGGTGTCATCTTAATGAAGTGCATAACCGGAGTAAATTAAATGAGCGATTCAGATGGTGATTTTGATGAATCGAATTTATTAGCGGATAAAGAAACACCGTTGGATCTCGAAAAACTCAATAAAATGTTTAAGTGTAATGAAGTGATTATCCATAAAATTCTAGCGGCATTTCAAACCAGCTTTGATGATTTTGAAGCTGAATTCAGAAATGCCGAAAAGACAGGTGATACGGAGGTTATGTCACGGCTAGTTCACTCCTTAAAGGGAAGTGCCGGTAATATTCGAGCCGAAGCATTAGCTGATCAAGCGGCAAACCTGCAGGATAAAATTGATGACGGTGAGGTGCTAGGTGACTCGTTTGATGATTTATTAGGCAGTTTAGATGACTTAAATAAACAAATTGATAGTTTGATGTAAACAGCTTGTCATTTTTTGCTTTGACTAATTAACTATCATCGTTTGAATTCACACAAAAATATATGAATCCGCGCATAAAAAGATGAATAAACACCCTAAACAGCTTTGGCTATCTTTTGAAAGTTGGCTACTAGACCCGCCTAAAATAGAACTACACCCTTGTGTACATCACGTGCGTAATTTTCTACGTATTCTCTTCGCTGTCGCAAGAGATATGGCATCTGGTCAGCTTAATTTGCATGCGATGAGTTTGGTATATACGACCATTTTATCAATCGTTCCTATGTTGGCGTTAATATTTTCGGTACTTAAAACGTTTAATGTTCAAGATGCACTGACGCCTATGCTTCATCGTTTTCTTGAGCCAATGGGTGAAAAAGGCATCGAGATAGAAAGTAGCGTGCTTACATTTATCGATAATATGAAAGTCGGTGTGTTAGGTGCACTGGGTTTAATCATGCTTATTTACGTTGTTATATCGCTGATCCAAAAAATTGAACATGCATTTAATGCCGTCTGGTTAAGTCCTCAATTGCGTCCGTTGGGGGAACGCATTAGTCACTATTTAGGGGTCATACTGATTGGGCCAGTACTTATTGTGGCGGCGATTAGCTTAACTGCATCGACGATGAATTCAGGGTTTGCACAGTCAGTGCTTGCCATTGAACCGTTTGGAAGCTTATTTGTTTTTCTCACAAAACTAATGCCCTTCATCATGATTATTTTTGCATTTACGTTTTTTTATGTGGTGATGCCTAATGCACGGGTCAGCTTTCGGAGCGCATTGTTTGGTGGCGTAATATCAGGCTGTAGCTGGCAGGTGCTTAGCTTAATCTTTACCGCTTTTGTGGTGAATTCCACTCGCTATGATGTGATTTATTCAGGCTTTGCAGTGGGAATTGTGTTGCTTATTTGGTTGTATATGAATTGGTTGATTCTATTGTTAGGCTCAAGTATTGCTTTTTATCACCAACACGGAAACCACATTACGCGAAACCATAAACTCGAGGCGTCCCCAGAGTTAATCGAAAAAGCAGGTTTGGATATCATGCGTTATATTGCCTTGCGTTATGACTCCGGTTCAATGCCGGTAAAACAAACTGAACTAGAAGAGTTGAATGCCATACCTGCGATTTTGAGTGGTAAAATTATTGATAAGTTACTTGAACATAATTTACTGTTAATTGCCGGTGAAAAGTCTGACATGTTTGTACCGGCTCACTCAACCGATCAAATATCAGTGGCCTCTATTTTTAAAGCCCTGCGACAAGATAAAACGAATTTGATGCCGATGATGAGTGTCGCTCCTTCAGTGGATATGTTAATTCAAAAGGTTAATACCGGCTTTTACAAAAGCGTTGAGCACCTAACGTTACGTGATTTAATCAAACAATAACAAAATTGAGCCAAAACCTTGTGGCGATCTATCCGCTGTGAACTATTATTTAGCCTTAAATGAAATTTCCATATACACCATAAAATTTCAACTTACATCATGAAATTACAAGGGAAGCACGATGAATCAAAATAAAAAGCTTAGTCGACTCGCGTTTATAAGCGTTGGTTTAATAGGGCTAGGTGGCTCAACGGTAAGCATGGCTAGCTATCAAGTGCATGCACCCGGTCCACTGCTTACTTTGGGAAAAGTGACCAGTTCAAGTACTATTCTCTCTGTAACAGGTAACCCTGCTGGGGGTGAGATGTTATTGCATAAAGATGAAGATTTCAGAATGGGGTATTTTTCATCTTTGGGTATTGATATTGAGTCTGGCGATGTTGATAACTTTGTCGATGATGTTGACGAGTTAGTGGATGCGCTGGATGACGATGACCTTTCACTCTCCGATGCATTAGAGGTAAAAAAGAAATTTGATGCCTTACTGCCTGTAATTGGGGCGGACGCTCGATTGACTGTAGGTCTTGGTATTCATGCTCCCTTAGCCCCATTTGCGATGCGTAGCGAATGGCTAGGCGGTGTAGTGACTTTTGATTTACAAGGGGGGGGCGTTTTCGATACAAGTTTTCTGGATGCACCTCTAGATATTGAATTAGTCGGAGGCGATATAAACCTGACAACTGAAAGTGCCTTATACGTCAAAGGCGGGTCATTGTTAACTGGGTCAGTAGGGTATAGTCGTGAAGTCTGGCAGCCACAAGTTTTTGATATGGAATCCAAACTTTATGCCGGTTTTCAAACCAATGTGTACAAAGCATCTCTCAATAAACAGGTCATCGCTTTAGAAAGTATTTTAGATGATGAAGATGTAGGAGATGTGATTAGTGATGAATTTGATGAAAATACCGTCGATACCACACAAGTTGGTTTAGATTTAGGCTTTCTATGGGTTTTACCTTATGGGCAAGTCGGAGTAACCTTTGCCAATATTAATGAACCTGAGTTCGACTATGGAGATATTGGGAAAAACTGTGTTGATATCACCGATCCAACACGTCAATCAAATTGTATTGTAGCCCAGACATTTTCAGGTGAAATTGCTTTGAGTGAGACAGCTGTAATGGAAGCGAAAACGACTGTAGAAGGAGCTTTTTATACTCAAAATAAACATTGGTTACTTTCAGGTGCCGCTGATTTAAATTCGACTTTTGACCTAGTCGGGCGAGAGTCTCAATACGTTAGTGCTTCCGCAAGCTACTTTTCAGATAGTTATTTAATACCGAATGTTCGATTGGGCTTAAGTCAAAACCTATCTGGCAGTGAATTAACGATGGTGGGCTTTGGTACCACATTGTTTGGTGTGTTTAACATAGATTTATCTGCGAGCTTAGATCAAATCGAAGTAGATGGTAGCGATGTGCCAAGATATTTTGGGCTTAATATTGGCATCGAAGAAAAATTTTAGGGGAAGTAGAATGGCATTTTTTAAGAAAAATCTAACACAAAATAGTTTAAAGCCATTTGCAGTGGCAAGTTTAGCCGCTGCTGTTGCCTTGGCCTCTGGTTGCAGTAGTGATGACCCAGACCAGGGAAGTACTTTGTCAACGACACAGTTATCAGGCGTTGCTATAGATGGCTACTTGGCTGGTGCGACGGTGTATTTGGATATTAGCGATAATGGCGAAAAAAATGCAGGAGAGCCCTTTGCGATAACGGATAAAGATGGCTTTTTTACCACAGCTAAAGATCTCACTGATTATTGTGACAGTGATGCGACTGTGGCTCAGGCTCGTCATTGTTTAAGAACCACAGAGCTCGGGACTGAAGTTGTAATGCGAGCCTATGGTGGGTTTGACTTATACACAGGAGAACCTTTTGCGGGCTCTCTATCAACTAGAGTTACTGTTGTAGATGGTGTGGTTGAAAACAAAATGATTTCACCAATAACCTCTATGTTGACTGATGTGACGGATGCAACCCAAAGGCAAAATATTTTAGATGCTTATGGTTTAGCTGAAAGTGATTTGGGTCGAGATTTTCTTGATTCAGCTGGCTTTGATGCCACCACTACCAATGCGGCGATTACGTTTCACAAAATCGTAACACTGTTTGCAAATATTTTTGATGAGCACTATGAAGAAATTGGAACTGAAAGTGGATTTCCAGATAATTCTAATGGCTTGATTTACAAGGCCTTAGCCGATGCCATGGGTGGAAGTAAGCTAAATGGTACAAGTTTAGCAACTGCTTATACTGCAGCAGAGTCAGCCATTAGAGCCTTGTATGTGGAAGCTGATCAGGATGTTCCTATCGGTATGGCACCAAATCTGGCTACGACATTAACCAATGCAGGCAACCTAATCGGTTTAATCGATAATGCATTGCCCGTATCTACCACTTTCGCAGACGCTCAGTCTAGAGTGACGGCTGTTGAAATGGTGGTTAAAAAAATGGTTGAAGAGGGTGGGGATGGAGATCTCGCCGCCGCAATCGCAGAAGCAGGCAACACCTCGTCAGCTTTATATGCCGCCTTAGATGCCGCAACGGATATAGATTTTAGTGCTTTGGTTGATATTAACTACACGGCGCCCGTTTATACCGACGTTAATATTACAGGGGCTACCCCCTTAACAGCTTTGGCTGATAAGCAGCTTTTTATTGCTCATGCACAGGATAGTGATGGTATTTCAGGCAGTGCGCATTTCTTCTTTGACTCTGATGAATTAGGGTCTTCGGGCACCTTGGATGTATGCCTAAAATATCAAGATAGCAATGATGAACGTGTGGAAGAAACCGAAGGTACCTTAGTAAATGGCACATGGTTTGCGATTGATGATAATCGTCTTATTTTAACCTTGGAAGGCTCCATTGATATCACTCTAATCAATAAAGGTTTAGACAACGGAAATGCTAAATACAGCTTAAGTTACGGTGGTGAAGCTTTATCATGGGTAAGCAATAACTCAACGGGTTTGCTGAGCTCTAGTGATTCAGGCTTTGAGTTAGAACAGCCAACGACTAATGAAGATTGTGTTGCCTTGTTAACGCAGTAGTTTTAAATATCTCCCAATCAATCAGAGGCAAGGTATGCCTTGTCTCTGATTATTTATATCAGCGATCAGTTTTGAAACGATTCGAATAACTCATCCATACGATCATTAACCTTCGCTTGATCAACACTTTTTGTGTTCACTCCTCTTATATCTCTAGAAGTAGCCGCTTTCCAAATAACGTGTTTACTCGCCTTATCAATAACATTCGCTAGCATTTTAGCTTCAAATACAGCTTCCATTGAAGTTTGGGTGTAAATGTTTCCGTGAATAGGGATGGAGTTAATTTTTACGGATTCTCCTGATTGAACTTCAAGAGAGTATCGAACAATGAAGTCCGATTCTTCGGAGAATTGATAACCTTTTTTTGTAAGTGTATTGATAATGCCCTGATTAATATAATTAACAAACGGACTGTCAATGTCAGTCATCGCTTGAATTGAAAATGTTTGATAACGACTTAAATCTACACCTTCACCCATTGAATGGTATACATCGAGTGGTGGTGTCTGACACGCCGTCAGCGTTAGTGAAAGAAATAAAAGCGTTAATGTATGTTTTATTAAGGTTGCGCTGCATTGAAGTTTTATCGTTATACTTTGCATTGTTAAGTCCATTTGATTAAGTAAATATTAAAAATAGCGAAAACCGATTTTTAGTGAGTATTTTATATTTGAGTTCTACTGGCTAGTTAAAATAAAAAATAATATCCTTTTGCGTGATGGAATTCTAGCAAGTGCGAAAAATATCCGTTCCATATTTCGTTTGAGAATATAAGCGGTCTTATTACAAATTATATAAAAGATGTTTTTTTGTATTTCGACTGTGAATACACTTTTAGTTCAGGCATTAATAGCGCTTGTAGACTAGTATGAAAAGTACTGAATCAACCTTGTCCAGAATATAATGTAAAGTGAAACGGTTGTGTCAGCCGCTAGATGCTCTGAGCAATATGAAAATCAGGTAGAAGAAACAAAATTCTGATTTCTCAGTTTTACTTACAGGTATTAGATCTTTTAAGGTAAATCTAAAAATAAAAACATATGGCATCATTAATATAAATCTAACCGCACATTAATAAGGATCTAACATGGCGAATTACAATCATTGTATTCATAAGAGAGTAATTTTTTCTTTTACGTTGGTATTTTCCCTTCTTATTCAAGGCTGTAGTGAAGAGCCCGAGGTGAAGGCGGAAGTTATTCGACCTGTGAAATCTATTTTAATTGTTGAATCTTCTGGTGATCAGACCAGAACCTTGCCGGGGAAGGTGCAAGCAGCAAAAAGGGTTGATTTGTCATTTCAAGTATCAGGACCTTTGGTCGACCTTCCCATTAAAAGAGGCCAAGAGGTTAAAAAGGGACAAGTGCTCGCTAAGATAGACCCGCGTGACTTTAAAAGTAAGTTAAGGGCAGCAGAAGCGGAATTTAAACGAGCGAAAGCAGACGTTGAGCGTGTACGTCCTCTCGTTAAAAAGAATCTGGTAAGTAAAGCTGACGTTGGTCGTTATGAGGCCGTATATGATGTGGCAGGCGCAGACCTTGAACAAGCACGTAAAGCATTTTCTGACACAAGTATTATTGCTCCATTTTCGGGCGCAGTCGCTGATATTTTTGTTGAGAACTTTCAAGATGTTCAAGCAAAACAATCTGTATTGAGTTTGCAAGATAACAGTAATCTTGAAATCGTCGTTCAGGTGCCAGAAAGAGAGATTGTAGGTCGTGGAAGTAATAAAAATTTAGAGCTTAAAGTGTTCTTTGAAACACTGCCAGGCACAGAATTTCCCGCTACGGTAAAAGAATTTGCTACCGAGGCTGATGCAAACACGCAAACTTATGAGGTCGTTTTAGGCATTGATGTGCCGAGTGATTTAAATTTATTGCCTGGTATGAGCGCTTCTGTCGTGGCGCTTAAAAAGATGAAGGTGGGGCAAGAGAAAAAAATCTATGTACCCGTTACGGCTGTATTCAAAGATCCTACGGGCAAAAACAAACAATATGTATGGTTGGTAGGTCAAGATAAAACCGTTAAGCGACAGGACATCGTGGTCGGAGCATTGTCAAATTCTCAGGTTGAAATTACAACGGGGCTCTCAATTGGGCAGCGAGTGGTTAGTGCCGGGGTTCACTACTTAGTTGAAGGTCAAAAAGTAAAACTTACATCGCAAAAGCAATAACTGACCGTTTAAATAATAAAGTGAATTCTTTAATTTTAAGGAGCCTGATTTCATGAGCATTGCTGAATACGCCATACAGAAAAAAACCGTCACCTGGGTAATGACCTTTGTATTATTAATTGGGGGAGTATTTGCCTTTTTAGGTTTATCTCGCTTAGAAGACCCTGCCTTTAGTATAAAAGATGCCGTTGTGGTGACGGCATATCCCGGTGCTTCCGCGGAAGAAGTGGAACGACAGGTAACCGATGTCATTGAAACCGAGATTCAGCGCTTAGGCCAGCTAAAGCGTATTAAATCAATTAGTAAACCTGGCCTTTCTACCATTACAGTCACTATTCAAGATAAGTACGATAGTACAACTCTTCCTGCGGTTTGGGAGCAATTGCGCCGTAAAATCAATGACGTTCAATCAAAACTTCCCTCAGGTGTCAGTAAACCCAAGGTCATTGACGACTTTGGCGATGTATATGGAATCTTGTTTGCGATCACCGGGGATGGCTATACCTATAAGGAAATTTATGAGTTTACTAAGCTGCTAAGACGTGAATTGTTGTTAGTAGATGGCGTCGCAAAAATAGACCTATGGGGCGTTCAAAAAGAAGCGATTTATGTCGAATTTTCAAATAGTAAACTGTCGCAGCTGGGTATTAGTCCTGGTGAAATACAAAAGGCGCTGTCAGAAAAAAATAAAATTGTTTCTGCCGGACACGTCTTAGTCGGTGAAGAGTATCTACGTATTGATACCACCGGGGCCGTTGATGCCGTTGAAGATATTGAAAACCTAATTCTCAGAAAAGGTGACGCTAAAGATGGCAGTAAACTACTTTACCTAAAAGACGTTGCCTCAGTGCGAAGAGAGTATGTAGCGCCCGCAGATAAAATATTGCACATGAATGGTGAATCAGCGATTTCACTCGGTGCGTCTGTTGTGGAGGGTGGTAACGTGGTTGATATGGGCTTTGCACTTCAAGCTCGGCTCGATCAAATTATGGCTGAAACGCCTGTGGGAATCGAAATTCACCCTATCAGCATGCAGCATGAAGCAGTTGTGCTTTCTATTGATAATTTTATTGTTAGCCTTCAACAAGCCGTAGCTATCGTTGTGGTGGTGTTGTTGATGTTTATGGGCTTGAGGTCCGGCCTTATTATTGGTGCTGTGTTACTGGTTACTGTGGTGGGTACGTTTATATTGATGGACCTGCAAGAAGTGGCGCTGCAGAGAATCTCACTTGGTGCACTCGTGATTGCACTGGGTATGCTGGTAGATAATGCCATTGTGGTGACTGAAGGCATGTTGGTTAGAATTAAAGCCGGAGAAGACCGAATACAATCTGCAAAAGAGGTGGTCGCCCAAACGATGTGGCCCTTACTGGGTGCAACGGTCATCGCGATTTTAGCCTTTGCGGCGATAGGTGTATCTCAAGACAGTACAGGGGAATTTTGTCGGTCACTTTATGAGGTTATGTTGTTTTCTTTAGGCTTAAGTTGGGTAACAGCCATTACGATTACCCCGCTTTTTTGTGTTGCGTTTTTACCGGGTCCAAAACCAGGTGATCCATCTGTCGATGGCAATGACGCCTATTCAGGGGCTGTTTTTGTTGCCTACCGTAAATTTTTATCGGGCTGTTTAAATTTTCGCTGGTTAACGCTGGCTATTATGGTCGCACTTTTAGCGTCTTCTATCTGGGGTTTCATGCAGTTGAAAGGGTCTTTTTTCCCTGCATCCACAATGACCAAATATATGCTTCATTATTGGTTACCTCAAGGGACAGATGTTCGTACCACAGAAGCAGATATTAAAATCATTGAGCAGTCCTTAATGAAAGACGAACGAATAGAATCTGTTGCGAGCTTCATCGGTCAGGGCGCTTCGCGATTTATTCTTACGTATACCCCAGAGAAGGATTATTCGAGCTATGCACTTGTTTTAGTGACGGTTAAAGACTACGAAGATATACCTGACTTAATGAAAGGAAATGAACAATATGTGGCAGAGAACTTCCCTAATGCGATGCCTAAATTGCAAAAATTTGCATTGGGTCCAAGCCCTACAAACTCTGTAGAAGCAAGGTTTAGCGGTCCGAATCCAGATGTTTTACGTGATTTATCGCAGCAAGCTAAAGCGATTTTCAGAGCAGCACAAGGAAAGGTCATTAAAGATGACTGGCGAGAAGAAGTTAAAAAAGTTCGCCCAGTATATTCCGAGTCCCGCGCTAATTACGCGGGTGTTACTCGTGGCGACTTAAATACCGCTTTAGCCGCTTTTAACGATGGGGTTAATTTGGGAACTTACCGCGAAGGGGATGAGTTACTTCCAATTTATTGGCGTGCGATACCTGCAGAGCGTAATGATGTAAGCCAGATCCAAAACATTCAGCTTTATAGTTCTGGAACAGGGCGAGCTGTACCTATTGGTCAGGTGGTATCAAGTTTTGATACGGTTTGGGAAAACTCGCTTATCCATCGGCGCGATCGTAAACGAACGATAACCGTGGGCGCAGAACCCGCAGACGGCTTTTTGCCTAGTGAGCTGTTCAAGCAAATACGGCTCGAGATCGAAGCAATACACGTTCCTGATGGTTATACCATGGAGTGGGGCGGAGAATATGAAAGCTCAAGTGATGCTCAGACCGCCTTAGCGGGTGGAATACCGGTGTCTATCGCCATGATGGTATTAATTTCGATCTTCTTATTTAACAACTTAAGAATGCCTTTAATTATTTGGTTAACGGTTCCTTTGGCCATTATTGGTGTCGCTTGGGGATTATTGATAACAGGTCAATCATTCGGCTTTATGCCTCTGCTGGGGTTCTTGAGTCTCGTGGGAATGCTGATCAAAAATGCCATTGTATTATTAGATGAAATTAGTATTAATTTGAGCCAGGGAAAAGAACCATTTGTCGCTATTTTAGATTCAGCGGTGTCAAGAGCTAGGCCAGTCATGATGGCTGCAGGTACAACGGTATTAGGGATGATTCCTTTATTAGGGGATGATTTCTTTATCGGAATGGCGGTAACCATTATGACAGGCTTAACCTTTGCGAGTATCTTAACCTTGATTGTGGTACCCGTGCTGTATGCGATTTTATACCGAGTGAAAACCGTTTAGTCATATTAGCGAGCGTACGATTAGTGCGCTTACTAAATAATAGCGAAAAGCCTATTCATAAAGAGTATAGACCTTGTCAGAGCGAGCGAATCAGCAACAAAAAGACTTAAGTCAGTGGTTTGCCTGCAGCGATTGTGATCTTTTATTAAAGAGAAAGACGCTTATCGAAGGCGAACGTGCGTCATGCCCAAGGTGCAAGTCTACTCTCGAAACTCGAAAAAAAGACAGCGCTAGCCGAACGCTTGCCGTTGCGGTGGCGGGTTTAGTATCTTTTATACCCGCTATGACTTTACCTCTACTAGGCCTTGAAGCGGTGGGACTAAAGAATCAATCTTCTTTACTTGAGTGCATCGCATCTATTTATAACAGTGAGCTATTTTTGGTGGCTGTACTGGTTAGCTTGTTTTGTATCTTCGTGCCTCTTGCTCGCTTATTGATAGTTTGCTATTTGATGGTATTGGTTAAAAATAATCGTCCATCGCAAACCGGCCTTCGCTTGTTTCGTTACTTTCATGAGTGGGAAGAGTGGGGCATGTTAGAAGTATTTATGCTTGGTATGGTCGTTGCACTCTATAAAATTTTGGGTTTAGCCAGTGCGATCTATGGTGTAGGTCTTATTTCGTTCGCTTCTTTGCTTATTAGCGCCACCTTAGTCACTCAGTTTTTGGATGAGCAATACGTGTGGGAGAAACTAAGTGGCAAACGTTAAGTTGAAGTCTGCAAGGTCAGAAGGGCTTGCCCGATGCCACACCTGCAGCATGCTGAATAAATTAGCGGGTGGGGCGCATCATGGCTTATGCACGCGTTGCCAAGCACCCGTTCATTTCCGTAGTCAAAACAGCCTTGAACGCTCTTGGGCCTTAGTGATTGCTTCTTTGGTGGTATTTATTCCTGCCAATTTGCTTCCCATTATGACGGTTAACTATTTTGGAACAGGCACCTCCGATACCATTTTGTCTGGAATCATTACCTTAATTAACTTAGGGATGGCACCGGTTGCAGTCATCGTTTTTATAGCCAGTTTTTTGGTCCCTTTAAGCAAAATACTTGGGCTGATTATTTTATTAATAACGGTTAACCGTCACTCACGTGTGAAACCTGTTCAACGCACAAAGTTGTATCGTGTTGTTGAGTTTTTGGGTAAGTGGTCAATGCTCGATGTGTTTGTCGTCGCGATTATGGGGGCGGTGGTTAATCTTGGATACATCACCTCAATCGAGCCAGGTAAAGGGGCCGCCGCCTTTGCTGTTATGGTCATTTTAACTATGTTTGCTGCGCATTCGTTTGATCAGCGTCTTATTTGGGATTTAAAAGATAATGAGTGATAACAGTACTGACTACGAACAAATACAAGTTGATAGCAAAAAGAGACTATCTGCTATTTGGATAATCCCGCTAGTGGCTTTGATATTTGGTGCTTATCTCGGTTTTAAAGCGTATATGGAGCGAGGTGTAAATATCATTGTTCACTTTGAATCAGCAGAAGGGATTATCCCCGGTAAAACCAAGGTTCACTACAAAGGTTTAACGGCGGGTGTGGTGAATAACGTAGAGCTCGATAAAGATTTAGCCTCTATTAGTGCATTGATTGAAATAGATAAACAAGCCGAAGACATGCTTAGAGACGGCGCTGCCTTTTGGATGGTAAAACCAGAGGTTTCTTTATCAGGCGTATCAGGGTTGGAAACGCTTACCTCAGGCAACTACATTGCTTTTCGGCCTGGCTTGGATAAAACAAAACGTACAATCAAAGAATATGTTGCCTTAGAGTCAGCTCCACCATTGCCTGATACCGTACCGGGCTTACATTTCACGCTAAGGTCGAAGAAAAAAGGTTCCATCCAATCCGGTAGTAAAATTTATTACCGGCAAATAGCCGTGGGTCAAGTAACGTCAGTTAGTTTAGATCGGTTGTCAGAAGGGGTTCAATTTAAAGCGCATATAGAAGAAAAATATGCCGACTTGGTTTCTTATAAGAGCCGGTTTTGGAATGCGAGTGGCTTTAAGGTATCTGGTGGTTTATCGGGCTTTAAATTGCAGACTGAATCACTCGAAGCCTTAATGACAGGCGGAATCGCCTTCGACAACATGGAAGACTTAATAGAGCATAAAGCACACAAAGGTAAAGACGTTTTTCAGCTTTATGAAGATTTTGAAACCGCGCAAGTCGGTCTGCCGATCAAACTTATTTTACCCTTTGGTTCGGGTATAGATATCGGCACAAAAATTTCGTTCGAAGGGCTTAACCTAGGGCAAATAAATGGCTTTAAAATGGACATGGATAAGAAACATATACGCGCAGAGGCGAGTGTTGATCCGAGGGTAGAGCCATTTCTAACGACAGAGAGCTTGTTTTATTTAGTTTCACCTAAAGCTAGTTTATCGGGTATTTCTAATTTAGATACGCTTGTTAAAGGCAGGTATATCAGCCTAAGGCCTTCTGAAAAAGGGACAGCTACCACAGCGTTTTCTGTACTGCCTGAAGCGCCGGCCTTAGATTACAGCGAACCCGGTTTGCATATCACCTTAAAAACAGCCAATGCGGGTGGGCTTAAATCTGGTGACCCAATCTTATTTCGCCATAGCCAAGTTGGAACGATTCAGCAGGTAAAGTTAAAAGAAAACGGAACATCTTTTGTGGTCACGGCGCATATTGAAGCCCAGTTTGAACATCTTGTGAGTAGTGCCACACGGTTCTGGTCGGCAGGAGGCATAAAGTTGAAGGGAAGCCTTCAACGGTTTGAGATGGAAACGGGTTCCTTACTGAGCATGCTCAGTGGCGGGGTAACCTTTGACACCATTGCGTCTCATGGACATAAACCCACTAAGGTAAAAAATGGTCATATATATACCTTATTTACTGATCAGGATGATGCACAGTTTAGTCAATCAGTATTTATCAACTTTTCTTCAGCAGAAGGAATAGAAGCGGGTATTACGCCTGTATTATTAAATGGCGTCACCGTCGGTGAAGTAAAGTCGCTTAAAATAGATAAAAATCTGAAAAATTTTACGGCAGAAGTGGGGATTGACCCAAAATTCAACTGGGCTTTAAAAGATAAAACACAGTTTTGGATGGTGACACCTTCCGTTACTGAAGGGAATTTTGACGCCATTCTAAAAGGCGGTTATATCACGCTAATTCCCGGGAAAGGTAAAACCAGAACCAAGTTCAATGCACAGGTTAATGCCCCCGTGTTTGATGCGTCTACAGCCGGGTTACAATTTGTTATTGAAGCGGAGAGCGCAGGCTCAATTAAGAGAGGTACTGGTATTTTTTATCAGAACTTAAAAATTGGTGAAGTTCAGGGCGTTAGTTTAAACAAAAAACGTGGTGGGGTAGATATATTTGCCCATGTCCCAGAAAAAAACCAGGATTTAGTCAAATCAAACAGTCGGTTTTATCAAGTAAGCGGTATTACCCTGAAAGGTGATATTTCTGGTTTTAAACTAAGAACTGAATCACTCTCCTCAATGCTAAGGGGAGGTTTATCGTTCTATACCCCAAAAGACAGGCGACCATCTAAAAACGCGAAAGATAAAGCCGTATTTTCACTTTTTGAAGATTTTGACGAAGCTGAGCAGTCAGGTGTAAATATTCGTATTAGTTTTGATCAAGCCGTGGGCCTACGCAAAAATATGCCCATCAAATATCAAGATCAAAAAGTGGGAGAGGTGACTGGCATTCGTTTTGAGGAAGACCTAAGCTCAGTAATCGTTAGTGCCGTATTGAGGGGGCGTGCAATGCAGCATGCTCGACAAGACTCCAGAATTTGGCTAGTAAAGCCTGAAGTGGGCTTAACCAAAGTTAAAAATGTAGAGACACTAATAACCGGCACCTACCTTGAAATTTCTCCTGGTAAAGGAGCACCCACCTTTGACTTTATTGGTATTGACCGACCACCAGTAAAGAAAACTAAAAATAAAGGGCTTAATATCGTTTTCGAAAGTGAGCTATTAGGCTCCGTAAAAGTAAGCGATGCCATTAGTTATAGGCAAATACCCATAGGCGAAGTCGTGGGCGTTGATTTGATGCAGAATTCAAATGGGGTAAGAATCTATGCAAATATTTACCCTGAATATCAAAAACTAGTTAAGAATGACTCGGTATTCTGGAACAACAGTGGTTTACGTATCGATGCAGGTTTATTCTCGGGTGTAAAAGTGGCAACAGAGTCGATTGAATCGCTTTTATCCGGTGGTATTTCAATGGCAACACCCGCGCTGGGTACTCAGCAATCCCCAGCACCAGAAGGTGCCATATTTCCGCTAAATGAGAACGTGGATGAAGAATGGTTAAGTTGGAAACCAAATATAGACTTAGCTAATTAGTACCTACCCAGAAATACTGTAGGTCGGGTTTTAACCCGACAGCAAGAAATGCTAATACATTGATTTGTCAGAATAAATTCCGACCTACACAAAGAGCAATTCTTAAGTTTGTGTATTTATGGATAGGCACTAACTAACAAAAAACCAAATAATAGCTGAGATAAATATAATGACTATTAATGCATATAAAGCCGTACAGGCTGTTATTTTAATAAGTTTAGCAAACCTTGGGCTAGTGTCATGTGTGACCAATAACAGTGATGTTGTACATCGAGATGTAGGCAAGTTTTCTGCTGCATCCATTGCTAATCCAAGCTTTAAACCACAAACCGGTGATACCTTTGCATGGTATTCGAGCGTGTTTGTAGAGGACTCTCTTTCAGGTACTAAAGTGACTGAGGATGCAAAGAGAACCATCACCAAACTTATATCAAAGTACATGTCTGATACTAATTATAAAATAGTATCCAGTGCCCAAAATGCGACCTACTTGATCTCTGCAATGGTGGTGGTCGGTGACCGTAAAATTCAAGATGTTGCACCCTATTTTAAAGCTCACCCGCAAATAGCCAAGTCTGTAAATAACTACCAAGATGGAACCTTGTTAGTTGCTATAGGTAAGCACAATCAAGGCACTGCTAGCCTAATGTGGGAAGGGGCAATTCAAGCTTATGTGGTAGGTGAAGACCTAAGTAAAGAGCGGCGTGTAAAACGTTTGGAGCTCATGATTCAACGTCTAATGAGTGGATTGCCAAAGCCGAATTAAACTCCAAGTTATATATGTGGGATATTTGGGAGCAGGCGCTAGTATTCATTAACACTATCAATTAGAGTTACGGCAATTTTTATAATATCGTTATTAAAGTATGGAGAAACAGGGTGTTAGATTATTTTGCATTGGGTTTGTTGGTGTTTGTTGGCCTAACTATTTTTTATGGGATTATTGTTATTCATGACATTCCCTATGAAATATCAAAACATCGTAATCATCCTCACCAAGATGCAATTCATGTTGCTGGCTGGGTGAGCCTGTTTACGCTGCATGTGCTTTGGCCCTTTTTGTGGATATGGGCAACGCTTTACCGTGAAGATAGAGGTTGGGGCTTTTCAAGTGAGGGTGCCGTCTCATCAGAAGTCGCTGACTTAGAAAGTAAAATTGAAGCCTTGAGTGCGCGTATTAACACCTTAGAGAATGTTGGGGAGAATCAATAATGGATTTATTATTACTTCTTACTTACACCGCAATATGTATCGTGATATTTAAAGTTTTCAAAATTCCTTTAAATAAATGGAGTGTGCCAACGGCCGGTTTAGGGGGCGTTCTTCTTATTGGCACGCTTGTGTTCCTTATGAATTACAATCACCCGTACTCCGAAATGAGCCGTGATTACTTCGTTACTACGCCGATTGTACCTATTGTAAAAGGTCGGGTGATTGATGTGCCCGTCGTTGGGAATAGCACCTTAAGCAAAGGCGATGTACTGTTTAAGATTGATCCATTACCGTTTCAAAATAAAGTAGCTGAACTTGAATCACAACTGATCGCAGCAGAAAAAGATTTGAATAGGGCTACCATCTTAATCAAGAAAGGTTTGGGCAAAAAACGCGATTTAGATACAGCAACGACCCAGTTCAATAAAGTAACAGCACAATTATCTACGGCTAAATATGAATTGGATAACACTGTGGTTCGAGCGCCAACTGATGGCTATGTGACTCAAGTTGCCTTGCGGCCAGGTATGTTAGCGGTGAATATTCCACTCCGGCCTGCAATGGTTTTTGTCCATAAAGAGAAAAATTATCATGTAGGGTGGTTTCGTCAAAATAGTTTATTGAGATTGGAAGTTGGTAACGAGGCCGAAGTTGCTTTCGACGGAATTCCAGGAATGGTCTTTTCTGGCAAAGTATCATCAGTATTTCCAGCGATTGCCGAAGGACAAATTCAGGCATCTGGAGGCTTGGTTAATGTGCAAAGTGCAATCAGACCAGGCCGCATACCGGTTGTTATAGAAATTACTGACCCACGTTTTGCAGAATATGAAGCTAAGGTGCCGGGTGGTGCGTTCGGGCAGTCAGCGATATACAGCGATCATATGCATCATGTGGCAATCATGAGAAAGATTATTTTGAGAATGAATGCCTGGATGAACTATTTATTTCCGTTTCATTAAGTAAGTAACGTAGCTTTAATGTCGAATATTAAAGCTACGCCTCCTATGCTCTGAATAAATGGCTCTTCACTTAGTTAGTTTGAGACAATCGTTATAAAAACTATGCCAAAATATCTAATTGAGGTTGGCCTTGATTTCCTTCATTAACAATATTATTAATTCTTTCGACAGAATCTCATCAGATGTTAGGGGCAGCGTAAACTGTCTGTGATATAGGATATATCAGTGGCAATAAATTATATCGGCTTAGTTACATTAGTATTGAGAGCTTGGTCATTGATTCATTCCAGAAGTGCAGACTTTTCGCCCGTTGAGCTTGCCGTTCTGTGGCTACGGATGCTTAAATTTGTTAGACATATAGACCGCGCTTAAACCGTGCGAAAATATGCTGATTAGCACAGTCAAAACGATGACTGATAATATATTCTCGTGGCCAGACAGACCGAGCTCCCCAATGACAATCAACATATAAAGCACCGAAGCAATGCCGCGGGGGCCAAACCAAGCAACGAAAATTTTGCTGTAAAAGTCTATATTTGTCCCTATTAACGAAATTAGTACAGGCACCATACGAATAATCGTCAAGCTTAGAATTGAATAAAATAGGGTGTTCAGGTCCCAATAAGGGGAGAAAATATAGATAGACATCCCCAACAGGAAAAAAATTATAAGTGATAACAATTGTCCTTGTGCTTCACCAAATTCCTGTATTCTTTCTCTGACGAGATGAATTTTTGTTCCAAGCATCAGCCCTGCAAAAAAAGCGGAGATAAAACCATTGCCGTGAAATACCTCAGCAAGAGAAAATGCCAATATAGCCATAGAAATAGCGGATAACTCGTGGAAAACGTGCCCCATCCAGCCTTTGTTCGTGGCATAGTCAATGAGCTTACCGCCGAAATATCCTACGAAAGCACCCATCAAGGGGCCTATTGTTAGTTGCTTGGCCATAAAAGTGAGCCAATACCCATCACCTGACAAGGCAGAACCGCCGCTCGCCAATACCGCGATGCAAAGAAGAATCGGCGGAAGAGAAATACCATCATTTAAACCGCTTTCGACGCTTATCGACTCTTTAAGGCGCTCGGGAACATGTTCGCTTTTCACGACTGCTTGGCCCAGCGCGGCATCAGTGGGTGAAAGAATTAAAGCTAACATTACTAAAATCCAGATATTCTGGTTTGGAAAAAAATAAAGAGCAGCCAGCGTTCCTAGCAGCATTGTTAGTGGTAAACCTATTATAAGTAATCGAGCGGGAATGCCCGCTAATACGGCTTTTAACTTAGTGAATTCAATTAAGGAGGCGTCTACAAACAGTATAATGATCAACGTCACTTCAGCCATGGTCCTGATGACATCGGCACTCAAGTGAACCTCGATAAGATTGAGGCCAAGGGGGCTTAGCAGAACGCCAACAGCGACAAAAATCATAGGGCCGCTAATAGGTGAGCGCTCAGAGAGCCCAGAAAATAAGCCATATACTAATACTAAAAGTGAGATAGCTATGAGGGCGATATGATTGTGCATAGTATTCCTCCGTTTTTAAGTTAGGAAACGGTAGCGTTATTCTATTAATAGCACACTGGCTGTTGGCTCAAGACGTGAATTCAAGTATTTGTGTTTTTTCCCAATAACAGCCCGACTGCAAGTACTTTAAAAATTTAAAGAGAGTCAATATTGTTTAGGCGTTTCTTCCTTAGGTGCGTATTCATTTAACCAGCTGATAAACAAACTGTAGCCTAATACAATGACGACAGCGCCGAGAAATAAACCGACAAAACCATAAGAAATAAACCCACCGAGTACCCCTAAAAATATTACCATCATGGGAACGCCTGCGCCTTTACCCATAATTATAGGTTTAAGTATATTATCCAGCAAGCCAACGGCAATCGCCCAGACCAAATAAAGGGTCGCTATTAGACTGCTATCTTCATAGTTAAATACATAAAGCGCGGTTGGGATCATGACTATCAGTGGGTTGATTTGTACGATGCTTAAGGCAAGTACCAGAAAGGCAAAGATTGGCGCTGCAGGGAAACCAACAGCATAAAAACCTATCCACGCGAGTGCTGCTTGTAAGATGGCGACCCCAATAACTCCTCTGGCAACATTACGAACGGTTGTACTTGCCAAGGTTGCGAAGTGCTCGCCTCGTTCTCCAGAAAGTCGGCCAATAAATTGATGGCTGAATTTACTCATTTTGTCAGCATGCGCCATAAAAAAGCCAGAAACAATAATCGAACAAATGAGTAGGAGTATGGTCAATCCGGCAGCGGTGGCCTTGCCTAATGCGGATTTGGAAATTTCAATCAAAGAGGTTTTGTGTTTCTGTGCTAGTGCGGTCAAATTTTGGCTGGCATCAAACCATAACGAATAAAGCTTCTCTCCGATGATGGGCCAGGACTTAACGGTTTCATTTGGTTCAGGAACCGAGAGTGAGCCTTCTTTTAATTGGGTCGATAGTTGTTGGGTGTTTTCTGCTAATTTTTCGATAATGGCGATTGATGGCGATATAAATATGGCCAAGAGAATTACTGTAATCGCAAACGCTGCACGATTTCTGCCTCCAAGCCATTTTGCTACTTGGTCACACAAAGGGTTTGTGATGACTGCAATGATTGCGCCCCATAACACTAGTGCAATGAAAGGTGAAAGGATGGTGTAACACCAATAGACCATAACAAAAAGGATTGAAATTTTTACTGCACCTTCCATATAATTTTTGACTGCTTGCTGACCGTCGGTGTTAGTAATGGGCATGGTGTTGTACTCCATCTATTGATTTGAATTTAAACTGTCTTTGTTATGCATGATATTTTTTAAAAACAATACACGAGAAACGTAAATTTGAAAAAGTTCTTGGGTAGCATATTTTAAAAAAAGGTCTAAATTTTAAGGTATATAATTATTTGTTTTGTAAATAATGAGGCTAAAGTCGTGCGAAATATAGCAGATGGAAATCTATAGTAAAGCGGCCTCTAAAAGTGATAAGTATGATCCAGGCAAGTTTAAAGTATTCTCATCGAGCTGATTTGATGAACGCTTTTGAGGCGGCAACGCAAGTAAACAGCTCAGGCCAAATGGTGAACGTGGTGGTGTAATGTCATATACTGCTAAAAAATTATATGTAGTGCATTAAAAAATTAGTTATTCATTAAATACAAAATAAGAGATTAAAAATGGTTTTATTATCAAGGTTATTCGTCGTTCTGCTATCTATATTAACCGTAGGGTGTGCTTCAAATTATGTGAAGCCAGATAAGTACTCTGGTTATTTATCAAGTTATGAGGGCTTGGAGGAAGTCGCTACAGAAAGTGGTGGCGAAACACTTCGTTGGATTAGTGAGAAGCTTTCATCACAAAACTTTCATTCAATCATCGTAGTTAAAACAGTTTTGTATCCTAAACCGCAAGCGAGTGAGCAAGTGTCAGACACACTACTTCAACAGTTTTCTAGTACGGTTGGTAGCATGATAAAAAGCGCTGCTGCAGATTCTTTCAAGGTGGTGACGGAGCCTGGAGAGGGCGTATTGCGAATAAACCCCGCTATTACAGGTGTTGATCATAGTATGGAAAGTATGAGGCCTATTGAAATCTTACCTTTAGCGATGGTGTTAGGTTTAGGGAAAGTAGCATTAGGTACACGAGATCGTGATGTATCGGTTTTCTTGGAAGTTGCAGTGACAGATAGTCAGACAGGTGAATTATTAGCTACTGCGGTACGTAAAGGTGAAGGTGAGCAGCTTGAAAATGATACAGAAAAATTAAGTATGGCGCACTTGGAAGAAATGGTAGCCAATTGGAAAGTCGATACGACCTCAATATTTAAGCAACTGGCTAAATAGTTATCGTAAAATAGTTTAATTAATAGGTAAGGTTGTTTAATCAATAGTAAGTTTGACGAGCGCTACCGCTTCAGTGAAATAGTTGGCGCTTAGGAATAACTTAGATAGGTCTACCGCGTTTGACTAAGAAAGTTCGTTCTTCACGCTTAGTTCTAACAATTATTGCAACCAATTACATCAAAAGACCCAGCCTTCGATAAAATACTAGGCTGGGCGCTAATTGAAGTACTTAGTTTTTATGTGGTTGGTCATAGTGTGCTTGTAAGTTACCACCAGTCATATATTGCAAAGGAATGTCTAAAATAATGTTTCCGGGATCTGCCGTCTCATACACATTCAGTGCTGCCATATCTTCTCTGCCAGGCTCCCCACCATCGACTAAGGTAAATTCAATAGTAAAGCCTTCTTGGTTATTATAACGACCTAAACCAACACCAACTAATGTATCTAACGGGGCATCAGGAGGAGCTTGATGAATATCAGGGTCATCGGTACATGCAACTGTTTCCATATGTTCTAACATATGAAACTGATTACCCTGCCAATTTATTTCCAAGTTATTAGACAACAATAAATCGCAATGTATTGTTAATCCTCTTGTAATCCTGACACCATCGACTCTCAGTTGATGACCCCCTCCTGTAAACCGTCCCGTACCCGCACTTTCACACACTTCGTCAGGCATGATAACTGTTGCTGAGCTAGACTGCCCTCCCATCCTACCATTCCCCCAATTATCAACTGCATGAGCAGTCACGACTATAGCATCGCCAGGCTGACTACCCGTAGGGGCTGGATGTTGCCCAGAAAAAGTATAATCAGGCTCGGAGTATTCGTTAGTTTCAACTAAAACATTATTGATCAAAATTTCAATACGACTATTCTCACAACTACTAAAACTACAATCGGACCACGGCGTAGAGGTGTATAGAATGACATATTGACCTGTTGTTTCATCACACAAGGCATCAGCGACAATCTCTGGATGATGCGCATTCACTGAAAATGATAGTAGGATTAGTATAACTAATAGCTTAAATCTGAATTTTAGATAATGGTTCATGGTGTTCTCCTGCTCTTCCTTGTTTAAGGGGCTTGACGTCAGTTTTTCCATTACTTAATTTATTAATTCATCTAAACTAATTGGCTAGATGAAGATCTAACTTTATGAATTATACTGGGGATAACCTTTCTAGAAAAAGACTATAAATTTATAACCACTTAGTACTAATCTCAATATTGAATATCTAACTGAAGTAAAACTAATCGTCATATATATAAAGCTAATTAACGCATACTTTAGGGTATCAAAAGGGTTGGATTGAAAGACAAAATTGTTCCGTTAGCGCATCCAGTTGACAAGAACTATGTGCATTTCGCTTTCTCTCGAAAGTCGCACTGCACCTATTTGATGGACGATATAAACCTAACCATAGAGCAGTTAATACTGGAAGGTTTTGTCTCGCGCTTAACAGATAAATAAAAAGAGATTATTATTTTAGAAAGGTTGACCGAGATCCACTAAATCGAGTCCCCTCCGCTTCAACACAGAATATTATTAGAAAAGGTTCACTTTGTGCTCTTAGCTTGAGATCTCTGCCATTCAAAAAAGGACCGCTTTTAGAATAGAGGTAAAGCGCTGCCTAACAACTTAAAACGTGCGTTTTAAAGTCATGTTTTACGGAATGCTTAATTGAACACATAGTTATGCATTTGCATACCTCATCAACTGCATTCCGCCAACATTATTATTAAATCCATGTTTTTTATAAAATTCAAATAGCTCTGGCAAACAATAGAGCTCGAAGTGAACTACATTTTTCAGTTCTGGATGAGTCTTGACCAAATTAATGAGCTTACTTCCAATGTTTTCATTCCTGTGATCTTGATGAATGATGACATCAAACATTAAAGCTTTAAAAGTATAGTCTGTGAGTACCCTAGTAAACCCGATGAGGTTGCCTGATATTTCAGTTATTCCAATTATTATTTGCGACCCAGCAACACAACTTTTAGTTTGTTCTAGAGTTCTGGAACTGCTCCACCATTCATGAGAGTAGAGTTCATGTAATTGGACGATTTGTTGTTCGGTCAGCTGCTTAACTATGTTCATATTTATTCCGCATGTTTTGAATTGTTACTACTAACGCTGCTTGGCTTGGTTAGGCATTGATTTCTTTAAGGATAATAGTAATGATCGTGTCTAGTTTTGATGGATAGACCACACTTTCTCCATATTTATATTTTTTAGTATACTTTCGCAACTCTTCTGAATCCGACTAAAATAAGGTGAACCGTAAGCTTTTACTAATATTTTGATTTTCGTCTGAGCACATAATAGATATCTTTATCGTATATTCACCAGCTTCCCATATGAATTTTTTGTCAAGAAGCTTGTTACACCACTAACTAATGACCTACTTATTTCTACCATATCTCGGTTGTAAGACTTAACCTTTAGCTTTTTTTGTAGATCGTCTCTAGCCTTTTTTATAAAGGCTTTTGACTCTTTTTCTTTAGCCTTAGTGAAATCATTAAAAAAATTGGTTAGGCGGACCCACTCTTCTCCTGAGTTAACCTTAAATTTAGATAGTAAAACCTGACCATTGGGTTCATTGTCTTTAATGAAATTCTGAGCTTTGATTTTTTGAGGCTTCTCTAATTCAAATACCAGCTCTAGTTCAATGCCTTCAACAGTAACTCTCTGGCCACCGACATTGTTAATAATTAGATGAAATTGTAAATTTGGATTACCTAGTGAGTGTACCTTCAAAGTATCTTGGTCACACGAAAGCAGTCCAAGACTAATAACCTCAAATTATTAACACGCAATAGGTATGAAAATTCGGTTTTATCTCTAAATAATTTTACAGAGTATACTTAAATGGCAGGTCGACAATCCTGCCTAGTGAGGGAAATGCCGTTATGTATGAATTAAATATAAGCCCAACAGGGAAAAAAAATAAATCAACACAGATGTATGACCTTAGCTCGGATCGCCGAGATTATCGAAGAAGAGAGACAGTAAATTTCTTGCAGCCTGATGAACCCATTGTTGAACAAAGGCATAGAGAGCGTCGAACGGATAACAGGCCGTTAAAAGAATTCCCTTTCTTGCCCTAAGCAATAATGGTTGAGTTATTACATTTATCCTTATTTGATATTTAGTACGAATTAAACCTTTTAGAATATTTAGAGGCCTTAATGATTCAGAAAAATAAGATTCTTATTGTAGATGATGCAGCAAGTGTTCGTTTCTTTTTCAGAGAAAAGTTCGCTGATACCTTTGATGTTTATGAAGCTAGTAATGGTCAAGAAGGGTTAGCTCTATATCAGGAGCATGAGTTTTTACTTGTGTTAATTGATGTGTCTATGCCTGTAATGAATGGATTTGAGTTAGGTAAAGAATTGCAGCGCTGTGAACCCCAAAAGAAAATTTCTTCCTCCATCATCTTTATGTCTGCAAGTGATGATGAAAAAACGATTCTCGAATGTTTCGATTGCGGCGCCGATGACTTCATTCCAAAAGTTATAGAGGGTGATGCGCTTATTAAGAAAATTAATGTGTTATTAGATTTTAAACGCAGAGAAAAAGACTCAGCTAAAGAGATAAGTCAATTAAATGAGCTAATGCATACCACTATGCGCCAGGCTTCTCTTTACGGTAGTTGTTTAAAGCTGCTGTCTGACATAAATCGCTGTAATAAAGAGTCGGCGATAGCCCTTCACGTATTCTCATTCATGAGTGCATGTGGGCTAACAGTCGCAATTCAATTTAAGAATAATGAATGTACCAAAGGCTTTGACCAGATAAGCGATGTTTGTAGTCCGATAGAAGATCGAGTGTTTGAGGTATTACGAGAAAAGGGTCGTATTTTTGAGTTCGGAAAGCGTGTTGTCTTTAATGATAAACATTTCTCCGTTCTAGTAAAAAATATGCCCGAAAAAGGGAGTGATGCACATGGGTTGTTAATTGATGTGTTGGCAAAATTAATTCCCGAAATAGACACAGGTTATATAGGCTTATTAAATCGCCAAAAATTAGATGGCGCGCGAAAGAGCGCTGAGAAGATTGTTGACCAAGTAAAAGAAGGCGTAATGGAATTGCAGCGTGAAAGACAAAAACAAATTGATAATATCACTTTGAAAATAAGTTTAAGCTTCCACAACCTAGACTTTAGTGATGATCAAGAGCAGTTTCTTAATAATTTAATTGAAACACAGTTAACGGCATCAAAAACATCTGATGTCGTCTTTCTCGAAATAAATGCAGCTTTAGCCAAAATGGTAGAAGCACTTAAGCCTAATCAAGTAGTGACGACTCAAGAGAAAAGCCCGACAATTGATGCAGAGTTATTTTCTTGAATGCTTAATGGACTTCCCAGACACCTAAAGCAGTTAGCATTTATCTAGGGCTTCATCGCTTGTAATGCTATACCGTGAAAAGATTGTCTTTTTTGATCATATCAATCGGTTTATCAAAATTCAAAAAAGGCACGCTTTTATTCAACACCTAGCGGCCTATTGAAATTCAAAAAGGACCGCTTAGGTTTTGGGTACCATTTAAACAAAATCGTTTACCGATATCCATTTTAAAGGGATGAGTTTGTTCTCCAATCACGAAGGCCTTTTTCCCTTGGATAAATAGTCGAAGTGATTCCATTATCCAAGTTGCATAAAAATATTTTAGGCTCACCGCTTTTCACCGGGTAGTTAATAAAAAACTGGATCAGGCATATTCAATGTGTTAGCGAATGATGCATTCTTCTGGGCAGCATTGTTCCAAAGCATCTGCCAAGTCCCTTAAGCGTTGAATAACGTCGCCCGTACGTACACGATAAATAACCTCTTTTCCTATTTTCTCAGAGCTTACGATCCCACCGTCTTTTAAGGTTTTTAGATGACGTGAAACTACAGACAAGCTTTGCGGGCAACAATCGGCAATCTCTGAAACGGTTTGATCAGGGCTCTTTTGCGCAAGTGATGCAAGAATATTAAGGCGCGATGGGTCGGCTAAGGCTTTAAAAAATTCCGAGTCCAATAATTTTGCCAAGTCTCCAGAGCTACATTCGTTGATACAGTCTAGGTCGCTCATTTTTTCTTCCTTTATTCATTGGTACTGTAGATAGTGGCAAAACCGCCACCGGGTGTTTTCATATTGGTCGCTTGACCTCGATAAAGTCTTGCTGCGAGTAACAGTGTATCTCCGTTGTAAACATAGTTTCGAATATCCAACTTGAATTCTTTGGGTTCACCGTCCAGAATCAATGTCCTCCGGCTAGGAGTCACGAATTGTTGGGCAATATAGTTGTTTGATTCTACGATCCACTTCCAAGTTTTTCGAGTTAACTTCGCTCCATGGTAGGTTGCTTTGCTACCGTAGCCGGTCATCGGCTTAAAGAAATAGTTTTTTTTGTGCTCCCAAAGAATGTCGGCATTTTCTTTTGAGACGATAACGGTTTTAGGAATACTGTTTAGAAGCAGTGTTTTTGAATAATCGTCTATCCCGAGAGCATCAAGAAATTCATTATTCGAAAGTAAACTCAAGAGCCGTTTATCAGCGGAATGTCCATATGCTCTTGGGTTAGGGGTTAATACGATTTGATCAGTAAGATAAGCTTTTTTGATATTTAACAGCTTTTCTCCTTCGAGATAGAAATCGGTATGCCGATTGTAGATAAGGTCAATCGTATTGCCCTGATAATTGAGTTTATTGCCGTCATAGTCCAGTTCACTTGGGTCTACAATAAAAGCTTGTATTCCCGCATCTTGGAACATCCTTTGAAATATTTTGAATTCATCATACAGAAATTGTTTTTCCGGTTCGTCGTCTAAAATAGCAATCGTTCGGAGTACCCCTTCTGGTACCTGTTGTGTATATTCGTGTTTAAACATTGCAAGTAGGGCGCTTTCTAGCGCCTCATCATTGTTCGTAGGAGAATTCATTAAGGAGCCTATTCGATCACAGCAGGGGGACTGGGTTTGGCTGAGATAATGGTTTAGGTAGATTGCTCCCGCATTGGTATTTACTTCGATTAATTTAGGTCCATCGTCACTAAGATGGAAGTCATAACCAAAAAGCACCCCAACTGCTTTCGTGGGGTGTGTGACGATTGATGGCAGATGTTCTTGCACTTTTTGTTGAAAATCAGGGCGTTTGCTCATATCCGTAAGGGTTCTAACAATCGACCGCATTGTTGCGATATGTTTGTGTGAGACGAATACAGGGTGATTTGCCGTCATTGCGTCGAAGTTTCGGAACCCTAGACCTATGTCAACTAAGTTTGGGTCTGAAAAAATCCAATCGCAACTCTGATTTAGGCTTTCGGTTATTGTTGAACTTGGCATGATAGATCCTTGAGAATTTACAGTAGGTTTATTATTCATACATTTGCACAAGTATGCAAGTATAGTTTCAGTGGCTGTCGCATTTAAACGTTCGTTGTGAAAAATCGACTTGCGATGTTGCAGTAGAACAGACTTAAAATCAGATAAGCTCTGAAACTTCATATGCATTCAAATCTAGCTTTTTAGTGGGCTGGCATGCTGGTAAATGTTATACCCGACACTCAGGAGATTATAATCCATGGTTGGAGTGCAAAATTGTTCGGTTTAAAACTGCCCTTTCTTCATGGCTCATATATGGTTTCGAAAGCATATTCTGAACTTTATAAGCAATACAAAATACAGCCTTTAGAAGGTACTTTTCAGTTTAAATCCCCCGCTTTATTTAACTGGAAAAGCGGATCTAAAACTAAAGGATAATAATGATTATTGGGCGATACTTGTGAATTCATCCGACAGTGATCATCTTCATAGGTGTGTGGTGTTTAATTGAACTTTGATGCTTTTACTTTACTCAATTAATAAAAGTCGAAAAGGTTAGAAAATAATGGGTTCTAGTCTTACATTTGAAATGCTTTTAATATCCGTTAAAAGCATGTATCCGCCATCCCAATAATCACCAAAACTGAATGATAAATCGACACTTAAGGTGTAATAATTTATCGCCTTATGTCAGATGTTGGCACAAAATCGTCAATTGAGTTCGAAATACAGAGTTTTGAGGAGCTAAGAATTGCCTAAGTCTCTAGGGCCTTACCACTATGGAAAATATGTGGTTCTGAATTATAAATATCAACTTATTTATTAAATGAACCATTCTCGATTTGTACACTCATAGTATTCTTGTTTATTAGAATTTGATATTGAGTGACGGCTTAAGGGTTATTAATTAAGGAAGTATAAATGTATAAAATGAAATTTAGTTACGATCAATTACTCATAGTAGTAGCCCTATCTACAGCCCTGAGTGGCTGTAGTGGTGGTGGCTCAAGTGGAAACACAAGTGATATTACAGCGCCTACTGTTAGCAGTGTTACACCGCAGGATGAGGCTACAAAGGTAGCTCGTACTACGCCTATTATAGCGACGTTCGATGAAGACCTGTTTGCAGTCTCAGTCGATAATTCTAGCTTCTCGTTTAGTAACGGAAGCAGTATAGTGCCAGCCACTATAAGCCTAAACTCAGCTAATGAGGTTACACTCCAAGCTAACTCAAAGCTGAGCAACTTGACGAGTTACACCGCATTGTTAACCACAAGTTTAACCGACATGTCAGGTAATGCGCTGAATCAAAATTACGCTTGGAGCTTCACTACTGAAGACGGTGTTTGGAGTAATGCAACATTGGTAGAAGTTGGAGCTGATGATGCGGCTTTACCGCAGCTCGCGATGGATGATAGTGGTAACGCCCTAGCAGTGTGGATGCAAGGTGATGATATTTTGGCTAATCATTATAGCGGGATTAATGGCAGCTGGGGTACTGCAACAATAATAGAGACTGAAGAAGGGAGGGCACATTCACCAAAAATCGCCACCGACAGCAATGGTAACGCCTTGGCGGTTTGGGTACAGTCTCACGACTTTGAATTCAGTATCTGGGCTAACCGTTTTAGTGTAGATAATGACAGTTGGGGGGACGCGGTGCTTATTGAACAGATTGATAACGATGCGATTCACCCCGAAATTTCAGTTGATAGCAGTGGTAATGCTTTGGCTATTTGGGCTCAGCAGAATGATGACGGGGCAGCATATAATATTTGGGCCAACCGTTATAGTGTGAATAATAATAGCTGGGGTTTGGCTGAAATGATAGAGGATAGCACTGGCGATGCAAAGTACTCTAAAGTTGCTGTAGATGACAATGGTAATGCCGTGGCAGTCTGGCATGAAAGGGAGAGTCAGGAATATAGCGTCTGGGCCAACCGCTACAATGTAAGTAATGATAGTTGGGGTAAAGCGGAGCGAATTGGAAGCGTTGGAAGTGATTCACACCCTTCAGGGAGCACCATTGATCGTATTCAATATACCCCAGATATTTCCGTTGATGGTAACGGTAATGCGCTGACTGTTTGGTCTCAAACAGATGATACGCAGGACAATATCTGGGCAAATCGCTTTAGTGTGGCCAATGATAGTTGGGGGACAGCAACGATGATTGAAAACGATGATGGCGATGCGAGGCGCCCTGCGATTAGCGTGGATGGCAACGGCAATGCTTTAGCTATTTGGTATCAATCTGATGGCTTACTACCCACTACCAGGTTCAATCGTTATAGCATAATCGAATCCAGCTGGGGTACGGCGGCTCTAATTGAGACAGATGCTGGGCATGCTGAATCTCACCAAATTACTCACGACAACAGTGGTAATGCACTTGCGGTCTGGAGGGAGGCCGATGGTGGAGTATTCAGTATCAGGGCTAGTCGCTATAACGCGAGCAAAAGTAGCTGGGAAGCCTCTGCTCTGATAGAGGCTAATGCGGGAGGAGCGGAAACACCCCAAATAGCTATTGACGGTAGTGGCAATGCTTTGGCGGTCTGGGAACAAAATGACGGATCACAAAATAATATCAGGGCAAATAAGTTTGACTAACTAATCAGGTCAGGCACTCTTTACTAAGATTAAAGAGTGCCTGTCTTTAAAATTTTTACTACCAATCCTTCATTATTTCTCATTTATAGTGATGAATTACTCATACTCAATAGCGTAAGTATCTTCATAAGTGTGTTAGTAAAGTTCAAATAAATTGCCGAATAGGTCTTCTATCTAAACCTTTTTGGCAGGTTTGTTATCATCTTCAGGGTGATCATTAAATGATGATGGCACAATATTCGTAAGCAAAGAGCGCATAACCTCAACAATTCAAAGTATAGATTATTAAGGTTCAAAGACTATAAATGGCACGAACAATGCTTCAAGAGGAAATGATCAAACCGTTTATCTTTGAAGTAAATCGCGTAGTGGCTTCGATAATTAATACCCCGAGAAACTGACATCTGAGTGACAGTTTCCCTTGGTAATCCCCTAGTACAGATCAAATCAATTGGATTGATTAAGTATCAATATTGAGGGTTTCTTGAGCTAAGGTAGTTTGTTGGAGTCTTAGCCTTTCTAATACAGCCGTTGCGTCGTGTTTTCCTGTTTTGATGCCTGCTAATTGCAATTGTTCATCGATACTTTTACTAGATAAACTATTCTCAACTTCGTTTTCTGCATCATCAAGATAACTACTTATAAGCTGACGCTGTTTAATATTATTTAGTGATTCATTTAACTCTCTTAAGGTGCTATTTAAGCCTTGCGAGTTGTGTTCGGTCAATCTATCACTGTGTATGCCATGCTGACTTGCTTTGAGTAACTTCACGTGACGGTGATGGCTTTGAATTTCTCTTACTGCCTTTTTTAAGTCTGCCGTTAATTTTATTTCCAGGATTTCTATCTGTTGAAATTGCTTTTTCTGCTCTCGAAGCGCTATTTCATCCTCAGCTAATAAAGTAGCAAGTTCGCTAGCTAAGTTTTCATTTATTTTCATTGCCTCCAGAGTTTGCTCTTCTCTTATGAGAATGTTTTCGTTTAAACCGTTAAGTGAATCTTTAAGGGACCTTTTTTCTGTTTTTACCTTTGCCAAATGTAGTTTAGCAAACTTAATCGACTGCTCAGCTTCACTTAGCTCTTGCTCAAAGATAATGATGTCATTTTGGTTAACTAGTTGCCTAGCTGGTTTTTCAGCTGTGGCGCGCATAAGTAGTTTTAATTTTGTATATAAACCCATGACACTTACTCCCCGTATTCCTTAATTAACTGTTGAGTTTTAGCTTCAGAAATTTTGTTAATTACTCGTGTGTTTTCATGTTGATCGCGCATGGTTTTTGACAGCGTGATTGTGCTGCTCACTAAAAATAATGCGCATAATGCAAAATAGGCTTTTACGATAAAATCAATGGGACTAAAAAAGATGCCACCTAACATGGCACTAATGGCAATGGCGAAGGATGCTTTCACAAAAAACAACCAGCTTGCGGAATTGCTTTGGACTAGTTCATTCATACTAATTTTCTCCATGTGTGTTTTCAGTGAGATGGAGTTTGTTTTTTATGCTACGTTTTCGCAATAAAAACAATTTAGTATGCATTATTCACGACTAAAGGTATTAATATTCAGGACTTATTGTGTTTCGGTTGGCAGTTTGTTACTTTCATCAATCCTTTTTATCAGAAAACAACCGAACCAGGCTTTAGTAATTATCTTTGTTAATTCAGGCTTACGAGGTATTCTGAGTTTTTTTGTCGGTTATTTATGTTTCTAAAACAATTAAAAAAGTTGTCTATAAAAGCGATCCTATTGCTCGGTTTGTTCATCCATTTATATTCCATACCCGCTAAAGCTGACCTCAGTGACATTCCGGTTGTTTCTGGAGCCTATGATCTTACGCGGGTGATTAAAGATGAGATAGTCTCGAATGTTGAGCTCTTAGCGGGTACCACTAGAGATGTTGCACTATTTAGCATTGGTGGTCTTACCTTAGATGCATACATCTTGGCATTACCTATGGAAAATGATGTAAAAGCGAGAGTAATTGCACAAATTTCTAACCCTGTATATGCCATACGTTTAGCTCACTTTCTGTATAAGTTTGTTGACCGTTATGATGACGAAGAAACGGTTGTTTCATTTGAGACATACATAAAACAGCACTATAAAAGCACTGACTACCCTGGAGTGCAGCATTCACTTTTCAAATGGTCTAAACCAGAAAATCAAGGTGGCGAAAAGAGCAAAGAAGGTTTGGCAATAAATAGGGAGTTAATCGCAACATTCGTGACCATCTATGATGCGCTATACCAAAACGAGCCGGTTGTTGCCAGGGACAAAATGCCGGATAAGTACACTTACTTATCAAACAACGCAGAAGATTTAGCGCTAGTGAGTAAAGTACAACCATTAGTTATCAAGGTACTTAAAGACTTACATTCAAAGATGGAATCTGGTGATATTAAAGATGCGCTTGGTATTATTATCAATGATCATACCGAAGCGCGAGAAAATACCGTTAACAACAAAGCTCAAGCAATAACGGTAACACTAATTGATTTTATTCGTTTAAATGTGCTGAAAAGTTATCGGCAGTACAGGCTCGAACAGTCTCGAGTGAATGCTTTCGAAGAGTGGATGTTAGATGCGTTTGATACTGATCAAGAAAAATTAATTTCCTTTTTGAAGGCCCAGAATACGCGTCGACATGCAGTGCAAATAACTGTTGATGGTCTTCAGGGTTCTTATCTAGAAAGTTTGGCTACAAGTAAGTCAAAAAACTTTCTGAAGCAGGTTCACGACTCGCACCAGAATAAACAAAGCTTTCGACCTATAAATGAAGCGGTCTCTTCGCCTGAGGTTGAGCCGCAATTGGATTTCTTGAATTTTTTAATAGAGAGCAAACAAAAACAAGCGGTGCAAGATGATCCACGTTACCTGCCTTTTTTAAAACAACTATATCAAGAAAGTAGTCTGTCTATTTCAGCGGGAGGAATCTCATCAACACCTACCATTAGTGTTAGAAATTTACCACTAATATGGACAGGGGCTGGCGTTTCAGGTGAAAAATCCACAGGCATTCCCAATTTCCACTTTGTTGATCGTCTTCAAGACCGTGCTTACTACTTTTTTGGTAATGATGCGCTTCAGCTTGATCGGTTAGTCGCTAGTAATCAAGTTCAAACTATGTTTGACCGATTAAATCACCTTAAAACACTCAACTGTAATGCTCAGTATGACTGGAATGCTCATGTTAGTTTTGATGGTTTAGTTAATTTGGCCGTCGGAGAAGTCATACGAGATTTTGGCGAAAGGCTGTGTATTAAGGAGCTTCGGTATCGAGCGAAAACAGAAAAAGCCTTAAAAATTGTACGACTGGAGTTAATTGAAACACTTGAAAAATACCAAAATTTACCAACCTGGCGACTCTTTTCAAAGCTCGCTAAATATTGGTTGATTAAGGAGATGATTCACCAAGTCGCCGTTAAAGGTGAAAAAGGCATGCCAGATTATTTATTGGTGTATAACCCTTGGCCTGATCATTTTGCCCATTTCGCAGGGCCTTTTAGTAATGAAGTCATGTCTCCCAGCGGAGAACTAAATCGTCTTGATTATTGGCTGGGTTTGATAAAGAAAAGCTACCAACAAGCGGGAGTGTACAATGACACTTTATGGGGTATGGCGGGGGATCATGGTTTGGCACCTATTTACTACTACCTAAATCCTGAAATAACCGTACTTAAGAATTTAAGTGAATTGCTTACTCAGAAAACAGGTAAGTCTTTAGTTATAAAAAAAATATCATCGGATGAGGGCGAAGGGCCTAAAATCACCAACGCGCTTAATTATCCGAGCAATAAAGGGGTGGATGTTGTGGTGGCTTCAACAGCCGGTGGAAATTTCATGATGGATTTTTTTATTGATCAAAATAATCGCTGGCAACAGCAACCCGTCTATCGTGACATGTTTGAGTGGAAGCCGATATCCTTTGCTGATGACGATCAGGGGCTTGACATGATCACTGAAATTACAAGTCGCTTACGTGAAACTCTCGACTATCTTGTGGTACGGGAATCGAAGTGCGATGAGTATCAGTGTGTCTTGAGACTCGTTGGCTATAGAGGTGGCGTACGGAGGGACGAACTCATTAGTAGAAAAGGTGAACGTATTTATTATCATGCGATAACAGGACAGCCCCTATTATTAGACTTGGATAAAACAAACCCCTATAAAGATCACTTAACAAAGCAGGAAAAAGATTCTAAACAGCAATTATACCAACGCTGTCTCATTAATGCGGAATTGAATAATACAGCGACATGGTGTCTTGAATCTGACTGGCGAGAGTTGAGTTACTTTAGCCCAAGACCGGATTCGATAAATCAGCTAGCGCACTTATATGACTTGGGTCGTGCTGGTACGATTAACCTCTTTCCAAAAGAAGGCATTGGTTATAATACTAAGGTTCCGGGTCGTCATGCTGGTGAGCACTTTCATGAAAAAGATGCCTTTATTGGTTTTTGGGGACATCCAGTCAAAACTTCAATCCAATTACCGCCTATCGCAAACGGTTCACTAGCGCCCACGCTATATGAATACCTTTCAGGTGAGTCAATATCTGACAAGCCGAGCCAGTATCAGCAAGCTGGTTGGGGTTTTCCTTCTGTATTAGGGCATTTACTTCAGTAGTGTGAGAAATTATTTATAGAAATTCATCTCTGCATATACACTCCGCTCCCCCCAGACAGCTCCAGGTATTACTTTGTAATACCTTACGGTTCATAGTTTACGACTTATTCTAAATTGGTTTTCTAGTGTTATCAGGGCTGACATAGTGCAGCCTCTTAAACGCAAACGACGTTAGTCGACTGGAGAAAATTATGAATAAATTATTATTAAAATCCTCAATTTTAATTGGCTTACTACATGTAAGTGGCGGCGTAATGGCTGAGGGTAGTGTTCAGCATTTTGGTCAAAGTACCCAGCATGTTGCACAAAGTGCGACACACTCTGCTAAAGCAGTGGGTAACTCGGCAGTGGGTGTCACAAAGTTAGTTTCTGGCGTTGTCGCCATCCCTTTTAAGGGACTAGGAGCTGTGGGCAGCTTGAGTGAAACAGTGGGGGATTTTCTATGGGAGAATGCTTCAGGAAACGGCAAGCTAGAAGTGTCTGAAGAAACGGTTACGGCAGGTCCAGCCCCTTTTTTGGCAAATGAAGCATTGGTCGTGGCGAATAACTAATCAATAGCCCTTTATAAAGAGGAGAGCGTGTCATGCGTCTAAAAAGTTTTCATTTTGTATTAGTATTCTTATTTTTCTGCACGGCGCACTCATCCTCTTTCGCTGGGAGCCGGCAGACAATGGCAGCTGGTGCGATTTCTTCGCATGAGCTGATTCCATTTGCCAAGAAAGTTGAGAGATATGCGGCTTCTAAAGGTGCTAGAGTTTTTCTTATTGCAAGGCTGGGTTCACCCAAATCAGAATTACCAGAAAATATAGAATTTACCCATGTTGGCTTAGCCGTTTATTCAGAAATTAAAACGAGTACCGGTGAGGTACTGAAGGGTTATGCCATACATAACTTATATCAGAACGCTAATAAACTAGACGTTAGCGATTTGATCATTGATTACCCCTTAGACTTTTTTATGGGGATTGCCGAATTGAAAGCTGGAATCATTATTCCGACGTTACAGCTTCAACAAAAACTACTGGCAAGTATAGAGTTAGGAGTGAACAAGCACCTGCATAATACACGCTATTCGGTTATCGCGAATCCTTATTCATCGAGCTATCAAAATTGCACTGAGCATATTCTAGATATTATATTTTCTTCAATTTATGGCATTGATGAAGTCGCTCAAATAAAGGCAAATGAGCGGGCATATTTTAAAGCTCAAGAGATCCAAATTTCACCTTTAAAACGCGTATTAGCCCCGATGTTAAGCAGTGAAATAAGTATTTCTGATCATAAGGGGGAGATTAAAACAGCTACTTTTTCTACCATAGCCAAGTTTCTCAATGACTACGCACTTGCTGAATCAAGTGTTGTTATCGATAATACTGGTGTACGTGTACTTGGTATTTAAAAACAAAACTAAATTATAATAAAAGTCGTATACTCTTACGCTGAGTATTACTATAGGATACTTGACGGAGATATCAAAGAGAACTTCTAATCTGACAGTTAACCTTATGGCACAAACGACCGCAATAATAAAAATTCTGAAGCGTACACTTAAAGCCCATGGAAAAAGGTATTTAGATGTTGCTGAAGCGCTAAACTTGAGTGAAGCGAGCGTGAAGCGATTATTTTCTGAAGAACATTTCTCGCTAAAGCGGCTTGATCAAATTTGTAATTTTCTTGGGATTGAAATAACAGATCTTCTGTCTTCAATGAAAGATGAAAACCAACTCCAATCACTTACGGCAGAGCAAGAAAAACAGCTGGTGACAGATACACCGCTCTTATTAGTGGCTAATAGTGTGCTCAATCACTGGAGTTTTGATGATATTCTGGATATCTATACCTTTTCTGAAACCGATCTAATTCAATACTTGGCTAAGCTTGATCGATTGAGGCTAATTCAGTTACTACCGAACAACCGAATAAAAGTGTTAGTCGATAGAAATTTTTGTTGGCTTAAAAATGGGCCGATTCTTAAGTTTTTTGAAGAGCAGGTGAAAAAAGATTTCTTTAATAGTCGCTTTAATGGCGCTGGCGAAAAACGATTATTTTTGGTTGGGATGTTATCACGAGCTTCGAATGAAACTTTTCAACGAAAACTTGAGAGGCTTTCAGAAGAATTTCATGATCTTCATTATGAAGATGAAAAGCTACCGACTTCTGAGCGCTTTGGAACGAGTGCTGTGATAGCTATGCGGCAATGGGAACCAGAAATTTTCGAGTCCAAACGCAAGCAGAAAGATAACAGGGTTTTTTAAACCCAATTTAACAATACTTGGTAAGTATTGACCTTTCTTAAGTATTTAATAGTTTTGGTTATCCAGTAACCCGTTTTGAAACTAATTTAACGGCACAAATTATGTTTTTAAAAAGGGCTGTCCGGACAACTATATACTTACTCTAATGTTCGTAATACACAGTGTCATAAAAGCCAATCCAAAAAGAACAAAATTGCTAGGATGATTCTTACGAGCAACTTCAGCTTCTGGCACAAAGAACCGTATATGACTATGTCTGTCAGTCTCCAATAGCATTCGATTATTTTTTTGGTTGGGATAAGACTGGGAATATATTCTTGCTTCTTGCTGGAACAGCTTGATGTGTAGCTTTTGCTGTAATTAATGAGACGCTGTTCACGTTTCTGTGTGCGTACGCCTAGGATTACGCCCTTCGGCCGATCTAACTAAGCCTAGTTAATCCCTATTATTACCGTCATCGAAACAAACGGCGCTAAGCAAAAAACTTCAGGCCTTTTTGCTTAGCTCAGTTATCAGCTTCGATACTTTAAAACTGTCCTTATTAGGGTTTCCTGCAAACTCGGTTCGTGAGCGCGATGATTAGGTATTTCGGCACCTTTTCATCGCTTTTTTTTGCCTAGAATTTGTAATAGGGCATGATATTGGCCCAATTTCTCTATTTTTTCAGTCAGACACGTTTCAGCTCTTTACATAATTAATGGATAAGACTAACTAAGATTTTGACCTTAGCGAATTATTGTATCAATATTAAAAGTTAGGGATTGTATTAGAAAAGCACAGAGAAATATTTGTTGTAGATCAATTAATGAATAGGCTCGACGATGTTTTACGCGTTCATAATTTTTTTACAAAGGATGCTCTTTGTAAAGCTGGTTGAAAAATATTAAATATATTCCCCATGTACCCTTAGTTATTGATTAAATTTCAACATACAGGTGAAAAACATGAAAATAATTGCGTTCGCTGCAACTAACCACAAAAAATCAGTTAACAAGCAACTGGTTGAATACTCTGCCAGTTTATTGAAAAACGCGAAGGTTGAAATACTAGACTTAAATGATTATGAACTGCCCTTATATGGCCAGGATAAGGAAGAAGAAATTGGCCATCCAAAACTAGCTAAAGAATTTCTAGCTAAGATAAGTGAAAGTAGCGGTATTCTCATTTCCTTTGCTGAACATAATGGCTCGTATACAGTGGCCTATAAAAACATTTTCGATTGGTGCTCTCGTATTGAACCTAAAGTTTTCCAAAATAAACCCATGGTTCTTTTATCTACTTCACCTGGCTCTATGGGTGGGGCTACAGTGTTAGCCGCAGCGGTACAATCTGCACCTTATTTCAGTGGTATTGTTAAAGCTAATCTATCTGTCCCCAGTTTTTATGATAATTTCGATAGTGAAAAACTGATATTGAAACACGAAGAACTAAATGAACAGCTTAAAGATGCTGTCAGTCATTTGGACCATTTAAAGTAAAAACTATTCATGAATTCTCTCGAAAGTAACATTTTGACCATCTAAACTATTACCCTTAAAGAAGAGCTTGCTTTGAATAGTATGGAAAATCTATAAGGCAAAAAATAGCTTATTCAGTTAATGAAATGACTTTTACACTGGTCAAGTTGTAACAACTTGACCAGATTGTGGTTGAAGTAAAATCATCTAACGAGCAAAAGTTGGCGAATGCTACACACCACAGCTTTTTGGCGTCATACCAGTGTGAAATGGTCTGCTATCAGGTGTAGAGCGAACATTTAATGGAGCACTTAATAAGCGCTGCTGCGGTATTTAAACTTTCCACAACTGCGCTATCGTAACAATTTCTAGGCCGTTTATGCTGCATTAGACATGATGCTTTTGAAGTAAATGATGGTAATTATCGCTAGCATGGGTAGTTCAGTAAACACAGTCTTTGAAAACCTATAAATGATTAAATTTGGTTTTCTACAACTTGATAAGCTGTCGATGCATGCTATCTTTCATTGATTCATCTAAGGAGTAAAAAATGAACACAATTAGTCGCATCATTATTTTGTCATTGCTCATATTTTCATGTGCTATAGCCAGCGCTGATCAAAAAATTTATTTAACTTCATTAAGCTGGCCCCCTTATTCTGATAAAAAACTTCCTGACCAGGGCGCGTCGGTTGCTGTAGCCAAAGCCGCATTTAAAGCAATGAATTATGAACTTGTTGTCGATTTCTATCCTTGGTCGCGTGCGGTAAAAAATGCAAAGGACGAGAAGTCAAAATATGTTGGTTACTTTCCTGAGTATTACGCAAAAGACATTGAACAAGAGTTTATTTTTAGTGATGAAATGGGCTCAGGACCACTAGGCTTCGTCCAAAAAAAATCCAATACTATCAACTGGAAAAACCTTGATGACTTAAGTCAATACAAAATAGGCACTGTACAAGATTATGTAAATACCGAAGAGTTTGATCAAAATACAGCAAGTGGCAAAATTAAAGTAAAACCCGTAATCTCGGACTTACTTAACGTTCTAAAAGTAGCTGCAGGAAGAATTGATCTTGCAGTTATTGATAAAAATGTTTTGAGTTATCTTTTGAGGTCGGAACCTAAACTCTCGCAAAACAAAGAAGAACTTGAATTTAATTCTAAGTTACTAGCAAATAAAAAACTGTATGTCTGCTTCAGAAAAGGTCCTGAAGGCGCGCGTCTAACTAAAATATTTAATGAAGGAATCAAAAAAATTGACGTCAATAAAATTATGGCTGAACACTTAAATTTCTAGTTTCATGTGGGCTAGCTTCTCAGCGGCAGAAATTGTCACTAAAACGCCAAGACAGAAGAGTTGAAGCATTTACATAGACTTAGCATTCTTCGGTAGACATTTAATTATCTGTATCTGTCGATAATTTTTTGACGTTGTGTTTGGAATTCTGAGTCAGTTAATACAGCATCAACCAATTCTATTACTTCATTAAGCCTCTTATACTTATGAGACAAACCAATGTGGAATGGGATCAACGAATCATTTATATACCTAACAGGATGGTATGCAATATCATACTCATATCCAAATTTTCTGGCTATATACTTTGCATTTTCGGGGGGCATAACTAAAAAATCTCCCTCTCTTCGAAGCAGAAGTAAATTTAGCTTAGTATCCTGGTTTCTTGCGATAATACTCCTTAGAAATTTAGGAATATTATCTCTCTCCCATTCAGAGCCACTTTCTAAGATCACTTTTAAATTCGCGATATCTTGAAAGCTCTTAGACTCTTCTAGGGTTAGTCTATTAGGGTTAGCTTTGTGATAAATCAAATAACCGTAATCTTGGGTGTAAACAGCAGAATTACTGAAACCAGCGTACCTTTTCCTTTTGTCAGAAGGGTAGGTCATAAAGCCATCAACCAGTCCATTTTCGACAAGCGCCTGAGCTCTGACCCATGGGAATGATTTAATGGCAACATTGAACTGGGGAACAAAACTGAAAACCAATTTAACCAGATCGGGGAATAACCCAACAGCTTCGCCATTAATTGCAGAGCTAATAGGCGGGTCGCTCGCACTAATCACAAAATTTAGGGTTTCTGCTTTACTCTGGCTAGAAAAAATTATAGTTAATATTAAAAGAGCACGTACGAGAAGCTTACACATAGCGCCTACACCGAGCTGAGATGTTGATAAAATTGGTACCAAGTATTGGTTTATGTGATTTTAGTACAATATTTGTACAAGTCGAATCTTTTTCATTTTCTTTATATTCGGTAAACGTCTGTTGTGAGTGACCTGTGTTCTAAGGGTTTTGGTTGATGCCACAGCTCTTTGCCAGATTTTTTTCGGCATCTAATTAAAGCTCAAATGTTCATTTTACTCGTCATCAATCATTTCAAATTGACCGAATTATCATGATTCAACTTACGCCAATAATTCTAGTTTTGAGCAAGAAGCGTTACCTAATAGATCCTCAGGGAATCGCGAGTAAGACCCCAAAGCGATCCTTCTTAAGCAAATAAGATAAAGTAAGAGCGACAGCTTACCCAGAATGTTAACCCTAGCCGGCCGAGTCTTAGCATATTGTCATATTTTGGATTGCACAAAAGTGCCAATTTTCTCCGACCCATGCAGCGGTCATTCACTGAATGATTTTATTAAAAATTGTTATTTCGGATTTAGGTTGTGCAGGTTAATTAATGCTTTAAAATAATAGATGGTTTTTTATTTAAACACTTGATGGCTGCTATTGGCATTTATAGGCAATGACGCAACTTTGCTGATATTTATAAGGAGTAACAGTATTGATCAATGAATGGGACGAATATGCTGATGGTTGGGATAGTGACTCCTCAGTACAAGAATATGCAAACAAGGCTTTTGATGAACTTATAAATATCATCAAAATCGATAACCTTTCTGTCTTTGACTTTGGTTGTGGTACTGGCTCCCTTACACAGCTCCTTAGTCCAAGAGTAAACCACATAGTTGCCCTTGACGGTTCATCGCGAATGATAGAGCACTTGGCAAAGAAAGATTTAAAAAATGTTTCGACAATTTCAGAATTCTTAAATCAAGATTTGATAAATAATCATCAAAATTTAACCAATAATTTTGACTTAATCGTAGCATCATCAGTTTGTGGCTTTATACCTGATTATGAAATGACACTTGGTCTGTTAAAGTCACTTTTGAAAAAAGGTGGTGTACTTGTACACTGGGATTGGTTGGCAAATGATGGCTCTTCAGAAATGGGCTTATCTGAACATAGAGTGTTAAATGCTCTCAAGGCAAATGAATTTATTGATATTAACGTGAGAAGGCCATTTGAAATGAATAGTTCAAAAGGCACTACGACGGTATTAATGGCTGTAGGAAAAAACCCCTAATCAAGTAGTCAGGGGTCTCTAATCTAATTATTAAATGCCTGCTTTCATTCCCAAAGCCGACACCGTATAAATACTAACTCATGACGCCTAATTCGACTTATTAGATGTACCAAGCTGAACCGCATGATGACTGCTATTGGCACAATCTTGACAAGTAAACTCGTAAGCTAGCAATTAGAACTGCAAATCTGAAGAGGCTTGCTTTGAGCCAATTTGTCGCTGAAAGATAATTAATCAAGGGCATTCAGGTGTTGGTTGTCTATTCTAAGTCAGTGCTTTTATATCTCTTGGCGACTGAATAATCTAAGGACACTCACTCACTTTACTTTATGAAAGCCTTTCCTATTATGATTTGTAGGGACTACTTATAATATTTCGATATTAAATAATTATTCTCTTTTGCCGCTATATTATTATTGCCGATACGGTTCTTGATTGACGGTAGGTTAGTTTGTCTAAAGTTTGTCAAGATGTTAAGGCTTCATTCATTTTTGCCGCATGTGCAGCAGAGTGAGTTCTGGGAAGGAAACATGGTTTCAACGTTGTCATCACCGTCACATTTGCAGACTGTATTATCTTCACGACCTATAGCGCAGTCGTCTTATGCACAGCCTTCGACACATGCTATGGCGAGTGATTCGTCCCATGTGACAAACACCCGCTTAGATCGTTTTTCAGTCAGTGGAAAAGCCAGTGCGATGCTTCAAATGCAGGGCTACTTTTCGGGGTTGGATTCAGAAACTCGACAGCAAAGTTTGGCTCGTGCCCACATGAGCGACAATGCAGATCTTCAAGCGGCGGCCCTAGTCTATGAGGACAATGAGGCTCGTCGGCCACTAGTGACCACCATAGAATATTCTGATATTGATGATCATGCGCTGTCGTTACAACAGCTAGGTTATGACGTCGTACATAAACCTCAGATCATACAGAAGGTTCCGGCAATCAACATTCAAAGGCCATTGCTAAACCCTCTAATTCGGCAAATGGCGCAAGATGATCTTGGCCAAGCGTTAGATCTCTCTGGTTTAAAGAGCAGTCAGCAAGCTAAATCTCTCGCCGACGATTTTGCTTCAATGAAAGACCGTATTGATTCAACTTTCTCTCCGCAGCAAGCCAGTGTGTTGAACTACACCCTGGGTATGGGCGTTGGGGTGGGAGAGAGCACCGTGCATGATTTCGACTCAGCGGTGCGGTTTAACTACTACCTGAATACAGCTCGCGAAACCGTCGAGGAGCTTGTGGAAGATCCTTCTTTAGCGGCCGAAATGCGTCAGCTACTAGATCGCAGTGAAACACTACAGGAACAACGTCAGTACGATATTATTACCGTTGGGGATGAGTTGCTCGATACGGGACGTCTTTCGGGCCAAACGGCGACACTGCTCATCCAACGCAGTGCCCAAGCGTTGGATGTGCTCATCTTCAATCGCGATTATGCGGAGCGTATTGATACCCCTTTGCCATCATTTTCAGAACTTAATGATATTGCCAAGCGTCACCCTATCCCAGGTACCAGTTCATCGAATATTGCCAAAACGCTTAATCATTTCCAACAAGAGCAAGTGCGCCATGATATGTTTGTTAATGGCGAGATTAAAATACAAAACCAGACCCTTGCAGTTAATACCGAGGAGGTAGCTGAAGTCTCTGAGTATGTATTACAATTGCAGCGCGAGTTGGAAGTTAAATAATGAAGGACAGCCAGAAATATTTCAAATAAGACATAGCCATAAGGGGTCAAAGCCCTTTTCATGAATTTGAATGTTTAACTGTATAAGTGGCTGCATTGAAAGTTGTAGCAATCACTTCAAAATCATCAATTATCTGTTTTGTAGTTAGCTTTTAAAGCTTAAAGTTTAACCTTTCTATGTCTACTATTGGCACTTTCGTGCCATTGTTAGTTACTGAGAGGGTAGGCTAAACTGGCCCTTTGACCCTATAAGAATAGTTTTCGTGCTGTTTAGGTGAAGACTCTAATTACTAGATCAATCCTTGGTACTTTG